>Ga0302320_10017175_pt1 | contig 14711 bp, 7 predicted proteins | sample Bog_T0_3_FD_202130 | JGI IMG/M metagenome (GOLD analysis project Ga0302320, IMG submission 202130) | Peat permafrost microbial communities from Stordalen Mire near Abisko, Sweden - Bog_T0_3 | ecosystem: Environmental > Terrestrial > Soil > Wetlands > Peat | place: Sweden: Abisko, Stordalen Mire...
GCAGCGCATAGGCACTGGCATTGAGCGTGTTTTGCTGGTCAACCGGATAGCTGGTGAGATTGCATTGAACATTCGGCCCAATGTAAAAACCGCAGGGCGCTTCATACCTCAAGTTCATTTCGTAAAGCTGGATGGGAACACCGCCGATGCGGTTGTTGCCATAGACCGGGTCGTCTTCGTAATGAAAATCGTTGAGCATGTAGGTCTGGTTCAAGGTCAGGCGCTGGCCAGTTTTATCCTTTAGCGTTTTGGAATTCCAAAGCTCAATGCCGAGGCCGGCTTCGATGCCTTGATGATACGAGCGGGCGACATTGACATCGCCCCGGTCATTGCCTTGGGCATCGTAAAGATTCTGAAGTTCGTCCTTAAGCCAGGAACGGTAAAGTGATAATTCCCAATCAAACCGGCCCCGTTCGCCACGCGTGCCGACTTCAATGGTCCAGGATTTTTGCGGCTGGAGCGGAGTGTATTGCAGCCCATAGACCTGAGTCGGATCGGTTCCCGAATCAAAATTAACCATGTTGTCAAAGGAGGGCGGCTGAAAACTACGGCTGAAATTGATGAATGCCTGGCTGTCGTTGTTTAATTCGTAGAGCAATCCGATTTTGGGATTCACCGCGAAAAAGTTTTGCCGGGCGGACTGGTCGCCATCGGTGGTGGCGGTGAAATAGTCGTAAAACTGACGCAACGCATAAACGGCCTGAACGCCGGTTAGCACGGAAAGCTTCTCTGTGAGATAATGCTGGTTTTCCAAATACACCGGCACGTTGACAGAAAGCTCCAAGTCTTTGCCTATGGTTGCGCCCTGGGCACCGGAAAGGTTTTGGTGGTTGTGATCTTGTTCGGTTTCAAATGCGGGACTCATGCCGATGGTCAAAATGTTCGGACAGCCAAACAGGTTGCCATGAGTGACCGAATTCAGGTCAATGCCCGCGTCGTCCGCGTGATAAATCTGAATGCCTTGTTGGGGGTCCAGCGGATCGTAATACCCCTTCTCCTGAAGTTCGCGATGCCACCAATACACGGAGCCGTCGAATTGGTGCCCGTCCCGTTCGTAACTCAGCTTGTCGGCGAGGCGCACATAATACCATTGCTTGCTGTAATCCATCGGCGCAGCCAGCGGATCTGCTGACTGCGGGCTGTTTTGCAGGGTCGCCTGGTCCACCGCGCCGGGCAACTGGCGGTCGGTTTGATCCACCGTCAGATAAAAACGGTTTTCCAAATGGTCGCTGAGTTTGTATCCCAGATCCGTGAACAAAAGTTCGGTGTTTTCCCGGCTATGCTCGCGATAACCATCCCGGGACCGCCCGGACAGCGAAGCGTAATAATCAAACGGCCCGTCCACACCGCCGACACTCGCCTGGCTGCGGATAAAACCGTAACTGCCGCCTTCAACCTGGATTTGTAACGGGCCGGCATCGTAACCAGTGAATGGAACGAGATTGATCGCGCCGCCGAGCGTCAAACCGCCATACTTAAATGCATTAGCCCCGCGATAGACCTCGGCATAACTCAAAGTGCTAACATCAAAATCTTCGATGATCGCCTCGCCGTCGCCTTGGTTAAAACTGACGCCATCCAGCAAAAATTCCACGCCCAGCGGTTCGTCCGCTGAGTCAATGCCGGAACCGCGCAGCGAAACCTTGGAAATTTCCATGCCGTTTTCACTTTGCATGAAAAGGCCGGGCACGCTTTGCAGCAAATCCGCAAAATTTGAAGCGCGTCCCAATTTCATTTCATTCGCCGATTTGATGGTGAAACCGCCGGGAATTTCCCTTTTTTGCGCGGCAGCTTTGTCGGCGGACGGCGAAGTCAAGGATTGCTGCACATTGGTACCGACGACTGTAATTGGCGGAAGGAGCGTCGGCGCGTTTGGGCTACGATAACCCGGAGCCGGGGTGGCGGATTGCGCGTGCCCGGCAGTCACCAGCCATTTCGTAATGGCCAGCGCTGCCAATTGATATGCCGCTCTGTGATTCATGGCGAAACAGTAGCAAATTCGGCACATTGCTGGCCATCGGTGAATTCTGAAATCCAGTGGGGCAACATCTGCCGGCAGGCAGACCGAACCGATGTCTGCCTGCCGGAATGCCAAGAAATAATGTGCGAGAAACTACGGCTCATACTAGAACACGTAACTCAGCGATCCAAAGAAACCAATCCGCGCGCCGTATTGCGCGGCGTTGACGCCGACGCCAGTGCCGTCGCGGAGTTCGTAAAGAGGTCGGTTCTTGATATTGTCATATTCCCTTGAGCTGGCGGTAGAGCAGCAGGTTCACGTAACCCGGCGCGCCCATGTGCAAACGCTCCGCGATCCATTTCACTGGCATCACCGTCTCCGCCCGCAGGCGGACCGCCACTGCCACCTTGCCGGCATCGCCTTTGGCGAGCCGACCCAAATCCCCTTCCTGCCAGCCCAGTCGCCGAAGCTCCTCCGCCACGATCCGCTCGGCTCGCGCGGTACCGGTCTCCGCCCGTTCCGCGCCGTAATGTTCCGCCCCCACCCGCTCCGCCATGCGCCCCAGCAACTCCCGCTTGAACGCCGCGTCCCCCAGGCACCAACCCCGCCGCAACCCCTGGTAATCCGTTCCCGCCGCCTCCGCTCGACGCGCCTCCAGGGCAGTCGCAAGCTGCCGCCGACCAGCCGCGCTGTCCCGGGGTATCCCATATTCCCCCAGCAACCGGTCCACCCGCAGCCACGGCCACCGCCGCCGGGGCGGCTCCAAATACGCCGGCCAACTACTCCACTCGTATGCCGCCAAAGGCCGCCCGGGCCGCACCAGTTTCGCCCGCACGGGATTCAGATGCACATATTCGCACACCGTCTTGAGATAACCATTGCCGCTCCCATCCACGATCAATGCCTTGTAGCGCCCGCTGAACAGGTGTCCAAACACTTGGTGCCGCCGGTTGAACCGGCCGGTGTAAATGCCCAGCAACCACTTCATCCCCGCGACCAGATTCCCCTGCGGCGTCTCCACCACCAGATGAAAATGGTTGCCCATCAAACAGTAGGCATGCACCTGCCAGCCCGTTTTGCCGCACGCCTCTCCCAGCGTCGCCAGAAACGCCGCCCGGTCCCGGTCATCCCGGAAAATCGCCTCCCGCCGGTCCCCGCGATTCATCACGTGATAAACCGCCCCGGGATATTCCACTCGTAGCTTCCGCGCCATGGGCAAACCATAGCAAATCTTCCCCAATGTGTCAATATCAAGAACCGACCCCTTTATGGCCGCGACTTCGTGGCGGACCTCGACCGATTTCTCGGGGCGCTGCCCACGGGTTGGGCCTACGCCGTGGAAATGCGCAACCGGCATTGGCTGCAACCGGATTATTTCTATTGCCTGGCCCGGCACGGGGTTACCCATGTTTTCAATTCATGGGAGGCCACCCCTCCGGGGTGAGGCGTAGCGAGCCGAGCGCAGCCATGGCTTGCAATCGCCTTTATTTACAAAGGGAAATTGGACCACACTTCACGGATTCTTCAGGGATAACCTTTTACAGTCCCTCGCTCCAAAAGAGACTCCCCAAGCAGCTTGCGCCATTTTGACACAACCCGTCCCGTCACCAGATCGTGACGTGTCCTTAACCCTCCCGACATTGTTTATTGCATCAAAATGACTTATAAATTAATCATGGTGTCGCGTATTTTGATTGTGGATGATGAGGGGGATTTCATCGAGCTGGTAAAATTCCGCCTGGCCGACTTGGGCTACGAGTTTCTCGTGGCCACTGACGGCGTCCAGGCCCTCACCCAGGCGCGGCAGTTCAAGCCCGACCTCATCCTGCTGGACATCCTCCTGCCCGATCTGGACGGCCTGTCCGTCTGCGAAATTCTCCGCCGCCAGCCGGCCACCAAAAAAATCCCCGTCATCTTCATGAGCGCCCTGACCGGTGACGTCACCCGGCGCACCGCCAATCTTCAGGCCCAGGACTTTTTTACCAAACCGCTCGACCTGCCCCGGTTGGAGCGTCGCATCGCCGACCTGCTGCATCCGGAGCCTTCGGTGAATTGACCCTCTTTTGCCCTCGGTTCGCCCCGCATTATTTTTTAAAAAAGACCGTGCCGTTCGCTTGACACGCTGGCCGGTAAACCTCATTTTCTTGCCCATTGAAGGAATTAACATGAGCGAACCGCATAACTTGTTTGGCACACTGCAAAAATTTGAACTGGGCAACGGCCGCCCGGCGAACTTCTATTCCCTGCCCGCCCTGGAACAGGCCGGCATCGGGCCCATCTCCCAATTGCCGGTGTCCATCCGGCTGGTGCTGGAATCCGTCCTGCGCAATTGCGACGGCCTTAAGGTCCAGGAAGCCAACATCCGCGAGCTCGCCAACTGGAAGCCCAATGAGACGCGCACGGCGGAAATTCCGTTCGTCGTGGCCCGCATCGTCCTGCAGGATTTCACCGGCGTGCCGCTGCTGGTGGATCTCGCCGCCATGCGCACCGCCGTCGCCAAGCTGGGCAAAAATCCCAAGCTCATCGAACCGCTCGTGCCCGTGGACCTCGTGGTCGATCACTCCGTGCAGGTCGATTTCGCCGGTGCCGCCGATTCCATGGCCCGCAACTTGGACCTGGAATTCTCCCGCAACCGCGAACGTTATCAATTTCTCAAGTGGGGCATGCAGGCCTTTGACACCTTCAAGGTCGTGCCCCCGGGCATCGGCATCGTCCACCAGGTCAATCTGGAATACCTCGCCAAGGGCGTTCTCAGCGCACACGGCGTTTACTATCCGGACACGCTGGTCGGCACCGATTCCCACACCACGATGATCAACGGCATCGGCATCGTCGGCTGGGGCGTGGGCGGCATCGAGGCCGAGGCCGGCATGCTCGGCCAGCCCGTCTATTTCCTCACCCCGGATGTCGTTGGCGTCAACCTCACCGGCGCGCTCAAGGAAGGTGTCACCGCCACCGATCTGGCACTGACCGTCACGCAGCTCCTGCGCAAGACCAAGGTGGTCGGCAAGTTCGTGGAATTTTTCGGCACCGGCGCCGCCGCCCTGCCCGTCGTGGACCGCGCCACCATCGCCAACATGGCCCCGGAATATGGCGCGACCATGGGCTTCTTCCCCATTGACGAGGAATGCGTCAACTACCTGTGCGCCACCGGCCGCAGCGAGGAACACTGCCGCACCTACGAGAATTATTACAAGGCCCAGGGCCTCTGGGGCATTCCCCAGGCCGGCCAGATCCAATATTCCCAGATCGTCGAACTCGATCTCACCACCGTCAAACCCAGTGTGGCCGGGCCCAAGCGCCCGCAGGACCGCATCGAACTCGGCAATCTTCGCCGCGAATTCTTCGGCGCCTTCCAACGGCCCGTCACCGAAAACGGCTTCGGCCAGACCCGCAAGGCGTTCGGCAAGCGCATCAAGGTTCAGACCTCGGCCGGCAAAAAAGCCGTCCTCGGCTCCGGTTCCGTGGTCATTGCCGCCATCACCTCCTGCACCAACACGTCCAACCCCAGCGTCATGCTCGCCGCCGGTCTCCTCGCCAAGAAGGCCGTGGAACTGGGCCTGCGCGTGAACCCCGCCGTCAAGGCCTCGCTGGCCCCCGGCTCCCGGGTGGTGACGGATTATCTCAAGAAGACCGGCCTGCAGCCGTATCTCAACAAGCTCCGGTTCAACACCGTCGGCTATGGCTGCACCACCTGCATTGGCAATTCCGGCCCGCTCGACCCGGCCATCGAGGAGGCCGTGGTGAAGAACGACCTGGTCACCGCCTCAGTTCTTTCCGGCAACCGCAATTTTGAAGCCCGCGTGCATCAAAATGTGAAGTCCAATTTCCTGATGTCCCCGCCCTTGGTGGTCGCCTTCGCCCTCGCCGGCCGCGTGGACATCGACCTGAGCTGTGAACCGCTCGGGGTCGGCAAGGACGGTCAGAACGTTTATCTCGCCGACATTTGGCCCACCCTCCAGGAAGTGCGCGACGCCATGCAGTCCGCCCTCAAGCCCGAGGTGTTCCGCAAGCTGTACAAAAACTTTGCCGCCCAGAACCCCAAGTGGAATGAGATACCCTCCTCCGTGGGCAACGTTTATGAATGGGATGCCCAGAGTACCTACATTCAGGAACCGCCGTTCTTCCGGAATTTTTCCCTGCAACCCGGCAGCATCACCCCCATCACCGGCGCCCGCGCCCTGGGCATCTTTGGCGACAGCGTCACCACCGACCACATCTCCCCGGCCGGTGCCATTAAGAAATCCTCTCCCGCCGGCAAGTTTTTGCTGGATCACGGCGTCACCGCCGAAGATTTCAACAGCTACGGCTCGCGCCGCGGCAACGACCTCATCATGACCCGCGGCACATTTGCCAACGTCCGCATCAAGAACCTCATGCTCGCCGGTGAGGAAGGCGGCCACACCTTCGGTCCGAACGGGGAAAAAACCTCCATCTTCGACGCCTCTATGGCCTATCAGAAACAGGGCATTCCCCTGATGGTGATCGCCGGCCAGGAATACGGCACCGGCTCCAGCCGGGATTGGGCCGCCAAAGGCACCAACCTGCTCGGGGTGAAGGCTGTCGTCGCACAGAGCTTCGAACGCATCCACCGCTCCAACTTGGTGGGCATGGGCGTGCTCCCGCTACAATTCAAGGACGGCACCACCGCCCAATCCTTGAAGCTCGATGGCCACGAGGTTTACGACATCGTCGGTCTGGACGGCAGCCTCAAGCCGCAACAAGATTTGATCCTCAAGATCACCCGCCGCGATGGCGCGGTGGAAAATGTTCCGGTCCGGTGCCGGATTGATACGCCCATTGAGATTGACTACTACCAGCATGGCGGCATCCTCCCCTACGTCTTGCGGCAATTGATTGCGGGCGCGTGAAACCGCCGGTTCATCCGCACGACTAGTTCGGGCAACCTGTAAACGTTCTGACCTTATGAAATGTCCCAGATGCAATTCAACCCTCACCGAGGTTGAAGCCGGCGGTGTTCAAATTGAGACCTGCCCGGAATGCCGGGGCGAATGGCTCCATGCCGAGGAACTGCAGAAGCTTGTCGAACATCACGACCACGTCTTTTCCGCCAAGGAAACCGCCTCGCTCGAAGCCGTCAACCGGCCCATCCTGACCGTGGAAGATCAGAGCCACGACACCCTGAACTGCCCGCATTGCGAGACCGTCGAGATGGAACGCTTTAATTACGCGGACACCAGCGGCATCCTGCTCCATAAATGCCTCGAGTGCGGCGGCATTTGGACCGACAAGGACCAGCTCGAAAAAATCGAGGAACTCGTCGACGCCTGGAAGGATGACTTGAATCAGGATCTGGACAAATACGCCCCAATCCTCAAGAAAATCGCTGCCGAGGAACAAAAAGAATTGGACCGGGATGTGACCATCTCCCGCTTCGGCTTCGTCAACGCCTTTCTCCGCCGATTCTCAGAATAGCCGGCCGTAAGACCGTCGTCGCTTCCGCTGGCCCCGGCTTATTCCGGCGCCACCACCACGACCACCAGCGCGTCCGGCTTGAGATATTTCTGCGCGACTGCCTTGATCTGCTCCAAGGTCACCGCCTCGTACCGGGCGTCATCCAGTTCCGCCCTCTGGTAGCCCATGCCATGCAATTCATCCAGCGCCGTCGACGAGGCAAGGTGCCCCAGTTCCTGCCGGGAAATCTTTTTCTGCCCGATGATTTTGGCCTTGGCCCGCTTGAGTTCCCCCGCGGTCAGCCCTTCGGTGCGCAACAGTTCCGCCTCCCGCAACAGCTCCTTCTCCACCTGCTCCGCCTTGGCCGGTTCGGTGCCGGTGTAGAACGCAAAATACCCGGGCACCACACCCGCAAAATTCTGGGCGCCCACATAGTACGCCAGCCCCAATTCCTCCCGGATGCGCAGGAACAGCCGCGACCCCAGGTCGCTGCAGGATTCCTGGATCAATTCCAGCGCAAACCGGTCGTCGCTGTCCAGTTTGGCCCCCGGATAGCCAACCACCAGCACGGCCTGCTTCTTGTCGCGGATTTCCCGGAGCCGTTTGCAGCCCTTCAATTCCACCGTAGAAACGCCCAGCACCGGCCGGCCCGCCGACGCTTTCCAAACGCCAAATTGCTGTTCCACCGCCGCCTGAACCTGCGCCGGTTGGATGTCACCATAAATGGCCAGCACACAATTGTTCGGCGTGGCCAGCCGCCGGTGAAAAGTCTGCAGGTCATCCACCGTGATTTTCTCAACCACCGCCTCCGTACCCAGTGCATCCAGGCCGAAGTTCTTTTCGCCAAACATCTCGCGCCGCATGGCCAGGCTCGCGCTTTTCAGCAGGTCGTCCTTGAGGGCATGAATGCTTGCGACCTGCACCTCCGCTTCCCGTTCCAACGCGTCCACGGGAAAGGTCGGGTTAAGCAGCACATCCGCCAGCAGATCCAGCCCGGTGGCAAAATCGCCGCTCAACACCTCCACATTGACCCCAAAGCTTTGGTTGCCGCCGTAACTGTCAATGCTGCCGCCGATGGACTCGATCTCCGTGGCGATGCTCTCCGCCGTGCGGCGGCCGGTGCCCTTGAGCAGCAACCGGGCCTGCAACTGCGTGATCCCGTTGTTCACCGGCGTTTCGACCAGCACGCCACCCTGGAAGATGGCGCGAAACTCCACGAACGGCAGCCGGTGATCCTCCTTGAGCAGCAGGGTCAATCCATTCGGTAGCACCACCTTTTGGATCGCATGATCGTGGTTGGTTTCCGTCAGGGCGGACGCCTTCGGCGCGGCCCCCTCGGGCAGCAGCGCATACAACGTCCGGTTTTCGGCCGTCAAATACTCGCGCGCCACCCGCTGCACCTCCACCGGCGTGGCGTGCTTGACCGCCGCCAGATAGCGCTCGGAAAAATTCAAGTCCCCGGCGGCCACCCAATTGCCACCTAGATTCTGCGCCTGCCCCTCCATCGTCTTCCGGGTGGCCAGCGTGGCGGATACAAACTGTTTGATGGCCTTGTTGACCTCCTCCTTGGAAACCGTGGATTTAACCCGTTCAATTTCCGCTAGGATCGCATCTCGGGCCACCTCAAATTTATCACCGTCCATGATGGCGCTGATGCCAAACAAACCCGTCAGGCCCGGGTTGTAGGTCCATGCATCCACCTGGTGCGCCACCCCCTTGATCTCCCGCACCTGCTGAAAGAGCCGGGAACTGCGGCCGTTGCCCAGCAACACGCTGAGGACATCCAACAGCGGCACGTCCTGATGCCGCACCTCGGGGATATGCCAAGCAAAGTGCAAATGTCCAAGTTCAATGGCCGCCTCTTCAATGACCGTGCGCGGGGCCGTCTGCCGGGGTTCGTCCGGCAGCACCACGGCCGGCAGGGAGCGCGCTTTGCCCTGGGCGTAAGCCGCCTTGATCTGCGCCACAACCTCCTCCGCCCGAATGTCGCCCGTCACCACATAAAAGACATTGTTCGGCGCATACTTCTCGGTGTAATAGCTCCGGATGTCCTCCGGCTTGATTTCATTGAAGATGTCGGGGCAACCGATGATGGTGAAACGATATGGGCTCTTGGTATAGGCCACCTCAAACAGGCGGCGGCTCGCTCGCCGGCCGGGATCATCCTGCCCCATGTCCATCTCGCGGCGGATGACATCCATCTCCTTGGCCAGTTCATCCGGGGGCAGATTGGCATGCTGCATGATGTCGCACAGGATATCGATGGCCGTGTGAGCGCCGGTATTGGGCACATCGATGTGATAGACCGTCCGGTCAAAACTGGTATAGGCGTTCATATAGCCGCCCGCTTCCTGAACCTCCTGATCAATCCGGCTGCCCGGTCGCGTCGTGGTGCCCTTGAACAGCATGTGCTCCAGCACATGCGAAAGCCCGGCCCCCAGCCAGCGTCCCTCATGAATGCTCCCCGCCTGGCACCAGGCCTGCGCCGACACCACCGGGGCACTGTGATCTTCCCGGACAAAAATGATCAGACCGTTGTCGAGCGTGGTGAAACTGACCCCAGGGGGCATGGCAGGAATATCGGCACTGGCGATTGAATTGGTCATCGTAATTAGAATTCGGCCATACAGGGTATTCGGAACTGGTGGCAGGGCAATCCAATTTGCAGAAGCAATTTGTACGAGGGCGCATCTCGACACTTGCCCCCTACCACGCCTGGACCTGCCACCAACACCTCACGAATACCAACCCATGGAACCCCTTCTCTGCCATTTGAATAAATGGCGGAGCGGGACGGGGAGAGGTGGGGCTGCTCTCTCCATCTCATACCACCCCGCTTTTCTGCTGCTCGCCAGCCATTGTCCAACCCCCTCATTTAAGCTGACTGCGAATCATGGGAATGCCCATGAACGCCGGAAGCCCCTGCTCCCGGTGAAACTGTTCTTTGACATATTCCACGACCGGGCGGGGTCTGGAAGTTTCGGCAAACTTCAGATCAAAAGAGACGCAAGGGTACGGTAATTACGAACCACCAGGAGTCACTTGGCTTGATTCTCAAGAATTGGCAGGAAGGACTCGCACAGGTCATTAATGCTGCTCGGCCGGGCACCATTGATGATTAAATTATAGGTGGCGGGATCGGGTTTGCAAAAACCCGCGTGGCCATCGGTAAAGGCCATCACCCAGCCCTTGGACTTGATATGGGCGTGGTAATTGGGGTCGCTCATGTTATTGTCAATGTAATCCATGGCGAACGTATGGACACCCCGGACTTGAGCAGATTTGGCATAAAGCCGATATTCATATGTGGCGGTATCCGTGGCATTGGTATCCACCCACGGGTTGAGCACATAGCTGGACCGGCATACACCGTCAGTCCACGTGGTCATGAGCTTACCGGAAGTGCCCAAGCCTTGAATATTATCAGAGTAGGAATCAATCCCCAAAACTGATGTATAAGGGTAGCTGGGGCAATAAAATAGGTGACCGTCCCCGGCGAGCTTGGAAGAGTACAGGTATCCAAGGTTTTCATATTGCCCCCCTTCGGCGGCACTGACAGTACTGTCGATCGGCACACGCTCGGACGCCGCCGGCCCGGTCCAAACATATCGGGTGAGGTAAATTCCTTCCGCCAGATCATTGATTGGATGCGCGGCATTATATCCGCCCCAGATTGGATAATAATCATTGTTATCCGAAGAATACAGGGTGCAGGCCAGATAAATTTGTTTAAGATTGTTCAGACAGATGGTGCGCTGGGCTTTTTCTTTGGCCGCCGCCAGGGCGGGCAGCAGCATGGCCGCCAGAATGGCAATGATGGCGATTACCACCAAAAGTTCAATCAATGTGAAGGCTGAGCGCCGATTAGATGCCTGCCTAACGGTCCGAAGCGGGTGACTTCCGAACATTTTCATAATTACACTAAGTTGGTAGCGGCCATGGCCATAATAATAGGCCAACGATCACCATTGGGTTTGGTTTTAATATAAGCCCACAAGTCGGAAATACCAGCTGAATTGTAAATAAAACCTGCATTACCTGTGGTCATGGCTTATGAATTTTGATTTCGATTGATTTATATTTCTTCACCTGCAATTACAAGGCCTGACGGCATTCGCCGTCAGGCCACCATATCCGTTCAAATCATCACGGATAACGCAGTTGGAAGAACACCTGCGGTTGTGTCGGATTGATGGTGAGCGTCTCGTTGGTCGTGGACGCCGAACCGGTCACCGGATGCCAGGCGTTGGTCACCGTCAGCGACACCGAGTTCGTATACAACTGCCAGCCCTGATGGTCCGGCGCCCAGTTGAACTGCAGCGAGCTGCCCGTCGCCACCGCCTTGAAATGCGCCGTCGCCGCGTTGGTGTTCACCAGCACCGTTGTGCTTGTCAACACAATCGTCCCATTCGCCGCCAACTGGTTGTTCCAAGTGTAGCTGTGGTTGTTGTCCGCCACCGGCAGGGTCACCGTTGAAAAGCCCGTCACTGCGGAGTTGAACAAGTGGAACGTGCTCCCCGACACCAGTGCCGGCCCGAGGTTCGTCACCGTCAGCACACCGCCGCCGGTCAAGGTGCCGTTCACCACCAGTTCATCGTTGGTCGGTGTCCCGATATTGTTCAATTTCAGCACCACCGCCCCGCCCAAGGATACGTTGTCGTTCACCGTGAGCATGCCCGTGGTCGTGGCGCTGCCCGGCGCCACGGTCCCCAGACTGCCCACCCCCAGGCTGCCGTTGAGCGTCCCCGCACCCGACAGCACCTGGCTGACCGTGTTCGAACCCAGCGCGAAGATTTGATTTTCACTGGATTGACTCGTGACATCCAGCGTGGCCCCGGGGCTGATCACAATGCTGGTGCTGTTCCCAATGTAGGCGTCGTTCACCCCATTGTTCGCCAGCGCCAGCGTCCCGGCGTTGATGAGGGTCGGTCCGCCGTATGTGTTCGTGCCCGTCAGCTTGACCAACCCGGTAAAGTTCGGATTCCCCACCGTGATCCCCGCCGTCTTGTCCGTCCCATTGGCCAGCAGGTTGCCCGTGAAATCCACTTCCCCGCCCGGAGCCGCCACCAGCGTCACACTCTTCCCACGGTTGGCCGTCCACCCCAGGATGATGTTGTTGGCGAAGGTGTTCACTCCGCTCGTATTCTGGCCCCCCAGCGTCATCACCCCGTTGTTCGTAAAGCCCGCATCCCCGTCCGAGATGTTGTTGGTCACGTTCGCAGACAAGGTCAGGTTGCCTCCGGTATTATTGGTATCCCCCAAGTAGAACGCGCAATTGACATTGTTGTTCGTGTTGACCGTCTGGTAGCCCGTCGGCAGCGAGGTCGCCCCGGTGTACACAATGTTCGTCACCGGTCCGAGGGTGAACAGGCTCATATTGTTATTCGCCCCGGTGGTGTCATTGATCAAGGCGCTGCTGTTGTCCGCCACCAGCACGCCGTTCTGCACCAGGTAACGGTAGGCGTCCCCCCCAGCACTCTTGGTCGTCTGGCCTTGGAGTGTGACGGTGGTCCCGCTGTTCACACAGAGGATGACGCTGCCGTTGGAGGTATTTCCGATACCGCCGGTCACGATGGCGCTGCCGCCCCCGGTGAAGTCCAGGAAGTCACCCCAGTTGCCGGACGTGAATCCGCCGATGGAAACGCCGAGGCCGGGGATGACATTGAGATCCACCATCTGATAGGGCGTATGCGAGGTGGCCGAAATGGCGCTGAGGGAGCCCAGGCCGAGGGTGTAACCATTGCCGCCGGTCACATTGATGACCTGATTTGCCTGACTGAGCGTAAAGGCCAGGTTGTCGGCGAGCGACAAGGTGTAGCCGGCATGGCCGGACGTCAGGTTGTTCACATCGAAGTTCAGGATGTCCGCCGCATTCTGCAGGGTCACGCTATTGGGCTGGAAGGTGTCGTTGGCGTCGCTCCGCAGTTGCAGAGTGGACCCGCTGTTCAGCACCAGCGCCCCATTGAATGCGTTGTCATTGGCCAGTTGCAGGGTGGCGGCGTTGGTGATGGAGCCATTGCCACCACTGGAGGAGGCGGCAAGCACCAAGGTGCCGTTGGTGATGGTCACCCCCCCGCCAAAGCTGTTTCCAGCCGTCAGAGTGTTTGTGCCGGACCCGATTTTGAGCAGCGCCCCGCTGCCGCTGATGTTGCCGGCCAATTGGACGGCATCGCCATTGTCGTTAAAGGTCAAGGTCACCCCGGAGTTGAGGCTGAGGTTGTTGGTCAGGTTCAGCACGGCGGTGCCCGCCTGCAACGTGCTGGCACCCGTGACATTCACATCACCCAAACCCAGGGCGGTGCTGCTGCCGGCCTGCAAGGTCCCGCCGGTCAAAGTGGTGCCAGTCGTCCCGGCCGATGGCCCGTAGGCGTTCGTGTTGGCCAGAATCACTTTCCCCGTGCCGCCGACCGTCAGCGACCGGGCACCATTGAGGCTGTTGGAGACCACCCCGGAAATCGTCAGGACATCCCCGCTGCTGACCGCGATATTGAGGCTGTCGTTCAGGGACACTGCCGTTTGAATCACATTTGACCCACCACTTACCGATATATAAGCCCCATTCCCGTTGTTATCCAAGGTCAGCGTATTGGCGGGATTGACGACCACAAAACCGTTGACATTGGTAAAGGTCAGATAACCCAGACTTTCATTGGTGTTCAGGGTGACCGTACGCACCACCGAACCGACTCCCAGCAAGGCCGCATCGCCGGGATAGCCGGGGACTGTCGGATTGCTGCTCCACTTGGCGGCATCCGTCCAGTTGCCATTGAGATCCACGTCCCAAACGTCATAGGTCACATTGGGTGACACGGTGAGAATAACGGAACTACCAGTGCTGGAAATACTAGCCTGTAATCCGCTGACCACCCCGGCCCCCGTGAAGGTGGGTGTGGGGTTAAATGTCCCCGTGCTGCCGGCCGCCGTGTAGTTCATCAAGGTGTAAGTGCCGATCGCCAGGGGCGTGCTGCCCGGCACATTGACGGTCACCGTGTTGTTGTTCACCGTCACCGCACCAACGTTCAACGGAGTGGCGGTGGCGCCCGCCGTGAACCCGGCCAGCGCACCGAGTTGCCAGACGACATTGCCAGCGATTATGCCGTTGCCTTCCAACGTCCCGCCAGGCAGGACGGTCACCGTGTTGGTGCCCGTGGCCGAACCGGTCGTATTGATCACGTTCAAGGTTGAATTATTGGAAACCACCGTGCCACCCGCATATGAGTTGGACCCGGACAAGCTCAACGTGCCCGGACCAAAGTTGGTCAAACCACCAGCCCCGGCCATCGGCGCAGCGATGGTGATGTTGTAATTATTGGGATCGATGAGCGCGCCATTGGTC
>Ga0302320_10017176_pt1 | contig 14711 bp, 14 predicted proteins | sample Bog_T0_3_FD_202130 | JGI IMG/M metagenome (GOLD analysis project Ga0302320, IMG submission 202130) | Peat permafrost microbial communities from Stordalen Mire near Abisko, Sweden - Bog_T0_3 | ecosystem: Environmental > Terrestrial > Soil > Wetlands > Peat | place: Sweden: Abisko, Stordalen Mire...
CAACCCCGAGCCAAGCCGAGCCGGTCGCCAACCCTATCAAGGCGGTTGCGCAGCATGAAGTGATCATCATCCCTTCCAAGGCGATGTTTATCACCCCGGACCTCTCGCTCGTATAACCCCCGAGAGCGGCGAGCATCAAAGGAGCGCTCAGAGCCAGCGTTGATCCGAGGAGCAGCCCGATCTCACCCATGATCGCCGCCTCCTTTCCTCGTCCGGAACGCGGCCGAGACGACGATGACAACCCCCAAGACCACCCCTACGATCCCCTTGGGCACACCGAGGATTTGGATGGCGGAGCCGCCCTTCTCCAGTACTCCGAAGAGGAGCGCCGAGGGAACCAACGCGAGTGGATGGGCTCCGGCCAGGAGCGCAACACCGAGCGCATCAAAACCATAGCCGGGCGAGAATCCATCGTAGTAGCGATGCTCGACCGCCGCCACCTGCAGCGCCCCCGCCAGCCCGGCGAGGGCTCCCGACATAAGCATTGCCTTGACCTGGACGACGCGCCGATCAATCCCGGCGAATTCGGCGGCGACGGGATTCTCGCCTACCGCCATGAGTTCGTATCCGGCGACGGTGCGGCGCAGCCACCAGGCCAGCCAAAGGGCGGCAAGTAGACCGGCGACGAGGGCGGCGTTGATCTCGACCGCCCCCGGGGTAGCCATCGGCATCCGCTGCGCGATGTAGGAGGTGGTCACGCTCTGCTGCGTCGGGTCGCGGAAGACCTTGGTGACCAGACTGGCCGTGAATAGGGCGGCGATGCTGTTCAACATGATGGTGGTGATCACCTCATGGCCACCGCGATAGGCTTTGATGAGGCCGGCTGGCGCCGCCCAAAGTGCGCCGCCGAGCGCGCCGGTGACGAGGCCGGCCAGGAGGCCGCCAGCGCCGGGAAGATGGATGGCGGTCACCGCGCAGGTCAAGGCCCCCACCAGCAGTTGCCCTTCGACTCCGATGTTGAACAGACCGGCCCTCAGGCCGAGCATCACCGCAACCCCGGCGAGCAAAAGGGGCGCGGTCTCGCGCAAGGTGCCACTCCATGCGGCTGGGGAACCCATGCTTCCCTTCGCAAGCCCGGTCAGGACGTCGACGGGCGGCGTCCCGCTCATTTGGAGAGCGGCAAAGAGAACACCAGCCGAACCTGCCAGCAACGCAAGGTTGCGTCCGTTTGCAGCGAAGGACGCCTTCATCCCGCTTCCACCATCATTTGGCCGATGACGATCGGGTTGCGCTCCACACCCGGCGGGGGCGAGCGGAGCACGCCACGACTCATCACCATCAGTCGGTCGCAATTCGCCAGGAGTTCGTCGAGATCGAAGCCAACCACGATAGCGGCAGCGCCAGCGGCGCAGGCGCTCCGTATGCCTTCATAGACCTCACGGGTCGCCAGCAGGTCCAGGCCTCGCGCGGGCTGAAAGGCAAGCAGCAGCTTGGCGCCTGGATAAAGTGCTCGTCCCGCCACCAGCCGCTGCTGGTTACCACCCGATAGAGACCGGACGGGCATGCTAAGCGAACTATATTTGACGCCGAACCGTTCGACGATCTCCTGCGCGGCACGGCTTCGGGCGCCAAGCCGGACCAGGTTGCCATGCACCATCTGCGGGAGCCGATGGAGGCCCAGCACACTATTCCACTCCAGGTTCCAGTCCTCAACGACCCCCTCGGCCAGGCGGTCCTCGGGGATGACCCGGATCCCCATTTGAACTCGCTTTCCGGTGGGGATGTGCTGCAAACCCCGGCCTGCAAACCGCAGGTTCCCTGTGACTTGGGGCTGGAGGCCGAGGATTGCGCGCAGCAGCTCCCGCTGCCCGTTCCCATCCACGCCGATGACGCCCAGAAGCTCGCCCTCTCGCAGCGTGAGTTCCGCGTCTCTGAGGGGTGTCCCGATCGCATTTAGTCCGCTGATTTCGAGGAGGGGCGGACCCAGGGTTGGGTAATAGGCCGCGGGGGGTTCAAGCTTGCGTCCGACAATCATCTCGGCAAGCTCGAACGCACTTGTCTGAGCCACCGGCATCGCCCCGATCAGCCGTCCCGCCCTGAGCACGGTGACCTCCTCGCAATATCGGGTGACGTCGCCCAGGTGGTGGGTTACGAAGAGGACGGTAGCGCCCTCCTCGGCCAGGCGCCGAAAGGTCCCGAACAGCGCCTCGCCATCGGCAGGCGATAGCATGGCGGTGGGCTCGTCAAGAATCATGATCCGGGCCCCGCGCCAGAGGAGCTTGAGCACCTCTAGCCGCTGGGCGGCGGCCGGCGACAGCCGTCCGGCTGGCAAGTTCCAATCAAAGCGGAAGCCAAGCCTGGAAGCGAGTTCTTCGGCCCTTGCGCGGACGGCGCCAAGTTTAAGGAACGGGCCTCCCTCCGCGCCCAGAATGAGGTTTTCAAGGCAGTTGAGATCTGGGATGAGCGCCGGATGCTGGCTCATCATGCCCACCCCTGCCTGAATGGCGGATCGGGAGGAGCCAAAGTGCTGAGCCTTGCCTCCGAGCTCGATGCTTCCGCTCTCGGGAGAAAGGGCGCCATAGAGCGCCCGCATCAAGGTGGTCTTCCCCGCCCCGTTTTCTCCCACTATGGCGTGAAGGGTTCCCGCGTGGGCCGTGAGGCTCACGTTGTCCAGCGCCTTGAACGCGCCGAACGACTTAGATATATCCGTCATTCGGACCGAAGGTGGGCTTTGGAGCTCAACAGGCATTGGCGTGAGTTGGTGGAGGGGCGGTCCACGCCATTGGAGGCGCCCCATCGCATGGCAAGTCGCCATCCTACCCTGATGCGCCGACGCGAGAACAACGAAGCTTGAAGGGCAGCTGCAGGGAGGGCAGTCGCTCTCAAGTTAGGGTTGAATTCGGGCCCAGATGGGCCGCTATCGTGTAGCCTGGGGCGACGGCGAAGCCGGAGCCCAGCTGCGGCCGCCCTAGACAGATCCCAGAAGCACCGCGTACAAGGCCGCTGTGGTCCAATCTCCATGACCCGCCTCTTGCAGATGCGCCAAGAGCCCGTCCACAACCTCGGTGCCGGGGATTTGGGCGCCGATTTCGGCGGCGGCTTGGCGGCAGTAGCCGAAGTCCTTGCGCTGGTTCAGCACGCTGAATCCTGGCGTCCAATCTTCGGCGAGGATCTTGGGACCGTAGTTTTGGAAGGCCCAGCTTCCACCGGCGCCGCCCCCGATCATGTCCTTGGTCAGCTCCAGGTCGAGTCCGGCTTTCTTGGCGAAGGCAAGAGTTTCGCAGAGACCCATGAGGGCGCCGCCCACCGCGATTTGGTTGGCGAGCTTCATCGTTTGACCCTGGCCGGGGCCGCCGACTCGGCGAGCGTCCTTGGCGTAGGGCTGGACGATCTCGAGGGCATCGGCCACATCGGCCTCATCGCCTCCCAGAAAGATGGTTAGCTGCCCTTTCTGGGCGCCCATCGAGCCCCCGGTCACCGGGGCGTCCACAAAGCGCAGGCCGCCCCCCCTCAACTCCTCGTGCAATTCCTTGGCGGCGTGAGGGGCAATGGTTGAATGATCGATGATGAGGGTTCCCCGCTTTGCCACTTTGGCGATCTGCCCGGCAAGATCGCGCACGTCCTCCGAACGGGTCACGCAAAGCAGGATGGCGTCTGCCTTGGCAGCAAGCTCCTCAAGTGAGGGGGCCACGGTAGCGCCGATCTGGCTCAGGGCGATGGTCTTTGCAGGTGTGCGATTCCACACCGTGACATGAGACCCCGCCTTCACAAGGTGTCCTGCCATCGGTGCGCCCATCACGCCGAGTCCCACGAATCCTAGCTCTTTCATCGGAATGAGGCTACCCGGCCTGCTTTGGAGAAAAACATTTCGTGTTTCATCGAAATATCGCCTATAATCATTTCGATGAACGACGAAATGAAGGTTCGCGTCTTCAAGGCCCTCAGTGATCCCACCCGGCTCCACATCCTTGAATTCCTCGCCTGCTGCTGCTGCGGACGGGCCGCGATCCAGGAGGATGGCGGCGTCGAGGGAAGGACGGCGGGAGAAGTTTGCTGCCACATCACCGGCATTGACCGTGTCACTTCGACCGTTTCTCACCACCTTCATGAGTTGGCGAACGCCGATCTGATCCGGATCGAGCGACGCGGCAAGACCGCTGTTTGCACCCTCGTGCCCGAAACCATGCTCGCTCTTGCGGCCCACCTGACCGGACTTGCTTCCGGAGAGGATCAGGGGGCTTGTTGCTAGTCCTCAAGGAGAAAACCCATGTCCAACGATCTCACCTCTCGCGACGACGTTCGCGAAGTCATTCGACAGAAATACGGCGAAGCCGCCCTCCGCGTCATGAATAGCTCGTCCGGCGCCTGCTGCGGCGGCGACGTCAAGGAGGAAAACGCCGGTTGCTGCGGCCAACTCGGCGGCGGCTCCTGCTGCTCATCCGACGTGATCACCGGCGGACTTTACTCCGACCTTGAAGCCACGGAAATCCCGGAGACGGCCCTCCTCGCATCGCTCGGTTGCGGAAATCCCACTGCACTTGCCGAACTTCATGCGGGAGAAGTGGTCTTGGACCTGGGGTCGGGAGGCGGAATCGACGTCCTCCTCTCCGCCCGCCGCGTCGGCCCCACCGGCTTTGCCTACGGCCTCGATATGACCGATGAAATGTTAAACCTGGCCGAGCGGAACAAGGCAGAAACTGGCCTTGAGAACGTGAAGTTCATGAAGGGGCACATAGAAGAGATTCCCTTACCGGACGCCTCCGTGGATGTGATCATCTCGAACTGCGTGATCAACCTGTCTGCCGACAAGGACCAGGTCATCCGAGAGGCGTATCGAGTGCTGAAGCCGGGTGGCCGCTTCGCCGTGTCCGACGTAGTGACCGACGGCGAGCTTCCGGAGTCAATCCGCAAGGACGTGGAGGCGATGGTTGGATGTGTCGCCGGAGCGCTTGACCGCGACGCTTACCTGTCCAAATTGCGAGCGGCCGGGTTCACCGACGTGGAGGTCCAGCCGACCCGCTACTACAAGGTCTCGGACATGCAGGATTGGGCGCCTGCCGCCATCGCCGCCCTCACCCAAGCAGAAAGGGACCTTCTCGACGCGGGCACGATCTTTGGGGCGTTTATACGGGCAGTCAAGCAATGAAACCTATCCGCATCCTCTACGTGTGCGTGCACAATGCCGGTCGTTCGCAAATGGCCGAGGCACTGACCAACCATCTTGCTCGCCAACGCGGCCTGGCCGTGGTCGCCGAATCCGCCGGCACGGTGGGCGGCAAGGGCCTAAACCCGCTCGCCGTTCAAGCCCTGGCTGAGATCGGGGTGTCGATGGAGGGGCAAGCCCCCAAGTTGATGACCCCAGAAATGGTCGAGGGTGCGGACCGGGTCATCTCAATGGGCTGCGGTGTGGATGCGGATGCATGCCCGGTCCGCTTCATCCTTGCGGAGGACTGGGGGCTCGACGATCCGGCCGGACGGTCGATGGATGAGGTGAACCGGATTCGCGACGAGATCCGCGCCAAGGTTGAGAACCTCCTTGCCGAGGTGGAGTCCAAATGCTGCTGAAGCGGGTCGCCGCCGAAGCAGTCGGCACCTTTGGGATCGTTTTCCCACCCATCGCGCTATCGGCGACGAGCGCGCTTGCCGGAGGAGCGGCCGGCCTGTTGCCGGCTGCCCTCATCTCTGGATTTACAGTGACGGCGATGATCTATGCCCTGGGCCCAATTTCAGCGGCTCACTTTAATCCGGCGGTGACCCTGGGGTTCGCGGTGACACGCCGATTTCCTTGGCGGCATGTGCCTTCTTATTGGGCGGCTCAATTCACCGGCGCGTTGGTTGCTGCTCTCGCCGCGGCGCTTCTTTACGGGCCCGGGCATGGCGTTCACGTCCCCGCGCATCCCAACTTGATCGTTAGTAATGTCGGCACCGAGGTCGCGATCACGTTCCTTTTGATGCTCGTCATCATGGCGGTCACCACCGATCGGAGAATCCATGCGGCGGTTCCGGGATTGGCGATTGGGCTGACGGTGATCTGCGGCGTGCTGATCGGCGGGCCGGTGACCGGTGGCTCGATGAATCCTGCTCGCTCAGCCGGGCCGGCGCTCGTCGCCGGCGGCCAGGCAGTCGGGGTTCTGTGGCTGTACTTCTTGGGGCCCCTGTTGGGGGCGGTGCTGGGCGCACTGGCCTTTGAAGGGCTGCGGATACGGCATGAGCACGCGGTGGGGGCGCCGGGCGACCTTGGCGGCTAAGTGCTCTGGAGAGCCCCGGTCTTCTTCAGCCGCAGCCAGGAGCGGGTGATCGGACCGAGGATAAAGAACGAGCCGAAGCATAGGAAAGCGAAGGTCAACAGGACCCCTTTGCGCCCGGCTTCAACCATCGCTGCCAAATCAAAGCCACTTTGGGAAGGGTCGTCGGGCATGGTGAGAAGCTGAATGGGCTGGCCTCTCTGAAGGTGGTTGGCGGGATTAAAGGCGGCGATGCCCGTGTATTTAACCCCGGCGACCGTATAGGAATACGCTGCGGTGGCGCTATTCAACTGGTCGCCCACTTGGAAGTCAAGGACGACTCCGGTGGTGTGGATGCCACGTGCAGCTAATTTGTTCGCCAGCAGCCACTGAGTGGCGGCCGCCTTCCACCCAAATAGGTAGCCGATGAATCCCGCGAAGACGAGCCAGCTGAGAAGCACGACCCGCATGTTCTTGGGGGTGTACTCGGTGGGCAAGGCATTTCCTGACATAGGACCGCATTTTGGCACAGGACCAGGCTGCCCGCGGTCAGTCTCCGGTCGGCACGATGTCGGCCCGTTCCACCATCAGTACCACGCACCGCTCTGGCGCTCGCGTTCGGTGCTCAAGTTGGCGAGGCACGACAAAGCCCTGGCCCGGGTCAAGGGCGACCGTTCGGGCGGGGAGGTCAATCAGGAACCTTCCCTCAACACAATAAAAGAACTCATCAAGCTCATCGTGCTTATGCCAATGGTATTCGCCCTTGAGGACGCCCAGTCGAACCACGGCGTCGTTGACCTTGCAGAGGGTTTGGTTGTACCAGGGGTGGGTCACGGCGGAAATGAGGGCGGGAGTATCCACAACCTCTAGGGGTCCGAATCGGATGTCCAGGTGGGTCTCATAAGGAAAGTCTTCGGGGTTGCTCATTGGATGATTATTCCCCCGAACATGCGTCGACACCGAGATGTTGGCTATTGAGTGATAGTATATGTAGTGCGGCAAAGTTGCCGCGGAGGCACGGCGATGGTCAAAGTCGAGTGGAAGGGTGAAAGGATTTTCGAGGGGCACACCGACTCGGGCAATCGGTTGCGGATGAACGCCGCGCCAGACACGACCAATCGCGACCGCCTACCTACACCCGCCGAAGCTTTTCTCGCGGCTGGGGCCGCCTGCTCGGCCAATCATGTGCTTGAGATCCTTGAGAACATGCATCAAAGAGTGACCGCCTACTGGGTCGAGGCAGAGTGTGAGCACCCCCACGCAGGGCCTTACCCTCGCCCCTATGTGACCGTCGTGTTGCGGCACTGTCTGCAGGGCGAGAACCTCGATATTCGAACCTGCGAACATGCGATCCGGCTGAGCGACGAGAAGTATTGCACGGAAATCTCCACCCTTCGAGGCTCCGCCGAGATCGATTCGATCTTGGAAGTCAAAGGCGAAGAGGGGCTGCTCCTATAGGCCCTGGAAGCGGACGGTCGTCCCAAAGGCATGGGCCGGAAAGCCCTCCATCTCACCAAATGCCTCAACGATCGGAGCGAGATTGGCAAGGTCATCCTTGCTTAGCATGCTGACGCTCTGCACCTTCACAAAGTCGAGAACGTTGACCGGGCTTCCGAACCTCGCCGCGCCCGAGGTGGGCAGGGTGTGGCTGGGGCCAATGGCGAAATCGCCCGCGCTCTCCGGCGTGTATTCGCCAAGCAGGACACAGCCGGCATTCTTGATGTGGGGAAGCAAGGGCTCAGGGTCCTCAACGGCGACGGTGAGATGCTCAGGGGCGATGAGGTTCACGAGGTCAAGTGCCTCTGACATGTTACGGGCGACGAAAGCCATCCCGAAGTCCGCGAGAGCCTTTCGCAAGGTGGCCTCGCGGGGAGCACCCGCGATCTGGCGTTCCGCTTCCGCCAATATTTGATCGAGCTTGCCGGGGGAAAGGGTCACCAGGAAACCTGCGTTATCCTCGGCGTGCTCGACCTGGGTAAGGAGGTCGGCGGCGGCGAACACCGGGTTGGCGGTCTCATCGGCAAGTACGCATACCTCGCTTGAACCAGCATAGCCATCAAGCCCAACTGCCCCCCAAAGCTGGCGCTTCGCCTCGTTGACGAAGCGGTTGCCAGGTCCGGCGATTTTATCTACCGGCGTGATCGATTCGGTACCCAGGGCCAGTGCGGCGATCGCATAGGCGCCTCCGGCCTTGATCACCTCGGTGACGTCAAGCTCTCGCAGGGCGAACAGAATCCCCGGATGGAGCACGCCTCGCTTCGACGATGGGGTGGTCACGACGATGCGAGGTACGCCCGCTGCCCGCGCGGGGCCGACATTCATCACTACCGAACTCGGGTAAAAAGCCAGACCGCCAGGCACGTAGATCCCCGCGCTCTCCAGAACAAGCAGTCTCTGGCCCACATTTTGCCCCTGCAGGGTCCAGCGTCCCTCGGGATATGCCAAATCGAGCCGTGCCTTCTGCGAAAGATGGAAGTCGGTTACTCGCTTCAATGCCGCTCGGATAGCCTCGGCATGGAATTCCGTGAGCCCCTCGCCGGCGGATTCCCATTCCAATTCGGTTACGAGGATCGACTCCAGGTGAGGGCAATCGAAGCGGCGCGCCCCCTCGAGGAGGGCGGCGTCGCCACGCTGCCGGACGTCGGCGATGATCTTCGCCACCGCTTCCTCAACGCCGGTTGCATGGGAATGAAGTCGCTTTCGCAGCAGACCGATGGCATCTTCGCGTGCAGAGTCGACGATTCGCAGCAGGCTCAAGAAATCAACTCCAAAGCCCGCCCGAGCCGAGTAACCATCCGCTCTGGGCCCAACGCAGCCATCAGCTCGAACAAACCGGGACCGACGGTCTTGCCGGTCAGCGCGACGCGGATAGGATGCACGACGGGGCCCAGTTTGTCGAAGCCCTGGGCGGCAGCGTAGTCTCGCACCCACGCTTCGCAGTCCCCAATGGAAACCTCGGTCTTCCCTTGCGTCCACATCTTGAGGGCGCCAAGAAGCGCGGGCACCTGGGGCTGCTTGAACCACTTGTCGAGGGCCTTGGGGTCCATCGGGGGTTCCGCTTCGAAGAAGAAGGCGGTCGCCTCAGCGAACTCAGCCAGAGTGGTCACTCGCTCTTGTTCGAGGCGGAGGGCCTCTCGAGCCAGTTCCGGCTCGGCCGCGATGCCGGCGCTTAACCGCGCAAGGCCCGCACGAATGTCGCCATGGGGCAGCTCAGCATCCTCGGTTCCATAGAACTCTTGGACAGAGGGTTCGCTAGCAAATCCAGATACCGACGCCACCAGCCGGTCCAAGTCGAAGGAACGAATGTAGTGACCGTTCATCCACTTCAGCTTTTCGAAATCGAAAACACCTGGGGATGGTTGAAGGCCGGAAAGGTCGAAGGCCTCAATCAGCTCCTCGTGATTCAACAGCTCGCGGTCTCCCTTGGGGGACCAGCCGATCAGGGCGATGAAGTTGGCCAGCGCGTCAGGCAGGAAACCGAGGGCCCGGTAATCAAGAACGCTCGTGGCCCCGTGCCGCTTGCCGAGCTTCTTCCCATCGGTGCCTCGAATGACCGAGCAGTGAACAAAGCGGGGGCGCTCCCACCCAAAGGAGTCGAAGAGATGGACGTGGTTCGGCAACGAAGATATCCACTCGTCACCCCGAATCACGTGAGTGATGCCCATGAGGTGGTCATCGACGATGGCGGCAAAGTGATAGGTCGGCATGCCGTCTGTCTTGATCAGTACCGGGTCCACCAGCCCATCGCCACTCCATTCGATCCGACCCCTGACCACATCTTGCGCGACCAAGGTCGTTCCGCGCGGCATGCGCAGCCGGATGACGCCAGGGGTGCCCGCGCGCATCGCTGCCTCCACTTTGGCAGCGGAGGCGTCACGCCAGTCACCGCCGAAATACCCCTCGGGCTGCCGGTTGATCTTCTGATACTCCCGCATCTCGGCAAGTTCTTCCTCGGTCTCGAAGGCCCGATAGGCGAAGCCCTCGTCGAGCATGCGTTTGATGTAAGGGTCGTAAATGCCGGCTTCTTTGCGTTCGCTCTGTCGGTAGGGAGCGTGGGGGCCGCCTGCCTCGGGGCTCTCATCGAAATCGACTCCCACCCATTTTAGTGCCTCGTATTGGTAGGCCTCGGCCTCGGACGAGTAGCGGGACCGGTCGGTATCTTCGATGCGAAGAATGCACGCACCGCCGTTTCGGCGGGCAAACAGATAATCGAATAGGGCGGTGCGGAGATTGCCGACGTGAAGCTTCCCGGTAGGGCTGGGGGCATAGCGAACACGAATCGACATGGAAAGCCTAGTCTACCGCCCGCGATTCGGATAGAATAGAGGGTCGGTCACGGAGGATTATGCGGAACCTTCTTTGGGTGTTCGCCGGCTTCTTGGTAGGTACGGCGGCGGCGCAAGAGGCGCCAACAACCGGTGAGTCCCGTTACGCGGGAACCATCGTGAGGGCCAGTCCGCACCGCCACTCGATCACGGTCAGCGTGGGCACGATCACCCGCGCCGGCCTACCCAAGATTTTCCTTCCGACCCCCGCCCTCTACAAATTCACCGCCGACCATCCGGTGCCGGCGGGCCCGGTCGGCTCGGCGGCGAAGCCAGTCGATCCTGGACAGCTCACCCCCGGGCTTATTGTCTGGGTTTATGGCACCCAACCTACCGACACAAGCCCCGGCATCATACGAAAGGTCGAGATCGCCGTCACCGCCGCGCCGGAAGCGAGCCGAGGAGCGCCGATCGGATTCCGAAGGCAGACGCCTCTTGGCCTGGACGACAGTGCCCACATCAGCCATGACGTGGTCACGGTGCCGATGGTGTTTCCCGTATTGGGAAGCGTGGAGTGGGAGGATTCGTTCTTGGCCCCCCGTGATGGCGGCAAGCGCCCCCATCTTGGACAGGACCTCATCGCCCCCAAGATGCGCCCATTGGTCGCGGCCTTCAGCGGGATCGTCATTCCCCATCGGAGCCCCGGCCACAACTGGCTGACCCTCAAGGGGGACAACGGTTGGACCGCGCTCTACATGCACATCAATATCGACACTCCGGGCACGCGCGATGAGCAAGGCACCGATGAGTACGCGTTCGGGCCAGGGATACAGAAAGGGGCTCACGTGGTGGCGGGGCAACTGATCGCGTTCTGCGGCGACAGCGGCAATGCCCGCGAAGTCGGCTCCCACTTGCACTTTGAGCTTCACGATGCCAAAGACGTGGTCTACAACGCCGCCGCGTCGCTTCGACAGGCCAAACACGTCGAAGCCCCGGTTTCACCTGCCCTGCCAACTCGGCTTGCCGCCGGTCCCGGCGAGATTCGCATAGACGGTTTTGTCTATAGTACAGATAGTCAACATTCACAAATTGTGATGGATCTGGCGGAGACTACCGACCCACGTGGGGTAACGACCGTCAACATATTTCCCAAACGGGTCACCCTCGACACCGCCCACATGGACCTGACCCGCTTGCCGGCAGGCTCGCCGGTCCTCGCAATCGTGCCTGCCGATGAGGCTGACGGCGGAACCGCACGAACGGTCATGGCCTTCCCTAGCGGCGTAAGCCAACCGCTGACTCCGGTCACTGCCCCGCCACCGCTCCCGGTCGTGGCGCCTGTTGCTCCTGGCTCCGCCAGCCAGCCGCCGTCCGGCGATAACGGCGAGGCGTTTCCTGGTCCCACTCCCGCTGGCTTCGACGCCCTCACCCTCTCCTACTGGCCGATTTTGACGCAGCTCGCGCCTACCTACAACCTTGACCCCGCGCTGGTCGCGTCGGTCATTCAGCGCGAAAGCAGTGGCGATCCGATGTGTCTCTCCAGCAGTGGGGCCGTCGGCTTGATGCAGCTCATGCCGGAGAACGTTCAGGATTACGCGGTCGCCAACCCCTACGATCCAGAGCAGAACATCCGGGGTGGAATGGCGCAACTGGCCGACTACCTTAAGTTGTTCAATGGCGATCTTCGCAAAGGGCTCACCGCCTACAACACCGGCCCTGGACGGGTGAAGAATGGCACGTGGGATCAGACCTCCGAGGGGCGAAACTATGCGAACAAGGTTCTCGTTCTCTACGCTTCCATTCGGCAGACCCTTGGAGATTCGGTGGCGCCAGCGTATGAGCCGCCCCCGGTTGAGCCCGCGCCGGCTCCCGTGACCCTTCCGGCCCCGCCGCCCCCTAAACCATTGAATCCAACCATCATCGCGGCGCCCCACGCCGATGAGCGCACCACCGATGGCCGGACCATCGAGATGATGCTGACCACCGTCAACACCTCACGAGAATTGGCCGACGAACCCGCTCTGGTCCAGAATGGGCGTCTTAACTATGTCGCGGACCGCATCGCGGACGACTTCGCCGCCAACAGCCGTCCCTGCAACGACGCTGAAGCCGCCAAAAGGCTCGCCGACCATGGGGACACCGAGTTAAGCGATGTCCGCTCCATCTGCATCAGCACCGACACCTACGCCCAATTCGGTAACGCCTGGGCCGACGCCTACCGCCCCGGCGGGAACCGCCTCGGCATGAGTCACATCGAGTCGAACGGGAAGCATTTCTGGGTGATCCTGCTGGCGAAGGAGTAATGCCGAGAGGCCGGTGGCACCAACGGTAGTGACCTCCGTGCCGCGAAGCATTCCAAATCGGGGGGAATGCGGAAGCCATCCACCCTGCAACCGCTACTTCTTCGGCGACCACTTCATGCCGGGCAGGTTTCCGTAGCTCTCTTTGCTGCCGACCTGCCTAAGGTCGAAGGTGCAAGGATAGGAACTGCCGGAGAGGGGGACGGTGCTGAATCGGATCTCTTTGGATTCGCCGGGGAGGAGGTGGTACTTGCGCAGCCGATATTCGCAGTGGGGCTGAAGGAGGGGGGTTTGAAGGACGAGGCCATCGAGAACCACGAGGGCGCCGCTGTACCCTCCGCTGGCCTCAAAGACGAATTCCACGTCCTCGGGAACTGCATTGGGGTTGTTCATGACGGCATGGACGTTGTACACAACGCCGTAATCGCCATCGAGGTGACGGGTGGCATCGCGGGCGGCGAGGGCTTCCTCTCCGATCCTGATGAACGTCGCTTTGCTGCCCGCAGCGTAGGTGGCTTCAACCTCTTGGTAAGGATTGGGATAGATTTCCTGGGTGTCGGGGCTAGGGGGTAGGTGCCAGTCGAGGATCTTCGTCGCTCCAACCGCCCGCCAAGGGGCGCTCCAAGCGACCGCCTCACCCCACCGCCCGGGAACGGGAAAGGGCGGACTGACGTCTTCGCGAATCAGCAGGGAGTCCGGCCCCCCCGGCAGCAGGCGCAAGGCGCAAAGACCGCTTTCGGTTTGCTGGGGCGCCAGGCTCCGCAAGGCGATTGGCAGGCTCGTATGGGGCGGCAGGTTGACTACTTCCCCGCTGTTGGTCTGCCAGCCTCGAACGAATTCGTCGGCGGCGCGGATGCCAGCCCGTACCGGGTTCATATCCGGAGGGCTTCCGCCCGGCGTCACCACCAACTGGGCCGCCTGGTCGCTGTCGTTGACCGCTTGCAATTTGAGAAACAGCAAATCCTTCGTGTCGTTAATGTGGTGAAAGAGGACGCGAACCGGAGCATCGGACGACAGCTTTGAGGCAAAGAGGGGGCCGACGCCTTCGAGCTTCTCCGGATTGTCGGAGAACCAGAGTTCGGTCTCTCGCTTCGGCGGAAGGTCGAGGTTATGAACTTTGATGGTGACGATTCCCTCGCCCGTCATGAAGCCCTGTCCATAAGCTCTGACCCTTGCCGAGAAGTCATGAGCATCGCCAGGTGCCAGCGAACAGGGATGGACGTCGACTATCTTGACGTTCACTCCTGGCTCGACTTCAGCTTGGGTCTGCACCGCGTACTCTATGGCCCCACGCACGGTCTCGGCGGCGGCGGGCTCTCCGACGACATCGGCCCGAAGGCTCTGAGGAAACATGGCGGCGTAGGCGCGAACGATGACCGGGGTCACGTGTGCTTCACCGTCGGCGACGGCGGTGACATTGGCCTGGCCTGCGCCGATCGCCTGAATGCGATAGCCACCGCTCGCCTTGGTGACCTTGACCACTTGCTCGTCAGAACTCTCCACGACGGCCGCCGCGGCGCGGGCGCCAACAACCGAGAAGGCGCGGGTTTGGCCCTTGTAGAGAAGCGATGGAACTCCGACGAGGGCGATGTTCGCTTGCTTGAGCGCCACTTTGGCTGGCGCCGCCTTGGGCAAATGAGTCAAGTGACCATGTGAAACAGGCACGCGGGCAGCCGCCATCACGAGCAATAGGCCCCATTCTGCGCAGTGAATCGTCATAGCCGCAAAAGCTTCCTCAAAAGTTACCCGCTAGAATCAGGCCAATGGGGCCCCCTTTGGGAAGCCCCGCGAGAATCAGCGGCGCGCCTTCCCGAGAATCGCCCGCGTCGTAGTAATGGAAAGGAGCGCAGACCCCTTGAAACGCAGACTTGCTTCCCCTCATGCACAATGGACGGGTCGCCCGACCCCAAACGGCTCCCTCACCTCACGTTCCACCGACATTGCGAAATAAGACACACTTTCATTGACCATTATGCCCACCC
>Ga0302320_10017177_pt1 | contig 14711 bp, 13 predicted proteins | sample Bog_T0_3_FD_202130 | JGI IMG/M metagenome (GOLD analysis project Ga0302320, IMG submission 202130) | Peat permafrost microbial communities from Stordalen Mire near Abisko, Sweden - Bog_T0_3 | ecosystem: Environmental > Terrestrial > Soil > Wetlands > Peat | place: Sweden: Abisko, Stordalen Mire...
AACTTGGGCTTCAGCCCCTGCGGGAACTCTCGATGCACGACAGGCATTCGTGCGGAGACTCCTTGGCCCAGGCGGGAGTGCATCGGCATCTATCTTGAGCAAAGGAGCTTGGCTTATCCAATGACAACCATCGATGCAAACACGGCGACACTGTTTCTGGCGTGCTCGCGGCAACGGCTTCTCGAACAATCCTGGCCGCGGCTCAGGGGATGTGTGGAGTCTCTGTCGGAAGAGCAGGTGTGGTGGCGGCCCAATGAGGCCAGCAACAGCATTGGGAATCTGCTGCTGCATTTGAACGGCAATGTGCGGCAATGGCTGGTGGCGTCGTTCGAGCATCTGGAGAGCGATCGCAACCGGCCAGCGGAGTTCAGCGCAAAGCAGGGGAATTCTGCCGGAGATCTGCTGGAGAAGCTGGGCGCGACCATAGCAGAGGCAGCGCAGGTGCTTGAACGGCTCACTGAGTCCGATCTGCTCGCGACATACGAGATACAGGGTTACAGAGTGAGCGGGCTTGAAGCTGTCTATCATGTCGTGGAGCATTTCGGAATGCATTATGGGCAGATACTCTATATCACCAAGAGTCTGACCGGCGCGGATTTGGGATTCTATCGTGAGTTGAACAAGACCGGCCGGGCTGAGTGAGTTCGTCCTTCCCATATTTCCAAGCAAACGCTCTTGGAGATATGGGACACCAACTTTCATAGGAAGCAGGACAAGACCGAAGAGGCCTAGGCACCGACCAAAATACTTAAGTATCCACTTGACAAACAACCTGAACCGATAAATACTTTATTTTGTACTTAACTATTTCCCTTGGAGGAGAGAAAACCATGGACCCAAAACCCGTAGTTCACAACACATTTGTCATTGAGCGCAGCTACCCCGTCAAGCCTGAGCGCGTCTTCGCTGCCTTTGCCGATCCGGCCCAGAAGCGCCGCTGGTTTGTCGAGGGCGAACATAACCAGGTTGAAAGCTATGAGCTGGACTTTCGCGTTGGCGGCAGGGAGCATTACGCCCTCGGCTTTGAAGAAGGCCATCCGCTGATGGGTCGTTCGCTCAAGAACGAGAACGTGTATCAAGACATTGTCCCGATCCGCCGCATCATCTTCACCTCGACGATGGCCGTGGCAGACAAGTGCATCTCGGTGTCTGTAGGCACGGTTGAGCTTCTGCCGTCGGACGAAGGCACCGACCTGATCCTCACTTTTCAGAGCTCATTTCTTGAGGGCGCCGATGGCCCCGAGATGCGGGAAGCCGGATGGCGGGGTTTGTTCGACAAACTGGCAAAGGTGCTTGAGAGCTAATCGCGGAGTGACGTGGAAGGGCGTGGGACCATGAAGAAAAAGAAACCCAATATCGACCGTATCTTCCACGCTCTCGGCGATGCCACGCGTCGAGCCATGGTGGTGAGGCTGAGCCAGGGCCCCATGTCTGTGTCACGGCTGGCAGAGCCGTTCGAGATGACCTTGGCTGCGGTGGTTCAACATTTGCAGGTGTTGGAGGAGTGCGGCCTGGTGCAAACCGAGAAGGTGGGCAGGGTGCGTAGTTGCCGCATCGAGCCCACCGGTCTCGACGCGATGGAGCAATGGATCCGTGATCGACGCTCAGTGTGGGAACACCGCCTGGATCGGCTCGACGAATTTCTCGGCGGGCCGGATGAAAAACGCTAGGACGTGACAGGACCAAAGACGAGGAGCATGTCAGGAGTGATCCCACCCTAGCCGCAAAGACAACGACGCGGCGAGGGTGGGGCACCCGATTGACTGTTTGGAGGCGTGAGCCGCTATTTCAGCGAGCTCATGTCGATCACGAAGCGGTACTTCACGTCCTGCTTCAACATCCGTTCGTAGGCTTCATTGATCTGCTGGATGGGGATGACTTCGACCTCGGAGACAATATTGTGCTCTCCGCAGTAGTCCAGCATCTGCTGCGTTTCAGGCATGCCGCCGATCATGGAGCCAGCAACCGAAAGGCGGCGTCCGATGAGGTTGAAGATGCTGACCGCCGGGGGCTGGTCAGGCAGACCGACAAGGCACATGGTCGTGTCTTGCTTGAGGAGGGCGGTGTAGGGATCGACCGCGTGCGGAGCGGCGGCACAGTCGATGATGAAGTCGAAGGAGTTGGTGTGGGCCTGCATGGCGTTGGCGTCCGAGGAGAGTACAACCTCATCCGCGCCCAGCTTGAGGGCATCTTCGCGCTTGCGCAGGTTGGTAGTGAACAGGACAGCGTGCGCGCCCAGGGAGTGGGCGAACTTGAGCGCCATATGGCCGAGGCCGCCGAGGCCCACAATGCCAACCTTCTTGCCGGGGCCAACCTTCCAGTGGAGCAGGGGCGAATAGGTGGTAATGCCCGCGCAGAGCAGCGGGGCAACGGCGGCGAGATTCAGGTTCTCGGGTACGGTGTGGGCGAAGCGCTCGTCCACAACATAATTGTTGGAGTAGCCGCCCATGGTAATTGAGCCGTCGACGCGGTCGGTGGCAGCATAGGTGAGCGTGGGTCCTTCATTGCAGTAGTTCTCTTCGCCGCGATGGCATGGGGCGCAGTGGCGGCAGGAGTCCACAATGACGCCGATGGCCGCAATGCCACCCACCTTGAACTTGGTGACGGCACTGCCAACCGCAGTGACGCGGCCCACGATTTCGTGGCCCGGAACCAGGGGATAGCGCGCGCCACCCCACTCGTTGCGCGCCATGTGCAGATCGGAGTGGCAGACGCCGCAATAGAGAGTATCGACCACAATTTCAGTAGCGCCGGGCTCGCGGCGCGTGAAGTTGAGAGGAGCGAGCGGCGATTGCGCATTGGGTGTTCCGTAACCTTTGGAGGCGGGCATGAGATGAATCCTTTCAGAAGAGAAGTCTACAACATGAGCAAGTGAAAAAAGTGAAGAAGTGAAGAAGTGAAAAGGTGATGAAGTGAATGAGCGAAAGAGTGAAGAAGTGAGCGAGATGGCGAACTTGAGTTCTTCTCCTTGCGGAAGTTGGGAAGGAGTCAGGGGTGTTGAGCGCAGGCTACGCGGGGAATGGCTTGCAGGTCGGCGATGAATTCGATTTCGCCGAAGCCTGCGGCGCCAAGAAGCCTGGCGATGGCTTCGGATTGGCCATAGCCGATTTCGAGGGCGATGAAGCCGCCGGGGACGAGACAGGCGAAGGCTTGGGGGATGAGGCGACGATAGATGTCGAGGCCGTCGTCGCCGGCAAAGAGGGCAATGGCAGGTTCGTGGTCGCGGACTTCGACGGCAAGGGTGTCGCGGTCGGTGGTGGACACGTAAGGCGGATTGGAGACTACGATCTCGAATTGTTGCTGCGCGACTGGGCTGAGCAGGTCTCCCCGGAGAAAGCGAAGGTCAACTCCGTTGCGCTTTGCGTTTTGCTCTGCGACTGCCAACGCGACCGCGGAAAGATCTATTGCGGTGATTGCGGCATGAGGCAGTTTGTGAGCAAGCGCAACGGCGATGCAGCCGGAGCCAGTTCCCACCTCGGCAATGCGAGGCTGCTCAAAGCATTCGGCTAACTCGATCACTTGCTCGACAATGTGCTCGGTCTCAGGCCGGGGAATCAGTACATCGGGAGTGACGTGAAAGGGCAGGCCATAGAACTCGGCTTCGCCAGTGATGTACTGGAGGGGCTCGCCACGGTAACGGCGCTGAAGGAGTTCGTAATACGGTTTCCAATGCTCGAACCCAATCTCGTCGCTGGAATGCGCCACCAGCCAGGCGCGATCTTGTCGCAGATGGTGCATCAACAGCAGCTCTGCATCTGCGCGCGCGCGCTCAGGATGAGGACCAAATAAGAGGCGACCATTCCCTTGGAATAGAAATAGTGAAACTGCCGGCATGGGATGCCTTACGCTGCCTGGCTGTCATCGGATTTCAACAGCTGGGCCTGGCTGTGGGCGATGAGCGCATCGACGATGGGTTGCAGGCGGCCTTCCATTACGAGGTCAAGCTGGTGCAGAGTGAGGCCGATGCGGTGGTCGGTGAGCCGGTTCTGCGGGAAGTTATAGGTGCGGATCTTCTCGCTGCGGTCGCCGGTGCCCACCTGCTGCTTGCGCTCCTTGGCCAGCTCGGCGTTCTGGCGATCCATCTCCTGCTCGTAGAGGCGCGAACGCAGCACGCGCATGCCTTTTTCGCGGTTCTTGATCTGCGATTTCTCGTCCTGGCAGCTTACTACCGTGTTTGTGGGGATGTGGGTAATGCGGACCGCGGAGTAGGTGGTATTGACGGACTGGCCGCCGGGGCCGGAGGAGCAAAAGGTATCGATGCGAATGTCCTTGGCTTCGATCTTGATGTCCACGTCTTCCGCTTCGGGCAGCACGGCGACGGTGATGGCGGAGGTGTGTACGCGGCCCTGCGTTTCAGTGGCGGGAACGCGCTGCACGCGATGGACGCCGCTCTCCCACTTCATCTGGGAGTAGACGCGATCGCCTTCGATGATGGCGATTACTTCCTTGTAGCCGCCCACGCCAGACTCCGACACCGAGAGCAGCTCGATCTTCCAGCGGTGCTGCTCAGCAAAGCGCTGGTACATGCGGAAGACCTCGGCGGCAAAGAGGGAGGCCTCGTCGCCGCCTGTTCCTGCGCGGATTTCGAGGATGACGTTCTTCTCGTCGTTGGGATCCTTCGGCAGCAGCAGTACTTTGATCTCTTCTTCGAGGGCTGGCTCGCGGGGGGCAAGAGCGGCAATCTCCTCCTCGGCCATGGCGCTCATGTCAGGATCGGAGAGCATGGCGCGGGCTTCGGCCAGCGCCTGGCGCACCTGCTTCAACTCGCGAAACTTCATCACCGGAGTTTCAAGGTCGCTGAGCGCCTTGCCGGCCTGCTGGTACTTTTCGCGGTCGTTGACGATCTCGGGCAGCGAGAGCTGGGCTGAAAGCTCGTCGTAGCGCTGCTCCATCTGTTGCAAACGGTCAATCATGGTGACTCCACTGCGTGGCGCGGGGTTTTGGACTTGAGATTTGTAAATGGGAAAAGGGCAGGGAACGAGTATCGGCGGCGGGCGCCGCTAGAGAAGGGCCGGGATGGGATGATGGAGGGCCATACTGCTGTATCTATTTTAGCGCGAAATGCGAGATGCGTGGAAATTGCTGGTTCGATGGGCTTGGAGCGAGTGATTCGGGCCTGAGCTATTGTGCCTTGGTCGATGTACAATTCGAGGCGGGCTGAACATGATCGTCAACCTTGACCTCTGATTTACTCCGGGAGCTTCGACTGATATGTGGTTACGCGACGGCTTATTTCGTGAGATGGTAAAGACACTTCTGTTAACCGCGATTGTGGGTTTGCCGGGCCTATTCGCGTCCCGCGCGAACGCCCTGGAAAGTATGAAGACCTGTGCCGGTGTCGAGATAACGTCAATTAATGTCGCCACAGACACCGGAGGACATTGGCCCGCTAGCACTAAGGCTGAAATAGATGTAGTTCCACAGTCTTCCGCCGCGCCCGAGGGGAACACGCGGGCGCTGGAGGTCATCGCATATGGTCCAATTCTTGGGTCTGCGATGAACTCTCCGGAAGTGAAGACCGATTTGGCGTGTTCCCCAGACGGAGTTACACTGGGCGTTATTATCCAGCACTACGGTGATGGTGACACGTTCAAAAATGCGCTCTGGCGTTCCAAAATAACCTTGGGATTGACTCTTCGCGAAGACGCCGTGTTCCAAACAATTTGGAAGATGCGCCGGCCCGACGGTACTGAATTGGATCGCTTTCAGACCGCGCCCTATCCAGAGCAAAAATATCCGATAACCGTGACTAAGATGCTCCGCTCGGTTTCGGGCCAGTACCTGGACCGATCGGAGGCATTTGGTCAAAACTCTCCCTTAAAGGCTGAGATCAAGAGTGCATGGACTACGGTCCATAATCATGAGGATTTTTCATTGGCCACCGAACTTCGCAACACCGGAGACTCCGAAATACTGATCCAGTCGATGTCCTGCGCCTATTCCACGTGGGTCGCGGATAATCCTTCTGTCCACGTGGGCGCTGCTGTGGCATGCGGGAATCATACACTCGTTAAGATGAGTCTCAAACCGGGTCAAGTGCTTCATGGAATCGCGTCTGTTCATGTGGTGCTCGCGCCAGGCAAAGAGCAAAACCAGTCAGTGACCTTCCGATTGGCCTTGAAGGACGAAACTCCGCCGAACTGGAGCAACGCCGTAACGGTCAACGTCGCGAGGTAGCCGGCTTCCCTCCTGCGCTATCTCCTGCGCTATTTGGCAAGCAGGTTCAGGATCTCAAGGTAAAGCCAGACTAGCGTGACCATGATGCCAAATGCGCCGTAGCCGTTGCAGGTTTCCGGCTCACGATGGCGCGGGTCTTGAGCTGATCCCGCCCAGTGTTCACAAGACGGAACCTACGGCTGCTGCAAGGCCGATCTGAGATCCGTATGCACGAAGTCGTCGCCTTTGTAGAGCACGGGCTCGCGCTTGTCGCGGGCGAGGGCGTAGGTGAAGCAGTCGCCGAAGTTGAGGTTGGCAGGATGGCCGCTGCCTTTGCCGTAGTCGCGGTAGGCCAGGCGCGCAATCTTTGCCTGAGTTGCGGTGAATGGCTCGATCTCGATCTCGAAATACTCAATGATCTCGTCAAGCCGGCGGTTCAGGGCAGGATTCTTAAATCTCTCTACTACCACGGAAAGCTCGACGAATGTGGCTGCTGAGATGAGAGGGCCGTCTGTCTTATCGAGCTTCTCAGCCAGAACCTCCCACTCCGTTTCCTGCTTTACGATTGCAATGATGGCTGAAGTGTCAACGATCATTTGGGCAAGCCGGTTTCTTCGTCGTAGAGTTCATCCATCAACTCTTTAGAGGACCGGCCATCGTTCATCATTGCCGCCGTTTCTGTTGTGATCCGCTTGAGCCACTCCATACGGCCCACCCGCCTTGCCTCCTGCTCTCGCCGTTCCAAGCGCTCCTTGACCGAAATCTTGACAGCCAGCGTCAGGCTCTCGCCGGTGAGTTTCGCCAATTTGCTGGTTAGCCGATATGTTTCCTCGTCTTTGATGTTCAGGGCCATCGAGGTCTACCTTTCCACCATTCTATTCTACAATTCTACCATCATTTGACATTTCACACAGGGGAAGCCCGCCCAATTTCCGCTTCTCGCCCCCGGATGTCCTAAGCTAGAGGCATGAACGACCCTACATTGGAAACGGCAGCAGCACGGGACGAAATCTTCGATTTATTGGTGGTGGGCGCTGGGCCTACGGGGCTGGCATGCGCAATTGAGGCGCAAAAGGTGGGGCTGCGACCGGTGGTGGTGGACAAGGGCTGCCTGTGCAACTCGCTCTTCCACTACCCATCGCACATGACGTTTTTCACGACGCCGGAGTTGCTGGAGATTGGCGGCATTCCATTTCCCAGTCCCAACCCCAAACCAACGCGCAATGAGGCGTTGCAATACTACCGGCTGGTGGCCGCCTACTACCGGCTGGACGTGCGCCAGTACCATCGCGTGGAGCGGGTAACGGGCGCTGACGGTGCGTTCACCGTGCATACCGAAGACCGCTTTGGGCGGACGGGGGCGATCCAGACGCGCAAGCTGGCGTTGTCGACAGGGTATTACGATCTGCCCAACCTCATAGGCATCCCCGGCGAGAAGCTGAGCAAAGTCCATCACTATTACGTCGATCCGCATCCTTATTTCGAGACGGACGTGATGGTCATCGGCGGCAAGAATTCGGCGGCCATTGCGGCGCTGGAGCTGTGGCGGAGCGGGGCGCGGGTGACGCTGGTTTACCGCGGGCCAGGAATTCAGCCGCACGTGAAGTACTGGATCAAGCCGGATATTGAGAACCGCATCAAGAACGGCGAGATCAGGGCGTACTTTGACTCGCAGCCGGTTGAGATTACCCCGGACAACGTCGTCGTCAGAACGCCGGAGGGCCGCGTGACGCTCAAGAACGATTTCGTCTTTGCCCTGACCGGATACCATCCCGACTTCGACTTTCTGGAGGGACTGGGCGTGCGCTTTGAGGGTCCGGACAGGCTGCCGGTGTGCGACGCGGAGACACTCGAGAGCAATGTGCCGGGTATTTATCTTGCAGGCGTGATTGTGGCCGGCTCGCGCACCAACGAGATTTTCATTGAGAACGGGCGGTTTCACGGGCGGCAGATTGCCGCGGCGCTGGCATCCAAATAGAGATTGAGAAGAGAATAGCTTAATTGCAGAATGGAGCGGAGGTTCTAGGCTTGCGCATGCGCTGGTGGCCACGGACGATTCGATGGCAGATGCTGGCGGGCCTCGTGCTGCTGGAGGCGCTTTCGCTTGCGCTTTTTGCGGCTCTGCTGATCCACCAACAGGCACAAGAGGTGCATCAGCGCATGCTACAGGGCCTGGCTCATCAAGTCACCCTCATGTCGCTTGATGCCAAAGAGGCCCTGCTGCAGAACCGGCCCGGCTGGGTAGGCCTGTCTGTGAAGATGGTGGGCGAATCGCCGAGCGTGGCCCTTGCCAAAGTCACCGATCCGGCAGGTGTCGTGCTCTTTGTCAGTGAAGGGGAAGCGGATCACGTTGCTCTCAATCAGGTTGAGCGTGCGCAGATTCCGCTGATAATTACAGACGCGCCCAGGGTCTTCGACCTGGGAGAGGGCCATTGGGAGTGCGTAAAGCCCATCTATACCGGCAAAGATCTGCGCGGATTTGCCTGGGTCGAAAGGGAGCGAGCCTGGGACGATGAAGCGCTGAAGGCGATCCTGCGCGATACGATCATTTTCGGCGTCATTTGGGTTTTGGCGTCGGCACTGCTGGTGTTGATTATGGCCAGCTCGATCTCCCGGCCCTTGGCGATTCTGCATCGCGGCACGGGAGCGTTGATGAGATCGCCGGAGATGGGCGGCAACTTCCCGTTGCCGGTGACCGTGCAAAACGAGATCGGCGACCTGATTGAGGCGTTCAATCGTATGGTTGCTTCGATTCAAGAGCAGCGCTCGGGCCTGAATGATACGCTGTCGCTGCTGGATTCGATGTTGGCCAACGCGCCCATTGGCCTGGCTTTCTTTGACCGCAACTGCCGGTTTGTGCGCGTGAATCAGGTATTCGCGGAGATGACCGGAGTACCGCTGAGCCGTCACCTGGGCCGGACTCCGCCGGAGCTGCTGCCGCAACAAGTGGCGCAGGAGCTGGAGAACGCTGTGCGCAAGGTTTTTGCCAGCGAGGAGCCGGTGAACAACCTGGAACTCGGCGGCCTGAGCGGCACTCCCAGCCTGCCGTGGACTTGGCTGGTGAGCGCTTACCCGGTGCGGACCACGCCCCAGCAGATACGCTGGGTGGGCGTCATTGTGCTGGACGCCAGCGACCGCAAGCGCAGCGAAGAGGCGCTGCGAAGGACCGAAAAGCTGGCAGCGACAGGACGCTTAGCCGCCTCGATTGCGCACGAGATCAACAATCCGCTGGAGGCCATCACCAATCTGCTTTTCCTGCTGCGCAATTTCTGCCAGCTAGAGGATCCAGCGTTGAATTACGTAGCAATGGCCATGCACGAGGCTCAGCGCATTACGGAGATTACTCAGCAAACGCTGCGCTTCTATCGCCAATCCACGCTGCCCACGCGCGCCAAGATGTCTGAACTCCTGGATTCGGTACTCAGCCTTTATCAAAGCCGGATGAACAGCCTGAGCATCGAAATCAAGCGGGAATACGATCCGGAGATGGACCTGTTTTGCTTTGCCGGCGAGCTGCGCCAGGTCTTCGCCAACCTGGTGGGTAATGCCATCGACGCCACCAGCGGCGGCGGCAGCCTGCGGGTGCGCGCGCGGCGTTCGCGGAACTGGCATGCTCCCGAGGAGACGGGGGTCCGATTCACGCTGGCCGACACAGGCGCAGGCATGGAACCGGCAGTGCGCGAGCGCATCTTCGAAGCCTTTTTTACCACCAAGGAAGTGACGGGAACAGGGCTGGGCCTGTGGGTGAGCCACGAGATTATTGTGAAGCACCGAGGGCTGGTGCATGTCCGCAGCCGCACTCATGCCCAGGGAAAGGCGTCCGGCGCCGTCTTTCAGATTTTCATTCCGGACGATGCGAGTCTGACAGCTTCAGCAAGCCATGCGGCTGTGGCATCTGTTTAGTTGAGCTTCAGGGTCCGGGGCCGGAACAGATTGTCAACGGGGAATGCGGCTGGCTGGCCTGCCGCCGGGTGGGGCATGCAGTGCAGTTTGGACGGTGACGGCATCGCGTAGGATCGGGTGACGTGCAAGCGGTCCATCACAACGTAGCGCGCGCGGAGGCCGTTAATGGTCGGGGGCAATTGAGCAGGAAGCCGCTTGCGGTCCACATAAACAACCAGCGCGGCTTCTCTGGGGTTGTCCAGGCTCTGGCCCACGCCGACGGCGAAAAATGCAGGATTCTTCCGCATCAGGCTGTGCGCGATCTGCTGCTTGATGGTGATGGCTGCCCCGAGGGTTTGAGTCGGCAGCGCGGAGACTATGCGGGCTTCAAGCGCAGTTGGCGGCGCAGAGCCGAAGGCTACCGCGTGGGCGGTCGTTGGAATCGCTACGGTACGCACGCCGTCCACCGTCGCCGGCGCGTTTACGGTCATGCTTTCATCCACATACAGCAGGATGGCAGCCTCGCCGGGGTGGTCGCTGCTTTTGCCGGTGGCTACGCCCAAAATCCCCGCGGCCGGGTTAACTATCATGCGAGCCTGCGCGAGGGTCTGCTGGGCGCGCGCAGCCTCCACTTCGGTGAGCGTGCGGGCCTGTGCTGCGGCGGCCGTGCTGTCGCCATAGTTGAGGCAACTGACCGGATGATCGGCGCCGCCCACAAAGGCATAGCTTGTTCCCTCTACAGCCTGGGCGCTGAGCTCGTTCAATACGTCGGTTGCTGGATTAGCTACAGCCTGGCTGACGCCGGCTGAGTCCATTCCACCTGCAAAGTAAAGGCCGACCGGCTCGGCATTGGCGGCATCCACCACCAGCGAGCCGGAGTCCCCCGCATCGCTGAACTGGTTGCCGCTGATGGCGAGCTGGTTGGTGAAGGTCTTGGTCAGATAGGGCTTGGTCTCAGCGCAATCCAGGTAGTAATCGACGGTTACGTCCAACGCGACAGCAGAGATGCTGCCGCAGGTCAGCCCCGTTGTCCGTCCGCTCTTGGCCACCAGCAGATCGAGAGTCGCCGCCTCGCCCTTGCCGCCGCTGGAAGAGATGCCGGGGGGAGCGGCGGCCAGCGAACCGTCAGCCTGTTTGGCGCCCAGCTCTAAAATACTGCCCGTGGGATTGACTGCCCCTGAATCGACTTGAGCGATGGCTGCATCCGCATTGGTGGCCGCGGAACTGAGCGGAAGCCAGCCGGAAAGCGATGCAACGGGTGTTGTACCCGGTCCATCTCCGCTAGGCGTGCAGTCGTTGTCGATCAGTCCAGGTTGGATGATAGCGTCGCTCACGCTGGCATGGTCGCTGCGCGCCAGCACGTGGTTGCTGCTCAGCAGATATTGGTGGTTGGCGTTGTCTTGAATGAGAGAGCCCAGGGTGCCGCTACAGCAATCGACAATCTGATTTCCCTTCGTGTCATAGTCGTTGTTGTTGCCTCCCGAGCTGCCCAGAGCAACCGGTGACATGGACTGCGCCTGATGGCTGGAAGGATTGCTCGACACGCCAGCGGTGTTCAGCAGGATTTCAACCACGGCCCTTGAAGACGAACTTCCAGTAGTGGCCACAATCCACGTTGCGCTAGTGACTGCGATCGAAGCGGGCGCCGTGTAGGCCACCGAACAAGAGACGAAGGCTTGGGTGCTACGCTGGCAGGTAGTCAAGCCAAGCGAACCCTGGCCGCCGGTCAAACCCGTTGCGGTGTTTGAGAGGGCGAAGTTGATTCCAGAGTTGCCACTGGCGAGGGCCAGATAGCCGGTAATGGTCACTTGCCCGTTCGCGCCAAGAGCAGCATTCTCCGGCGTAAGCGGCTGTAGAAAACCTGGCGTCACGGTAAGTAGTGCGGTGGCCGTGGTGTTCGACTCGAGCGTAGCGGTCACTAGAACCGGTACGCGGTCAGCGGTGAGATAGGGAGGCGGTGTGTACTGGCCTTCGGATGTGATTGTGCCGGGGCCTGTATTGGCATCCCCGCCAGAGACTGACCAGGTGACCTTTGCAGCGCCTCCGCTGGCGAGCGTCGCGGTGAATCGCTCAACCGATGCTCCCTGGGCGCTGGCTGCATTGCAGCCGGTGCAATTGGTATCAATAGAGCCGATGCCAGGCGAGATGGAGAAGGTCGAGTTTGCGGGTGTGGCGGCCAGGTGATTCACGGAGCAACCCGTCACGGCCAGCAAGGCCGGAGCCAGAAGCACCGATAAATCCATCATTGACAGCCGCATGGTCCGCATTCCTGTTCAGTTCACCATTCTATCGGATGGGGGGATACATAACGCCAGTTAAGACAATCCGCAATTGGCGCACTCAAACCCCACCGGCCGCAAGGCCAGAGAGGCTCAATGCCCCCTCCCGGCACAATCCCTACATATAGAAAATTCCGGGATTTAGACTGCCTGGGCCTCTCCTCGGTTCCTACGAGTTGAGCAAATTGAAACATCCAAGAGCGCTGCCAGGCATCATCCGGGCCATCGCCAGATGAGGTCTGTTATTCTCCGGCCAATGTCTGTGTTTGAACCTTTCCGACGCCTGACCCGCCCCCAGCGCCACACATTTGTGGCTGCCTTCCTGGGCTGGACGCTCGATTCGCTCGATTTCTTCATCCTCATCTTCTGTGTTCCAGCGATTGCGGGGGAGTTCCACGCCAAGCCGTCTGCGGTGCTGGGCGCGGTCTTCATGACCCAGGCCTTCCGGCCGGTGGGCGCAATTCTATTTGGGATGCTGGCCGATCGTTATGGCCGGCGGCCGGTCTTGATGGCGAATATTCTCAGTTTCTCCATGATTGAGCTGGCCTGCGCCTTCGCGCCGTCGTTGACTGTGCTTCTGGTATTGCGTGCGCTGTTCGGGCTGGCCATGGGCGGGGAGTGGGGTGTGGGCGCGGCGCTGGCCTTTGAGACGCTGCCGAAGGAGGGCCGCGGAACATTTTCCGGCATCTTGCAGGAGGGCTACGCGATGGGGTCGATTCTGGCCTCGGCCGCGTTTGCGCTTTTCTTTCATTGGATCGGCTGGCGAGGCCTGTTCATTCTGGGGGCGACGCCGGCTTTGCTGGTCTTCTATGTGCAGGCACAGGTGGAGGAATCGCCGGTCTGGCTTGCGGGGGCAAAGAAACGGTTGGCGAGGACGGCAACGGAGGTCGGCCTTGTGGCAGAAAAGACGCCCGCAAGACTGCTGGAGTTTCTCCCCACGTTCCTCTTCCTGGTGCTGCTCATGACCGCTTTCATGAGCTTCTCGCACGGTACGCAGGACCTATATCCGACCTTCCTCACCGTCTTCGCCAAGCTGAAACCGGGCACAGTCGGGCTAATCGGCGTTCTGTACGGGTTTGGCTCCATTGGCGGCGGCATTGTGTTTGGATCGCTGTCGGAGAAGTGGGGGCGCAAGCGCGCCATTGTGACCGCGGCGCTGCTGGCGATTCCTGTGATTCCGCTCTACGCCTATGGGCATTCGGCCTTCACGCTGGGCGTCGGCGCGGTGCTCATGCAGTTCATGGTGCAGGGGGCGTGGGGAGTGGTGCCTGCTTATCTCACCGAGCTTTCGCCGGCTCCGGTGCGGGCCACGGCTCCAGGGCTTGCCTACCAGTTGGGTGGGCTTGTGACCTCATGGAATGGCAAGGCCCAGGCTCTGGCTGCCGAGCGCTGGGGCAATTATCCAGCCGTGCTGGCGGTTACGGTGATCGTGGTTGCGCTGACACTGGCGGGCTTGGCGTCGCTGGGCCGCGAGGCCAAAGGCCAGGAGATGACGGCAGGTTGATCCAATCCCATGGAAGAAATGGGTTTCAAGGCGGGTCTTTGCCATCCCACATTGCGACATATTATCTTGCGCGTGAGCAGCATCACATCTTGAGGGCATTCGGCAACCTAGTATTTCAAGCATGAACGCTGCGACCCTCATCCTGGTTGCGCCATCTTCGCTTCTGCTGGGTGCAGTGCTACAGATTCTCGTTGCGCGGGTCTATTCCGCCCGCATGAAGGGGATTCTAGCCGCGCTTTCCTGTCTGCCCGCATTGCTTGCCGTAGTGGGCATGGTTCCATTGGTTCGGGCAGGACAATCCTTCGATCTCAATCTGCTGCAATGGGATGGGCCGCTGGCCCTGGTTCTCCACGTCGACGCGCTCAGCGTCCTTTTTGCGCTGATGGGGACGGGCCTGGGCGGCTTTGTTTTGCTCTATTCCATCGGCTACATGGCCCACGACAAGTCCGCGACCCGTTTCTATGCCTCAATGCTGATCTTCATCGCCGGCTTCGTCGGGCTGGTCTATAGCGCCAATCTGTTTGTCTTCTACCTCTGCTGGGAAGTGATTGGCCTCTGCTCCTTCAGTTTGGTGGGCTTCTGGTATAGCAACCGCGAGGCGGTTGCGGGCGCGCGCAAGGTGCTGCTGATGACCCACATCGCCGGCTACGGGTTGCTGGCGGGCATCCTGACCATCTATTTCCGTACCGGCAGCGCCCTGTGGACCGACCCAGCCGTAGCGCACAGCTTCACCGGCGGAATCTTTGTTCTGATGCTGGTGGCGTTGGTGGCCAAGAGCGTTCAGGTGCCTTTGCATACCTGGATTCCCGAAGCCATGGCCGCGCCGACACCGGTAAGCGCCCTGTTGCACGCGGCCTGCTACGTCAAGGCCGGCGTTTACCTCGCGGCCC
>Ga0302320_10017180_pt1 | contig 14709 bp, 12 predicted proteins | sample Bog_T0_3_FD_202130 | JGI IMG/M metagenome (GOLD analysis project Ga0302320, IMG submission 202130) | Peat permafrost microbial communities from Stordalen Mire near Abisko, Sweden - Bog_T0_3 | ecosystem: Environmental > Terrestrial > Soil > Wetlands > Peat | place: Sweden: Abisko, Stordalen Mire...
CCCGGCCAAACCGCCGCTGCGAAGAATATGCCCATCGGTGCTTCGACAACCAGAAGCCACCGCCATGGGAATTGCAGGAAGCGAAGCTTCGGCAGCAGATCCCAAACCGGCAACGAAAGAGGCAACAGCAGAAACAGAACAACACAGGGAATCGCCGCCAGCGGAACCCACCAGCGCCTGTTCTCCATCGAAAGCCGTCCCCGCAACCAGAGCACCAAAAGCCCAAGCAGCGCAACCGCAATCATGCACACGGCAATTGGCGAAATGAAGTGCAACATCTGGTCGCGCAAATGAAGTGCAGGATCGGTATGGTGCGGAAATATCCAGTTGTTCTCGACCCTCAGTCCCGGATCGCCGTTGACCCCGGTAGCTTGCGAAATGTCCACCCAGCGCTGCTCCCATGCCGCGGGAATCAGATAGAGAGCCGTCAGTGCAACTCCGAACACGATCGCGATCGTCGCGCGCACAATGGGAAACCAGGACCGCGCCAGCAGCGCCGTGATCAGCGCGACGAAGGCGAGCAGGTAACTCCCCATAACGCCCACCGGCGCGTCCGAGAGCCAGCACCCCGCTACGACCAGCGCCAACGGAAGGGTCGATCCATCCAGACTTCGCCGCAACGGTGAACCACCGGTATTGCGATCGCGCATCGCGTAGAGGAGCAGCAGCGGAATCCAGAAGCCGCCAGCGAGTTCGCCAAAGGCCGTGCGGTCGTAAGTGGTGAACAACGTATATCCGGAAAAAACAGCCGCGCACCCGGCCAGCGTAGCCGGCGCTTCGGACAGCCCCTGCCGGGCGAATGCGCGCGTAGCCAGCCCTGTTGCAGCCAGCAGCAGAAAGGTAATTGCCACGGGAACCAGCGTCCATGGCAGCGCCAGCCCAAGCGCAGCGCCCAGCATCCATGTCAGTGGCGGATAGAAAACAAACCGAGGCTCCCCCGCGCCAAAGTTGGCGCTCGACGCCCAGTGGGGGTAAACAGTCCCATGCAGCCAACCCTGCTGCGCGTTGAGCCACGACACCAGGTGGAATTCGAAATCGTCCCCAGCGACCGGTCCGTGAATCCAGATGGGTGCAGCCGCTATTGCCGCGCCAACCAGGATGATAGCGGTTCCGAAGAATCGATTCCATCGGATGTTTCTGAAAATTAAAATCTCGCGCACCTGGCTTTGTGCCCGCTTCAAAAGGAGATTCCGCATCAACAGGAATCCCCATCATAAATGAAGCTCGCCTTACACCTGAGCCCTCACTCGCCTTCGTTCCACCAGCCCCAGTCCAATCAGCAGCAGCACCGCTGCGCAGCTCAAGCATCTGCCTACAATCACGTCAGCCGTAGTCGCCCAATCCACCTTCAAATCGACAGGCCCCTGCGGAACCGGAACCACGATCAAGCCGTCGTCGCGCAGCAGCGCTGAACCGGCTGGTTTTCCATTCACCGTGATGTGCCAGGAGGGGTACCGGACCAGCCGCAGAATCATGTAGCCGGCGTGAGCCGCAATCGTGTCGATGCGCAGGTGGTCCGCCTGCCGCAGTTGGGCTGTCGCGGTAGCCTCGCAACTCCCTTGTTCAGGCCGCCAGGTGGGTATCGATTCACCTTCCCCGACTACGCCCAAGGTGGTGTTAGGGTCGGCGGCCAGACAGGCGTCCGGCAGGTTGGTAGCGATCTTCCAGTGATCGGCATCGGGAGGCTCGTATTCATCGGTCCCCTCCAGTCCCCCTCCGCGGCTATACATGGCCAGCATGTCATTTACGGTATCCCCTTCTACGCAGGCGCGGAGAAAGGTTCTTGCCGCGACCGCCGTGGTCGAGAGAAACACCAGCGCGCAGGCCACAGGAATCGCAATACGCAACCAGCGTTGTGCCGATCGCGCTGGCCAAACGGCCCCCGCAAAGAAAAGAGCCATCGGCGCCTCTACCACCAGGGTCCAGCGCCAAGGGTATTGCAGGAACCGAAGTTTGGGCAGCAGATTCCACACCGGCAGGGAAATGGGAAACTGAAGAAAGAGAACCACGAGAGGAATCAGCGCAAGCGGAATCCACCAGCGGAATTTTTCGGAGGAAGGCGCGGGTCTCAATCCCCGTATCCGAGCGCGCAAGAAGAAAACCACCAGCCCCAACAGCGTAACGCCTATCATGTATGCCGCCAGAATGGAGGCCCGGTCGAGCACCATCCCGAAGCGCGCGAGCACTGGGTCGTTGTGGTGCGAGAAAAGCCAGTTGTTTTCGATATTGAAGACGGGATATTCAACGGCCGCACGCAGATCGGCCCATCGCTGCTCCCATGCCGCGGGAATCAGATACAGCGCCGTCAGCGCCATCCCCAATCCAGCGGCAATTGAAGCCCGAAAAAACGGCGCCCACGACCGGCAGAGAAGGGAAGCCATCAGCGCCACAGCCGCGATCAGATAACTCGCCATCACGCCCACCGGCCCGTTCGAAATCCACGCGCCCGCAAACAGCAGCGCCATTGGGAAAGTCGATCCATCCAGCGCGCGACGCCACAGCCCCTTCGATGGATTGCGATCGCGCAGGGCGGCCCGCAGTAGCAGGGGAATCCAGAACCCACCCGTGAGTTCCGCAAACGCCGTCCGCTCATATGCTGCGAAAAGAGCGAAACCGGAGAAAAGAGCCGCGCAGCCTGCCAGCGTAGCCTGCGCGCCGGGAAAGACTTCCAGGGCGAGCGCGCGTGTGCCCAGCCCCGTGCCGGCCAGCAGCAGAAATACAAGGACAATCGGGACAAACTGCCACGGCATCAGAAAGCCCAGAGCCGCGCCAACCAACCTGATCAGTGGCGGGTAAAAAATGTACCTTGGCTCCCCCGCGCCGTAGTTGGCGATTGTCATCCAATGCGAAAAAAAGATTCCGTGCCGCCAATTCTGCTGCGTGTCAAACCACGAGACGACGTGGAACTCAAAGTCGTCTCCGCAAAATGACCCGTGCAGCAAAATCGGCGCTGTCGCCGCAGCCGCAGCCAACAGGATCAGGCCAGGGCCCAGGAAACGGCGCCAATTATATCGGGCAGGCAATCTCATGGAAGCAGTTGCAGCGTGTGCCGAGTCTGCGCCGCGACAGCTTGCGTACTAAACGGAAATGCAAAGGTACTTCCGCCGTAGTAGTCGTTCCACTGGTCCTTGAAATACGGGCTGTAAGGGTCGCCGCTCTCGCCCAGAACAATGTCCTGTGTCGACCCGTCGACGTCGCTCCAATCGATCGTGAATCGCTGCGAAGGCCCAAAGTCGCGGCCCACCTGCTTGACCGTTGTGGTGTCTCCGCTCAGTGGCTGCGGTCCCGTTCCCGCAATCCGGCTAATGACCGGCAGAAAACTCGCCAGCGGGTGCTCAATATCCACCACGTGCCAATTTCCGTAGCGCCAAACCGCCACATCTCCAGGCGCTTTGCCGTCGTCCATCCCCTTGCGCACGGCCGCGGTCAGCAGCGCGTCCCAATTTTTGTAGGTCGAGGGCAGCCAATCCGCATTGCCGTGCATGACGATCTCTTCCTCGGCAAAATTCGAAGTGGACCACAAGTACCATTCCGCATCCTTGCCGAGCTTAGCATCCAGAATCAGCGGCCAGAATGCGTACCGTGTTTTGGTTACAATGGACGCTGCGGCAGAGTCGGTCGTCAAGCGCCCATCCCAGCTGCGCATCAAGTCCGCGGCCTTGCGCAACCGTTCGTCGGAGCCCGGTGTGTGATCAATCGCGTAAGCCAGCCGATGCCCAATCTCCTGGTCCACTTCGCTGTAGATATCCGTCTGTACCGCCAGCATTTCCTTTGGCGTTAGCTTGTCGCGCCCCTGCAGAGCCTTGTAAATCCGCTGCGCCCGGTACGGGTCGGCCCACTCCAGCGTAATTGGGTGCGGCGAATTCTCCGTGGTTACACGCGAGTTGGCTGTGGCCAGAAATCCGGAAGGCGGATCGAACGAATTCGGCATCTCGTCAAAGGGAATGTAGCCCTGCCACTCGTGGGCCGCATCCTGAATCGGGACGCCCGCGAGGCCAAGCGGCCGCAACGGCACTCTCCCGACGGCATGGTAGGCGATGTGTCCCTGGTCGTCGGAATAGACCACATTGAGCGTGGGCAAGTTCCAATCCGCCAGCGCGGTCGTCAACTCCGTGCAACTCGATGCCGTGTCCAGCCGGTAGATTGGCAGGCCTTTCAGAGCGGGGTCATGCAGCGTCCATTTCAACGAGAAAGGCCGCTTCTCATAACTGAAGATGGGGTTCAGCAGCGGCCCGTGCGCGGTGAATTGCACGTCGAGCTGAACATCCTTGCCACCCCGCACACGAATCACCTCATGATCCACGGTGAGCGGCTTGAAAGAACCATCCGCAGCCTGGTAATTTCCCTTGCCGTCGAGCTTTTCGAAATAGAGGTCCTGCACGTCCGCATAAAGCGCGGTAAAGCCCCACGCCACGTGCTCATTATGCCCGGCAATCACAAATGGCACACCCGGCAGCGTCACTCCCTCGGCATGAAACCCCGGCGCCCGCAGATCGGCCATGAACCAGATATTCGGCTCCGTCAGGCCCAGGTGCATATCGTTCGACAGCATCGGCTTGCCACTCGCCGTGTGGGTACCCGCGATCACCCATTCATTCGACCCCGGATTGCATCCCGCACAACTCGAGAGCCCAAGCGAGTCGCGCAATTCGCGTAGGTCCTCTCCGTTTGCGCTCGCCTGCGAGCGGTCATCGTCATCGTCGCCTGAATTCGACGTGGACGCAGGCACCGGATGTGGCTGGCTCAGGTCCACCACAGTTCCGGTTGGCGGGTGGTCACGCCACGAACCAACCGGATACAGATCGGCCTCAAGTTTCGGATTGTGCAGAATCCCCCGGATGTGGTCGCGGGCCAGCTTCGCATACCAGTGGTCGTCCAGCGTTTGCGCCATCATGGCCGCGCCGATGCTGATGGAGTCCACGCCCTTCCACGGCTGCGGGCGATAGTGCAGGAGCCGAAACTCCGCCGGAAGAGAATCCTGGTGCTGCGCGATGAACTGATTCACGCCGCGCGCGTAGTCATCGAGCGGCGCGCGCTCGGTCGGAGAGAGATTGTCATAAATGCGCTGTGCGGAGATGCGCATCTGGTAAACCCGCCGCGCCTTGTCGTGCTTGACCAATGAAGGCCCAAGCACCTCCGCAAGTTCGCCGTTGGCATTTCGCCGCAGCGCGTCCATCTGCCACAGCCTGTCCTGTGCGGTAACGTAGCCCTGTGCCACGAACAAGTCGTCCTGCGTGGCGGCATCGATGTGGGGCGCTCCGTGGCCATCGCGGCGCACGGTTACAGGCGCGGAAAGGCCGGCCACCTGGAGTTGCCCATCGAGCACCGGCAGCGCGGCCTTTTCCGCCCCGCGCAGCCAGAACACCCCAGCAACAACCCCTGCCACCACCAACACGAGCAGGATGGCGAAGGTCCGCAGCAGAATCCGCGGCCAGCGGCGTTTGCGTCCGCGCGGCGGCTGACCAAGAAGGCGAGAATATGCGGGGTTAGGTGAGTCGGCTTTGAGCATCGGCTATGAACAGCATAACGCCCCACCAGCGCCGACGCCATGCATTGTCTCGCCCGCCAGGATCAACTCTTGCCTCCAATGAGTGCGAGGATTGCCACAGCCGTCAGAATGAGACCCCCAACGAGGAGCGGGGTGGTGAGCTGGTTTCCAGTCCAGCCATTGTCGCGCTCTTCGGAACTCGCTCCAGCCAGGCGGACACTGATCGCCCCCCCTGGCTTCAGGTCCCGTGCCCGGACCGTGACCTGTCCGTCGCGGTCCAATCGATGCGTTCCGCGCTTCGCATCGGAGACAACCCCATCCACCCATGTACCGGCGGGAATCCTGACGACTCCGTCGACCACCACATCGTTGACCACCGCAAATCGGATGGAAGTGCCGGCCGTCCCGGTCGACACCGTGCCCAATTTGACCTTTGTATTGTCGGGTATGGCTGCCAGTGCGGGTAGCGATCGCAACGTAGGAGCTGTCTCACATGAACAGGTGGTCGTTTGAGGCGCATTCCCTTGCTGCACCTGCTGTGCCACCAGTACCGGCGACAGAAAAAGACAAAGCGTGGATTGGAGTATTCTGGCAATCATTTCTGCCCCCCAAAGAAGCATGAGGCAGGCGTCACTCGCAGAAAATGGTGAATGGGACAGTTTCGCGGGTGTCACAACTGCGATGTAATTTGGGGTTATGCGGAATCCCCGTCGCCATCGCCAGCCAGTGTGCTTTCCATTGCCCGCAACGGCGCAATCGAAGCCTCGTCCAGCAAGCTGAACAGCATCGGGAACACTCCAGCCGGCAACTCCAGCGCCGTCACCGAGTCGCAGACTACGCCGGTAGTCGCCTCCAGCCCGCGCTTCCATCCGGCGCGCGTCGGGTCGCACACCAGCAAGCTCTCCGGCGCCAGCCCCGCGGCAATCAGCATCGTCCGCGCAATCCGCTGAAACTCCGACCAGCGCGAAGCGATCCCGATCAGATCCGTCGCATGCTCCGGCAGGTACCGCTTCAGGTAGACCTGCAGCTCTGGAGCAACGGGATGCACCTGCAGCGTCGTCAGCTCCGTCCCCGCCGGAAGCAGCTTGCGCACCGCCGCCGCTTTGCTCGGCAGCACCACCGGCATCGAGCCCGTCAGCATCGCCGGGTTTGCGCACTCATCCGGAGTGCAGGTCGTGATGGGCAGTGCCAGCGCCTGCGACATCTCGCGGATAACAATTTTGCCCAACTCCGGGTCCGGCTCAATCACCAGCCAGCGCGACGGCGGTTCCAGCGAAAGCCAGCGCCGCAACCGGCTCCTCACCAGCGCTTCCGTAGCGCCTCGTTTGCGCGCCTTGGCCACCAGTTCACCGATGATTTGATCGACGGCCATTTCCGGCGCAATTGGAAGTGCCGGCTGGCTCGCCCGCACATAAACACCGCTCCCGTGCCGGAATTCCAGCCATCCCTGCCGCTCCAGTTCGCGGTAAGCGGCGCTGGCTGTATTCGCGTGGATGTTGAAGCGCCTTGCCAGGTCGCGCGTACTCGGCAACCGCTGCCCCGGAAGCATTTCCTTGCACAGAATGGCCAGCGTCACCTGCGTTATCAGCTGCTCGCGCAGAGACACTTCGCCCGTTCGATTGAGCCATAGCCGCATCGTTTATCCTGCGGCCAGCTCCGAGGTTGAGGCGGCAATCACCGCCTGTTTCCTGCGGCCGTAGACAACCAGCAGCAACACCAGCAGCAGCAGGATCGCGCCAATCACCAGCAAGCTCCCCTCCGGCCCATCCGAGCCACCGCTCCAGAAGACATCGCCGGTAGGAGATGAGGTGAGGTAATGCCCGGTGGCAACGTTGCCGCTGTCCGCGGCACCGTAGAAATAGGTAAGCCCCCAGTCCCATGCCGCATGGCAGCCAATGGCCCACCATGCGGAGCCGGTCACGCGGATGCTAACCACAAACACAAAGCCGATGGCCGCAGCGGCAAAAATGCCAATCCAGTTCTCGCCTTTGTTGCCGGTGTGAACGAGCCCGAAAAGAGTAGAAGTAACCCAGGCCGCCTGCCAGAAGTTGGACCCTTCCACTTTGTTCAGATGGAGCAGCAGGCAAGGCACAAGGCCAAGCAACGCGATGATGCAGACGCCCCAGATGCCGTTCGCCGTACCCCTCAGCAGCAGGTCTGCGCAAACGAGCCCGACAATGCCCAGGGCCCACCAGAAGTTGATCCCGCGCGTCAGAGTGAATTGCAGGTAGCAGCGAAATGTCCCCTCTTCCATACAGCCGACGAGCAGGAAAGCGACTCCCCACAGCGCGGCGAATTTGAAGATCTGCGCCCCGCTCAGCGCAATCGGACCAAAAGTAATCCAATGACCCCACGCCAGTCCGCCAATGAGCAACGAGAGTGCAGCGAATCCTGCGACCAATCCCTCGACGAAACGAAGCACGCGATGCGGGCCCATAAGGTTGAATGCCAGCAGGTTGCCGCGGCGGCGCTCGATGAGGGCCACAATCGCCGCCGCTCCGGCGATGCCCAGCACCTGGAGCAATTCGCCAAAAAGCACTGACTGGGCAGTGAAGTGCTGGGCGTTCGTGTCGATCAGGTGAAGCTTGAGAAAAACGGCCCCCACAAATGCAATGAACAGAGCTGTTAGAACGACAAAGAGCGCGATTGACCACCCCGCGCGCAGCCCCTGCTTCCCAAGCAGAACCCAGAGCAGGAAGCGCGTCTCCGCCGGCTGCGATTCGACCGCCGGCGATATGGCCGCAGGAGGAATGTCGTGGGCTGCCTGAGCAACGGGCGCTTCCGGCTGCGCAGGTTGAGTCTCTGGGACCTCAGGGTCAGTGGGATTCACGGAGCCTCTTTCCAAAGATTGCAGATTTCCTTTGCCAGGATTCTACAAGGATTAGAGGTCCCATGGGGAAAACTTATGAGGAGCTGGGAGGCTCGAACGACTCGGGCCACTCCTGGGCTCCGTGAAGAATCGCAAGCACGTGAATCATGTTTTCTACGATGCGATAGGCAATTACGTAAGGAGTGCGAGAGACAGTGATTTCGCGCGTCCCTGGAACCCGCCCAATTCTGCCGGCATTAGGCATCCGCGCAGTGCGAAGGATTGCCTCGTGAATGCGGCGAACGATGCGCCCAGCAGCAGCAGGATTCCCTTCTGAGATGTAATCAAATAAACCCTGTAGCTGGTTTACTGCAGGCATTGTCCAGCGGACTCTCAAGCTTTCTCCAATCCTGCTTGACTCTGGATGGATCTTTCGCCAGACTTTCCGCCAGCCCTTTCCTCTATCCACGAATCGATCATCCTGCCGACATCCTCGTGGTCGATTAGTTCGCCTTTCCGCGACGCTTCAAGACCTTCTTCAACCATTGCCATATATCGTTGCTGTTCGCTCAGATAGACCTCGACAGCTTCGTTCAGCAGATAGCTGCGGTCACGATCCATAGCTTTGGCGATAGAGTCAAGCTGAGCAACCTTCTCGGGGGCAATACGGAAGCTGATAGTCCGTGGAGAACTCATAATACGGAATACTACCGCATATTGCAATGTATTACAACTCAGAAAAACGAGCTGCAACTGTTCTTATAGCCGAAGAGCTTTGCGAAAGGCGCGTTGATGCCTGCCGCGGGGCTACTCGTCCCGCAACGCCACCATCGGATCGATCCCCGACGCCCTTCGCGCCGGCATCCAGCTCGCCAGCAACGCAATTGCGGTGATGGTCAAGGTAATCGACCCGAAGATCACCGGATCGTTGGGGCTGACCTCGTACAGCAGGTTCGCGACCCCATGCGCCAGCCCAAAGGCCAGCACCAGCCCGGTGCAAACTCCGATGCCGGTCAGCCATCCCGCGCGCCGCAGAATCATCCGCAGCACATCTTCCCGCTGCGCACCCATTGCCAGCCGGACACCAATTTCACGTGTGCGCTCGCCTACCAGGTTCGCCATCACGCCAAAGATGCCCACGGCAGCCAGCAGCAACGCGATGAAGGCGTCGAAACCCAGCAGTGCCGCTATATAGAACATGCCCGTAAGCTCCTCGTGGGTAAACATCGCGTACGTCTCCACCTGGTTCAGCGGCAGTGCAGGGTCCAGTGCCGCAAGCGTCTTGCGTGCGGAGGGCGCAAGGTTCAGTGGATCGCCGCTCGTTGTGACTGCGTAGGTGATGCCATCAGGCGGAATCTGCGCAACGCTCATATAGACAGCGGCGGGACGCTCCTTCAGCCACAGAGAATATGTGGTTTCTTCAACGACTCCAACAATGGTCAGCCAGGGAGTCTGACCCGCGCCGGCCGTACCCATGCGGATGTGTTTGCCCAGCGGCTCTTCCCCAGGAAAATATTGCGCCGCAAAGGACCGGCTCACTACTGCGACGGGCTGCGACCGCAGGTCGTCGCCTGCACTGAAAAGGCGGCCCGAGACCAGTCCGACGTGGAAGGCGCTAAAGTAGCCCGCGCTCACCGGCAGCCGCAGCGCAGTGCGGGATTGACCGGGAGCGAGCGGGCGATTCTCGACCTGCGCGTCGTCAACCCAGCCGTCGTCGCTGTGCGGCAGAGCGCCTGTCACCTCGGCGCTCTCCACTCCCGGCAGCGCGCGCAGCCTGGCCAGACTTTGGTCGTACCATGCAGCGAGCTTGAGGGGCGAGTCGTAGCGTTTCTCGGGCAGATGCACTCTGAAGGTGAGCGTGTGGGTCGGATTGTATGGGTCGGTCTGGTGCATCATTCCCAGCATCCCTTTGCTCATCAGGGATGCGCCAATCACCAGCGCCACCGCCAGCGCGATTTGCGACACCGCCAGAATGTTCCTGAGTTTGTGGCTGCGTCCCGAGCCCATCACAGCCCGCGATCCGGACTTAAGCTGTTCCACAAGATTCACCCGCAGCGCCGCCAGCGCTGGAGCGAACCCCGATACAACGCCCGCCCCCACGGCGAGCAGCAGCGAATATGCCAGCGTGCGCCCGTTCAACGAGATATTGGACCAGCCGGCCATGAAGCGCATCACCCGCTCCGGCATCGCGATCTGGTTGATGCGCATGTCCACAAAGCCGAACGCAACGCCGCCCGCGCCGCCCACCAGCCCCAGCAGAATGTTCTCCGTCAGCAACTGCCGCAGCAGGCGTCCGCGACTCGCGCCCAGTGCCGTGCGCATGGCAATCTCTGGACGCCGCGCAATGCCGCGCGCAAGTTGCAGATTCGCTATGTTTGCACAAACCACCAGCAAAACAAACAGCGTGGCGCCCTGCATCAGGTTGAAATAGAGCGGCGTGTATTCGCCGTTGATGTCGGAAAGCAGCGTTGCCACCTTGACGCGCCATCCAAAGTTGGTCTCCGGATAAGCGCGCGCCTCGTGTTCGGCGATGGTATTCAAATCTGCCTGCGCTTGCCCCGGCGTAACCCCTTTGCGCAATCGGCCTATCACCATGTAATCGTGCGCGACCCGGTTCGCGAGCAGTGCGTCCGTCTGGGCCATGGGAAGGTACAAGTCGGCGCGCGATGGGTACTGCATGGACTTCGGCATAACGCCAATGATGGTGTATGCATGCTGATCCAGCTCGATCGTCCGCCCGACAACTCCGGGGTCGTTCCCGAAATGCGATTTCCAAAACGGGAAGCTCAACACAGCCACGCTGTTGCTGCCCGGTTGAGTCTCGCTTTTGTCGAACACCCGGCCAAGAAGCGCGCTGGCCTTCAACACGCTGAAGAAGGAAGGCGACGTGGAAGCGGTAAACACCTGCGAGGCATCCCCGGCCCCGGTCAGGCTCATTTGAGAGTCGCTGTGCGCGGCCATCTCTTCAAATGAACGGCTCTGACGCTGCCAGTCGGCAAAATTCGCCAGGGCAACCTGCTGGTCGTCGCCGTGATTCTTCTGCTCGTAGACCACTACCACCTGCTTCAGGTCCGGTATCGCCAGCGGCCGGAAAATCACCGCATCCATGATGCTGAACCCCGCCGTGTTGGCGCCGATCCCGATGGTCAGCGTAAGCACCGCGGTGATGGTGAATCCCGGCGCCTTCCACAATTGGCGAATGGCGTATTGCAGATCCTGGAACAAATTCTGCAGAAAAGGTCGCACGGAATCCTCCAAAGGCCGAAAATTCGGGGTGTGAATTCTACCAACCATAGCGCAATTCGATGCCCAGATCGATGTTATCGGCAAGTGATTGATTTCAGAAGGTATGAGAGAGAATAAGCGGAGATGCCCCATCCCCTGTTTGTTCGCAATTGGAAACTTGCGTCCGCAATCGGACACTTGGGTGACTTCGAGCGCGCCCGGAAAAACCTTCCAAGCCTTGACATAGTAAGCCAAGCCCTTGATGCTTAACAGTTCACGTTATTCATTTTTATCTACAAGGAGTGTACGTTTTGCGGGTTCGCGTCTTCTACCACGATAAATGCTTTGACGGAGCCTGCTCAGCCTCGCTCTTCACGCGCTTCCACCGCGAGTGCATCGACCACGGCGCCAGCTATGAGTATCACGGCCTTGTCCATCGCGCAGGCGCTCTCTTTGACGAGACGGAGTTCACCGGCGACGAGAACGCAATTGTCGACTTCAAATACTCCTCTTCGCCCAAAATCACCTGGTGGTTCGATCATCATCTCTCTGCGTTTCTTACCCCCAAAGACCAGCAGAGCTTTCTTGACTGCAAACAGGACCCGGCCTGCAGCAAGCGCAAGTTTTTCGATCCCAATTACACCTCGTGTACAAGCTTTCTGGCCCACATCGCCTCCACTGAATTCGGCTTCGACATCAGTCCCGTCGCCGAGCTGATTCACTGGGCCGACATCGTCGACGGAGCGCAGTACGAAAGCCCCGAATCCGCAGTCGAAATGGCCGCTCCGGCCATGAAGCTGACCCTGATCGTCGAGTCCACCCAGGACCCCGCCTTTATCCCGCGCCTGATCCCGCTTCTAACAGAGTTGCCGCTCGCCGAAGTCCTGCAACAGCCGTTTGTAGCGGAACTGCTTCCTCCGCTTTTGGAGCGCCACCAGGAAGCGCTGGCACTGATCAAGAGCCGCGCCGAAGAGCGCGACGGAACCATCTTCTTCGACATCACGGATCACCCGCTGGAAGGCTTCAACAAGTTCATCCCCTACTACCTCTATCCCAAGGCCGTTTACTCCATCGGCCTCTCGAAATCCAGCTTCCGCACCAAGGTGGCTGTTGGCTCCAATCCCTGGACGAAAGCCGACCCTGACAAGATGGTGAACCTGGCCGCAGTATGCGAGCGCTACGGCGGCGGAGGCCACGCCCGCGTAGGCGCCATCAGCTTCCCCCCCGACCAGGCCGACAAAGCCAGAGTCGCTGCCGCTGAGATCGTTGCCGAGCTCCGGGCAAACAAGCTGTAAGACAAGGGCAATTATCCGAGATTGAGTATTCTGATCTGTCTTCGGGCGTTTTGGGCTACAATGTAGCTCAGGAGTTCGCCATGCCCGCCAATGCCGTAGTTCGCGCTAGAATTGATTCCCGTGTGAAGGAAGAAGCCGCTGCGATCTATGCCGCAGCCGGTCTCACAATCTCCGAAGCGTTCCGAATGATGCTCATGCGCACGGTTGCGGAACGAGCCCTTCCATTCGATCCTCTGGTACCGAACGCCGAAACCGTCGAGGCCATGAAAGCCGCTCGCCGAGGAGAACTGGTCAACGTAGGTACAGTGGAGAATCTAATGGCCGATCTTCATGCGGACGATTAGCCGCACTGGCCGTTTCAAGAAGGACTATAAGCGCGAGGCAAAAGGCCAGCACCGGGCCACTCTGGATGTGGATTTGTTGGCGGTCGTTTCACTCTTGGCAGCGGACAGCCCATTGCCGGAAAGACTCCGTGATCACTCTCTGACGGGAGAATGGGCCGATCATCGCGACTGCCATATCAAGCCTGATCTAGTGCTGATTTACCGGGTTCCCGATGCCGACACATTTCAATTGGTCAGGATTGGATCTCATAGCGAGCTGGGCTTGTAGATTTTCCCCCTTTGCCCCGTTACACCTTCACCTGCAAACTAGGCCATTCCGCCCGCCGCCGCTGCTTGAACGCCAGAACGCCCTCTTTGAAATCCTCCGCGGACCGCTGCGAAGCATTCATTTCGATGGCGTCCTCAATCTCCTCATCGAGCCGCCGTTTGGCGTGCTTGGAGAGCAGACGCTTCACAGCCTGCATCGCCTGCGGGCTATTCAGCAACAGGGTCTGCGCCAGCGCACGCGCGGAGGCCAACAGGTCGCTCTGTTCCACGATCTGCGTCACCAGCCCCATTTGCAGCGCCTCTTGTGCCTTCAGTATCCTGCCCGAGAGCAGTAACTCACGCGTCCGCAACTCCCCCACCTGCCGCAAAAGGAACGAGGCAACAATCGCCGGCACAAAGCCCACGCGCACTTCGGTATACCCAAACTTGGCTTCGGGCGCGGCCAGCGTGAAGTCGGGAATCGTGGCCAGCGCCATGCCTCCCGCAATTGCCGGACCATTGACCGCGGCAATGATCGGCTTGGGAAAGTCATACAAGGTGCGCAACACCCGCGCCATGTTTTCCGAGTCGCGCCGATGCTCCTCCGGCGTGCTGGCGTTCATGGTTTCCAGGTGCTCCATGTCGAGGCCAGAGCAGAATGCCGGACCTGCGCCCGTGAGAATCACGATCCCGCAGTCGCAGGTCTCCGCTTCGTGCAGCGCCTGCGTAAGCTCCTCAATCAGCAGCGGACAGAGCGCGTTGCGCTTGTCCGGGCGGTTCATGGTGATGGTTTTTACGCCGTTTTCTGACTGGGTAAGAACGTGGTGGAAGCGGGCCATAGGGATCTCCGTCTGCGCGCGCATGCCAACATTGCCGTCGCGAACAGCCTATCGTAGCGCAAATCCGCATCGATTGGCAGAGATTCGGGTCACATCCCGAGTACTTGCGTCCACTAGACTTGAGCGGTAGCCTTCAGCCGTTATCCAGATTGGCGGCGATAATCTCAGCCAACTCAGAAGTGTCGCCGCGCATGACTGCGAGAATTACGGTTCGGGTTGGTCCACTGACGATTTCTTGACACGGTGGTAGGCAAGAATCTCCTCCTGCCCTTGGTCGAAGGTGATCTCCCCAGAGAGAATGCAGCCTTTAATCTTGAAATAATTCTCAGACAAAGTAAGACCCGAAAGGAACGTGCTAGCTTCCGCTTCTTTGAAGCCCCGTTCGAGCTTTTCTCTTTCGTCCGGCTGCAACAAAGAAAACCTCCACGTTTTGGGCCGATTAGAGCATTTCCTTCCTCGATTC
>Ga0302320_10017182_pt1 | contig 14708 bp, 7 predicted proteins | sample Bog_T0_3_FD_202130 | JGI IMG/M metagenome (GOLD analysis project Ga0302320, IMG submission 202130) | Peat permafrost microbial communities from Stordalen Mire near Abisko, Sweden - Bog_T0_3 | ecosystem: Environmental > Terrestrial > Soil > Wetlands > Peat | place: Sweden: Abisko, Stordalen Mire...
CTGGCTGTGGGACGACGATTTGTACATCACGCAAAACGATGCGGTACGTTCGTGGGCGGGGCTGAGGTCGATCTGGCTGGCGCCCACCGGCGTCAATTACTTCCCGATTACGGCCACCGTGCAGTGGCTCCAATGGCACCTGTGGCACGAGCACACTAGCGGCTACCACTTGACGAATATGGGACTGCATCTGGTCAGCGCCGCCCTGGTCGGGCGGCTGCTCCGCCAATTGGGTGTCCGGCACAGCTGGATCGGGGGCCTTCTCTTTGTGGTTCATCCCGTGGCGGTCGAGTCGGTGGCCTGGATCTCGGAATTGAAAAACACCCTTTCCCTGCCTTTTCTGCTTCTGGCCGCCTGCGGCTATGTCGCCTTCGACACGGCGGCGGGGATGGGCCGGCCGGCCCGAACAGCTTACCTTGCTGCCCTCGCTGCCTTCGTGCTGGCTATGCTCGCCAAGAGCACGGTCGCAGTCTTCCCCGCCCTGATGCTCGTTTTCGCGGGGTGGCGCCGCGGCCGGATTTCCCGCCGCGACCTGGCCGCTGCTGCGCCCTTCTTGGCTGTGTCGCTGTTGCTCGGCCTCGTCACCGTCTGGTTCGAACAGCACCGGGCGATCGGAAAAGACGTCATGGAGCCCGTCAGCCTCCTCCAACGCCTCGCGGTGTCCGGCGTGGCCTTGACGTTCTACCTGGGCAAATGCCTGGTTCCCTTGCGAACGGTGGGGATTTACCCGCGTTGGGTGGTCCCTCCGACACCGGGGACGGATTTTTTGCCCTGGCTCGTCCTGGCCCTCGTCGGCGCCTGGCTCTGGCAGCGGCGGAATTCGCCCGAGGGGCGGGCGGTTCTGCTCGGATCCGTCTGGTTCGGGGCCAATCTCATTCCCGTTCTCGGCCTGGTACCGATGGCCTATCAGGCTAATTCCTGGGTGGCGGATCACTTTGCTTATACCTCCTTGGTCGGCTGGGCCGGCCTCGCGGCCGCCGGCTTTGGCTGGTGGCTGACGGCCGGGAAAGCGGGCGGTTCGGCTTGGCCCTGGCTGGCTATCGCCGCTGTCACCTGCGGGGCGGCGGTCGAAAGCCGTCATCTGGCCGGCACCTACCGGGATGGCATCGTCTTGTGGAGACATACCCTGGAGTTGAATCCTTCGTCCGCAACAGCGCATAACAATCTCGGCACCGCTCTGTCCCAAAAAGGCCATTTCCCGGAGGCGATCGCGGAGTATGGCGCGGCCATTCGCCTCCGTCCCCGCTATGCCGATGCCCATTACAATTGGGGCATTGCCTTGGCCAAGACGGGTCGCAACGCCGAGGCGGTCCGGGAATATCGCGAGGCCCTCCGGCTGAACCCGGGTAATCCCAAGACGTTGAACAATCTCGGCAGCGCTCTGACCGGTCAGGGTGCGGCCGGGGAGGCGATTGGGCTTTTGACGGAGGTCGTGCGGCAGGAGCCGGGGTTTGCCAACGCCCAGAACAACTTGGGGATGGCGTTGGAGCAGGAGGACCGCTTGGCCGAGGCGATCGCCCATTATCGCGAGGCCCTGCGGCTCGATCCCGGGCTGGCCCAGGCCTGGAACAATCTCGGCAACGCCTTGGCTAAGGCCGGCCGGCCGGCCGAGGCCCTGGATCCGTACCGCGAGGCGCTCCGGCTCCAGCCTGATTTGGCCGAGGGTTACTTCAATTATGGCAATGCTGTGGCCGTCCTCGGCCGGCGGGAGGAGGCCGTCGCCGCCTACGCGAAAGCGCTTGTTTACCGGGCCGACGTCGCGGCCTTTCACCTCAATTTGGCGATCGTTTTGTCCGAGCTGGGCCGCCGACCCGAGGCCATCGCCCACTACCGGCGCGCGACGCAGCTTGACCCGGGTTCCGCGGCGGCCCACTTCGATCTGGCCAACGAACTTTTTAATTCGGATCAGCCGGAATTGGCGGTGCCCGAATACGAAAAGGCGCTGGAGCTGCAGCCCGGCCAGCCGGAGACCTTGAACAATCTGGGCAGCGCCCTGCTGAAGAGCGGCCATCCGGCCGAAGCGATCGCCCGCTACCAGGCGGCGCTACGCCAGGCGCCCGACTATGCCGACGCCCATTTCAACCTGGGCCAGGCCTGGCGCGCGCTGGGGCGGGAGGCGGAGGCCGCGGAGGAATTGGCGCTGGCTGCGCGCCTGGACGCGGCCCGCCACCCTGCGGCCAAGCCGGCGCCGGCTCCCCCCTCCCCATGAAACGACCCAGCGAGACCGTGATTCGATCCTGGGTCCAGGCGGCCCTCATAGCGGCGGCGGCCGCTTACGTCACGGCACCGGCGTGGCGAGGCGGATGGCTGTGGGACGACCGAGAGGAGATCGCGCAGAATCCGGCGTTGCGCAGCCTCGCCGGATTGGAGCGGATCTGGCTGAGCCCGCCCGGCTTCGACTATTATCCGCTTAAAACCACGGTGCAATGGCTGGAGTGGCACCTCTGGGGAAGCGATCCCCTTGGCTACCATCTCGTCAATGCCGGCCTGCACGTGCTCAGCGGCCTCTTAATCTGGAAATTGCTGCAGCGCCTCGGCCTGCGCCGGGCCTGGTGGGGCGGACTCCTTTTCGTGGTTCATCCTGTCTGCGTGGAATCGGTGGCGTGGATGGCGGAATTGAAAAATACCGTGGCCTTGCCGCCGCTCTTGATGGCGATGTTGGCCTATCTCGACTACGACGAAGCCTCCCGGGGCGGAGGCGGCGGCGCCGGCGCCGCCTACGGCCGGTCGCTCGCCTGGTTTCTGGTCTCGCTCCTGGGCAAGACCAGCGGCTTGATGTTTCCGCTCGTCATCCTGCTCTACGCCTGGTGGCGGCGCGGCCGCTGGTCGCCCGCGGATATTTTCGCCAGCGCGCCGTTCCTGGCCCTGGCGGTGATTCTGGGCGCAGTGACCGTCTGGTTTCAGCAGCATCGCTCGATCGCGGCCCCGGCCTTTCTGCCGTCGGCCCCGCTCTGGCGGATGGCCTGCGCCGGGTTGATTGCGACCTTTTACTTTTGCAAGGCCCTGCTGCCGGTCGGCCTGCTGCCCATCTATCCGCGCTGGAGCGTGGATCCGGCCCGTGCCGTCGAGTTTCTGCCCTGGTTGGTCGCCCTGGGCTTGGGTGCCTGGCTCTGGGCGCGGCGGGACCGGGCGGGGCGCCACGCGCTCTTTGGGCTGGGCTTCTTTTTTATCAATTTGGCGCCGGTCCTGGGCTTCGTGGCGATTTCCCACCTGCGCTTTACCTGGACGATGGATCATCTATCCTATGTGGCCCTGATTGGCTTGGTCGGCGTGGCCGTGGCCGGCGCGGACCGCCTGCTGCAGCCGGGAGCCTTCGGATTCGCCGCCACGGGCGTGGCCCTGCTGCTGGCGATGCAAAGCCATAGTTACGCCCGCAACTACCGCAGCGAAGTCGCCTTGTGGGAATACACCTTGAGCCGCAATCCCCATGCCTGGCTGGCGGAAACCAATCTGGGCAGCTACCTGCTGGCCGACGGGCGCACGGAGGAAGCGCTGCGCCTATTGCAGGCGTCGGTCCAGGAAAACCCCGACTTCGCCCAGGCGCGCAACAATCTCGGCAATGGCTTGCGGCAGGCCGGCCGCTTGCCCGAGGCCACGGCCAGCTACCGCCGGGCGGTGGAACTTCGGCCGGAGGGGGCCGAATTCCATAATAACCTGGCCCTCGCGCTCGCCGCCGCAGGTCAGCGGGACGAGGCGATCGCCGAACTGGAGACGGCGGTGCGGCTGAAGCCGGGTTTCGGCGAGGCCCGAAACAATCTGGGGGTCTATTTGGCGCGGGCGGGTCGGACGGACGAGGCGACCCGGCAATTTGAAGAGGCCGTGCGCGCGGATCCGGACAACGCCGAGGCGCACGCCAATTGGGGCGCGATGTTGCTGGCGGCCGGCCGGCGGGCGGTGGCGCTGCGGGAGATTCGGGAGGCGCTGCGGCTCAATCCCACCCTGATCAACGCCCAGAAACTTTTGGACCGGGCCCAGGCGCAGCGCGGCCCGAAAGCCGATTTGGCTCCGAGCCCATGAATGGGGAACGGAGCCGCTGGGGTGCGCTGGGCAAAGGGGCGATTCTGATCGCAGCTATTTGCTTCATCTATTTTCCCGCTCTCCGCGGCGATTGGTTGTGGGATGATGACCTTTATATCACCCATAATGCGGCTTTGCGCACTGTCCGGGGCCTGGAGGCGATCTGGCTGGCTCCGGCCGGAGTGAACTATTTTCCCGTCACCTTCAGCGTGCAGTGGCTGCAATGGCATCTCTGGCAGGACCGGACCCTGGGCTACCATCTCACCAACCTGGCCCTGCACGGGGCCGCTTCACTCTTGGTCTGGCGCCTGTTGCGCCGCCTGGGGCTGCGGCATGCCTGGTTCGGCGGGCTGTTGTTCGCCGTCCATCCGGTCTGCGTCGAGTCCGTGGCCTGGATATCCGAGTTGAAGAACACGCTGGCGCTGCCTCCGCTTTTGCTCTCGGTGCTGGCCTACATGAACTGGGAGGAGAGCGGTGGGCCGGGGCGAGAGAAGGCAGCCGCAGGGAGTTACGGCCTGGCTCTCGGCGGGTTTGTCTTGGCCATGCTGTGCAAGAGCACGGCGGCCATGTTTCCCCTGCTCCTTCTGCTGTATGGATGGTGGAAGCGGGGCCGGTTGGACCGGCGCGCTCTGGTGTCGGTCGGGCCCTTCCTCGCGGTTTCTCTAGGACTTGGCCTTGCGACGCTCTGGTTTGAGCACCACCGGGCCATGGCGACCGGGGCGGGCCCCGGATGGCCGCTGGGGGCCCGGACAGCCGTCGCCGGCATGTCCGCCTTCTTTTACCTCGGCAAAGGCCTTTTTCCGGGCGAACTGCTCGCCAATTATCCCCGGTGGCGGCTGGATCATCTCACTCTCGTCTCCTGGCTCCCAGGGCTCGGGTTGGTCCTGCTGCTGATCGGACTGGGACGCATGAGGCGCAACGAGTCGCGGGCCGTTCTGCTCGGGCTGGGCTGGTTCTGGGGAAATTTGCTCCCGGTCTCGGGCCTGGTGCGAATGTCCTACCAGGACATTTCCTGGGTGGCCGATCACTTTGCCTACCTGTCCTTGGTCGGACTTGCTGGCCTGGGGGCGGCCGCTTGGGACGCAGGGGAAGAATGGATCGGAGCCGAGCCGCCGGGGCCGGCGCGGCGTGGGACCGGGATCCTCGTCCTCCTCGGCGCGGTCGCCGTCCCTTTGGCCTGGATGGCGGAGAGCCATGCCTACGCCCGGGTCTTTCGCGGTCCTCTCCCGCTGTGGGAGCATACTCTGGCCGGCAATCCGAACTCCTGGGCGGCGCGCGACAATCGAGGAGCCGCTTTGGTCGCGCAGGGGCGCCTGGCGGAGGGCATCGCCGAATTCAAGCGCGAGGTCGACGTCCGACCGGACGGCCCGAAAGGTCACTACAATCTGGGTACGGCGCTCGAAGGCTCCGGCGATCTGGCCGGGGCCCTGCGGCAGTATCGAATGGCGTTGGCCCTGCAGCCGGACTATGGGGACGCCCTCGACAATTTCGGCGAGGCCTTGGGTCGGGCGGGTCGGTACACCGAGGCCGTCTCGGTTTTGGAAAAGGCGATTCGGCTTTCGCCGGACAATCCCAACGCGCAGGTCAATCTCGGCCTTGCCCTCGCGGCGGAGCACGATGGACCCGGCGCCATCGCGCATTACCACATGGCGCTGCGCCAGCAGCCGGACAACGCCGAGGCCTGGAATAATTTGGGAATAGCGTTGGCGGAGGGCGGCGACCGCCCGGGCGCGATTCGGGCCTATCGGGAGGCGGTGCGCCTGCGACCGACATTTGTCGCCGCCGAGGAAAATCTCGGCGATGCCTTGCGGCTGCAGGGCGACAGGGGTGCAGCCCAGGCGCATTACGCGGCGGCTGTCCGCCTCGATCCCGGCTCCGTTCGCGGGCAATTGGGGCTGGCGATTATGCTGGCGGGGGCGGGAGATTTGCCGGGGGCGGTCGCGCGCTATCAGGCGGTTTTGCGCGAGCGCCCGGACCTGGCCGAAGTCCATAATCAATTGGGTCTTCTGCTGGCGCGCTTGCACCGCCTGGCGGAGGCGAGCGCGGAGTTGCAGGCGAGCTTGCGGCTCAAACCCGACAGCGCCGAGGCGCATCTCAACTTTGGCAACGTGCTCTATCTGCAGGGGCAAATTCCCCAAGCGGCGACGGAGTATCGCGCCACCCTGCGCCTTCGTCCCGGCGATGGCGGGGCTGCCCAGAATCTTCGGGCGGCCGAGCAGGCATTGCGGGCAGCCGCGGCTCGTCCCTAAGACCATGCGCGCGAACGCCTCTCCCTCGACGCCGCCGACCTGGACCGCCTGGCTCGGCGCTGGGGCGATCTTTGCCGCCTGCCTGGTCGTATATGCGCCGGCGCTTCAGGCCGGATTTGTCTGGAACGATGGCGATTACGTCACCGCTCCGGCGCTGCGCACCTGGGCCGGCCTGGGTCGGATTTGGTTTAAGGTCGGTGCGACGGAGCAGTACTACCCGCTGCTGCATAGCGCCTTCTGGCTGGAGTTTCAGGGGTGGGGCAAGGCGCCCTTCGGTTATCATCTCATTAATGTCCTGCTGCACGCCTCCTCGGCCTGCCTGTGGGCGCTCCTGCTGCGGCGCCTTCGCGTCGGAGGGGCGTGGGGTCCGCTCGTCGGCGGCCTGATATTTGCCCTCCATCCGGTCGCGGTGGAATCCGTCGCCTGGGTGACGGAGCAGAAGAACACCCTTTCGACGGTGCTCTATCTCGGATCGGCTTTGGCCTTTTTCCGGTTCTCTGCCCGCAGAGAACGCTCCGCACCGGGCGAACCCGCCCCGTCCCCGCCGCCGGTCCGGGGCTTGGCCGGAGCCTATTTCCTGGCGACCTTTCTCTTTCTCTTGGCCCTGCTCAGCAAGTCGGTGACGGCGACGCTGCCGGGAGCCTTGCTCGTCGTCCTGTGGTGGCAGCGCGGGACGCTCACGTGGCGGGGCGAGGTCAGGCCCCTGCTGCCGTGGTTCGGCTTGGGCGCGGCGATGGGGCTCTACACCGGCTGGGTGGAGCGAACCTTCATTGGGGCCGAGGGCCCGGCCTTTGCACTCACCCCGCTGGAGCGAATCCTTGTCGCCGGCCGCGTCGTTTGGTTCTACCTGGGCAAGACGCTCTGGCCTGCCCGCCTGATCTTTATCTATCCCCGCTGGCCGGTCCGGTCCGGCGCTCCGGCCCACTATCTCTGCCCGCTCGCGCTGCTGCTCCTCTTGGCTTGGCTGGCGGGGCTGGCGAGACGCCGCCGCGGGCCGCTTGCGGCCGCGCTCCTGTTTCTGGGCGCGCTCTTTCCCCTGCTCGGATTCTTCAATGTCTACGCCTTTGTTTTCTCCTACGTGGCCGATCATTGGCAGTATCTGGCCCTGCTTCCCGTGATCGCGCTGGCGGTGGGACTCTGGGGCAAGTTGGCGGATTGGAACCCGGGTTTTGCCGGGGTCCTGGCCTTGGTCGCCCTCGCCACGCTGGGAGCCAGGACCTGGCAAGAAACCCAGGCCTATCACGACCCGGTGCGATTCTACCGCACCATCCTGCAGCGGAATCCGGCGAGTTGGATGGCCCATAATAACTTGGGCTATATTCTGACCCAGGTCGGCCGAGGCGCGGAGGCCAAAGCGGAGTACGAGGCCGCGCTGCGCCTCCGGCCGCTCTACCCCGAAGCCCTGACGAACTACGGGGTGGCCCTAGTAAGCGAAGGCCGGCTGGCCGAAGCCATCACCCGCTATCAGACCGCCCTCGCGGTCGGTCCCGACCTGGCGACCGTCCGCAATGATCTGGGGATCGCCCTGGCGAAAAGCGGCCGGGAAGGGTCGGCGATCGAGCAGTACCGCCAGGGCCTCCGGCTGGCGCCGGATCATGCCGAACTCCACCACAATCTGGCCCTGGCGCTGCTCCATACCGGGCAGGCAGCGGCGGCGGTGGACGAATATCGGGCGACGCTGCGGCTGCATCCGGCCGATCCGGCGGCGCACTACGACTTGGGACTCGCCCTGGCGGCGGCGGGGCGGGAATCGCCCGAAGCCGTGGCGCAGTGGCGGGAAGCGCTCCGGCTTCGGCCTGATTATGCCCTCGCCTCTCTGCGGTTGGGCGTGTGGTACCACGCCACCGGCCAGCTCGCGCAAGCCATCGCGGCCGAAGAGGCGGGCCTGCGGTCCGATCCCACTCTGGCATTTGGTCACAACAATTTGGGCAACGCTCTCCGGGAGGCTGGTCGCCCGGACGAAGCGATCGCGCATTACCAAGAGGCATTGCGCTTGGCTCCCGGCTATACCGACGCCGAGAACAACTTGGGGGCGGCCCTTGCCGCCCAGGGCCGGATGGCGGAGGCGCTCGAGCATCTGCTAAAGGCGGCGCAGCTCGCGCCTGGTTCCCGGTCGGTCCAGTTGAATCTGGCCCGGTGCCTCCAGGCGGTCGGCCGGACCGAGGAGGCCAGGGTTCATTTCGCGGCCGCCGCGCGCCTGAGCCCATGAGGCCGCCTCGAAACGCTTGCGCCCTCCGCCCCGGCGAGGGGATGCTGGGCCCCTGAACCATGCCGGAGACCCGATTCATCCCTGCTGCCGAACTCCTGCCCGCCGCCTGGACGAGTTTTCTGGGGGCAGGACCCGTCCGGGTTTTCAATCCGGGGCTCTTGGACGAGGACGAGGGCTGGATCCTGGCCTACCGGGTGGTGGGCCCGGACGGACAGCGGCGGATCGGCCTTTGCCGGCTCGACGCGGAGTTTTGCGTTCGGGCGGCCTCGCCGATTCCGTGGAGCGACGAGGTGCGCTTTTCTGCCGGCGCCGCCTATCCGGCACGCGCGACTAGCTGGCTGGCGGATCCGCGCCTGTACCGCCTCGGTGGCCGGCTTTTTTTGCATTGGAACTCGGGCTGGCACGAGCCGGAGAACTATCAGTTCCTGCAGGAGCTCGATTCCGCCAGCCTCCGGCCGGTGGGCGAGGCCCGGGAATTGCGGATGCGGAGTCCCCGCCGGCCGTTAGAGAAAAATTGGAGCTTTTTTGGCGAAGGTCCGTTTTACGCCCTCTATTCCCTGACGCCGCAGCGCCTGCTGCGCTTTTCCCTGGAGGGCAGGGGACCGATCGAGTTTCACGATTTTGCCGTCCGGGAATGGGATCACACCGCCTATACGAACGCCTATGGCGAGCTGCGTGGAGGCACGCCGCCGCAGCGGGTCGGCCCGGACTACTTTGGCATCGGTCATTCCGTTTTCGGAACGCCGGAGAACTATCGCTACGTCGCCGCCGCCTACCGGTTCGAAGCGACGGCGCCGTTTCGCCTGACAGCCGGTCCGGCGGGCCCGTTGGCGCTCGGTCCCGCCGTCGGAGGGGAGCGGTCGCATCCGCCGCTCAATCCCGCGATTGCCGAAGTGATTTATCCCTGCGGAGCCGTCTATGGCGGCGGCCGCTGGGTCATCAGCTACGGGGTGAATGACGAGCGCTGCGCTCTGGCCATCCTCCCTCACGGGGAAATCTTGGCCGCCCTCAGGCCCGTATCCCCCAGCGCAGCAGCCGGGCGGTGAGCACCCCCCGGCGGCGAATCCGCTGCGCCCAAACTTCCACCGGGCGCATATCATTCGACATTTCGGGCCCGTGAAACCGCGCCCGCACCTGGGCCATTTCCTCGGCGCCGGTGGAGTGAATGTGCTGGTGGGTCTTCTGGGCCTGGTGCACGCGGAAGCAGCCCAGAAAGTGGGGCAGGCGGACGACCCGTAGGCCCGCCTGGGTGAAGCGGGCGAGGAGGTCCCAATCGAGCGCAAACTGAAAGGCCGGATCGAGGCCGCCCGCCCGGTCCCAGGCACGCTTGCGCCAAAACAGGGTTTCCTGGGGAACGTAGTCGACCCATTCCAAGGCGCCCGGTTCGTGCCGGGGCAGGATCCAACGGCCGACCTCCTGACCGTCGTCGTCGATCACGATCCGGTGGCCATAGACGACGTCGACTTCGGGGTGACGGGCGAAGTACTCCGCCACATAGCGCAAGGCGCCCGGCAGGGACAGGTCGTCGGAGTTGAGCCAGGTCATGACGTCGTCGGGGCCGAGCCGCGGGGCGAGGTGGGCGAAGGCTTTTCCAATCGCATCGCTTTGGCCCCGATCGGGCGCCGAAGTCCAAAAGGCGAGTTGGCCGGCGTGCCGGCCGATGATCTCAGCGCTGCCGTCAGTCGAGCCCCCGTCATAGACGCCGTAGACCAGGCGGGGAAAGCCTTGATCCAGGACACTGCGCAGGGTGGCCTCGACGAAGGGCGCCTGGTTGAAGGAGGGCGTGACGACCGCAATGTGCGGCAGGCGGCCCGGCGCCAGGCGGGCGGCCGGAAAGGACTCGGGCCGGAGCGGCCGGGGCGCGTATTGGCGGAGGATGCCGATCTGCATCCAGTGCGAGTCGACCAGGCGCTTCCGCCACCAGCGCGACCACGATTGCCGCCAGGAGAGGTCGGCCTCGTCGAATTCCGCGTAGGGATCCCCGCCGGGCCCGGCGGAGCGGGGCGGGGGCGTCCAGAAATCCTTCGTCCGCTCCCGCGAGGCGTCCCGTTGGGCCGGGTCGGCCAAGTCGGTCCGGAGGCGCTCGATTTCCCCGTCGCGCTGGGCGAGCAGGGCCTCGAGGTTGCGGATATGCACGTCTTTGTCGCGCAGCAGCTGCAGCAGCCTTTTGACGAGGGATGGGGGAGATTTTTCCATGGCCGGCGGTGTTCCGCCGCAGGGTTAAAGTACGGGAGACAAACTTCGGCCCGACAAGCTTCATTCTCGGGGTAAAAACAGGCTCGCGGGAGCGGGCGGGATCATGCGACGGTGCAGCGGATGCCGGCCCCGCCTTCACCCGCCCCAGCCCCGATTCCGCGTTCGGCCGTCTTTGTGCGGCCGGACACGTTGGGCGATTTGGTGCTGTTTGCCCCGGTGCTGCGCTGCCTCCGCGCCGCTTGGCCGCAGGCCCGACTGACCGTCATCGCCCGCCAGGCCTATCTGGATTTGGCCCGCCTTCTCGTCCCGGACCTTACCTGGTGGGGCACGGAGACGGACGTCTTTGCGCACGGCCCGGAGGAGGTGGCGGAGGAATTGGCCCGGCTCCGGGCGCAGGTGACGGAGCTGAATCCCGATTTGGTGGTGGGTGCCTGTTCCCATCGCACCTGGCTCGAGGGCGCTGTCGCCGCCTGGGCCCCCTCGGCCCGGCATGTCGTCTTGGGGGCGGCAGGGGAGGATCCCTTTTACGGCGTCCGCCTGCGGCGCATGCTGGGGGATGCGGCCGACCACGCCGCTTTTTCCGAAGAGGCGCCGTTCGCCCCCTGCCTTCAGGATTGGGAGCGCAACTATGGCTTGGCGGAGTATCTCCTGGCCCGGCCCGTGGCGCATCAGCCTCCGGCGCTCGCTGTCGGCCCCGAGCAGCTCCGGGCGGCCGACGAGATCTTGGCCGGGCTCCAGCTCGAACCCGGCCGTTTCATCGTCTGCGCGGCGGCGGGTTTCTCCAATGTGCGGCTCAAGACCTGGCCGGCGGACCGGTATGGTGCGGTGCTGGGCCGGGCGCAGCGCCAGCACGGCCTGGGTGCCCTCTTGATCGGCGAGACCGGGGAACGGACCCACCTCGAGGTGGTGCGGGCCTCGGGCGCCGCTTCGGCCGCGATCTGGACCGGCGGACCGGGCGATTTGGTGCTGCTGGCGGCTTTGCTGGCCCGCTCCCGCCTGTACTTGGGCAATGACACCGGGGCGATGCACCTGGCGGCAGCTCTCGGCCGCCCGGTCGTGGCCATCTTCGGCGGCGGCACCTGGCCGCGCTTCCAGCCGGCCGCGGCGCAAGCGGCCGTCTTGGTTCACCCGCTGCCTTGCTTCGGCTGCGGCTGGGATTGCCCTTTCGGCGATGCCCCATGCGTCAAGGCGGTGGGGGTCGCCGAGGCCGAGGCGGCACTGGCGGAAGCGCTGCGCCGGGGCGAGGAGCCCTTCTATGACTTGCGGGCCTACCATACGCTGCCCGAGCCGATGATCGACCTGATGGGGCGGGCCGCGGCGCTGGCTCGGGAGCGCGCCGCCGACCATCGCCTCCGGCAGGCCAAGATTGACGAACTGCAGTCGGCCTGCGACGAGCGCCTGGCGCTGGTCCAGCGGTTGGACGCCGACCTCCACCGTCTGTTGCGGGAGGCAAATGACCGCGAGCACGTGATCGCGGACCTCCGGCGCCAGCGGCCCGCCGAATAGCGCGCTTGCTTGCCAGCCGGGGCTGGGCAACGCTTTCTCCCGCCCCATTCCCATGGTCCTGAGCATTGTCGTACCGGTCTACAAGGAGGAGAAAAACATCGCGGCATTTCTCCGCGCGGTGGGCCCGATCCTCGGTGCCCTGACCCCGGATTATGAGATCATTTTTTCGCTCGATCCCTCGCCGGACGAGACCGAGGCGATCATCCTCGCCGAACGGGCCCGCGATCCCCGCATCAAGCTGCTGAAGTTTTCCCGGCGCTTTGGCCAGCCCATGGCGACCCTGGCGGGAATGCAGTATGCCGGCGGGGAAGCGGTGGTGGTGATGGACGTCGATTTGCAGGATCCGCCGGAGCTCCTGCCCGTGCTCGTGGCCAAGTGGCGCGAGGGCTTCGATGTCGTGCTGCCCCAGCGGCGCCGGCGCACGGGCGAGCCCTGGCTGAAGCGCCTCGTGGCCGGCACCGGCTACAAGGTGATGAATCGGATCGCCAACGTGCCGATTCCGCCCAATACCGGCGACTTTCGCCTGATGTCGCGCCGCGTGGTCGACGAGGTGCTGAGGCTGAAGGAGAACCACGGCTTTCTGCGGGGCATGGTGGCAGTGGTCGGCTTCCGGCAGTGCCTGATCCCCTTTGATCGGCCGGCCCGCCATGCCGGCGAGACCAATTACAACCGGTTCTTGGGCTCCCTCCGCATCGGCTTCAATGGCATCTTCTGTTTTTCAACCTACGCCCTGACGCTGAGCACGCAGTTCGGGTTCCTGGTCGCGATCAGTTCCTTTCTCATCGGCCTGATCTATTTGGTGATGAAACTGTGCGGATTTCCCTTCCCCATCGGCAATCCCACGATCGTGATCCTCGTCCTGTTCATGGGCGGAATCCAACTGATCAGCGTCGGCATTCTCGGCGAGTACATCGGGCGGATCTACGAGGAAGTCCGGGCCCGGCCCAAGTTTGTCGTCGACCGGAGCGAGGGTTTCTCCAAGCCGCTTTAGCGCGACCGGCGGCCGGGCCGCAAGCTCTCTTCCCTCCATGCCGAAAATGCCCTCGAAAACTATCCCAGCGAAGGGGGGACGCGGGTCGGCCAATCCCGAGCTGGAGCGGCTGGCGGCAGATGGCAGCCGCCAGGAGAATTGGAAGCGCTGGGGCCCCTACCTCTCCGAACGGCAATGGGGCACGGTGCGGGAAGATTATTCCGCTGACGGCGAAAGCTGGAACTACTTCACCTACGAGCAGTCGCGTTCGCGCGCCTATCGTTGGGGCGAGGACGGGATTTTGGGACTGACCGATCGGGAGTGTCGGCTCTGCTTCGCCCTCAGTTTCTGGAATGGGCGCGATCCCTACTTGAAGGAGCGGCTTTTCGGCCTCAACAATACCGAGGGCAATCACGGGGAGGACGTCAAAGAGTGCTATTTTTATCTCGATGCGACGCCGACCAATTCTTGGCTGAAAGGCGCCTACAAGTATCCGCAGGCGGCATTCCCCTACCAGCGGCTGCGGGATGAAAACAAACTGCGCGGCCGGGACGAGCCGGAGTTTGAGTTGCTCGACACCGGCGCCTTTGATCAGGAGCGGTATTTTGACGTGCTCGCCGAGTACGCCAAGGCCGGCCCCGACGATCTCTGCCTGCAGGTCACGGTGACCAATCGCGGGCCGGATTCCGCCACGCTCCACTTCCTGCCCACCCTCTGGTTCCGCAACTCCTGGTCCTGGGGTTGCCGGCACGACGGCTGCGAAGTCAAGCCGCGGATGGCCCTGACGCCGGCCGGCACGGTGGAATGCGATCATGCCTCGCTCGGCCGGTTCGATTTCGCGGCAGAGCCGGCCCCCGATGGAGCTGCCGACCGCTGGCTCTTTACCGAAAACGAGACCAACGCCGCTTGGCTGTTCGGCAGCCCCAACCAAGCGCCGTTCGTGAAGGACGCTTTTCACGACGCGGTCGTGGGGGACAAGGCAGGGGCGGTCAACCCCCGGCAGGTCGGCACGAAATGCGCCTTGCACCGCGTCCTGACGCTCGCGCCGGGAGCGGCGACCGTCCTGCGTTTCCGCCTCTTTTCCGCCGCCGCCCGCCCGGCGGAAGCGTTTGGGCCCGGCTTCGGCGCCGTGATCGAGCTCCGCCGCCGCGAGGCCGATCTTTTTCACGCCTCGCTGATGGGACCGCTCCCCGCCGCCGGCCGGACCTTCGATCCCACTGAAGCCCGGCGGATCGCCCGGCAGGCTTATGCCGGCCTGCTCTGGTCGAAGCAGTTCTATCATTATGTCGTCCAGGACTGGCTGAGAGGTGATCCCGACCAGCCGGCCCCGCCCGCCGCCCGCCGCGCCACCGCCCGCAACCGGGATTGGACGCAGTTCTTTGCCCGCGATGTCCTGTCGATGCCGGACAAGTGGGAGTATCCCTGGTTCGCCTCCTGGGACCTGGCTTTCCACATGATTCCGTTCGCCCGGCTGGATCCGGATTTCGCGAAGGCGCAGCTGAATCTTTTGCTGCGGGAATGGTACATGCATCCCAACGGCGAAATTCCCGCCTACGAATGG
>Ga0302320_10017183_pt1 | contig 14708 bp, 12 predicted proteins | sample Bog_T0_3_FD_202130 | JGI IMG/M metagenome (GOLD analysis project Ga0302320, IMG submission 202130) | Peat permafrost microbial communities from Stordalen Mire near Abisko, Sweden - Bog_T0_3 | ecosystem: Environmental > Terrestrial > Soil > Wetlands > Peat | place: Sweden: Abisko, Stordalen Mire...
TCCCCGGCGGATTGGCCGACAAAGTTGGCATTCAGTGCTCCTTCGTGATTCCCGTCATCTGCTACCTCTTCATCGCCTACTACGGGCTGTGGGGATCCAAGCCGACCAAAGCTGTCACCGCGTAGTTCGCATCGTCGTTGACCGAAGGCCCTTTGGCGAGAAGCTGAAGGGCCTTCTTGTAGTCCGCATCGAGAGAATTGTCATTCTTCCTATAGTGTCGGTGGCCCGCATTTCGATTTTGAGACGGGTGAGATGTTCCAAGCCAAGCAGGATTAATTCGCTGACCCCTGATTATTGCTTGACATCTTGTAATCGTTCAATTACACTTAATCCATGTTTTCCGTCAGACCGCTTCCCGAATTCACAACCTGGCTTGATGGTTTGAAAGATAACAGGGTGCGCGGCGCGGTGGTGGCGCGAATCAAGCGCCTCACCTTCGGCCTGCTGGGCGACTTCAAGGCGGTTGGCGATGGCGTGATTGAGTTGCGCATCGACTTCGGCGCAGGGTGGCGTCTCTATTACACGCAGTGCGGCACGCGGATCATCTTGCTGCTTGCGGGCGGTTCCAAACGCACACAGAAGAAAGATATTCAACGGGCCAAGGCTTTGGCCGCATTGCTGAAAAGCGAAAGGAACTTGCAATGAGCAAAACCATTCACGTGGACGACCTGCCTGAATTCGATCCCGCGCAGTATCTTGACAACGAAGAGAGCATCGCCGTCTATCTGACCGGAATTCTTGAAGCGAATGACGCAGCGCTGCTGGCCTCGGCGTTGGGGGACATTGCCCGCGCGCGCGGCATGACGGAGATCGCCAAGGCCGCCGGAATTACCCGCGAGGCTCTCTACAAAGCCCTTCGTCCCAACAGCTCGCCGCGCTTTGATACCATGAGCCGCGTCTGCGCGGCTCTCGGAGTGCGGTTGGTGGCCCAGCCCATGCCTGCCAGCAAAGCAGCCGCTTGATAGCCATCTTGCGGACGCGAGATTTGCTCAATTCGCTTCCGGCAGGCCAGCGGCAAACTCCTCATTGAGCCATTGGCTGAAAGGCTCAAACTCTTCGTCGCGGCCGAGGAAGTCGCGCACCATCTCGCGGCCCGGCTTTGAGCCGCCTTGTTCAAGCACGGCCTTGCGGTAGCGGCCGCCGGCTTCGCAGCCCAGCAGGTCGGCGGGATCGAATTGCGCAAAGAAGTCCAGCGCGATGACCTTGTCAAACGCATAAGTATAGTAGTTCGATGAGTAACCGGTCAGGTGGCCGAAGCTGGCGTACATTCGATTGCCCGCTAGCCACGTCCAGGGTTGCAGGCTTTCATAGAGCCGCCGCGTGGTCTCATCGAGATCGATCGTCGCCGGGTCGTGGTCGTGCAGGTCGAGCGAGAGCGTGGTGTAGTAGAGCTGCGAGCGCACCCAGTCGGCACGGCCAAAGGCGCCGGCCAGCTTCATTTTTCTGATGATCTCCGAGGGCAGCGTCTCGCCCGTTTGATAGTGGCGCGCGAAGGCTTGCAGCAGCTTTTCGTCGCGGAAGAACTCTTCGAGCATCTGCGAAGGCACCTCGATGAAGTCGCCCTCGGTGGCAAAGCCGCTGATGCCGGCCCACTCGGTTTGGCCGCCGAGAATGGCGTGCATCAGGTGGCCGAACTCGTGGAAGAAGGTGACCACGTCGGAGTATTGCAGCAGGCCGGGATCGGATTCACTGCTTGCAGGAAAGTTGCAGATGAGCGCGGCCTCAGGCAGTGCGCGACCGCGCACGCCGGTGACGATGGGCGCGGCGGAGAACCACTTGTCCTTGCCCTCGCGCGGGTGCATATCGAGATAGAAGCGGCCCACGCGCCGGTCGCCGTCAAAGACATCGTAGACCGAAACGTCTTTGTGCCACGCGGGCGCGGTAGATGGGCGGAAGTCGATCTTGAAGAGGCGCGCGGCGGTCTCCAGCACTCCAGCCTCGACCTGCGCATAGGGAAAATACGGGCGCACCGATTGCGAATCGAAGTCGAAGGCCGAGCGGCGATACTGCTCGTACCAGTAGCCGCGGCTGGTAATGTCGATGGCCGTCAACTCCGGCTGGCGCGAGCGCGTGAAGCGAAGAATCAGTTCGTGCTCGCGGCGCGCGCCGTCCACGCTGGCCGCGTCGAGTTTGGCAAGAAAGGCGCGCACGTTGGCCGCCGAGGCCATCATCTGATCGGCGGTGGCCAGATCGGCCCAACTGCGAAAGCCGAGCACGTCGGCAATCTGCTGGCGCGTGGCGAGCAGATCAAGAAGAATTTGCTTGTTGGCCGGATAGGCGCGCGTGTTGTAGGCAAGGAACATCCGCTCGCGCAGCTCTGCGCTGGCCGCGTAGGTCATCACCGGCTGCATGTCGGGCGGATCGGTGGTCAGCGTGACGCGGCCCTCGCCGTCTGCCGGATGGCGCGCGATGTAATCGGCGGGCAGGCCGTCGAGTTCGGCGGGCGCGGCGTCGATGCTTTTCGCACCCTCCTGAATGTTGCGGCTGAAAGCGAGTGATAGCCGCGTCGCCTTCTCGTGCAGCAATTGCAACTGCGCCCTCGTGGCCTCGTCCTTGTCCACGCCGGCCAGCCGATAGCCGAGCAATGTGCGCTCAACATAATGTTTTGTGGCCGCGCTCTCGCCCGCAAGATCGATAGCAACCAGAGCCTCGTAGACCGCGCGATTCAAGCTGAGGGCGCTCGCGGCCATGGCCACTCGCTGCGCCTCCAACTGCGCAGCATCGCGCACGGCTTTGTCGGCGGCCACGGAGTTGAGCACGCCCGCCTGCGCGCCGGCCAGGCTGAGATGCTCAATGGCCTCATCGTAAGGCCGCAGCGAGTTGGCCGCGGTGCGCGGCCCCGCAACGGCCAGCAGCGCGGTGAGCGCCGCTTCGTGCGCACTCATGCGCGCGCTTACCCAGGCGGCGAGCGCCTCGGCGGAATCGGCTCCGCCCGACTCCCAGGCGTGTAGCACTTCGGTTGCGGCAACGACGTCAGGGTTCTCAGCGGGCATGGCGGCAAACTCCTCCAGAGTTATAGAGTGCCACAACAGAGCGGGTCAGCGCCTTGCGTCGTGCGGAGGTTCAGCGCAAACGCAAAGCTCTCGATCACGACACGAATACAGCAAGGACGCTCTTGAAAAAATGAAAATCGTTCATGAACGCGCCATATGTTGTCTTCAATCGAGTTCTCTAGAGCCGAAATATCGCGACTCATTTCGGAACGCAAAATAATTATTGTCCTTTTTTCCACTTCCACTGCGTTTTTTTCTTGACACTGGCGAAATATAAATCTATATATTCTTCAACTGCATTTATGAATGCAGCGCAAGAAAAAATTGTCAAAAGGGAGAATAGTCAAATGGCAACCAAGAAAGCAGCCAAGAAGGCACCCGCGAAGAAGGCCGCAAAGAAGGCCGCAAAGAAGAAGTAGCGGCGCCTTTCCAACCGAAGGCAACAACAAAAGGCAACACCGCGGGGGAACGCTTCAAGCGTTCCCCTGATGTGTGTTTGGGCGCTGTTGCGCTTGATCTTGAGTTTAGAATCACAGTATGAATACCTCCTGCGCGTTAAGCTTCTCTCCTGCACATTCGCCGCTGCGTGATCCACTCGCCTGCCGGGCAAACAAAGCGTCTTCAATAGTCAGCCTTCTGCTGCTTCTGGCTTGCCTTCTGGCAGCCGCCTCCGCCGGCGCGCAGAAGACGCAGATCTACCAATGGAAGAGCGTGAACATTCAAGGCATGGGGTGGGTGACCGGCATGGTGATTCAGCCCATGCCGCCCTATGATGTCTATGTCCGCACGGATGTGGGCGGAAGCTATCGCTTTGACCGCGCGGCCCAGCGCTGGATTCCGCTGGTGGATTCGCTGCAGACGCAGGCGGGCGTGGGCACCGAGAGCATCGCCATTGACGCGAGCAACGCAGAGCGGGTTTATACCGTGATCGACAGAACGCGCGCGGTGGTGAACGGCAAGTACAAATTTGCCGCCGAGGTAATGCTCTCTGAAGATCGCGGCGCGCATTGGCGCGGCACCGGCTTGGTGGAGAAGAACGTCTACGAAGGCTCGAATGACGACTATCGCGTGGAGACCGGGGAGCGGCTGGCGGTCGATCCGGCCAATCCCAGCATTGTGTATTTTGCATCGCGCCGCAATGGATTGTGGACAGGTGTGCGGCAAACCGGCGCGAGCTACCATTGGAGCCAGGTGGATGGCGGGCTGCCTGCCGTGGCGCATGATCCGGCCGGCGACACATTCGTGCTCTTTGCGCCCGGCTCGCGGCACGGCGCGGCCACGCGGACGATCTACGTCGGCGTTCACGGCTCCGGCGTCTGGCGCTCAACCGACGCGGGCGAGAGCTGGACGAATATCGGCGGAGCGGAGAATCCATGCCGCGGCACGGTGGCCTCCGACGGTACGCTCTACGTCAGCTTTGGCACAACCCGCCCCGGCTCCGGCAGTGTGAAAAAGTATCAGAACAGCACATGGACGGATATAACTCCGGGCGACAAGCACGAACCCTACACCGGCATCAACGTCGATCAAAGCAATCCCGCGATTGTGATGGTGGGGCGCGGCGAAATGGTCTGGCGTTCCACCTCAGGTGGCTCCGCATGGACAAGCCAGAAGATGCTCATGCACAAGTTCGATCCGTTTACGCCGGGATCGAACCCCTCCGCGCCGGGCTACTATTTGTCGACGACCGACGGCGCTTCGGGCGGCGTCTCTACGGTGATGATCGACCCGGCCAATCCCCGGCACGCATGGTGGATCAATGGCTGGGGCGTGGCGCGCACCGACGATGTTACCGCCGCGCAGCCGTTCTGGGCCTGGAAGATGGAGAACCTCGAAGAGTTGTGCGCGGTGATGGTGCGCGTGCCGCCGCAGCCGAAGTCGAAGGGCGGCGCAGACCTGGTCACGATGGCGATGGACACGATCGGATTCCGCCACGAGGACCGCGATAAAGTTCCCGAGTCAAAGATCAATCCTGAGGGAGTTCCCTATAATCCCGCGCCGGGGCTGGCCTGGCAGGTGAAGATGTTTGGCGGCACGGCGATGCCGGTTCCCTGGCCCCATGTCTCCATGGGGTCGAGCCTCGATTACAGCTACTATCACCCCGACTCGATGGCCTTTGTCGGGGAGATCGAGTGGCAGCCGTGGCCCGTCTATGGATTTTCGTCCGATGGCGGCCGAAGCTGGAAGGCCTTCGCGGCGATGCCCAAAGAAGAGTTCTGGGATCACGGCCAGCAGAAAAGCGCGGTGCCGATTGGTGGGCAGATTGCGATGTCGTCGGCCAATCCGCTGAATTTTATTTGGGCGCCGACGTGGGGCAGCCTGGATGGAGTTGTTGGCAACGCCGCTCATGCGCCTTGGCCGCATTACACGCTGGATGGCGGCGCGAGCTGGCAGCTCTGCAAGCTGGCGCACCCGCCCGCAAAACCGGCCAGCGCTGATGCCGAGGACAATGAGAAGGCGCATTACGATGCGCTGCCGCGCGCGCGGCAGAACTCCATCAGCCCCTGGGTAAGTACGAACATTTTGGCCGCTGACCGGAATGATCCAACGGGAAAGCGATTCTACTATCTCGCCGGCGCATCGTTTTATTTCAGCGCGGATGGCGGCGCAAGCTGGAAGGAGAACTCCCAGACGGGATTTCCGGCCGATGGCGTAAAGGTGACGGTGCTCTCCAATCCCACGAAGACAGGCGATGTGTGGGTCGCCTTCGGTCGAGACCGCGATGTAGTCAATGGCACAAAGCTCTTTCATTCGACGGATGGAGGCGCGACCTTTACCACACTGCAAGGCGTGAAGGCCGCCGACAGAATCGCCTTTGGGCGCGGTGAGCGCGATGACCTTCCCTACCTATATATGCTGGGGCAGTTGGATGCGGATCAGCGGGAGGCCATCTACAAGTCAGAGGACATGGGCCAGAGCTGGATTCGCCTTACCGATCCGGATCTGTTGCCGATGATGGATGTGGCGCAGATGGAAGGCGACATGAGAGAAAAGGACCTGCTCTACCTGGCGCTCGATGGCCGCGGCTTTCTCTATGGAAGACCGGCCCAATAGGGTAGGGAACAGGGAATAGGGAATAGGGAATAGGGAATAGGGAACAGAGATCAGCGGCCATTCGATTTGGTCTCCCACCCATTTCACAAAGAACGTGAAATGGATGGAGCACGGAAGATTCCCTGCGCCATAAGCGAATAATCTCTAACCGCGCTCCAGGCTCACCGCCATCGCGTCCAGCGAGAGCGAGCGCAGCAGGTTGCGCCTCATGCCCTGCTCCACCTGGTTGAGCGCGTGGGCGGCGGAGTCGATCCAGTCCACGCTCACGCCCTCGGCCAGGCGCGTCAACTCGGCCGCGATGTCGATGTTGCGAATGAGCGCGGGTGTGCCGGCCACAATCAGCAGCAGGTCTTCAATGAGGCTGCCCAATGCGCGCAGCAGGTTGATGGTCTTCTCCTGGCCGTCGGCGCCGGCGCGGTAGCTTTCCGTCGCGTGGAAGAGCGCAGTGTAGTCTGGCTCCCTGAGCGCGGTGCGCAGCAGGACGAGAGCCTCCAGCCTGCTGGCCAGATATACGTCGAGATCAAGCGTGAGCGCGCGCCCCACGGCGCCCTCGGCCAGGCGGGCGGTGAGAGCGCGGTCGGCCGGCTTGAGCAGCGGGCGGCGCTTGAGCAGCAGGCTCTCCAGCTCCGCGATGGGAATTGCGCCCAGCCGATGCACCACGGCGCGCGAGCGGATGGTCGGCAGCAACTCCTGCGGATTTTCAGTGAGCAGAATCAGCGAGGTGTGCGCGGGCGGCTCTTCGAGAACCTTGAGCAGGCTGTTGGCGGCCTCTTTCATAAAGGCCGACGATGTAAAAATCGTGAAGGTGCGCCGTGCCTCCACCGGCGGGCGATAGTAGGCCACGTGGATCGCCTGGCGCACCTGCCCCAGCTTGATGAGCAATTGCGGCGGGTCGGGGGGAATCACCAGCACATCCGGGTGGGTCTGGATCAGGATGCGGGTCTCGCGCTTGTCGGTGTCGCGCATCTCGTCACGCGCGGTCACGGCCTCGGCGACCAGCGCTTCAAGGTCAGCCGAGCCGCTGATGCGGGTGCAGTTCGAGCAGAGGCCGCAGAAGTCGGGCAGGCCGCCGGTGGTGGTGGGCTGGAGGCAATTGACTGCCTTGGCCAGCATCAGCGCCAGCGTGTACTTGCCCGCGCCGCGCGGCCCGGCCAGGATGAGCGACTGGGGAAAGCGCTGCGCGCCGATGCTCTCGCGCAGCCGCGTCACCGTCGCCGTGTTGCCGAGAAAACTTTGAAAGCCCTGGGTCGTATCCATAGCTGGCTGGAACTCGCATCAAGCATGCGTCTGCTTTATTCTCTCAGAGGAAGCTCGCCGGAACAGGTTTCTTCCAGCTTGCCGAAGATCACAGTGACGCGGGTCTGCGCGCACCAAAGAGCCGTTGCAGCCAGTTGGGATTTCTTTCGCAGCGCGGCGGACGGGGATGCTTGGCATTCGAGTGAAACTCCCGGCAAGCAAGGCAATCACCATGCCGTGAACACTTCTTCTTGGGACAGGTGCAGATGGTGGGCGTCTGGCTCATTTTGAAGGCGTCTCCATTGGGGTTAGCGTGACCGGCTCGCCGCCCTTGCCGTTCTCTTCCAGCTTGCCGAAGATCATCTTGCCGCTGGCGGTTTGCAGCACGCTGGTGACGGAGATCTCGACCGACTTGCCGATCATCTTGCGCGCGTGATCGACGACCACCATGGTGCCGTCGTCCAGGTAGCCGACGCCCTGGTTATACTCCTTGCCCTCTTTGAGGATGAGCATATGCATCTTTTCGCCGGGCAGGACGACGGGCCGCAGCGCATTGGCCAGGTCGTTGATGTTGAGCACCTCGACGTGGTGCAGATGGGCGACCTTGTTGAGGTTGAAGTCGTTGGTGACGACCTTGGCCTCCCATTTCTTGGCCAGCTCCAGCAGCTTCAGGTCCACCTCGCGGATGGAGGGGAAGTCGTCGGTGACGATCTGCACCTGCAGGACGGGATTGGACTGCATCCGTTGCAGCATATCCAGGCCGCGGCGTCCGCGCTGGCGCTTTGAGCCGTCGGTGGAGTCAGCCACCGATTGCAGTTCGCGCAGCACGAACTCCGGCACCACCATCACGCCGTCCATAAATCCGGCCTCGGCGATGTCGGCGATGCGCCCGTCGATAATGACGCTGGTGTCCAGAACCTTGGCGGTGCGGCGGGTGACTTTTTCGCCGGCAAAGACGGAGCCAAGCGCCGCGGCGTTCAGCAGGTCGCCCTTGCTGGCGCCCACCAGCAGGCCGATATAGGTCATCAAAAGCAGCACAAATATCTGAGTGATGGCGAGATTCGCGCCCGCAGGCAGCGCGTCGCGCAGCACCAGGCAGAAGAGCGCGGCGCCCGCGATGCCCAGCACACTGCCAGCCACCGCGCCGATCAGCCGCTTCAGGCTGAGCGCCCGCACCCGCAGCTCGAAGACGATCACCGCGCCGCCAGCGCCCGCGCCCGCCAGCGCATTTATCCATCCTGCCGTGCCGAATGGATGCAGCAAAAAACAGACCCCAGCCAGCAGGGCCACAAAAAGAAGACGAACGACAGCCATATCCATAAGAAGCCAACCCCCGCAAAAAATGAGAGATACTCCCGAGAAAGAGTACCGCTCGCGAGTATCCCACTTGGCGGCGCAGTCGTCAAGAGCAGAACAGTGCACAGTGGTCAGTGATCAGTGGACAGTAGTCAGGCACACCGGTAAACTCGGCCATGCTCCTCAACTCCCACGAGTGCGGAGTTGCACAACTGAACACTGTTCACTGTCCACTGTTGTTACGCCACGGCCAGCTCCGTCAGGGGCGCCATGCGCTGCGAGCCTTTGCGGGGGCCGCGCTTGCGGGCGCTCATCACCTTGATGCGCTCCAGCAGCTCCTGGGAGGTGCAGTTCTTCTTGGCCAAAACAGCGTCGGCGGTGTGCATCTCGCCGCCCAGCCGCTGCGGATCGCCCAGCAGAATCATGGGGACATGAGAGGCGATCTGCTTGAGCCGCTCCACCAACTGGCCGCCATTCATCTGGGGCAGTCCGTAGTCGGCCAGAACCAGGTCCACAGGGCTGTCGGCAAAGATGCCGATGGCCTCCTGCCCATTGATGGCCGACAACACCCGGTATCCGTTGGTTGATAACATGAACTTGAGTACGGAAAGCTCTTGCTCATTGTCGTCTACGCAGAGAATGATTTTTTTGGGTCGCATGATCTGGGGATAAGCTCCTTGGTGCAATTTGATTCGGAGAGATTGAATGCACAACGCCTCTGCCCGCTCTAGACGGCGGGCTGGTGTGCGGCGCCTTGAACCAAGTTACCGAGAACGATCCGGCCTTTCCTGACGCATCTTTCCGCCAGAGCGTGTTGCCTGGCGCACATGCCCCTGCGGGCGCGGCGCGGTAGCAACACGGCAACCGGCATTGGATGCACAGAAGACCATCTTCGCTGACGATCAAAGTATGAATGATGCCTGGGAAAAAATCCGGCATGGAAGCCGGTTAGAATCCCTCAATGAAAGACAAGCCTACGGAGATTCGAGTTCGGCGGCTAGAGGGAAAGTGAGGCGAAACAGGGCCAAACAATCCGAAAGAAATGTGTGAAAAACAGGTAGATTGAATCGCCGCCGTCACTTGCAAAGATGAATCCCTGTTGAAATATTGTGAATCACGGCAGGAAAAGCCATCCCTTTGCCACAAGAACGGTGCTGCCCCCGACGCGAAAATCGCTCACCCTCGCTTTTTTCGTCTCATTTTGACCACTTTGATTTTGCGTTAAAGTTGCGCTGATCTGCGCCGATAGATAAAGATCGCCCGGCCAGCCGTGAATGTGCTCGCATCAGGCGGAAGTTTTTCTCTTCATCCGCGTACGCGGCAAAGATGGAACCGGGCGGCGAGGTTTTTCGTACCTTGAGCAGATGGAAGATTGCTCCAGTCAAAGGTGGGTTGAGGCGCAAGTCGCCGACAGCGTCCATGCGTGGCAGCTCTCAGCGGCGCGCTCCCTGCCGCAGTTGCCGCGCTACAGCGTGCCAGAGCAGCGCAAGCGCGAGAAGGCCTACGACAAGAGTCTCCAATCGGTGGAGCGAGAGGCGCGCTGTGTGCAGCGCAGCCCGGCTCTGCGCAAACAGGCGCAGCAGCGCATCGTCGAGGCCTTCCCGCGCTTTGCCATTCACGCCCTCGGCCTTGAAGACGAGGCCGTCGCGCTGCTCACCAACGGCTTCTTTCCCGTGGGCAAGCAGCTTGCGCGTTGGGCGCGCGGCTTTGACGCCGAGCTGAGCATTGCCGACACCGTGCAGGCCAGCCGCAACGCCTGGATCTGCTGCGGCGCGCAGGCCCTGCTCGGCCTGCCGATGGAGCTGACTCCCTCGATTCTCGCCTATAGCCTGCTCTACCCTTACAGCGACAACTATCTTGACCAGCCGGAGCTGCCCGCGGCCGAAAAGCTGCGCTTCAGCGAGCGCTTTCGCCGGCGTCTGCGTGGCGAGCGGCTCAGCGCGCTTGATCCACGCGAGGCGGCCATCTGGAGCCTGGTGCAGATGATCGAAGAGCAGTACGACCGCCAGCTACATCCGCAGGTCTACCTGAGCCTTCTGGCAATCCACGACGCGCAGGAGGCCAGCCTAGCCCAATTGCAGGGCGGCGCGCTGGACAATCGCCCGCGGAGCAGCGCGGAGTTGCTGCGCATCAGTTGCGCCAAGGGCGGGACCTCGGTTCTGGCCGACGCCTTCCTCGCCCAGCCGCATCTCAGCCGCGAGCAATCCCGCTTCGCCTTCGAGTGGGGTGTGCTGCTGCAACTGGGTGACGATTTGCAGGACGTGCGCGAGGACCGGGCGCGCGGCTCGGCCACGCTTTTTACGCGCGCCGCCGCCGAGGGCGAGCCGCTGGACGGCCTCGTCATGCAACTGCTGCGCTTCAGCCAGCGCGTGGCCGAGCGCATGGATGCGCTGCCCCACGGCTCAGAGAGTCTCAAAGGTTTGCTGCGCATGAGCTGGCGCTCACTGATTCTGATGGCGGTGGCCGACGCGCAAGACTGCTTCACGCCCGCGTTTCTGGCGGAGCTGGAGCCGTGCTCTTCGTTTCGTTTTGATTTTCTGCGCGCGCGCAATCAGAAGCTGGCCGGCCGCAAGGAGATCTATGAAACGCTCTTCGACACATTTCTTGAGGTCGGCGAGGACGGAACGCAGCAGATAGCTTGCAGCAAACAGCAGCCAGTTGATTGCGGCCAACTGTTAGCTGTCAACTGTTAGGTCTCTGACCGCTTATTGTTGTACCAACTGTGGGTGCCCCAGGTCCCGATTTTGGAACCTGGGAATGCACTCTCACAGCGCAATCATCGGCCGGGGCAAACGGTTGCTGGCGCGGTCGAGAAAGAGCCTCATGCGCAGAGCTTCGCCGCGCTGCATCGCTACCAGCCGCATATGGCGGCGGATGTGGTCGCCATCCACCAGCAGAGCTATCTGCTCCTCGTCGAAGGCGGCATCCTTTTCCAGGCGCTCGATTCTCTCTTCGATGGTGCGGCGAAACCGGGGGCTGATCTCAAAACCTTCGCTGACAGCGCAGTTCGTCATCATGGCAGGCTCCTGGATGCAATCTCTAGGATAAAATCTCTCGCCCTCGAAAAATATTTCTTAAAAGGGCTAAAGTATTTTCAACCTGTGCCGATGTTAATGAAGAAAGATGAGCTGCGCCAGATTACGGTGTAATAGAAATAGGTAATTACCTGTCCAGGAACAGGTCAGTCTGTGCGGTTTTATTGGAGTTTTCCACAGGGAAGCTGCCTTCCGCGGCTGCAGTTCCCTATTCCCTGTTCCCTATTCCCTGTTCCCTATTCCCTGTTCCCTGTTTCTTAGTTCTCCGGCGCAACGGCGAAGTAGCCCTTGCGCACCTGCACCTTCATGCCGTCTCCGCGGCACTCCACGCTGAGCTTGCGGAAGCTGCCGTCGAGCTTGGTGTTGCTGGGCGTGTAGGTGGCCACGTACTGGGTGCGCAGCTCGTCCTCGATCTGCTGGAAGGCTGCTTCCAGCTTCTTGCCATTGTTGCCCACGTCGATCAGCCGCCCGCCGGTCTCCTCGGTCATCTTCCTCATCGCCGAGTAGCCGCTGTAGCCAAAGCCGCCGTAGAAGCCGCGGTCGGCAATCAGAATCGTATAGACGATGACGTTGGAGCGGTTGGCCGCGGCAATGGCCTCGTTGATTTTGTGATTGCTGCCCTCGTCCTCGCCGTCGGTGAGCAGGATCATCGCCTTGCGGCCGGTCTCCTGGTTCATCTTCTGGTTGGCGGCTAGATAAACCGCGTCATAAAGCACGGTTCCCTTGGGCGCGCCGATGGTGGGAACGGTACCGCCGCCCGCGCCGGGGATGCCCGCCGCGCCGTTGCCGCCGGCGGTGTTGATCTCGGCTTTGTTCATGGCGCGCGACAGTTGGCGGGCGCTGTTGGTGTAATCCTGCAGCAGGTCCACATTCACATCAAAGGAGAGCAGAAAGGCCTCGTCCTTGGATTGCAGCACACGCTCCAGAAACTGGCCGCCGACCTCCTGCTCCAGCGGCAGAACACGGTACTGGCTGCCGGAGGTGTCCAGCAGAATCCCCAGCGTGAGCGGCTGGTGGGTCTCTGCCACAAAGCTCTTGAGCGCCTGCGGCGCCTTGTCTTCGGAGACCGTGCAATCGTCCTTGTTGAGGTGAGGAACCAGATTGCCGGCCTTGTCCTTGACGGTAAAGAAGACATCCACCAGGTTGACATTCAGCTTGATGGTCGTCACCGGGGTCTCATCTTCCGCCGGAGCCGGGGCGGTGGAGACCGGGGGCGCGTCCGGCGAGGGGGCAAGCTGGGCCGAGGCCGCCGGCAGCAGTCCCGGCAGGCTAAGAAGAAAAACGGCAACTCTCCATCGATTCCACATACTGATTCCTTAGACGAAATTGGGACTCTGAAGACAGCATACCTGATGATTTCTGCCCGAAAGCGACCAGCGGTCTTCTGGCGCGTCTGATACTCTGACAGAGAGTAGTGAGTAGTGAGTAGTGAACAGTGAACAGTTTTTGGTTCGCGGGTAGCGGTCTTCGCAGGCAACCGTCGGAAGGCAACAAGCAGCAGCGGATGGATGCAAATCAGGTTTTTACTGTCCACTGTCCACTGACCACTGTCCACTGTTTTCAGGAGAATACGAGTGAAGCTAGGTTTATCGACAAGCGCGCTGGCTGCGCTGCTCAGTTTGAGCTTGAGTTTGGGCGCGGCGGCTCTGGCCCAGCAGCAGCAATCCCCCGTTCCCGACGCGCCTACGCCCCAGGCGCCGCGGCCTCTGTCAGGCGTTGACGGCCCCATTACCCCCGGCATGGGCGCGGGCAACACCCAGTCCCAACCCGCCGCCTCGTCCTCATCTCCCTCCTCTGCCTCGGCACAGCCGCAGCCAGCGCCCCGCAGCCCGGCGCCCGCCCGTCCCGTCAAAGACGATCTCCAGGCCACGCCGCCCGAGCAGCCCGCCGCCGGCGAGGGCATTGAAAAAATCACCACGCTGATCCGCCTGCACGTGAACTACGTGGATGTTCCGGTCACCGTGAAGGACTCAAAGGGAAAGCTGGTGGCTGGCCTTACCTGGCGCGACTTCCAGGTCTTCGAGAACAGCACGCTCATGCACCTGGACACGTTTACCGTGGATCCGGCCCCGCTCTCGGTCGCCTTTGTCATCGATCAGAGCCTCACCTCGGACGTGATGGCCAAGGTGAACAACTCTCTGGGCGCCATTCAGGGTGCGCTCACGCCCTACGATGAGATAGCCGTCTTCTCCTACAACAATGGCGCGCAGGAGCGGACCGGATTCACCGGAGCGCAGAGCGCGCGCATTCCCGCCGTGCTGGCCCTGACTAAGGCCACCGGCACGGATATGCTGGTTCCGGTCAATGAAGGCCCGCTGGCCGGATGCAGCGTGCGCCAGAACGGCAGTTGCGTCGATCCCAACATCCAGCCGGGGCGTTCAGCCGGCGGCAGCACCTTCATGACCATCCCCAAAGAGATTCACACCCTCAACGACGCCATTCTGGCTGCCGCCAAGGAGCTCTCCACGCGTCCCAAAGAGCGCCGCCGCATCATCTACGTCATCAGCGACGGCAAGGAGTACGGCAGCAAGGCCAAGTTCAGTGAGGTGCTTCGCTACCTGGAGCACAACAAGACCGCGGTCTACGGCACGGCGGTGGGCGAGTCGGCCCGCTGGGGCGAAGGCTATATTGACCGCTTCCACATTCCCTTGACGCCCTACGAAAACCTGCTGATCAGGTACACCCAGGCCACCGGCGGCACACTGGACGCGGCCGGCAGCTCCAACAGCATTGAAAAGAGCTACGCCCGCATCGCCGAGGAGGCCCGCACCAAGTACCTGCTGGGCTACTATAGCCACGAGCCATCCATCGACGGCAAGTTCCGCAAGGTCGAGGTGCGCGTTGACCGTCCCGACCTGACGGTCTCTACCATTCAAGGCTATTACCCCACGCCGCAGGACGCGCGCTAGGACGTTTTGCCTGTTGGTATTGAGTGGATCTCCTGCATGGCTCTAGGTTGCCGGTCGCTGCAAGAACAAGTAGCGCTGAAAGAAGGGGTAGCGCCGGCCTTCTGGCCGGCTGTCGCGTGGACCTCCCGGCCCACGCCGCACTCTGCACAAATTGGAAAATACACTCGGTCTCTGACCGGATGATA
>Ga0302320_10017184_pt1 | contig 14708 bp, 9 predicted proteins | sample Bog_T0_3_FD_202130 | JGI IMG/M metagenome (GOLD analysis project Ga0302320, IMG submission 202130) | Peat permafrost microbial communities from Stordalen Mire near Abisko, Sweden - Bog_T0_3 | ecosystem: Environmental > Terrestrial > Soil > Wetlands > Peat | place: Sweden: Abisko, Stordalen Mire...
GGGAAGGTCAAGATTCTCGATTTTGGGCTGGCCAAGGGAGTCACTCCGCTTGATGCGTTCGGTGGAATCGGCGCAGGGGATTCGCCGCCTCTCCTGTCACTGGTTACGTCAATTGAATTGACCCTGAGCCGCACTGGGACGCCCGTGGGCACAGCCGGCTACATGTCTCCGGAACAGGTGCGAGGAGAGAAGCTGGATGCCCGAAGCGATCTCTTTTCCTTCGGTCTCATTCTCTTTGAGATGGCCACTGGAAAGCGGGCCTTTCAGCGCTCGACTCCCAGTGAGACAATGCAAGCCATTCTGGACGAAGATCCGCCGGACATTTCACAAAGTTCCAAGAAAACGCCTGCGGGGCTGCAACAGGTAGTGCGCCGTTGTCTGGCAAAGAATCCGGCGCAGCGCTTTCAGTCCGCCTCAGACCTCGCATTAGCACTCGAGGGCGTTCGGGACACTCTCGGTTCTGCTGCCCAAAGATCAACCAGAACCGCCAGGAGCTGGCGCATCGGCACGTTGATTGGAATTACGGCCTTGGCTTTTGGGGTTGTCATCGTGTGGTGGTCGCGTCCACCCGCAGTTCCGGTGATAGAGTCCGTCATTCAGCTCACCGACGATGGTGAACCAAAGCCGGGTCATATTGGCATCTACACTGACGGATCGCGTATTTACTTTAACGAGGGTTCGATCGGAAGTCGAAGAATTGCCGAGGTCTCGGTCAATGGTGGGCCCACGGCGCTGGTTGATGCCAAACTTGATAGCCCCCAGATCCTTGGACTGGCAGCCGACGGCTCAGCAATGCTCGCTGTGACTGGCTCCTATGAAAGTTTCGCCAGGCCCTTATGGTCGATTCCGCTTCCGGCGGGAGAACCACGCCGCATCGGAGCCATCGAGGCCCAAGGCGCAGCATATTTTCCGAATGGCCGCATCGTCTTCACCAGCGGAAAGGACGTCTACGTTGCCGACAGGGACGGCGCGAACCAGCGAAAGCTCACCTCCGTGACAGGTGAAGCTTATATGCCTAATGTGTCACCGGACGGACAGACAATATCGATCGTAATGTTCCAACCTACCGATTTCCCTTCGCTGGTCGAGATCGCAGCGAATGGTACAGGATTCCGGACGGCGCATCCCGCTGTGAGTGGTGGGGGCGTTTGGAGTTCAGACGGAAGGTATCTCCTGTACACCGATATCTCCTCTGATGTTTGGGCGGTTCCTGAACGAACGGGGCTCTTGCACCGCTCGAAACAACCGACTCGGCTCGCCACGGGACCGCTCCTATATACGGCCGTGTGCCCGAGTCGTGATGGGAAGCGCCTCTTCGTCCTCGCCACCAAGCAGCGCGGAGAACTGGTGCACTTCGATTCGAAATCACGCCAGTTCCTGCCCTCTCTCTCTGGGATTTCGGCGGTAGAACCGACATTTTCCCGGGACGGCAAATGGGTCGCTTATGCCTCCTACCCTGACGGCAATCTGTGGCGCAGCCGTAGCAACGGAAGTGAGAGATTACAGCTCACCTACCCTCCGATGAAGGTGAATGAACCGCGCATTTCGCCCGACGGAATGAAGGTAGCATTCAATTTCAACGCCCAAACCTTTGTAGTCGATATGAGCGGGGCGAATCCACCCGAAATCGTCGCGAAAGGTGATTTGATATGGGTTCCGACGTGGTCCCCTGACGGAAATCTGCTGGTCGTGGAATCGGGGAAGGAAGGTTTAACTATCGGTGATCAGAACTCGCTCGGGCTGAGAATAGTCGACTTGCACACTGGAAAAACATCTGCTGTTCCCTCTCCCGAAGGCATGGTCGGCGGCTGGTGGGTTACCCAGAACACCCTAGTAGCCGCAACTCAGGATTTTAAGAAGTTGATGACTTTCGATTTGCAAACACAGAACTGGACCGAGCTCACCGCTGGCGCTCTCACAGCCTGGGCGGTCTCGCCGGATGGCCAATATGTCTACTACACGACCGGGGGCACGGACCCCAAGGCCTGGCGCCTACGATTCGCCGACCACAAGATCGAAATGATCACGAGCTTGATGGATCCTCCCGGAATGGGAAAAATGGGTTGGGTCGAAGCCATCGACATCGCCCCGGATGGCTCCGCGGTCTTCACTCGTGAGATCGGCAGCCAGGAAATCTACGCGTTGGATGTGCGTTGGCCATAGGTTTTGCGAAAAATGTACTACAACTCCATCGAGGAGCCATAATTCGCCTTCAAAGAGGCATGAGCATTTTGGATCGGGTGCCGCATTCACCCCGAGGTTGATCAGCTTCATTTTGGCGCCGCTGCCGGTTGGGCCGAGGTGAACAATTTCTTTGCTCATGGACTTCAGCACCGGCGTCACCGCTTGCAACGCAGCTTCGTTCCCGCCGACCAGGAATAGTCAATTAATCCCTGAGCCTTGAGTGCTGCCCTGTACTCTCTCAGTGATGATGGGGAGATTCCAGTTTCACGCGCTACCTCGTCATCGGACGCGCTAAAGGTCCACGCCCCTTCCTCGTTCGCTTTAGCCAGCAGCCGGAGATAGAAAACCAAAGGCCTGGTTCCAATTTGCGCCGCAAACCCACTTGAGAGATTCGATGGTGGGTCTTGAAGAACCCCGGTCGTTTGGCTTTCTTCTGGAGTTGACCCTCTACGACCCTAGTGGCCGTGGGCATTGCAACGGGCGCGGGCGTTGAATCGTCGGACCACAAGTCTTTGGGAAGGGGTGGCGCATTGTCCTTCCGCCACGAATAATCAGGCTTCGAGACTCGCGTAGAGTTGTCATCAACGATCACCGGCCACTTTCTTTCGGCGGCGCTCATCTCTGCACCGCCCGTCCCGTCATTACGCAATTTTCGATCCAGGTCTCTATGTCACTCTCCAGCCAAGCTACCGCGCGCGCGCCGAGGTTATACGCTTTGGGGAATTTTCCATCGGAAATCTGACGGTAGATTTGTGAACGGCTAAGACCCACACGTGAACGAACTTCTGTCAATCTCAGAAAGCGCATGCCGAAACCCTCCCCTCTGCGGGAGCAGAGGCAGCTTTGGCCGTCTTGGGGTCAAATGAGCACCGAAGCGCACTAATGAGACCGGCCCGAAGTTGGCAAGTTGCTAATGGGTGATTCCGTCGCACCGAGGATGCGACTGTGGGCATTTGAGCCCGGCAGAACCTCGGTTGTGGATCGGCATTTGGTCCCCGTCTTTGGCCGCAGACGGATGCGCTTTACAACCGGTTAGCGAGTCTTGCTAAAGACCCGTTTGGGCAGCAATGCCGACTGCCCCCGGTACTGGTTTGCGGGTTTTCTGTAGATTGTCAAGGCCTTCTTGGGACGATCAGGCAGCAGTCAACTTGCAGTGCGAACGAAATTCCCCACGATCACCATGCACGGTTATTTTCCTATGCAGAAGGTGGAGAAGATTAGATTCAGGATGTCGTCGGAGGTGGTTTGGCCGGTAAGAGAGTCCAGGGCCCAAAGGGCGCGGTAGAGATCAAGCAGGATCATCTCGTGGGGTATTGAGCCGGCATTGGCTTGGGACGCGTCTGATAACGCTGCTAGGGTTGTGAGAATTGCCTGGTGATGGCGAAGGCTCGTCAGCATCCCCGGTTCAGCGGCTGCCCCGCCGGTGGCGAGCGTCAAAATGTGAGCTCGCAGCGCAAGAATCCCTTCACCTGTCAGGGCGGACGTTGAGATTGCTTGAATTCCTTCCAACTTGCCGGTGGTCGCGCTGTCGCTTGCCAAGTCACTCTTGTTCACCACAACGAGGGCTGGTCTGCCTGCGACCGCTGTCAGCAAGCGCCGCTCCTCATCATTCAGCGGCTGGGTGGCGTCGAGAACCACCAGCACCAACGCCGCATCGGCAAGCGCTTCCCGGCTGCGGGCAATGCCGAGCTGCTCAATCTCCCCTACTCCTTCGCGCAAGCCAGCCGTGTCTACAAGTTCGATGGGGATGCCGTCGAGGGAGATCCGCTCGGTCACGGTGTCGCGAGTGGTGCCGGGCGTGGCTGTGACAATTGCTCGATCTCGCTCTACAAGGCGATTGAAAAGAGAGCTCTTGCCGGCATTGGGGCGACCCACGATGGCCAACGTAAGACCGTCGTGGACAATGCGACCTCGGCGGAATGAGGCCTCAAGCGCCCCGAGAGGCGGAGTCAGCTCCCCTATTCGACGTTCAATTTCGGCGGCGGGAGCCACATCCACGTCATCTTCAGCAAAATCAATTCCGGCCTCAAGCAGCGCGATCAACTCAACCAATCCCTGTTTGACTGGCTGCACACGCAGGCTCAGGGCGCCGCCCAACTGGCTGGCGGCTTGGCGGGCCTGGGTCAACGTCTGCGCTTCAATCAGGTCGCGTACGGCTTCGGCCTGAGTAAGGTCAATGCGGCCGGCCAAAAAGGCTCGTTGAGTAAACTCGCCGGGTTCGGCGAGGCGCGCGCCGAGGTCCATGGCGCGGCGCAAGAGCAGCTCGAGCACCACGGGCGACCCGTGAGCCGCGATCTCAACCAGGTCTTCACTGGTATATGAGTTGGGGGCCGCAAACCAGGTGACTACGGCTTCGTCAATGCGTGCGGAATCGGCACCGTCAACCGACCGATCGAGCACATCGGCCAGCCGCGCTCGGGCATGCTCCATCGGCTGGCGGAGGCTGACCAATTGCGCAGCAATTGAGGTGGCCTGTGAACCACTCAGCCGCACGATTCCAATGCCGCCGCGGCCGGGGGGCGTGGATACGGCCGCAATCGTGTCGGTGGCGATTTCGGCTTCGGGTTGTTGCGATTTGGGACTCTCGGCGGCTATGGAGTGTTCCTCAATGGGATGGATCTATTGTAGGCATTGGTCCGGCCGCGACCGGGTCGAGTCCAACCCTCGCGCTCAAGCCAACTGTTCCAGGCGTCGAACGTAGCCGAGGCACAGGAGGAGGGGGATCGCTCCAAAGACGCCAAAGCTTGAATCGATGAGGCGCCAGTAAAAGGGAATCCCGCGTAGCGGACCCGCGATGAAAGCCAGCGGAAGAACTCCTGCGCACGCAATGACGCCAAAGGTAAGGACCCATTTGTTGCGGACCGGGTCGCGGAAGGGGCCAATGAAGACAACCGCGATGACCAGGTGCGCAAACGCCAGCCAATCGGTTCCGTAGGCAAGGAAGGGATAGCGGCTGTTTGTGTCGGCCAAGGCGTCGTAAACGCGGCGCAGCCAAGTGTGCAGGGCCGGCTCGCTGGCCGGCGGGAGCTGTGCGACCCCCAGGGCACGGGTCAGCCAGCCGAGTTCGTGCTGCAGAGGAAACGCGGTCAGTCCGCTCAGTAGCAACCCGACGATAAACAGCACCAACCACATGCGGATTCGTCGCAACAAGGCCGCTTTTGGGTTTTCCCCCATGGTTTTCATTATCTTCGAGAGTATAGGCAAGAGCGGTCTGGACCAGGGTTGAGAGAGATTCCCGTCACAGTCCAGGGATTGCGCCAAACGGTATAATCCAGGGCGACGCGATGATGGCCATTTGTGACCCGCTAAGCGACTATTCGGTCCTGCTCCATCGCACTCCAAGGTCGAGTTTTCCTGAAGGTTCAATTGACGAACGCGTATAAGCCGAATGAGCTAGTTTTCCATTCCATACAAAGATTTTTCTTCACGCTAGCCGGGTTGTTGTTTCTAAATCTGGCAGCATTTTCGCAGCAAGCCGCGCAGCCGGTCTGGCGAGGGATTGTGCGGGACACAGCCGGCGCCCCGGTGGCAGGCGCGAAGGTCCGCCTTGCCGCCAAACAAGTTCAGGCTGAGGCTATGACCGCGGCGGATGGTCAGTTCAAGATCCCTGCGTTGCCGGTAGGTCAGTATCGACTCACATTGGAGGTGGGCGGGCGCAAGGTTGCTTATTCCGCACCTGTCGACTTGGCGCCAGCCGCGCCTGCGGTTGTGCTGACGCTCTCGGCGAGCGAACTGACCCTCGCGGTCTTGAAGGGCCAGGTTGCGACTGGCGGCGAAGAACTTTCAAGCCAGGCGGTGAGTGAACTGCCGCTGAACAAGCGGGACTTCAGCACGTTGCTGCTGCTTGCCGCCGGCACCATGACGGATGCGAACGGGGCTACGAATTTTACACAGCAATTCGCCATCAATGGGCAGCGCGGCGTTGAGGCCACTTTCGCTATGGACGGCGCGGACATCAGCGACCCGGAGATGGGAGGATCGACTTTCTCGAATTTCAATGTAGACGCGGTGGAAGGTATCGACTCGAATTCCGGCTGGATGCCGGCAGAGATTGGCCGTGGTGCGGCAGGCTTCACAAACATCCTCACCCGTTCGGGCGCCAGCGGTTTTCACGGATCGGTGTTTGAGTTTGTCCGCAACTCCGCCTTTGACGCGCGCAATTACTTTGACCATCCGTCGGTGGCGTATCCAGGGCGTATTCCGCCTTTCCGCAGGAACGAATTTGGCTTTACGAACGGCGGTCCAATTTTTATTCCTCATCTTTACGACGGTCGCAAGCGGACCTTCTACTTCGTGCAGTACCAGGGATTTCGGCAGGTGCTGGGAACGACGCAGGTGCTGCCGGTGCCGACCGCGAGTGAGCGCTCCGGTATGGACACGTTGACCTACACCGACGGTTCTGTTGACACTCTCACAGTGCCGGTCGATCCCGGCATTGCGTCTGTGCTGGCCCGCTACCCGCTGCCCAATTACTCAACCGGATCCTATGGCGCGCACACCTACGCAACCGCTTCCAAGGTTGCGACCAATGCGGATCAGTTCTCGCTCCGGCTTGACCACAAGATTTCGAACAAGGATCAATTCTTCGCTCGCTTCACGCTGGACAACCTCACCGGCCCAACAACCAATCCAGATCAGACCGCGATCGATCCGGCCTTTGCCATTCAATACATTGACCGGCAGCGTAATGTAGTCGGCACATGGACGCGGACTGCAACTCCGCGCCTGACGTTTGAGTCGTCGATCAGCATCACGCGATCCACGCCCGGGTTTCCGACTTCCGACGCAACCGACCCAGCAGTCAAATTCAACGACGGATTATTTGAGGCCTTCAATTCCCCAGCCGGCTCGGTGATGCAGGCCTATGGCAATCTGTTCCATGGGCGGGAAAATGTTGCGTTCACCGCCGGCAGCCACGCCTTGAAAGCCGGCTTCGAAGTCCGAGTCAATCGCGACACGACGTATTTCGGCATCAGTCCCAATGGCGAATACGATTTTGGGGGCGGAACTGCGTACGCGAAGGAAGCCATCAAGTCGCAAAGCGGAACGCACAATATCAATCCCGGCGATCCATTCCCGGATACACTGAGCAGCTTTCTTTCCGGCAGCCCGTTTGTTTACACGGTTGCTATCGCACCTCCTTATTTTTCCAATGGGGAGCATATTGGCCCCGCCGCTATCAACCGCAACAATTTCAGTGCCTACGTGCAAGATACCTGGAAAGTCACGCCCACTTTTACTTTGGACTACGGTGTTCGCTGGGACCTCTACCAACCAATCACTGAGCGCGCCCACCGCACCTCCGGGTTCCTCACCCAGAACGGCGTGCAGGAGTTCGTGATCAATCCGCAACCTGGCTATCAAACCAGCTGGAATGGCTGGGAGCCGCGCGTGCAGGCAGCTTGGCAAGTTACAAATAAGCTGTCTGCGCATGCCGGCGGCAGCATAATGGTGATTCCGCCAAATATCTGGCAGGATAATTTCCTCACCGGGTCAACGCCGTTCGTCGCTTATCCGCGTCTGCTCTCAGCATCAAACGCGCCAATTGACTATGGGTTTCAAATCGCGCCATCGCAGCTTCCGCGCACCTATACGCCGCAAGGCGTTGACGTGTTTGCCAGCGGAAACCCCAAGGACGTTGCGCCAAACACCGTAATGGATGTGGACCGCTACGAAAAAAGTGTTGCTGCGCTGACGCCCAACGGCGTGGTCAGCGCGCTGAACCTCAGTGGCATCGATCGTTCGCTCGACAACGCAACTCTCTTCACATGGACCGTTGGCCTGGAACGCAAGCTTGGCAATCTAACCGCGGACGCGAGTTATGTTGGCACCGCCAGCGAAAAACTCCCGCGCTATAGTTTTCCCAATGCATATCCTGGCGCGACTCCCGCCTTCGCTCCGCATACACAATTTGATAGCTCTGGTAATGTGATTGGCGGGTTCGGCGTGGAAAACGTCATCATTGCAAATGCGCATTCGACCTATCACGCGCTGCAAACATCGCTCTCAGGAACCATGGCTCACGGCGGTCCTGGTATCCAGGCGAGTTATACGTGGGGTAAGTCAATTGACGATACCAGCCAGGTGATTGGGGGCACGGGATCCACCGGCGCGGTGGCTTCGGGTTTCTCTCAGAATCCCTACGACAACCATCCTGAAAAGGGGCCGTCGGCTTTCGATGTAACCAACGGATTCGGGCTTAGCATCGCGCAGGACCTGCATCTCGATAGCCTGCAATTTCTTGATCCCGTGAGCAAGAAAGCTACCGGCGGTTGGGAATTACTCAGCATTTCAAGCCTCAGCTCCGGTCCGCCCTTCACTGTCTTTAGCGGGATCCAGCAGACCGGCGCAGGTTCAAATGGAGTCGATCGTCCCAACCAGATCGCCAAGCCGAATCTATCTGTTTCGCGCAAGGTTCGTGAAGATTATTTTGGGGAGGGCGCCAACAACGCGGCTGACTTTTTTTCCATTCCCATTCATGAGGCGGGCGGCACGGGCCCCAATCAAGGCTTCTTCGGCACGCTGGGCCGCAACACATTTCGCGGGCCTGCTTTTTACAACTATGATTTCGCACTCATCAAAAGCACGCCGTTCGGCGAACGCAAGAGCGGGGCGGAGCTCGTGAACCTGCAATTTCGCAGCGAGTTTTTCAATCTTTTCAACATCGTCACCATGGGCCTTCCCGCTAACATCCTCAATGGCTCCGGCTTCGGCGAGATCAGTAAAACGGCCGGCAACTCGCGGCAGATTCAGTTCTCGCTCAAGCTGATTTATTGATCGGGGCATCCATCCAACGAACGACATCGTTGTTGTCAGCATGATTCAGGGCATGACCAGCCCGGACAACCACTTACTGCTCTGCCGCAGCCACGCGGCGGTTTACGGGACACTGGTCGATCCAGCGAAATGAACTCCTCAAAGGCTCGACTCGAGTTTTCCTCTTAGGCGCCAGTCGAATTTGCCTGGAACCAGACGTGCATGCTCTTCGTATTGCAATCCCATAGGTGGTTGTGTATATTTCTCCTATTGGTTGGCAATAGGAGCTATAAAGGGAAAGCAATGGGTGAAAAAGCAGATGTCTGGCAAGGAACCCTGGCGTTGATGGTGCTGCGCACCCTTGAGACGATTGGCCCGCAGCACGGATATGGCCTGGCGCGCCGCATTGAGCAAACCAGCGGCGATTTGCTGCAGTTGAATTACGGCACTCTCTATCCCGCGTTGCTCAAGCTTGAGCAGGAGGGCTATATCCGCTCTCGATGGGGCATTTCCGACAATAATCGCCGCGCCAAATTTTACGAGTTGACGAAGGCTGGTCATCGCCAATTGAAAAAAGCCGCCGCCGAGTGGGAGCAGACGACCGAAATTCTGGCTCGTTTTCTCACCTCTGCTGACGGGTCTTAAGGAGCTATCATGCGCCAGTTGCGAGCACTCGCACTTCGTGTCCGCGGGCTCTTCCGATCCCGCCGCGTTGAAGAAGACTTCGTGGCTGAACTCGAAAGCCACATCGAACTCCACACCGAAGCGGGGATTCGCAACGGTCTGGATCCAGTGGAAGCTCGGCGCCAGGCACTGATCCGTCTCGGCGGCGCGGAGCAGACGCGGCAGGCTCATCGCGAACGTCGCGGCTTGCCGTGGCTCGAGTCGCTGCTGCGCGATATGACGTATGGCGTGCGTACGCTCGCCAAACATCGCGGTGCAACGGCAGTTGCCGTGCTCTCAATTGGACTCGGAATCGGAGCCAACGCAACGATTTTCTCCATGGTCAGCCGCTTCGTCCTGCGTCCGGCGCCGATGGGCGATCCATCCAATTTGCTTTCGATCTACATTCGGCCGCAGGGCGAGGAGTACTTTAACTCCTTCCCCTTGCCTCTCTATAACGATCTTCGAGATCAGGCGAAATCGTTCTCCGGCGTAGCGGCCTTTTACGAGCTGATCCCCGCATCCATTAGTGGCAATGGCGAGCCGGAGCGGGTCTGGGGCCAAGCGGTCACAACCAATTTTTTTGATGTTGCGCAGCTCCCCATGGAACTGGGGCGCGGCTTTCTAAGCGGCGACGATGATCTGCCTGAAGTCGTATTAGGGGCTGGATTGTGGCAACGCCGTTTCAATGGAGACAGGGGAATTGTTGGTAAGCCGGTCACGATCTCCGGCCAAACCTACACCGTGGTCGGCGTGGTGACCCCTGCATTTCACAGTGTCGATCAAATCATCTACACCGAATTCTGGGTGCCGCTTGGAAGCGTCGCAAAACTCGTGCCCAACGCTCCACCAAAAGGTTCTCGCGAATATCATTGGCTGCCGGTGGTGGCGCGGCTCAAGCCTGGAGTCACGCGTGCGCAAGCCGGTGCAGAGCTCGATACGCTAGCTTCGCGCTTTGCCTTGAGTTATCCCGCCACCGACAAGGGCAACAGCTTTGTTTACAGGCAAGCAGGCTCACTGCCGCCCAAAGAGAAGGGCGCGGTGCTGATGTTCCTGACAGCCCTTTCGGTGGTTGTGTTGCTCGTGCTCTCAATCGCAGGGGCGAATGTGGCCAACCTGCTGTTTGCGCAGGCCGCAGGCCGGCAGCGGGATATGGCAGTGCGGCTCGCACTGGGAGCAACGCGGGGACGGTTGAGGAGACAATTGCTTATTGAGAGCCTGTTGCTCAGTCTTGCTGGTGGGGCGCTGGGCGTATCTCTTTCGTTGTGGGCGACGCGCGCACTCTCCACACTTCACGTGCCCGCTCCGATCCCTCTCGACGTCAGCATTGCGTTGGATTGGCGCGTCCTGGTTTATTCATTTGCACTGAGTGTTGTCAGCGGGATTCTGCTAGGGGCCGCTCCCGCGTGGGCTGCTGCTCGCCCATTGCTTGCAAGTGCTCTCAAAGGCGACGACGCACTGTCTCGCCCCGGTCGCCGCATTACCCTTCGCAATGTTCTTGTGGTCGCGCAAATCGCCATGTCGGTTCTCATTCTCTGCTTGACTGGACTTTTTTTGCGAAGCTTGCAAACCGCGGCAACCATTGATATCGGATTTCGCCCGCAAAATCTTTTGATCATGTCGGTCGATCCTCGGGTGCACGGCTACTCCGCTGAGCGTACGGTGCAGTTCCTCACACAGTTGCAGCGACGCGTGGCTGCCCTGCCGGGCGTGCGGTCAGCCGTGACTACCGATGTTCCGCCTCTCAACGGCGGTAATCGGAGCGACGGCTTTACCTTGGTTGGAGGACCCTCAAAAGACAAACCCATAACGTACGCGGAACTTTACATGATTACGCCGGGCTATTTTGAAACCATGGGTATTCCCCTATTTGCAGGGCGAGGCTTCGGACGGGAAGCATCCGGCGGAATCCAATCCGCCCTCGTCAACCGGGCCTTTGTCGAACATGCATTTGGCGGCGCAAACCCCATTGGACAGCAGGTCTCCGGCGGCGGGGTCACGTACCAGATCATCGGCGTAGCCGGCAACGTCAAGTCTCGCACTCTTGGTGAAGATCAGCGCCCCGTGCTCTATCGTTCGCTGCAGCAAAGCGTCGCCGCGGACCCGTCTTTGATGGGCTATACCATCGTGGTGCAGACGATGGGCAACCCTGCGTTGCTCACGGAAGCTGTTCGCCGCCAGATCTACGCGCTTGATCCAGCGATGGCCATCTTCAATATAGAGACGATGGAAGATCATGTGCGCACGGCATTCTTTCTTCCCCGCCTCGCCGCGATGCTTTTCGGGACTTTCGGCTTCATCGGATTGGTGCTGGCGTCCGTTGGCCTTTACGGCGTGATGAGCTACGCGGTCAGCCGGCGCACGCGCGAAATCGGAATACGCATGGCGATGGGGGCGAAGCCGGGCACGGTGGAGAGACTGGTGTTGCGGCAGGGGATGGTGCTTGTGCTTATCGCTCTTGCGCTGGGATGGCCGGTCGCGTGGATGCTGTCGAAGGTGGCCGCCAGTTTTCTCTACGGCATTCAACCGCATGATTTGTTGACGTTCGCAATTGTGCCACCGTTTTTAGCCGGCGTTGCGCTGATAGCCTGCTACATTCCCGCACGTCGCGCCGCTTCCATTGATCCCATGCAGGCACTGCGTACGGAATAGGAGATTGCATGCGCAAATTGCGAGCTTTTCTCCGGCGTCTTCGAGGCTTCTTCCGAGTGCAAAATTCCGAAGACGATCCAAGACCTGGGCCCGCTTAACAATGGCTGCGACCTTTCCTTCATGCTCCCCCGGGCAGTGCTACACTCCGCAAGAGGAATTTGGTGCATTGAAGGCAAGCGCAACTCTCTTTCGTCTTCGCATGTTGATCACTGCTGCCATCCTCTGCATTGGCTTCTGGGCGCCATGGATTCAGTTTTGGGGATTTGGCAGTCGTATCTCGCTGCTGGGGTGGCTGGCGCTCGAAATCAGCCGTCTCGGCATGCTTAGTTTCACAGTGGCAACGCCTGTTGTCATCGTGATCGCATCACTGTGTGCGGCCATCGGCGCGGCCCTGCGCATTTCTGGATCGGCGTGGCTTGGGCACGCCACCGTGCTGCACGCAGAAATGCAATCCGGCACGCTGATGGCCGATGGCCCATATCGCTATGTCCGCAATCCACTCTATCTCGGTTTGATGCTCACGATCGCCGCCCTGACGCTGTTGATGCCGGCCAGCGGCGCACTGTTTGTCTTGCTGGCAGTGCCTTTGTTTCTGCTGATTCTCATTCAAGGAGAAGAGAAATTTCTGTCAGCGCAAATCGGCGAGCCCTATCGCGAATATATGCGTTTCGTTCCGCGGATATTTCCACGCCTGCGCGCCTCTCTGCCGCCCGCTGGAAACAAGCCACTTTGGCTTACCGCGCTGCTGTCTGAGATCAACCCGCTAGGAGTATTTATCACGCTGGCGTTCTTTTCGTGGACGTACAACAATCGTCTGATGATCCAGGCGATCCTGGTTACGTTCGGTTTGTCGCTGGTGATGCGGGCGCTGTTGCCGCGCAGTAGCTCCTAACTCGCCGCTACTGCATCATCACTTGTCGCGGGAGCGCTGCGCGGCTCCTTGCCCATCTTGCCGAGGTGCGTCCATCCGAAGCCGGCGGGATACTTGAGGCCGTAACCCAACAATCGATCCACGCCTATGTGGTTCATCCAGATCAGGGCAATCGGCAAAAGCGATTCACTTCGAAACAACAATGAGGACACTGCCAGAGTGCCTGGCACCACGTACGCGTGGATGGTGTTGTAAATGCGCGCGCCCAGTTTGGGGCCGCCGAGGTAACCAAGCATGCTGAGGTCCGGCGCCAGCCACAGCGCCGCAAACAGCCACCAGCTTGCACCTGTGCGGGCATAGAAGGTTGCGGTGAGAGCTGCCGCCGCCAATCCTTCAAGCCGCAGCAAAAACAGAACGGGAGCGCCAACCGCCGGGGCTTTTGGGATCGTCAGCGAGTCGGGGGAGGTACTCATTGTGGCCATAAGCATGGGATGTGATCGCGGTTCCAGAAGATGAACTAAATCATTCGCCTGGACCAGCAGTCACAAATCGCGGAGAATGAAAACAAAAAAGGAGAAGCCCGAAGGCCTCTCCCATTTGTGTTCGTAGTCCGGAGAGAACTACTTCTTTACGGGGGCAATCACGTCCTTGGCAGCCTTGGCTACGCGGAACTTGACAACCGTCTTGGCCTTGATCTTGATCGCTGCGCCGGTCTGAGGGTTGCGGCCGATGCGCGCCTTGCGCTCTGCCTTTACCAGGCGGCCAATGCCGGGAATGACAAAAACGCCGTTCTTCTTGGTTTCCTTGATTGCGGTTTCCGCCAGCAGGTCAAGGAAGGCCGCGGATTGCTTGTTGGTGATTTCGAGCTTCTCGGCCAGTTGCCGCGTGAGGGCGGTCTTGGTCAGTCCAGTTGCCATTGTGTTTTTCTCCTTATTGGGCAAGCCCTCGGGGCTGCCTGTCTCGCCGGGTTTCCGCCGCAAAATGAGTACCGCATGGAGGAAGTCCGGGCGGAACAGCGTTGCACGGAACCCCTGTATTCATGCGGGTTCGGAACACCCCGTCGTTGGTTACAATGCGACTTTAGACCCGTAAAAGTCAATCGAAAAACCGCGATTTCCACATATTTCTTAGGAATTTGTGCCATTATTGCCTATTTTTGCCCGGAATTACCGTATTTTGGCCCGTTTTGAAGTAGACACTCTGGCCCAAATCGCGCGCTTCTCACTCTTCAGGCTTGCCGCAGCATCCGCATGCTTGAACAAAAAATTCAGCGAAAAATCTCGTGAGTGAGCCGGTCTTGAAAGTGGGCATTTTTTCGACCTTGCTTGCCGTAAAACGCGAGACTTAGTTCAGCCCGAAAAGCACTTTTCTCTTCGGTGCCATCGCGGCTGCAATCGGAGTGTTAAGCGCCTCCACGATTGGCGCAGCCAGCTTGAAATGGCGAATCAGCGTGGCCGCAAAATCCGGCTTCAGAGCAGCTGTAGCAGGCAGCGTAGTGCTCAAACCCCATTGCCGGCACTGCACCAGGTCCAGCGCGGGATGGTCGCAGGGAAATCCTTTAGGCGGACGCGTGAGCGCATTG
>Ga0302320_10017186_pt1 | contig 14707 bp, 8 predicted proteins | sample Bog_T0_3_FD_202130 | JGI IMG/M metagenome (GOLD analysis project Ga0302320, IMG submission 202130) | Peat permafrost microbial communities from Stordalen Mire near Abisko, Sweden - Bog_T0_3 | ecosystem: Environmental > Terrestrial > Soil > Wetlands > Peat | place: Sweden: Abisko, Stordalen Mire...
GCGGCAAGATGGATGTAGTTGCCGGCGGGGAGAGGCAGCGCAACAATTCGCGCCTCAATTCCGGCCAGGTCAACCTTCACCGGTTTCGCCGGTGGTTTCGGCGGCGCGGAATGGGCTTTCTCGTCACTCTCTTTCACCGCATCCTTCGTTTCGTCGGCTGGAGTTTCGTCGCCGGGCTTCTTCGCATCTGCCTTGCGCTCTGCAACGGTTTTTTCGTCGTCAAGCTCGGGAGCGATCGGCGAGGCCTGGTCGGCCGCAAGCACCGCCGCATAGATGTTCGATGTGACCCGATAGAGGTCGCTCGTCATGTCGAGGCCATCGGAGGTTGCGCCGGCATTGGTGCTGGAGATGAAATAGAGGTACTTGCCCTCGCGATCGAAGGCGGGCTCGGTCGAGTCCGCAATCTCGTTTGTCACCTGCGTCGACTGGCCGGTCTCAACCGAATAAAGAAACAGTGCGTGCAGGTGGTTATCGAGCGAACGCGGATAGGCGATCCACTTGGAATCGGGCGACCAGGCCAGGTCGTAGTTCGTGGTGGAGAAGCCTCCATAGACGTTTTTGTCGAATACGGTGGTCAGCTTGCCGGTGGTTGTGTCGAGAAGATAGATGTTCAGGCGGTTATCGTGAAATGCGATGCGTTTGGAGTCAGGCGACCACACAGGATCGAAGTAATAGGCGGGATCGGCCGCAAGCGGAAACTTCTTTACCGGGGCGGCGGCTGCCAGGGAGTTGCCGGTCTGCGGGGCGACATGGAGTGCGTAGAGGCCGGACTCATCGGAGAAGTAGGCGATGGACTGGCCATCGGGAGACCATGCCGGAAAGCGTTCCATGACACCGGGCGTACTGGTGATGTTGCGCGTGGGTCCGTGCTTGGCGGCGACCGTGAGAATCTCGCCATGGGCCTCGAACGCGGCTCGCAAACCCGTGGGCGAAATGGAGGCATGGTCGATCTGATCCGCGACGCTTTCGATTCTGGGCCGAACTTCGGGAAGATCGGCGTCGATCTCTATGGGGACCAGGTGGCTTTTTTGGGTTGCTGTGTCGTAGAGGTAGATTTCGCCAAGCTGATCGTAGACCAGCGATTTGCCATCCCCCGCCAGGGTGCGAAAATCGGGACCGTCGTTGTGCAGAGCCTCGGTCACGGTCTTCGCTGCCGTATCGTAGCGAAAGATGCCGATATGCCCGCTGCGTCCGGAAAGAAAATAGACCTGGGCGCCCAAGTAAACGGGAGAAAAATCGGCGGCCTTTTCATGCGGAATCTCCACCGTGTCCAGGCCCGGCAGCCCGGTGATCCAGATGGTGCTGGCGAGCCCGCCGTGATAGTTACCCCAGGCGATGAAGGTTGTGTAATTAAACCCAAAGGCAGGCGAGAGCGGCGAATAGGCGATGTGGTCGCCGCCGGACGAATACTGCCCCTCGTAGGCCATGGGCAAAGGCAGCGGAGTCGCGATTCCGCCCTGTGCCGAGACAGAGAAAAGCTGTGTGTAGCGGCTCACCGACTGGCGCGTGGACCGGAACAGAATCCGCTTGGCGTCTGGAGACCAGGCAACGGCGAAGTCGGCTGCGGGATCGTAAGTAACGCGATACGGAATGCCTCCGGTAGCGGGAATGGTGAACACATCGGTGTTCCCGTCGTACTCTCCGGTGAAAGCAATCGTGCTTCCATCGGGCGAAAAGACCGGGGCAGTCTCAATCCCCACACCCGTGGTGAGCCGGGAAGCACGGCCGCCTTCGCGCGGCACGGTCCAAAGATCGCCCGCATAGCCAAAAGCGATCAGGTCTTTGCTCAGCGCGGGATGCTGAAAGATATGCGGCTTTGCGGCTGCCTGCAATGCGCTGGGGCAAAAAGCCAGGGTGGACGCAAAAAGTAGAACCATTGCCGAGCGATGAAAGTGGCGCATCGGAACCTCCGAGAATAAAGCCGTCAAGTCAAGGAAACTTTGTATACGCCGGGTCGCCCAGAGCGAGTCCTGAGCTCGTCAAAGGATCTGGATTTTGGGACCTGGCAAAGCTGAGAGCTGAAAGCTGCACCTCTATTCCTTCAGCGTCACCGTGATCTTCCTTGCGTCGCCGCCCGCGGAGCTGATCGCAATCTCTCCCGTCGCCTTCTTGCGGATGCTCTTGAACTTCTCGCCCCACTCCACCAGCACCAGCGCATCGGGCGTCAGCAACTCGTCCAGTCCCAGCGTCTCCAATTGGCGCTCGCCTTCCAGGCGATATACATCCAGGTGAAACAGCTTCATCGGCTTGCCGTCCAGCGCTCCGTCATACTCGTGAATCAAGGTGAAAGTCGGGCTGGTCACTTCGTCGGGCTCCGCCGCATCCAAGGCCTGCGCAATGCCCTTTACCAGCGTCGTTTTGCCGGTACCCAGCTCGCCACGCAACAGCAGCAGTTGCGGCGGCTTCAAAAGGCGCGCCAGTTTGCGCCCCAACTCGACAGTGTCGGCGCCACTCTGTGTGGTGAACTCGTGAATCCGGCCTTCGGCTGCGGGTGCGGCGTTGCTCATTGGGTGGCCTCGCGCGGAACTGCCCCCGGTTGCGACTCCGGCAGTAGCCCCTGCAACCAAACATATCCTTTCGAGCCGCTGTTGCGAAAGCGAAAAGCCCTGGAAAACTGCGCAATGGTGTCCGCAGCCAGCAACGTGTGCTCGTCAGCTTCTCGCACAGTTAAGTCCGCCGCCAGCCCGTGCAGATAAACCGCTGCCTCAACCGCTCGTCCCGGCTCGTCTGGATACTGCGCCAGCATTCCCGCTACCACACCCGTAAGCAAATCGCCGCTACCCCCTTTGGCCATCCCAGGATTTCCGGTCGTGTTCACCCCCACGCTCCCATCGGGATGCGCAATCAGCGTCCGCGCCCCCTTCAGCACCACCGTGAACCCGTTACTTTGCGCAAATCCGCGCGCAATCTCCAGCCGATTCGCCTGCACCTTCGCTACTGGCATCCCCACCAGCCGCGCCATTTCGCCCGGGTGCGGAGTCAGCACTACCGTTCGGCCATCCTTCGCCAACTTGGCCAAGTCGGCCAGCAACACCGGCTGGCCGGCCAGAATATTCAACGCATCGGCGTCGATCACCACTGGCTTCTCTACAACCACCATTACCGTCAGCAGCCTGGAAACATACTGGATCGTCTCCAGCGCCTGTCCCATTCCCGTCCCGATGGCAAGCACCGTTTTGCCTTTGGTAAGTTCCGCCATAAATTCGGGAGCCTGGTTCACCGCCGCAATTTCTCCCGCCGGCGTTGCCGCCAGGGGCCACGTCATCAGCTCCGGCGCAACCGCCGAGACCACCGCCAATGCCGGCGCTGGAACCGCCGCCGTCACCAGGCCCGCACCGGCACGCAGCGCTCCAAGCGCCGTCATTGCCGGAGCGCCCGCTTTGCCTCCAGCGGTTCCAAACGTGCCGCCCACCACCAGCACATGCCCAAAGTTGCCCTTGTTGGCCCCTGCGCCGCGCGGCGTCTGTGCCAATTCCATCGCTGATCCAGCCCAATGCAATTTCAGCTCGGAGACAATCGCCTCCGCCGGCGAACCGATGGGCGCAACCACCACCGGCTGGTCCCACCGCCGCGTCAACTGGCCAAACACATGAGCCGGCTTGGGCGCGGTAAACGTAATCACAGCATCCGCCGGAAACACCGGCCCATCTACGGTCGCACCGGTCTCGTCCGCTGCCCAACCGGAGGGCAGGTCGATCGCGAGAATCGGAACTTGGCTCTCGCCGCTCGACTTCACCCACTCCAGCGCCGCCAACGCCAACCCCTTCAGCGGCGGCTTGAACCCCGTGCCCACCAGGGCGTCCACAATCAAATCAGCCTTAAGCGCCGCGCCGTACCGTGCCAAATCCTCAGCCGTCTTCACCACGGCTATCGTTCCCTGTCCCGCATCCGCCAGTTCACGCCAAGCCTGGGCAGCGTCTCCGGCCAGAGTGTCCGGCTCGCCCAGCAGCAGCGTGGTCACCTCAAGCCCCGCGGAGGAAAGCAACCGCGCGGTCATCATGCCGTCGCCGCCGTTGTTGCCCTTGCCGCAAAGCACCGTCACCCGCCGCGCGCGCGGAAACTGTTCCATGGCAAATGCCGCCGCGGCCTTCGCCGCGGCCCGCATCAGCTCAAGCGACGGCACCCCGTACCGCCCCGTCGTCAAGCGGTCGCAGGTTTGCATCTCGGCAGCGGAAAGAATCTTCACCGCATCCATAGTAGCGGATGTCAGAACTCAATTCTGGCCTGAAATGCAATCATGCGCGGAGAACTGTCGCCTCCGAGGCCGACGCCGAGCAGGCCGGTTGGGGGTGAGATGGTGCTTTGCAGGGTTCCAAATTCGGGCGGAATGTATTCGCCGGGGACGCCGGCTTGCACGCTGCCGGGCAATGCATAGTTGGGATGGTTGAAGGCGTTGAACATCTGCACGTCGAAACGCAGGGAGGCTTGTTCCCAGATGTGAATACGGCGTGCGAGGTAGATGTCGGACCAGGTGAAGTGCGGGCCACGCACGCTGTTGCGGCCGGCGTCGCCGAACTGGCAGTTGGCAGGCGTATCGGGCATACCGGAAGTCACGCCAGTGCAGTCGCCGGTGGTGGGATCGACGACAGAGACAAATGCGTTGGGGTTAAGCCATTGCCTGGTTCCGGCAGCTGTGACTCCTGCGACCGGGGTTTTCTGGTAGAGCGGCTGGCCTGGAACGCGGCTGGCAAACTGCGGGCCATTGGCCTGAAACACGCCATTCCCGTTCGCCGTGTAAGGCTGGCTGAGGACACTGAACGGAAGGCCCGAGTGCAGAAACGCTGTCTCAGAAAGCGACCAGTTGTGGAAGAGAGAGCGAAGGAGAAGGATTTTCGATGCAAATGGAATCTGGTAGATGCCGTAAGCGGAAAGATTGTGGCGCACATCGTAGTCGCAGTTGCTGTATTGCCGGCTCAACTCGCCGGGCAACGGCGTGAGTATGCCCTGCGTGGAAAATGGGAGCAACCCGCCGTTGGAGATTTCGTCGAGGCAATGGCTGAATGTGTAGTTTGCGTTCAGCGTGAGGGAGTGGAGCTGCTCAGTGATGCTGGTCTGCAGGCCGTTGTAATTGCTGCCGGCGCCGGTGCGGAATTCGTTGACGCTGCCGAAACGCTGGTCGAGGGGTTGCGCGTAGGGGTAAGGCGCAAAGCATCCGGCGCAGACGGTCTGGTAGCCGTTGAGACCGACCTGAAACGGCTCATGGAGACCACGGGTGCCGACATAACTCATGCGGACGGCCCCATGCGCGCCTAGTTTTTGCTCGATGCCGAAGTTGTACTGGTAGTAATACGGGCTCTTGAGTGTGCCGGTGGGGAAGGTGTTGAGGCTGACGGCGAGGGGGCAGGTTGGCGATCCGGGGACAAAGCCTATGCAAGGCGGACCACCGGCGCTGAAGAGCGAATGAAACTGGCGATTGGCGGCGACGGCTGCGTCGGCCGCGCTATTGGGGACGCCGGGCGCAATGGCATAGCCGCCGACCTGGCCTCCGATGCCCCCGACAAAAGTGGGCGTGTAGGGTGCGTTGGCGGCTCCGAGATCTGCGATCTGGGCGGGGATGATGTCGTTGAAGACGCCGAAGCCGAGGTGGACAACGGTCGCCGGTCTGACCTGGTAGGCAAGGGAGGCGCGGGGCTGCCAGACCAGGAGAGGCGTGGAAGGAAAAAGCCGCTGGAGTTGCGTTTGAATGGCCTGATTGAGCGGCTGGTTGAGGTCATGCTGAAGATCGAGGAACGATCCGGCGGGACGCGCGAAGAGGTTTTGCTTGTTGACTGGGTCGGTGTTCCAGCTCGTCCTTACGCCGGCGATGAAGGTGGTTTTGGGCGTGGGCTTCAATGTGTCCATTGCATAGAGGTCCAGATTACCCAAGGCGATTCGCTCTTTGAACGAGATGGGGAAGGTTTGGCTCTCTGAGTAGGCCCAGCCGTAGGTGAACTCGGCTAGATCGTTATAGATGGCAGTGGGCACGCTGCCTTCGCCCAGATCGTAGTCGCTCACGTCGATGCGGCGCGTGTTGATGCCGAATCGGTATTCCTGCTTGCCGCGGATCCAGTCCAGGTTGTCGTTGATCTGCCATTGCGTGACCTCTCGGCCCTGCGGAACGGTGTTGTCATTGCCGCCGATGGTGGTAAACGGAGCTTGATTGCTGCCCGCGGCGAGCAGGATGGGAAAGGTTTGCAGGACCTGGGAGAAATTGTTGGGCTCAAAGATGCTGCCGTACCAGCTTGCGCCGGGATTGAACTGGTTGACGAGATTGGGGCCGAAGATGTGGGTGTATCCGGCGACCAAGGTGCGCTGCGGCTGTGGAGAGTATGAATTAAAAATGGAATTGATCGGATCGGTGTATGCGGCCTGGAGGCCAGTGTCCGATTGAAAGCGGTACCAAACAGTGTTGCTGGAGTTGATGGTTTCGTCGATCTTGACCACAAATAGATTTTCGTGGTCGCTGTTTTCGAGCGACTCTTCGCGCCTGTTGGCGCAGCCCAGGCCGTTAGCAAGGGGGCAGGAATTCACGGGGATGGGGGTTCCCGCTGTGTTGGTATAGAGGGCGAACATCGATTGGTAGAAAGGCACCTCGGCAGGCTCGGGGGGGAGCGCGGTTCCGGTGATGGGGTCTACGCCTCCGACGGGGAGCTGGCTAAGCACATACTGCTGGTAGGCGGGCGACGGGACCACGGCCTGAGTCACGATGGGAAGCGCAATGCGGACGCCCTCATAGGCTGTAAAGAAGAAGAGCTTATCCTTTCGGATGGGCCCGCCGACGGCGAAGCCGAAGTGGTTCACATTGGAGCGGGGCTTGGGAGTAATGTTGCCCGGCGTATCGTTGCCATGGAGAAAGTAATCTTCGGCGCTGAAGAGCGAGCCGTCCCATAGCTCGTAGACGTCGCCGTGAATTCTGTTGGTTCCGGATTTAGTGAAGTAGTCCACCTGCGAGGCGCCATAGCGGCCCTGATCGACGGAGTAGGAGTTGGTGTTCACCGTCGCCTGTTCGACAGCATCGAGGCCGATGACCAGGTTGGTGGAGAGGCCGATATTGAGGCCCAGCCATGGATCGTTGGAATCGAAACCGTCGAGGATATAGCCGTTCGATGTAGCGGGAAGGCCGTTGTACTCGACGTTGCCATAGCCGCCGGGGCTCTTGTTGTCGTTTGAGGATCCGGCTGTGTTCATCAACGCTCCAGGGGCGAACTGGGCCACAAAGGTCATGTCCGAGCCGGCGTTGGGCAGGTTGGCGATGGCCTTCGATTCGATGGTGGTGGTGGTGTTGGGATTTTCAAGACTGAGCAGCGTTTGCTGGGCGGTGACTTCGACGGTCTGCGAAGTTGCGGATACAGCGAGATTGAAGTTCAAGGCGGCGGTGCGGCCAACTTCGACGGCAATGTGCTGCGATATCTGTTCCGCAAATCCTGGGGCGCGCACGGAGACGGTATAGGTGCCGGGATTAACCTGCGAGAAGAGAAAACGCCCATCCTGATTGGTCTGCACGGTGCGGACGGCCCTGGTGTCGACTTCCGTGGCCGTAATGCTCGCGCCGGGCAGGGCTGCACCTGTTGCGTCGAGCACCGTGCCGGAGATAGCGCTCGATGTCCCGCTCTGCGCCGAGCATAACACGGCATTAACTATGGTTAACAACAGAAGAAAGAGAAATTTGCACGAGATAGATCGCGTCGAAGTCATTGGTAACCTCCGTGGGGAAACGAGCGGTCAGCTACCCGCGAAACATCAGCACCAGAAACCACGCATTCAATCCGGCAATCAGCGCGGCCACAAACCATGCCAGCCCTTGCAGCCAGCGCCCATTCACAAACTCGCCCATCTTCTTCCGGCTTCCCGTAAACAGCACCAGCGGAATTACCGCAAAGCTCAATTGCAGCGAAAGAATCACCTGGCTCAGCAGCAGCAGTTTCTCCGTCCCGCGCTCGCCGGTAATGGCAACCACAATGATGGTCGGAATGATGGCGATGGACCTCGTAATCATCCGCCGCAACCACGGGGCCACCCGGATGTGGACGAAGCCCTCCATCACCACCTGCCCGGCCAGCGTGCCCGTTATCGACGAGTTCTGTCCGCTTGCCAGCAGGGCAATGGCAAACACCGTGCTTGCCCCGGCCGCGCCCACCAGCGGGCTCAGCAGCTTGTATGCGTCCTGAATGGCCGCAACCTCATAGTGCCCGCTGCGATGGAACACCGCTGCCGCCACCACAACAATGGCCGCATTCACAAACAGCGCCACCGTCAGTGCCAGCGCGGAGTCCACGTTGGCCATGAAGATCGCCTCGCGCTTGCCCTTCGGGGTTCGCTCGTACTTGCGGCTTTGCACAATCGAGGAATGCAGGTAAAGGTTGTGCGGCATCACCGTCGCCCCCAGCATGCCGATGGCGATGTAAAGCATGTCAGGATTGGTAATGATCTTGGGCGATGGAATCAGCAGATTTTTGAGCGCCGGCCAGTACTCCGGCTTGGACAGAAACAGTTGCACTCCGAACATCGCAATGATTGTGCCGATCAGCGTGATCACCAGCGCTTCGACCACGCGGAATCCCCAGCGCTGCAAGAGCAGAATCAGCAGTACATCCAAGCCGGTAATGAGCACGCCGTAAAACAGCGGGATATGAAACAGCAGGTTCAGCGCGATGGCCGAACCAATCACCTCTGCCAGGTCGCAGGCCGCAATCGCGATCTCCGCGCCCAGCCATAGTCCAAAGCTCACCCAGCGCCCGTAGTTCTCGCGGCAAAGCTGCGCCAGGTCCCGCTCCGTTGCCACGCCCAGCTTCAGGCTCAGGCTCTGAAGCAGAATCGCCATCAGGTTCGAAATCATGATGACCGACAGCAGCGTGTAGCCGAACTGCGAACCGCCCGCAATGTCGGTTGCCCAGTTGCCGGGGTCCATGTAGCCTACCGAGATCAGGAATCCCGGCCCGAGAAAGCCCAGCAGCCGCCGCCAGCGAATGGGCGAGCGGGAGATGCCGACACTCGAATGCACCTCCGGCAACGAGGGCTCTGGCAGCGCGACGGTCGATAGGAATTGTGTGGACATGGGTTCCTGGGAAAGAGACCGCGTTCATCCCTCAACCCAAGTATGCCACAACTAATTAATTATGGTTAACATTTTTTATTATGTTTAATTACTGTGAATTCTCCGACCGCAGCCAAACCGCCTCAGCGGCCGGCCGTCCCAGAATCGAATTCCGCGCCGAATCACCCCCAGGTAGCTCAATCGAAACGGTTTCATCGTAATTCTGGCTCAGCACCCTGAGGTTTTGGCCAGGCCCAATCCCGGTCTTGTGTAGAAAAAGAAGCAGCTTGGGGTCGCGTTCGTGCAGGCTGGCCACCGTGTAGCTCTGGCCCTCGACCGCCTCGGATAGCGGTACTTCGCCGCGCAGCTTCCGCTTCGCCGGACTCTCAGGCAGCACCGCATTCCCGTGCGGGCAGGCGCCGGTCTCGCCCAGTTTCTCCCGCAGCTTGGCCTCGAACGCCGGCGAAACCGCGTGCTCCAGCCGCTCGGCCTCCTCGTGGATCTCGTACCACTCCATCCCGAAGACCTCGCTCAGCATGCGCTCGATCAGGTGGTGACGAAGGGCGGTGTGGTAAGCCGTTTCGCGCCCCGCCGCGGTCAGCCGCACAATCCCGTCCCCGCCCACCAGTACGAACCCGTCGCGCTTCAGCCGCTTCAGCGCCATGGTCACGGCCGGCGCGGACACCTCAAGCCAATGCGCCAGCAGCGCCGGGATCACCTCGCGCCCCTCGGCCTCAGCCTCGAGAATGGCCTTGAGGTAATTCTCTTTCGAAACGTGGATCGAGTCTTTCATCGTGGTATTCAATTCAGTTTATACGGTGAAGCAGCCGCTAGCTGCTAGCTTCCAGCTTTCAGGTTTCAGATTAGGAGTGCGGGCTCTATCCATTTGACGCCCACTTGCGAAAGGGGGGTGGAAAGTGGGCAATTCCGATTCGTCCGATCCCAAAATAAAAAGACCCCAGCCCCATTTCTTGGAGCTGGGTCTTAACTGACCACTGACAACTGTTTTTACTGCTTCACCCTCACCGTCGGTTCAACTGACAGTCCGGGCCTGAGCAGATGGTTCTCGTCCTCGACGTTCAAATTTGTAAAATCAATCCGCACAGGAACCCGCTGCACTACCTTTACGTAGTTACCCGTCGCGTTCTCCGGCGGAAACAAACTTAGCACCGACCCTGTAGCTCCACCTATCTGAGTTACCTTGCCATGATAAGTCTTGCCCGTGGCATCAACTGCGATCTCAACCGCTTGACCGGCAGACATGTGCTTCAACTGCGTTTCTTTGAAGTTAGCGGTAATCCATAAGTCTTCCAGCGAAACCAGCGTAAGCAGATTCTGCCCCACGCCCACGTTCTGATCTACTTCGACGCTTTTCCGAGTTATGATGCCGGCTGCCGGAGCTATGATTTTTGTATAACTCAAATTCAGCTCGGCCTGATCCAGTTGCGCCTGGGCCTGCTCAACCTGGGCCTCTGCCTGCTTGGCCCGCGCGGCCTGCGCCTCAACCTGCTTCGGCCCGGTTTGCGCGTACTTGAACATGGCCTGAGCCTGCGCCTCATGGTCATGCGCCACCCTCACTCCGTCGGCGGCAGCCTGTTCGTTGGCGCGTGCGTCTGCAAGCGCGCCTTTGGCCGAGTCAGCCGACGCCACCGCCGCATCGAATTGCTGCTTGCTGATAACATCTTTCTCAACCAGCGGCCTGTATCGCTTCAAGTCGGCCTGTGCCTTCACGTTGTTTGCCGCAGCCTCGGCCACGCGCGCTTGCGCCGCCTCCAGTTGCTTCTCTGCCTGCGCCACGCTGGCTTGCGTTCCGCTTACATCCGCGCCGGCCGAAGTCAGATTGCTCCCGGTGTTGATTGAGGTGATGGGCACATTCACGTTGGCCGCCGCCGCATTGGCCTGCGCGCTGGCCAACGCGGCCTGCGCGCTCTCCACCGCGACATTGAAGTCCTTGGGGTCCAGCTCGGCAATCGTATCGCCGGCCTTCACCACCTGGTTCTCTTCCACGTCAACCTTCAGCACCTGGCCGGCGATGCGGGAGCTCACCTGAATCAGGTGCCCATTTACCTGCGCGTCGTCGGTGTCCTCGCTATACGTGGAGTGCCACCAAATTGCGACCGCGGCCACCACGAGTACCGCGACAACAAGCACAATAATGCCCGTGCGCCGCGACTTCGGCTGTTCAATCTCGCTTCCCGCTGCCGCGTCAGGGCCGGCTTGTCCCGTTGATGGTGTTGGATCCGCCACAGTTACTTTCCTCCTACATAGTTCTTGTAACTCTGCCCTGCTCCCAGAGCGCGCGCCAAACTCAGCTTGGCCACATTGTGCCGGTAGAGGCTGGTCACGTATTGATTGTTGGCCTGCGCCACGGACTGCTCCGCCTGGCTAACGGCCAGATTGTCGCTGACCCCGTTGGCATACCGCTGCTGCGCTTCGTTCAGCGCCTCGCCGGCCAAATCCACGCTCGACCGCGCGACCTCGACCTGCTTCTGGGTCGAGGCAATGTCCAGCAGCGCATCGCGCACATCGGCATCCACCTGGGCGTTCAAATCGCTCAACTGAGCCCGCTGGGTATCGAGCTGCGCCTGTGCCGTTTGCGCCTCGCCGCGCAACGCAAACTCCTTGAAGACCGGCACGCTCACGGTTCCCTCCACGTCCTCGGTTCCGTGCGAATGCGAAAGGTTAACGCCGATATCTCCATAATCGCCGTCGAACTTCAGCGTCGGCAACCGGTCAGCCGTGACCGCCTTGCGCTGCTCCTCTGCCGCCTTGGTCTGCTCCACCATCGCCGCCAAATCCTTGCGATTCAAATGGGCCTGGCGAATCGTCGCATCCACATCCAACTGGTCAAATGCGGCATAGGGCGCCTTGTCGCTCAAATTGAATTTCTGCCCCAGGGGCAGGCCTATCGTCCGCGCCAGCGCCAGCTTGTCCTTCGCGAGCGCATTGCGGGCAACAATCGACTGCTGCTCCAGCGATTGATAATCCACCCGCGATCTCAGCTCGTCCAGAAGCGGAGCGGTTCCCGCCTGGTGATTATCGACCGCCTGATCCAGCGAGACCTTCGCGGTGGCCACTTGCGCTTCAACGCTGCTTACCTGGGCCTCATCCGCAAGCGCCAGCAGATAGGCATTGCCCACTGTCAGCACCACCATCTCCCGCGCGTCCTGGGCGCTCAATTGGGCGGCGGCAAAGTTGTGTCGCGCGGCCAGATAGTTGTGCAGCGACTGAATGTCTACCAGCGACCAGGTCAGCGAAGCCCGCAAATCGGTAAAGCCGAATGGCCCGATAATCGTCGGAAACCCCGGAATCCGCAACCCCTCCGCAGGCAAGTCCACCTGCATGTCGGCTTCCTTGAGGCTGGCATCCACCGACGGCAGCAGCGATTGCAACTGGCTGAGCCGCTGTCCGCGCGCCGCCAGCGTCTGCGTGCCGCTCAGCAGGATGCCCAGGTTGGTCTTCAGTCCCCGCTGAATGGCGTCGTCCAGAGATAGATCGATTGCCTGCGCCGATGCTTCTCCCGAGGCTACGCTTCCCTGAAAGCTTGAAGCTGTGGGCCCGGCGGATTGGGTGGGGACCGGCGGCGTCTGCGCGGCTAGCCTGGGTAAGGCAGCCGAAAACATGCCCAGGAACGCCAGCACGGCCAGCGGTCCGCGGATAAATCGACAGCTCGAACTTTTTACCGGATGATTTGACAAGATCAAGATCGTTCCACTCACAGCGAAGGGCTTCCGCTTAAAAAATGTCTGCCTTTAATGGATGCAAAGGACGGCGTCAAAGGTTCTTAAATGGATTGTATCGGACCGGGTACCGAGGGCGACGTGCGACCCGGCACAGCTCTGGCAGATGGGAAATCCGGTGGACGAACCGGCGAACGGAGGTAGTCGAGGCTCTGCTGAGCCGTTGCCCGCGCGCAGTGAGAATTTGCATCGTGGGTTCGAGGAGCCACATTCCTTCGAAAAACATTCTCGGTCTTCACCGAGAATTTATTCTACAATCGGACGTCAGCCAACAATTCAATTTGGATAGGACGGTTGTCTTGAGCATAACCCGTGTTGAATCCCGATTGCTTTTCGCCCATGGTATTCCCGCATCGATTACCAAGAACCGCCGGCGGCACAGCACCCAGCGTTTCTTGGTCGCTTGGCTCCGTTCCTTGAGAAGCGTTGTGCTGCCACGAGCTTCTGTTTCTATCGCCTTAATCTTGCCTTGCCTCACAAGCTTGGCACAGGGAACCGAGAGCAAGAATCCGTCGGCCATCGGAGACACCTCCTCCAGAATTCCAAAGTTCGAGGTTGTTTCCATTCGGCCAAGCAAAGACTTGATCGGGTTGTTTGGCAAAGAATTCGTGGAAACTGGAGTTTCCCTTCACCCAATCTCAACGCAAGGGCTGCTCCAGCTGGCGTTTGGAGTTGATCATGATCGCATTCTTGGGACCCCAGCTTGGACCAATTGGATCAATACGAATCAATACGACATTGAAGCAAAGGTCGGCGATACCGATGAATCCCGCTGGAAAACGCTGCCAAGAGACGAGCAACGGCAAGCGCTGATTCCTATACTGGAAGATCGATTCAAGCTGCGCTTTCATCATGAAACGAAAGATGTTCCTGTCCTCGTTCTTGCAGTTGCAAAAAACGGCCCGAAACTCAAGGCGGTGCCCCCTGGCGAAACCAATCCAAATGAGCAAGAAGGACCGAATGCCCCGGCGCGCGCGGGAAAACAGACGCAGGAGAACGATGTTCCAAAAGTTCCAGGAATGTCCATCCCGGAACTCATCTCGATGCTCTCTGAACAGTTCCCCGGCCGCACTTTCGTTGACAAGACCGGGCTTGCAGGCAAATACTACATCAACCTCAAGTGGGCTCCTGTGGGATCATCGCTTCTGCCGAGCGCCAGCACCGATCATCCTTCGAACTCCGTCGCATCGCCTGATTCCGGGCCATCGCTTTTCTCTGCGCTTCAAGAGCAGCTCGGGCTGAAGCTTGAGACACAGAAAGTCCCCCTCGACGTGATCGTGATAGATCACATTGAAAAACCCACTGAGGATTAGAACAGCACTGAATCAGAAGCAAAACCGGATGCCTCGCGAGTTGCAAGCTTAGCGGCCAGCTAATTACCGGCTGGCAGCCTGAATCAGTTGCGAAGCCAGCGAACATAGCCCCTGGCGAAAGAACTCGCGCACCGCATCCGCAGTCCATCCAGTCGCCTGCGGCCCACCGTGCGCCGCCAGCAAACCGGCCGTCTCCGCCGCCGTGAACCCAGCCACGGCCCGCAGCACAAAGATGGTCCGCGCCGCCGTTGGCAGGCTCGCCAGCCAGTTCCGCACGCCGTCCCGGTCCGGTCCCGCAATCATGCTTTCAAGCTCTTCGCTCGACACGCCGGCCGCTTCCAGGTCGTCGTCTTCAATGCAGGTCGCCACATGCTCCAGTCCCTCGGGAGCGGCCAGGCTGCCGGGGTTGCGCCGCTCCAGCAGTTCCAGCGCCGCCGTACACAAGGCTCGCCGACTGCTCTTGCGCCCCTCGACAGGATCGTGACACGAGGAGAGTTCCGCATTCGCAATCGCCGTCTCCACCAGCCGTATGCTGTCCTCGCCCTCGCCCACCAGCATCGACGCCATGTTATACATTCCAGCGGCCATAAGCTCCACAATGCCGTCCATGCCTTCCAAAGCCTGTCTTACGGTTGCATCGT
>Ga0302320_10017188_pt1 | contig 14705 bp, 8 predicted proteins | sample Bog_T0_3_FD_202130 | JGI IMG/M metagenome (GOLD analysis project Ga0302320, IMG submission 202130) | Peat permafrost microbial communities from Stordalen Mire near Abisko, Sweden - Bog_T0_3 | ecosystem: Environmental > Terrestrial > Soil > Wetlands > Peat | place: Sweden: Abisko, Stordalen Mire...
AGAATCCCCTCACGCTCGAATACCTTTACTGTCGTCGCGCCCCACGCGGGGCGCGTGGATTGAAACAACCTTCATCTGGTCAAGCGCAAAGGCGTAAATGGTCGCGCCCCACGCGGGGCGCGTGGAGTGCAACGCCCTGGTAGAAGCAGGCAGGGCGGGTCCGGATGTCGCGCCCCACGCGGGGCGCGTGGATTGAAACATTGTCTACGCCCTTCGGAACGATGCCACACGAAGGTCGCGCCCCACGCGGGGCGCGTGGATTGAAACTGCGCAAGGCGAAGGATGAGGAAGCGGATCACCCGTCGCGCCCCACGCGGGGCGCGTGGATTGAAACCCCAGCAGCCCGTTCCCCGCACGCACACCGGTTGTCGCGCCCCACGCGGGGCGCGTGGATTGAAACTTCTTCTCGAACGGAAATATGCCGGGGAGCTTCCGTCGCGCCCCACGCGGGGCGCGTGGATTGAAACATGCCCGGCCCGCTCTTCAGATTGCCGGGGTTGGTCGCGCCCCACGCGGGGCGCGTGGATTGAAACTTCGTTGCCCAAGACCCATTTGATGCAAACGTTCGTCGCGCCCCACGCGGGGCGCGTGGATTGAAACACGAGCATCTGCGGCGCGGACATAGCCGATACGGTGTCGCGCCCCACGCGGGGCGCGTGGATTGAAACTTTTGCAGCGCCAACAGGATCGTGGCCTTCATGGGTCGCGCCCCACGCGGGGCGCGTGGATTGAAACTTGACGGTTTCAAGAACGTTGACCCGATATGGACGTCGCGCCCCACGCGGGGCGCGTGGGTTGAAACCTTGCTCATGGGCACACCCTTCCACTTTCCCCGTGTCGCGCCCCACGCGGGGCGCGTGGATTGAAACTTCGCCATTGCATCCAGAACTTCGGACCGTTTCGGTCGCGCCCCACGCGGGGCGCGTGGATTGAAACATTAAGCCACCCCACAACCTTGCACACTCTCCTGATGATCGTGTCAGCGATTTTGGCACAGTCCGGCGTGTCATCGGCTCACCTTCAAGACCCAGGCTGGTTGGTGGAGCAGGTCGTTGGGGAGAGGCGGAAGGGTGATCGTGGTGCCAGCTGCGGCGACGTTGAACTTCAGCGGTGCATCCGATCCTAGAAGAGTTACTGACTTTACGCCTTTCACATCTTTCAACAGAAAACTGCTTGCGGGCCAGCGGGGCAGGATCGCGTAGATGTTGTTGCCCTTGGTGGTGAAGAAGGCTTCGATTGAGGCTTTGCCGGGCTCGGGCTTGCCGACCAGCGTGGTTACATCGTAGGCCGATTCGAATCTTTTGTTGTACTCGACGCTGGGAACTTCGCCCGCACTCCACTGCCGCGAGTTGGCCAATGAACGCGTGCCGTAGATGGCGTCGCCGTTGACCTTGAGCCAATCGCCGATCTGGTGAAGTCGGTCCTGCATGATGACGGGGATGGTGCCGTCGGCAGCGGGGCCGATGTCGAGAAGAAGGTTGCCGCCGCGGCTTACGATATCGACGAGCATGATGACGAGCTCGCGGCCGGTGTGATAATCCTGCAGGCGCTCGGCGCGATTGTAGCCGTAGCTGAAGCCCATGCCGCGGCTCTCTTCCCAGGGATGCTCCATGCCGCTCATGCCGGCAGTGTATTCGGTGGTCCAGTAGCCGCCGTGTTTGTGGCGAGTCTCGCTGCCCCAGCGGTCGTTGATGACGACATCGTTCTTGACTGGCGAATCGTTGAACAGCCAGGCGAGTAATTCCGGACTGCGCCAATCGGCGGAGGGCATCTCCCATTCACCGTCGCTGAAGATGATGGATGGCTTGTAGCGCGTGACTACATCTTTGAACTGCGGGAACATGTGGTCGTTGACGTACTTCGGCTTGTCCTTGAGCCAGAGCGGGTTGTACCACTCGTAGAGCGAGTAGTAGATGCCCATGCGCAGACCCTTGCTCCGCACGGCATCGCTCAAATCGCCGAGGAGGTCGCGTTTGGGGCCGATCTCGACTGCGTTCCATGGGCGGCCCCAGGTGGCAGAGGCTTCCTTGCTGGGCCAGAGTGCGAAGCCTTCGTGGTGCTTTGAGGTGAGCACAACGTATTTTGCGCCGGAGCCCGCGAGTGTGGTGGCCCACTGGTCCGGGTCAAAAAGCTCGGCGTGGAATTGAGGCGCGAAGTTTTTGTACTCGTAGCCGGCGCCGTACATTTTCTGGTGATAGGCCCAGGTGCCGGTTTCGGTCCCATTGGCTTTCGGGTTGTCGCGGCCCTCGGTCATCTGGTGCCAGTACCACTCGGCATATGCAAGCTTGCCGGGAATGACAGGGGCATAGGCGGGCACCGAGTAGACGCCCCAGTGAATGAAGATTCCGAACTTGGCGTCGGCGAACCAGGCAGGTGTGGCCCGCTTGTCAACGGAGTCCCATGTAGGCTGGTAGGTTTGCGCGCCGATTGGCGTAAGAAAAAGAAGGAAAAGAAATAGCCGCTTCATTTAGAGCCTCTTTCAGTCGAAGAGATCAACAGACAGAGTCAGGGTTGGTATCAAGTCGGCCGGTATTAAACCGGTTGAAACGCCAATGGCCAAAACTGTTTCGAAGATAGACCCGCAAACGCACCGCCGGTATTCGGAGAACAGGCAGGATGAGCTGCGGCGGCCGTCACGGCGGAGGTGTAATTGCGAAGAAGTGGCAACGACCAACATGACTAACCATGTTCGTGGATGTTCAACCTCGAGTCGACCTGCCCTCGTCAGCCGATCTTGGTTCTATAACCCATGCCTGCCAGAACACCCCGCATATAAGAAAAGCTGGCTATTACGCCAGGCATTGGATCATCGGCATGAACCTCGTATTCTAGGTCGACAAAGCCCTTGTACCGAATTGCAATCAGAGCTTCGAACACTTCGCTGATCGGCAGGATGCCTTCTCCCACCGCGACCTGACTTTCCCTACTTTGGAAGCTACTAAGGTCCTTGATGTGTATGTTGTGGATGCGCGGCCCAGCCTCGTGAATTACGTCTACCAGGTTTGCGCCGGCACGCGCCGCATGACCGAGATCGATGCAGCATCCAATGCGGGGGTCCAGCTTCTTTACCACCTTCAGTACATCAAGTGGAGAAGGGTAGAGCCTATCTTCCGGTCCGTGGTTGTGGATGGCAATGCGGATGTCATACTCCTTGACAAATTTTTCAATACGACGCAGGGCGTCGGGTGCCGGGTCGCCAGCGACAATTACGGAAATACCCGCTCGTTTGCAATACTCGAACTGGCTGCGAATGTCGTCATCATCGGCCCTGGGGAAGTTGATCGCTCCAGCAGCACGGAGTTTTATGCTCGCCACGGCGTAGTCTTGCAGTGCTTGCGCCTCCTGCTTCGGATCCATCGGAAGATGATCATTGGTATCTTTCGCATTCAGATCGGTAACATTGAGCTGCTTCATGAAACCTATCATCTGGGCGCGTGAGAAATTGCGGAAAGTATAACTGGCCAAGCCCAGATGAATCGGTGATGGCTTGCCAGACGCCGGCACAGCCTCCGCGAACGAGCGAGCATTGTTCGACGTAGCACATGCCGCCATCAGCGCACCAGATTGAATGAATTGACGACGCGAGAATGTTTCTTTCATGGTGGGAGACTCCTTATAAGGTTCACGTGATACCGGTGGCTTCGTTCATCAAACTTCCGGTCGGCTATTTGAGCCTTCTTCACGAGCGCGATCCGCTGCGAAAGTTCATGATCTGGCAGTTGATTCCAGAAATTCGGAAAGTGCGAGCTTACGGCCTTCTTCCAGCGCAAGGTTGCAAAGCGCGACTGTAACACCCGGGCTCCGTCTCCCGTTTTCATCCGCCGCCGGCCATTGCGGATGCAATCGATGAACGCCTCGCACGCCAGCAAATCTGCGTCGGAAGCGCCCGTTCGCCTTCAGCAATGGGGCGCCTTCCAAATGTTAGGCCTCTCCCGACGACTATTTTGCTACTCTCTCCCCCTTGATCACAGGCGTGAGGTAGATTGCCTCGCCACCGCGTGGAGCTAGATCTAGCTCCATAACGTCCGTGCTTGTAAAGATGCGGTGCGTCACTGCAACATGCGTCGCTGTTTGCACTTGAATGTCATCGCTATAGAGCGTTGTAGCATAAGTCACTCCGGCTTTTAGGAACTTTAAGGGCAGGTGCATAGTCTCCTCGTTGCTGTCTCCGATTGCGGCCACGTACCAGTCCCTCCCACTGCGCCGGGCAAGCACTGCATATTTCCCTATCTCGCCAATCGGCGCTAGCGTTTCGTCCCACACCGTCGGTAGACGATCAAACCAACTCATTTCCGGTTCCCCATGATATTCATCCGGCCTGTCATACCAAAAGACCCATTGGATCGGACTATATGAAATAACAGACATCGCGAGCTGATGAACATGAGTGTTCTTCAGTCGCTGATCGTAGTAGCAGATCGTGTAATCAGCCGAGCCCGCGAGATAACGCGTGAATGGCAAAGTGGCGTCATGCTCCGCCGTAGGAAAGTGCTCATTGCCTCGGATCCCCTCAACGGTCATTAGATTTGGGAATGTGCGCGTATATCCTGTCGTTCGATACTGGTCGTGAATATCAAGCAGCAGGTGGTGCTCCGCCGCCCTCCTCACTGTTTCCATGATCCAGGTTGTATCTTGCTGGGAACCCACATCCACGAATCCTATCTTCACGCCGGCAACTCCCCATTTCTCATAAAGCGGGAAGAGCATATCGCGTTGTTTCATCGCCTGCTTGCGATCAACGTAAACGAAGACACCTACTCCATGGGTTCTCCCGTAGATGACAGCATCCTGAATGTTGAGTAGATTGGCCGGATTGCCCTCTGCGTCATGTGTCCGCTCGTGCGTCGCATCGCCCGCCGCATAATCCTCCGATCCATACCATCCGCCATCAAATCCGATGTACTGTATGTGGTGAGCTGCCGCGAAGTCTATTAATCGATAAGCACCACTGGTCGACAGCGTGACATCACGCATTGCTGTTCCTGGCTTGATCCATGCGGCATCTGTGAGTGCCTGCTTATCATTCAGGTCCAGTTCCAGATAATTATGTTCAAGCAACTCACCCGGAGTCTTAGCGAACATCACCAAGCGCCACGGTGTGAATGCTCCAGAAGATAACCGCCCATGGCCGCCCAAACCCACGATTAAGGTGTCCGAAACCCCCGGCTCAGAACCCAGCGTCATGGTTGGATAGTTCAAATTGGCCGCTTCCAGTACCGCCGCATAACCGGTGTCCGGCAATTCAATCGTGAGCGGCGTCTGGCACTTGGGAGCTATTCGTGATATGGAACTGCGATAATACTCGCCTTCAGTGCCGCCGTGCTCTTCGTAGCCAAAGCTGTTTGCCGGCCAATGAAACTCTGTCCATTCTTTTTCGATTTCCATCGGTTCTTTGGCGCCATACCGCATGGCAACCCCCTCGTCGTACGCCCGAAACTGTATGATGAGTCCGCGTCCCGCAGCCTGGTCGAGCCTGACGGTAAGTTCGTTGTAGATATCTGGCATGAGTTTGCGCTCGCCATATGGTGGCTTCCAGTATGCGCGGTGATGCGCCCTTGCGATCGATGCAACGCTAAAGCCGCTCTCCCAGTGTGGTCCCAGGCCGAGCCGTGACGGCAGCAGCACTGGCGTTGTTCCACGACTGATTGAATATGTCGCAGACCCAGCACGATTCACAGCAAAGCTTAAAGTCAACACCCCCGTCGGCGACTTGAGAACCAGATTGTCGATCTCGGCAAACACGGCGGAAGAGGCACATAGAAAAGCGAGGATACAGAGGGTGGCACGGACAAGCGATCGACGATACTTCAGCGCGCAGTGAGATGAACCGGCGGCGAGTCTTCCATTGAATAACATAGAGTAGCTTCTCCTTAAGCCGTTAAAAGTGCACGTGGCAATATTGACAAGATCCGGGGCGTCATTGTAATGAGGGCGGATGCGGTCACTCGTCGCTTTAACTTCTCCGCAAATCGGGAAACACCGTGATGCGCAGGTGGGTCGATCCGTAGGGCGAGAGTGTGATGTGTTCCACGTTCCCGGCTGCCTTGCGGGCACTGAGATCGGGAAGGGGTGGAGTGAACCGTTGATTTGGGTCGTCTGGATTCTGCTGGAGCGTCCAATTCTCTATTGTTTTTGCTGGGACTATGAGAGTGATTGGCGGGTCGACCCATGGATCCTCGGGCATCGCTTTTCGGCTGAGCTTGATCTGCTCGGTCAAACGCAGCGGATCGAGAGCGAGCCCATAATTCCAGTTGCTCGCCGGTCTAGCATTCCAACTTGGAAAGTCGTCAGTCGTATACTTCGGCTCTATGACAGGCGTCCATTCTTCCTTGATCGGGAGTGAATAGACCAAAGGTCCGTGCTCCAACCCGACGCCGTTCTGTGGCCAATCGGTAATTGCCAATTTCATAGGCAGAACCAAGGTGACCGTGTCATTGGGATTGAATCGTCGATTCAGCGTTGCAAACCCGCTCTGCATTTGCGACGTGCCGAGGGCTTTGTCATTGAGGAAAATGCGCGGAGCTTCGCACCATGCCGGAATGCGCAGCGAAAGCGAAAAGCGAATTGCCTGACTAGTGTAAATCGTAAAGACAATCCGCTCTCCGAAGGGATAGTCGGTGGTTTGAATGATTTCAACTTCCTGGGATTCGGGGCCAAGCGTGGTCTTTAGACGCGACGGCCCATAAAGCATCGCAGCCAGCCCGCCAGTCGCATCCTTCATCCACATGCGAATTACGTAATTGGGAAATAGCCGATGTACATCTCCACCGCAACATGCGGTGTGTTGGCCGGGGTTGGGCTGGTAAGCCATCTTCCGGCCACCATGCTCCATCGCGTTGTGGTCTGAGTTGAGCGTGGCCAGGAATTGATTGGGGCAGGAGAAGTATTGCAGGGCTTTCCAGTCTTTCTTGATCGCTCCAAACCCTGCGTTCAGGCAGGCGCGCTCAACGCGGTCTGCCCAGATTCCGTCGCCGGTGGCCATCAACATGTAACCCCACGACCACGTGTGGTCTGTGATGTCGCAGGTTTCGTGAGAATCCAATGAGGTTGTTGTGCGGTACACCTCCGATGTGGAGGGAATGCCGTCGATCAGCATGTGATGATCAAAGATGCGCCGTTGCGCCGCCAATGCGAACTTCAGATAATTCGCGTTCCCTGTATGGAGATAAAGCATCGCGGGCAGCTTTGCTGTCTCCGCATAGGTGACGCCGTGGGTATCAATTGGAGTAGCGGCAAAGACCCTGAGAGCCGATAGATCTGCTCCGTGCCCTCCAGGACGTGTTACCTTCGAGAACTCGCGCCACGTGTTCTCGGCAAGATCGAGTAACCGCTTGTCTCCGGTCTGCTCGTAGCACCACAAAATGTCCTCAATATTGGTGACATTACGGACCGGTACGCCGTAGTTAGATGGATCGGACAAATAATGTCTCCTGAGAGCCTCGACGGCTTCGGGGGCTCGGCCCGCTTCGGAGGCGGCTATGAGTCCGCGGAAGAAGATCGTGTGTGGCCAACGGTGATCGTCGCCATTCGGATCTTTTAAGAAGGCAGGCCCGAGATAACCGTCCGCTGCAGCGTGCTCAAGCGTGTAACGAATTGACGTCTCGACTTGGGCCAAGAGCTGTTGGTCGTTCAACACCAGCGCCAGGCGCGTTGCGCCGTCGATCCAATAGGCCTTCTGTTCCCATGGCCACCACGATTCAGCCTGCTCCTCGCCTGCCCAAAAAGCGCCAGAGAATGGCCAGGAAACCTGTGGAAGCTGGGAACCAAGCTGCGCTGCCTGTTTTTCTAGATAAAGGCGAAGCCATCCCTCTGGGCGCACCGAGCCGGGCGGCAGGGCGCGGAAAGCAGCAAAGGAAGCCGTTGGCGAAGGCACCGTATCTGCCGCAGCCTCTGGAACTATTCCAGAAGCCAGAAGCATTGCGGAACTCATCAAGGTCAGACGCAGAAACTCCCGCCGGTCGACCTCGTATTCAGACCGATTCATAAACTTACTCTTCTCCACACGGTTAATTGATCTGGTTGCAGTTTTACGACGCAGAGAGGCCTTATGAGAACAGCAAGACCAGCCCCGCCCAAACACTTAGCCGGGGCTGATCAACGCTGACTAGAACGTCAGCCTCATCGTGAATTGCAGCTGTCGAGCCCCGTTGGCGGAAGACAGCAGACTTTCAACGCCATCGGTTGTATTAGGGTTGGTATATCCCTGCATGTTCAGAGCATTGAACGCGTCCACATTCACCCTCAAGTTCACCTTCTCTGTAATCGGGAAGACCTTAAAGAGCGAGAGGTCGATCGTCCAGTTAATCGGTCCATTGAGAAAAGTGTGCGAGTAAGGATTATTTGCCGTTGGACCGGGAGAATAAGGAGTCGGGACTACCGTCCCGTTAGTTAAGGTAACGTTCACTTCGTTCTGCCCATAGTATTTGTAAGCGGGGTCGCTCGCGTTACAGTCAGTGTCGATTGGGCTCTGGTAGGGCGCCCAATTTGAAGGAAGACCGGTTACTAGGCCCGACGCCAGGGTGCAACCCGCATTACTGCTGTTACCCGGGATGACGGTCGGCGCAAGGTAGCCGTTAAACCACTCGAAGGCTTCATGGCACACGCCACTGCGGCAGTCGGTGATCTTGGCCTTGTGCTTGTAGACCTTCAGTGGATTTGTCGGTCCCCAATTTGAACCAGCGGGCTGGAAAACCTGAGAGACGATATTTCCGTCACCGGCAATCTGGAAGCCTCCAACCAGTTCGTCGACAAAACGGTTGGAGTTGCCCAGGAATCTCTTGCCACGTCCAAAGGGCATGTCGACGATCCCGTTGAAGAGAATGTGTTGCTTGGGAACACCGCTGTCGAGCTGGTATCCTGTCCACCGACTATAGTCATGCCAATGACCGTATGGCGCAACACCTGCAGGCCGGGCCGGAGGAAGGGTTGGTGTGATGACACTTCCATAAGGCGAAGTCATCGTGCCTAAGACACCTGAGGTGCCGACAAAGTTGGAGATGTTATAGAGGTTGCTGTCGCGCGTGGAGTTTCCGCCCACACGCATAGGTTTAGACCAGACATACATCACCTGATAGGCTATCCCACGATGAAACAGCCTTTGGTAATTGGCCTGCAACGCGTTATCGTTCGACCAGCCATCCTTGTTAAAGATCCCATTGCTGCCACCATAAGTGGTCTGATCAAAGGGACCTGTAGCGACCGAGGACAGAGCGCCACCCGGGATGGCTGTGCCAGTCGTCATCTCCCATGCGAAATTCGACGGATGGCTATTGTAATAATCATAAATCTCCAGATTTTGTCCGTGACTCCATACCCATGACAAGCGAAGCGCCGAATTGCCCTTCATTGGCTGCTCGAGGGTGAGACTCGTTTCGGTGACCTCACCGGGTGCATAATCTGAAGCGAGATTCCCAAGGGTGAGTCCCCGTTGAATGGAATTGATGGCGGAGCTATTCACCGCATTGGAACTATTCACACCCATAACGACCGACTGTGGCGTCCGGAGGAGATAGTTGTTCAAGCCGTCCGGCGCCTGGGCGCCGTTAGTGTAGCTCTGGCTGTAAGGGACGGTAAATGGTATGTTTGTCGCTGTGCCTTCGATGCCCGCGTGAATGTTGATGGCATAGGCATACCTTCCATAGCCGCCCCGTATCACAGTGCCGTATTTGCCGCCGAAGGGCGTATACGCAAGGCCCACGCGCGGGAAGAAATTGAGATTGAAGTTTCTCAGCAGGACGTTGGGAAGGGCCGCCTGTTGCGGGGTCTCGAAGAGAACGCCAATGTTCTGAAGGTTGGTGATGATGGTCTGAGTCGTGAGGCCTTGAGCGATAAAAGCCGCTGGCGGGGCCGACGTTACATATGCGTCGTTCTTAAGATCGAATGTGTCCATCAGTCCATATTTTTCCCACGGCGCCGGATGAGCCTCATAACGCAATCCGATGTTAGCCGTAAGATTCCTGCTCACATGGTAGTTGTCCTGGAAGTACGCGGCGATCGCTCGGTCGCGAAGATGGAACACGGGCGGTTGTAGATTGACCCCGTAGCTGGACGCAGCGCCCAGAAAGAAGTCCGCATCCTGGTAGCCAGTATTCGGCAACGCGGAGAAAGTATTGCTTGCGGTGGTGCTATTGTTCTCGAGAGCGGTTGCGTAGGCGCCGAAGGATTCGCTGTCCTGGCGCTGCGAGGGAAGGTCGGCAAAGCGTTCTTGACGATAGCGGCCGCCGAATGTCGTCTGATGCCGGCCGATTGTCTTGATCACATTTTCATCGATATTCCAGACGATCTGGGACAATGCGCTGGCGACAAACGTGCCGCCATACGGCATGATCAGGTTCGTTCCAATGGTCGGAAAGCCCCGCTCGCCAAAGTTATTCGGCAATCCGAGCATCTGCTCGTAATCGAGATTCGGATTGCCACCCCCAATAGAGTGATAGCCAAACCAATTCTGGCTGAAGATCGTTTCGGAAAAGAACGATGGCGAAAAGACATGCGTATAGCCAAGGGCGCCGGTATCCGAAACGTCTGGAGAGGATAGCTGATTGGTTGCGTTGGCTGGGAAGCCGTCGGCCGCTATGGTCGCAGGCGCGGGGCCGGGGTAATTTCGCAAGGAGGTGGACGACTGGTTAATGCTGCCGAACCGCAAGTAGGCTTTGTTGCTTTCGTTAAAGCTGTGATCCAGGCGAAGGTTGATGTTTGGAACCCGCGTTTCAGTGACGTTCGGAGCCTGCAGGTTGCTCAGAACCAAAGGATTGGCGGTCGAGTTAGGCAGAGGTGTAATGTCGTAGAGGATTTTGGTCGATGGCGATAGGCGGTTGACTGGAATCTGATTGTTCGTGAAAGGCGCACGACAGAACTGGTTGGGGGTACCGGTCCCGTTGCAATTGGTTGAAGGTTGCGTTGTCGCAGGATCGTAGAGCTGGTAGAAGACTCCCGAGGAATTATTTAGTCCACTGAAATCTCCCTGCCTCATTGCCGGCGTAGGCACCGTCACATTTTCATTGCCGCCGCTGGAGAGCGAGTACTTCTCATAGGCGAAGAACCAGAAAGACCTGTCTTTGCCACGGTAAACATGGGGCAGGATGATTGGGCCGCCAGCGGAAGCGCCAAATTCGTTGCGTACCAGGTGGGGCGCGGCGAAGTTGGACGGATTCTGCCTCGCCCTGGCGATGCCGACAGCGTTGTTGCGCGCCGTTTCAAAGAATGTGCCGTGCAGGCCGTTGGTTCCGGATTTCGTCGTGATGATACCTGTGGCCGGAGTGGCAAACTGCGCGCTGGAGGTCGATTCCTCCATCCTGACTTCCTGCACGGCGTCAGGGTCGGGCAAGGTGGTTTGGGTCAGGTTGTTCACGCTTCCGTAGAATCGGCTTCCCATCGGTGCCCCATCCTGAACGTACTCGAGAGTATCGGACGTAAGGCCGTTGGGGCGTTGACCGACAGTGGTACTTTCCACGCCCGGCGTGGTGTTTTGAGCCAGTGTTATTAGCAGACGGTTATTCATCGGGAGTTGGTTGATTCTGGCGTTCTCCAGAGTCGCGCCGATCGAACCATTGTCGGTGGTCGTGAGCTGAATGGTGTCTGCGGACACCTCGATTTGCTGCGTCACAGCTCCAGCGGTCAAGGAAGGGTTGATAACCGCATGTTGCGCCACCAGCAGCTCGATCGTGGTTTTGTTGGTCTTCATGCCCGGCGCAGTAGCCGTTAAGACATAGGTGCCCGTGAACAGAGCGGGCACCTGGTAAAACCCAACGCCACTGGACGTTGTATCGACCGCTACGCCAGTTGCTTGGTTGACCACATGGATCGAGGCCCCGGGTATGACGGCGCCTGTGGAATCCGTCACCGTGCCCTGAATTGAGCCGGCGCCGCTCTGAGAGGGAGCGTTTGTGCAGCAAATCGCCATTCCAAGCGTGACGGCGATCACGAGAATTGGCACATTCCACTTGCGGAGAGTGTGCGTCAGAGAACTGGCTAAACTTTCCATCTGAATGCTTCCTCCTGAAGTTGTGATTCGCATGGCGGCGCCATGCATTCGGTTTGAAGTCTGAAGGATGCTTTGTAAAGGCTCCTCAATCGGCTTAACAAGGCAACAAATTGCCCCAGCACGAGCCACTACCGCCGGGGTGCTCTTCCTTTCGCTTGGGTATCTCCGATGACACTTGTCGTCGTTACGGCGAAACGAAGGACGCTTTCACGGCTTCTTGACTTGCGGACCCATTCTGGGCGAGGTCTGCATTGCATGACTAGCAAATTAACGTTACCGTCGCAGCGTTCTCGTTTTTTAACGTGAATATCTTTTAGTTACAATCATTTAGCAGCCATAATCTATGAACTGAATTGCCAATGCAATCTTGCTAACCTATAATGGCAATTCCACCGAGGGGCACTTCATTGTGACGGCCAAGAATGGAATATCAACCCAATCGGAAAGCAAACTGACTGTCGTTGAGGGCGATTGGCGTTGGGAGCTGACCAAAAAGGTTGCTCACAGTGCGGCGCTTTCACGAGCAACACAACTTCGGGCGATTCTGCTGTATTTAGTGCGGCAAGCTATTCTGCAGCCTGAAGAGACCATCAACGAGAGCGAAATTGCGAGCCGTGCTTTAGGCCGCCGAAGTGATTTCAATCCGTTGGACGACAGCATTGTTCGCGTCCAGGTGGCACACCTAAGAAAGAAATTGGATCTCTATTTCTCGACGGAAGGCAAGAACTGGGAGGTGGTGCTTACCATTGCACTGGGCAGTTATCAGCCTGTATTCAGCAATCGTTCGAGTCTCGCCACCAACACCCGACCGATTCCCGAGACAGAGATCGACCTTATCAACATGCCGAGGAGCACAGGCGAGGGAATGTCCGATGCCTCCGAACCTCATCTGTCTGGCGCGGTTCCAAAGGCCTCTCAGGCTCTCGGTCCGCACCGTTGGCTGAATGCCGAACGGCTGGTTGCAGTGCTGATCGTTCTTGTCCTCGCTGGAGGCTGCGTAGCCTTGTGGATACAGAACCGTGCAATGTCTCAGTCGTTCTACGCGTGGAAGTACAAACCTTCGATCAGGTCACTTTGGTCGGATATCTTGACCACCAGCCCACATACAGACGTTATTGTTGGCGATTCGTCCTTTGCGCTGCTTCAAGCCATCAGCAAACAGCCCTTTGGATTCAGTGATTATCTCGGCCGCGGCTACATCGGCCAGATTCAGGCTCAGAACATGAATCCGGACAGGCGCTCCGATCTGGACCTGATTGCTGGCAAGAGCCTCGGGAGCGTGAGCGAATTCAGACTGGCACAACGCATCTTGGCGCTTAACCCGGTCGGTGGGACAATCCATCTATATAGCGCCAATGAATACATGCCTTCTCTTATCAAGCAAGACAACGTGATTGTGATTGGCAGCCGGATCGCAAATCCGTGGGGAGAACTATTCGAGAGCCAATTGAATTTCATCGCGAAGTCTGATGCCAATGGTATTACTAACGTAATAAATCGCGCGCCGGCCGCTGGTGAGCAACAGATTTACGTCTCGGTCTACAGCACAGTGGAATATTGCGTCGTGGCTTATCTGCCTAATCCAGACCATAGGGATGGCAAAGTTCTGCTTATTGAGGGCACGGGTTCAGAAGCCACAGAATCCGCCGGCGACTTTCTTCTATCGGAAGACCTGTTGTCGAGCTTCCAGAAGATGCTGCGCGTCGCCAAGCTCCCGTATTTTGAGGTGCTTCTGAAAATATCGGCAGTGAAAGGCACGCCACTCACCGCGACGGTTGTAGCCTACCGAACCTATCCCAATCTGCATTGAAGAGTGTTGAGGATGAGACGGTGCTGCCGACTGGGTCGACTCCTCATCCGTCGTCACTTGCACTTCAATAAACTGCGCCGCTTCACCCTGGGTCAACCGCTTCTTACATGCGTCGAGACGTGAATCGCGGAAGCCACGATCCTGGCAAAATGGCGCCACACTGTGTCCGCTCTGCACCTGCCCGGAAACCAACCCACACCACTGTGCCCACGATTCGTGCCCTTTATTTCTGTTAGCGATCATCTGAAAACGTAGATTTTTGAACATCCGCCGAGGCTGGATCGGTATCGTCGTCTTTGCTGTTGAGGATTCGATTCAGTTTGAGCCGCAGATAGTCGAGGTAGTTGTCGGGGGACGGATCGGCGAGCAGTTCTTCGATGGCGGGCAGGAAGTAGGCCAGGGAGCGGATGGGCGACAGCGGCGGAAGATCCTTTGGCCGGATCAGTCTGCGCAGGGATGCCAGCAGGAAGGCGGACTCGATCACACGCAGGGATACATCGCGCTGTTGAAGTAGACGAGCATGCCGGTGATCCATGGCGTTGGTACGGATCGGGGTTTCGGGAAGGCTCAAGTACAAGGCAAGGACCGTGGGGACGTAGCTGGCAGGATTGGCATCGATGGGATGTGTGTTCACTTTTTCCTCCTGCGGGCAGCCGCTTCCTGCTCGCTCTCGCGGACGCGATAGCTTTCTCCCTCGATAACGGTTACGTCGGCATGGTGCAGGAGACGGTCCAGTAGAGTGGCGATGCAGGTGGCGTTTGGAAACACCTCGTTCCATTCTTTGAAGGGTCTGTTCGTGGTGACGATCAGCGGCTTGCGCTCATATCGGCAGTTGATTACTTCGTACAAGAGGTCAGCGGCCTTATCGTCGAAGGATAGGTATCCAACTTCGTCAACGCACAAAAGTCCAACGTT
>Ga0302320_10017189_pt1 | contig 14704 bp, 8 predicted proteins | sample Bog_T0_3_FD_202130 | JGI IMG/M metagenome (GOLD analysis project Ga0302320, IMG submission 202130) | Peat permafrost microbial communities from Stordalen Mire near Abisko, Sweden - Bog_T0_3 | ecosystem: Environmental > Terrestrial > Soil > Wetlands > Peat | place: Sweden: Abisko, Stordalen Mire...
ATTCGGGCTATGTGTCTCTTCCCTACGGGATCCTGACCAACACCACGTCGGTAACCGTGGAATGCTGGTTGACCCAGAATCAAGGAAACGCTTGGGCGGAGGCGTGGGACTTTGGCGTGAATAACAATGTTAACTTCGCGCTGATTCCCACCCCTCCGGGTAATAACAACAATGGCAACATGGAAGTGGCCGACAACCCAAATAACGACGATATATATACCGCCTCGGCTGTGGCCTTCCCGAATGGTTCCAGTCCAACGCAATACGTCAGTTTTATTTTCAATGATTCGACCCTTACAGGGAATCTTTACACCAATGGAACCTTGATCGCCACGCAGGCGTATCCCGATCATACTTATACTCCCGGCAACATTGGAGGCAGCGGCGGCACAACCCAGAACTATCTAGGAAACGACGTGTATGGTGATTGGCAGTTTGACGGCACCATCTATGAATTCCGAATCTGGAATGGCGCTGTTTCACCGGTGTATCTGGCGGCCAGCGCTTTGGCCGGTCCCGGGGTCGTGGTGACCAACACCAGACCTCAATCGCTCAGTGTTTCGGTGAACACAAGCATGGTTGGCTCTCAAACCCAGCAGGCCACCGTCCTCGGCAGCCTGATACAGGTGGCCAATGTTCCCCTGACCACGACTGCCACCAACTGGACCAGCAGCAATCCAAACGTGCTTATTGTGAACAGCAGCGGACTAATTACTGCCGAAAGCGGCGGCAGCGCCACGGTCAGCGCCACGGTCAACGGCGTTACTGGAGTCAGCGCGCTGATTTCGGTCTCGGACACGGCGCCAACGGTTTTGCAAAAACCCGTCAACCAGTCCGTGGTCGTGGGCGACAATGCAGTTTTCAGCGTGCAGGCGCTGGGCGGAAACTTGAGTTATTATTGGAGTTACGGAGGCACGCCGATTCCGGGCGCCACCAACGCCACGCTGACTGTGAACGGTGTGGCTTTCACTCAAGCTGGCACTTACAGCGTATTGGTTTCCAATAACATTGCGACCACCAATGTCTCCGCCATTTTGACGGTTATTTCACCGGTCCTGCAGCACGAATGGTCGTTTAATGAGAGCGGCGGTTCCACTGCCTATGATTCAATCGAAGGCTCAAATGTCACGCTCGTTGGCAGCACGAGCCTGGGGGGTGGCGTGCTGAATTTGCCGGGAGGCGGCGGTAATTACGCACAATTCCCCAATGGCATCCTGTCAACCTACAGTAATTCGATAACTATTGAAACGTGGCTCACGGACAATGCAGGGCAGACCTGGGCGCGTGCATGGTCCTTCGGTGGCGGAACCGGCGGGCCAAACAATAACTTTATTCAAAACAACTACATTGATTTAATTCCGACTGCCGGCGCTTCAGGCGGCCTGTGGACTGAGTTTAGACAAAACTATAACACGCAAGACGTGATTGATAATGGAAATGGGCCCCTGCCGGTAGGCGTCGAGGAATACATTGCCGTGACATACAATGCGGCCACTCAAACCTGCACCATGTATTCCAACGGCGTCCCGGTGGCAATTGGGACGGGTATCGCCACCACCCCCGCGAGCTTCGGGTTCACCTACAATAATTACATCGGCCTGGACCAGTGGAATGATGCGACCTTCGCCGGCACCCTGGATGAGATGCGCATCTGGGATGGTGCGGTCTCACAACTGTATCTTTCTGCCAGCGCCGCCGCCGGTCCAGGCGTGATTATTACCAACCTGACTCCCACGTCGGCCAGCCTTACCGCGGGGCCGGCGGTGGTTATCACTGGCACAGAGCAAGCTGCGGTCACGGTTGAAATTCTCCAAACGGGTTCAACCGACCTGCCAGCAACCGGCAACGTGACGAATTGGGTCAGTAGTAACCCGGCCGTTCTCACCGTGAACAGCAGCGGTTTGATCACTGGTGTGGGCGTCGGCAGTGCGACGGTCAGCGCCACTGTTGGCGGTATCACTGCCACCAGCGGCAGCATCACCGTCACTCCCCAGACACTGCTGCACCGTTACAGTTTCACCAATGATGCTTCCGATTCAGTTGGAGGCCCGGATTGGGACGGGACGTTGATGCCGCAAGGCGCAGGGACCGCCGCCACCATAGCCAACGGTCTTATCCTGCCCGGAGGCGGTGGCGGTGGTTATTCAGGCTACGTGACTCTTCCCGCAGGGATACTGACCAATACAACCTCGTTGACCGTCGAATGTTGGTTGACGCAGGCCACCGCAAACCAGTGGGCGGAGGTTTGGGACTTTGCCGTCAACAACAATGTTAACTTCGCTCTGATCCCGCAGCCGAATCCCGCCATCGAAAACAACGGTAACATGGTGGTGGCCGATAACCCAAACAACGACGACATTTATACCACTTCGGGAGTTACGTTGCCGAATGGTTCAGAGCAGTATGTTTCCTTTACCTTCAATAATTCCGCACTGGTTGGCAGCCTGTACACCAACGGAGTTCTGGTGGGCACGCAAACGTATCCTAATTCCACTTATGCTCCTGGTAACTTTGGAGGCGCGGGCGGCACGACCCAGAATTATTTGGGGAACGACGTGTATGGTGATTCGCAATTTCAAGGCACCATCTACGAGTTTCGGATCTGGAATGGCGCAGTTACACCCGTATATCTGGCGGCCAGCGCGGTTGCGGGTTCTGGGTTGGTAATTACAAACACCACGCTTCAATCGCTCGGCATCTCAGTGAACACGAGCATGATCGCTGGTCAAACCCAGCAAGCGGCAGTTACCGGAACTTTCATCCAGGTGTCCGGCGTCCCGTTGACTTCCGCGGTCACCAACTGGAGCAGCAGCAACCCCGGCATCCTCACGGTGAACAGCCGTGGTGTGGTCACAGCGGTCAAGCCTGGCACCGCCACGGTCAGTGCTATTGTTTCTGGTGTAAGCAGAACCAGTTCTTCCATCACCGTAACTGCGCCGACCATCGGAATCACGCACTCCGGATCGGGCCTGGTGCTCAACTGGCCGGCGGGAACCCTCCTTCTGCAGGCTCCCACGGTGCTCGGCCCGTGGACCACCAACAACGCCGCCGTTTCGCCCTACACCGTTCCTGTGACCAGCGGGAATCAGTTCTTCCGGCTTCTGGTCAGTCCGTAAAATCATAGTTGCAACCGGGCGTTGCCCGGGAGCATGTTCGTTGGCCGGGGCTTTTTAGCCCCGGCCATTTTCTTGGGAGTGCTGTTCTTTCAGGCGCGGCACCGTTTTGTAATGAATTTGAAAAAGTCCGCGTCATCGAAAACGCCGTGGCCGATCAAGACTGAAAGGCGATAAGCGAGGACCAAAATGGCCGGTTGGGCAGCCGATTTTAGACTGGCAAAGAATCTCAAAAATACAACCGCTAGAACTCATGGATGAAAACATAAAATTGGAGGAACATTCCTGTATGCACACCACCGAACCAATCGTGTCCCTGTCTTGAGGGATGCCGATAAAGAGACTTATAATTTCCACCCACACCCGCATGAATGCCCTCCTCAACTATAAGGAAGATCCGGGCATGGAATTAAGCGCAAAAGCACGACCGGTCGGCAAGGCTTGCAGTCCAGTTATCAATGGGTTCACTTTGATTGAGTTGCTGGTTGTTATTGCGATCATCGCGATTCTTGCCGCAATGCTGCTGCCGGCCTTGACCCGCGCCAAGGTAAGGGCCCAGGCCATTCAATGCCTGAGCAACCACCGGCAGCTGGGCCTGGCCTGGATCATGTATGCCGGCGACAATCATGATCTCTCCTGTGAGAATGTGGAGGGCGGTGCGACCAGCACTCCCGACTGGGCCTTCGGCTGGGAGGATTTCACCGTCAACAATACACAAAACACTAATGTGGACATGATTAAACAGGCTCTTTTGTGGCCTTACAGCCAGAACCTGGGAATTTACAAATGTCCGGCGGACTACTACCTGTGTTTGGAGTCTGGCAGCAGGCTGCCCCGGCTGCGCAGCAATTCGATGAATGCGTTTATCACGGGCGGCGGCTACAGTGCCGGAAATCCGCCCCCGAACCCAAATAATTTTTTTAATTCCTACCACTACTACAATAAGACGTCAGACATGATCGCCCCGCCCCCCGTGAACCTTTGGGTGTTCACGGACGAACATCCAGACAGCATCAATGATGCGTGGTTGGTCGTCAATCCGCTGACGACTACGAGTTGGGGAAGCGACCTGCCGGGCAGTTATCATGATCACGCCAATTCGCTGACCTTTGCGGACGGCCATTCCGAGTTGCATAAATGGCAGGAAGGGACCACCAGCGCTCCCGTTATGCAGTCGGAGCATGGAGATTTCCCCGGCACGTTCCCGGTTGACGTGGATATCCAGTACATGATCAGCCACAGCACGTCACATCTTTAAATGCCTACGTTGCAGACCAACCTAAGTGACCGCGCCGGTCTGGGCTCTGTTGCAAAACCAATCCCCCTAATCAAAGAAATGCGCCAACTAATTATATGACTAATGCCGTACCAGCAAAATGCCGGGTTCCTGCCTTTGTCGGGAACAAGCAGATCAAATTCAGCGAAAAAATGGTTCCGCAACCGGGACCGGGACAACTCCTGCTCCAAGTTCATGCCAATGCGCTTTGCGGTTCGGAAAAGTCGCAGTTCTTTGACGGCACGGCTACGACGCCTGGACATGAAGCCGCCGGCACCGTTGTTGCCGCGGGGCCGGGCACACGTACCGCGGTTGGCACCGCCGGGGTCGTTTTTCTGATGGATTTCTGCGGCCACTGCCGCTCTTGCCGGCTTGGTTTCACCAATCAGTGCCTGCAGAAGCGCGGCGACATGGGTTTCAACAAGGATGGCGGATATGGCCAGTATGAATTGATTCATGAGAGCATTTTCTTTCCGGTTCCCGGGGAGTTCTCCGCCACGGAAGGCACGCTGCTGCTCGACATCATGGGCACCGGGGGTCACGCAATTGAACGTTGCCAGTTGCTGCGGCCAGACATCGAATCACTGTTGATTTTGGGCTCGGGCCCGATTGGCCTGGGTGTACTGGCCATGGCTAAAATCATCCTTGGCCAGCAGGTAAAAGTTTACCTGACGGACATCATCCCTTACCGCTTGAAGCTGGCGGAACAACTGGGCGGCCTCCCCATCAATGTTTCCCAGGGCACCATCAGCGCCGGCCTGAAAGCTCATGGCGCCGATTCCGCCGACATGGCCGTGGACACCAGCGGCAAGCAGGTCGCGCGTGAGGAGGGGCATCGCGCCCTGGCCCAGCGCGGGTCGTTGATTTGCGTCGGCCACGGCGAAGGTATTTCCCTTAAGATTTCCCCCGATATCATTGCGCCGGAGCGCAGCGTCGTGGGCAGCGAATATTTCCGCTACGACGAACTGCCCGCCAACCTTCGCCGGCTCAAACAGCATCGTTCCTACCTCAATCAGATTATCACCCATCGTTTCGGCGTGGAGGAAATCCAAAAGTCGTTCGATCTGTTTTTCAGCGGCGAAACCGGCAAGGTCATCATCGAACAATGAGCACGCCCACCAAAATTAAAGCCGTGCTGATCGGCGCGGGGGGATGGGGACTCCAGCACGCCCGGATCTTGTCAGAGCGTCCGGATGTGGATTTCCTCGCGATTGCGGGGCGTACCCCGGAAAAAACCAAAAATCGCGCCGCCCAGTTTGGCGTCCGGGCCTACACGAACATCACCGACATGTTGAAGGAGGAGGAGCCTGACCTCGCTTTTCTGTCACTTCCCAACGACGGACATTTTCAACCCACTTTGGAGGTGATCCGGGCGGGCGTTCCATTGTTTGTCGAAAAGCCGCTGGTGTTTGATTTAAAGGAAGCCGACCAGCTTTTACAGGAGGCGGCGGACCGCAATCTGTTCTTCGGGATTAACTTCAATCACCATTATGCCAAGCCGGTGGCCTTGGCGCATCAGGCGGTCAAGGAAGGAAGACTCGGGGATCTGACCTTTGCCACCTGGCGTTTCGGTGGCGAGGGCGGCACCAGCCATCCTTTCAACAACCTGCTTGAAACCCAGTGTCATGCCTTTGACATGTTGGAATTCCTCTGTGGTCCGATTGACTCGGTCATGGCGCAGATGACCGACAAAACGCATAAGGGCACTTATCGCACGCTGGCTCTGGCGCTGCATTTCGCAAATGGAGCCGTGGGCAGCCTGGTGGGCTCGTATGATTCCTCCTATGCGTATCCAGATACGCACCGGGTCGAAATCAATGGAACCAAGGGCCGGATTCTGATCGAGGATACCGTGCGCCGCTACACGTTTAATGCGGCTGGTTCTGAGACTGGCGAGGTCTGGCAGTCCGGCTATTTCAACGACCGGGACCGTGACTTCTACCTCACGTTTGACCGGCACATGGACGCGCTGCTGGAGGCTTTCAGAGCGGGAAAACAACCGCCCATCCACGCGCGGGCCGGCCGTCGCGCCTTGCAACTGGCTTTTGCCGCCATCGAGTCCTGCTCGAACGGCAAACGCGTCACCGTGCCGGTGGATTCGTTTGAGCCGGCGGCCCCACCCAGGATATTGCCCCCGCCGCCTAATCCATAAACTGTAACCGCCTGGTCTATTCCCTTGAGTGCCGAAACATCCATTCCCGCCGTTGGTTTTCGCGGCATCAGCAAGCGGTTCCCGGGAACGGTCGCGCTCAATGACGTGAGTTTTGACGTAATGCCCGGAGCCTGCCACGGAATCATGGGCGAAAACGGCGCGGGCAAAAGCACCTTGGGCAAGATACTCGCCGGCATTCACCGGCCGGATGAGGGCAGCTTGCTGGTTGAAGGCGTTAAGCGACATTTTCATTCCCCGCTGGACGCCCAACGCGCCGGGGTGGCGATTGTCCACCAGGAACTTTCGTTTTGCCCCAATTTAAGCGTGGCGGAGAACATTTGCCTTTCTCATCTGCCAAGCCACGGGGGACGGTTGGACTGGCCGAAGCTCCATGAGCGTGCCCGGTTTTACCTGGAGCAAGCAGGCGCGGAATGTGATGTGCAAGAGGAGTTGGGCCGCCTGAGCACCGGCCAGACGCAATTGGTGCAAATCGCCGCCGCGCTCGCGACTGGGGCAAAGATTCTGGTGATGGATGAACCGACCAGCTCACTTTCAGCGATGGAAGCGCAAGGACTGGTAGGACTGATCGCACGGTTGCGTCGCAACGGGGCCACCATTCTTTATGTGTCTCATCGCATGGATGAAATTTTTCGCCTGTGCGACGTGGTCACCGTGATGCGCGACGGCCAGCATGTTGTGACCATGCCGCTGGCGCAAACCAATGAAGCAGAACTGGTCAGGCTGATGATTGGCCGGAGCTGGCAGAAAATGTTTCCGGAACACATTGATCGGGCGGCGGGCCCGGAGCGATTGCGGCTTGAAAAATTTTCTTCGCCGGGAAAGTTTCACGACATTAATTTTTCCATTCGCAGTGGTGAGGTGCTTGGCGTCGCCGGGTTGGTTGGTTCGGGACGCAGTGAGATTGCGCTGGGAATATTTGGCCTGGACCCGAAAGTTTCCGGACGCGTTGTCGTTGACGGCGCCGAGGCTCATCCCCGTTCTCCGCGCGACGCGATGAAGCTGGGCATAGGCCTGGTCAGTGAGGATCGCAAGGGACAGGGCCTGGTTTTGGGCATGGAGTGCGGCGAGAACATCACGTTGTCTTCTTTGGACCGGCTAAGCCGCGGGGGAGTCATCCGGGGGAGCAGCGAGCGGGGAGTCATCGCCAATTTTTTTGAGAAACTTCATGTCAAAGCCGCATCGTCGCAAGTGCCGGCGCAGACCCTTTCCGGTGGCAACCAGCAGAAGCTGGTGCTCGCCAAATGGCTGGCCCGTGAAAGCCGCGTGTTGATTTTGGACGAACCTACGCGCGGCGTTGACATCGGCGCCAAAGGGGAGATTCACCGGCTGATTGACGAACTGGCGGCCGCCGGTCACGCGATCTTGATGATTTCTTCCGAGTTGCCGGAAGTTCTCAATCTTAGCACGCGCGTCATCGTCATGCGGGGCGGGCGGCTGGTTGCGGAGTTGGCCCGCGCCGAGGCGACAGCGGAAGTGGTTTTGAAATGGATGGCGGGTTGCGGCGGGGAGACCTTGTCCGGTTCCGGGCAGTCTGCCGGTTGCGCTCCATCTTAATTATGGGATCGGACCAATCCATGGCTATCGAACCAGAACCCGTTGTCCCGCTCAAACACGTGGTTGGTTTCAAGCGCCCTCGATTCAAGGAGTCCGGGCTGATGGGCGTTTTGCTGGCGTTGGGATTGTTCCTGTCCATCTTCGGCGGTTCATTGCAAGTGACCAACCGCGATACCAGCGAAGTCGTCAAGGTGAACAAATTCATGAGGGCGGACAACCTCGACAAACTTGCCAAAAACACCTCGTTCTTCGCGATTATGGCCGTCGGGGCAACCTTTGTTATCATCACTGGCGGCATAGATTTGTCCGTCGGCGCGGTCTATTGCCTCGCGGCGGTTTGTGGCGCCATGTTTCTGAATCGTTTTGGGCCGCATGGGGCCGGTGCCGGTGCCCCCGCAATTCTCGTTGTGCCCGGCGCAATCTTGGTGTGTCTCGGAGCCGGCGCATTGTGCGGATTCATCAATGGTTTGGGCGTGGTTTGCCTGCGGGTTCATTCCTTTGTCATCACTTTGGGTACGATGGCCATCTATCGTGGCATCGCTTTTGTCATGACCAAGGCGCAAGCCTACACCGATTTTCCGCCGCAATTCACCGACGGTTTTGTCCGGCGGGAAATCAACTGGCACGGAGCCAGCCTTTATCCGGTGCCGCTGGCCATCATGATTGGCGTGACCGTTTTTGCCTGGTGGTATCTCAAACATTCGGTGACCGGCCGGCAGATATTCGCCGTGGGCGGCAACGAACAGGCGTCGTTGTTCAGCGGCCTACCGGTGAACTGGGTCAAGGTGAAGGTCTATACTTTCAGCGGCCTGGCCGCAGGAATTGCGGCCATGATCATGCTCGGCTACTACGGGTCCGCTTCTTCGGATGCGGGCAAAGGCTACGAGTTGGATGTCATCGCTGCGGCGGTTGTTGGTGGCGCCAGTCTGGCCGGTGGCCGGGGCACGGCTTTGGGCGCGCTCCTGGGTGCGCTCATCATTCAGGTCATCAACAACGGCATCATCATTCTCAACATTGACCAGAACTACAGCCAGATCATCATCGGCGCGGTGATTGTGCTGGCGGTGCTGTTGGATCGCATCAACAACACCTTGCGGGAAAGACGCATGACCCGCGCCGCGCGACCCTGAAAATCCGACCAACGATTTACCTTCCAAAAATACCTGAACGGACAAACGACCATGAACATTTATCATATCGCAGCCAGAGTAACGCTGATCGCGTCGGCAATTTTAATTGTTGCTGGCTGCGACCAGAAAAAAAGCGAAGTGGCTCCGCCAGCTTCTGGTGGAGCTGCCAAAAAAACGGAATACACCTTCGCCATGGTCGCCAAGAGCCAGTCCAACCCCGTCTTTCAGGCAGCCCGGTTCGGGGCGGAAGACACCGCCGTGGAAGTCGGAAAGAAACTGGGCGTCAAAATTAATATTCTCTGGCGCACGCCCAATGAAGACGATGCGCAGAAGCAGGTCGAGAACATCGAGCAACTGGTTTTGCAGGGCGTGGACGGCATCAGTGTCAGTTGCAGCGAAGCCGAGACGCTGACGCCGGCCATCAACCAGGCAGTGGACCAGGGCGTGGCCGTGATGTGTTTCGACAGCGATGCGCCCGCCAGCAAACGATTTTGTTATCACGGAACCGATGACAATGAATGCGGCCACATCATCATGCGGGAACTGGCAGCGGTGTTGGGGCCCGGAAAGCATGTGGTCGCCATCCCCGGTGGGAATCAGAATGCCCGCAATCTCCAGAACCGGATCAAAGGCGCTTTGGATGAGGCCACCAATTATCCCAATATCTCGATTCGCGGCGTTTATTACAGCAAGGAAGTTCCGCAGGACGCCGCCGCCAAGATAGAAGAAGTGCAGACCGCCAATCCGGACATTGACGGCTGGGCCATGATCGGCTCGTGGAGCCTGTTCACCGACGCCCTCCTGAAATGGGAGCCGGGCAAGGTCAAGATCGTGGCCATGGACGCCTTGCCCGCCGAACTGCCCTACCTGACCAAAGGCGTGGTCCAGAAACTTTACGCCCAGCAGACCTATCGCTGGGGTGTGCGCTCGGTCGAGTTGCTGGCCGACAAAGTCATCCTCGGAAAAAATCCCACGAACGTGATGGATTATTCGGAACTGCCCCCGGTGACGAAGGACGACGTCCAGCAATACGAACAAAACTGGAAGAAATGGCTGCGCGAATAAAAATCCCGTTCGTTTTACTGTTACTGCCAATGCTCACCGGCGTCGTTTTTGACATTAAGGAATTTGCCGTCCACGACGGGCCAGGCCTGCGGGTGACCGTGTTTCTGAAAGGCTGCGCGTTGCGCTGTTCCTGGTGCCACAATCCCGAAGGCCAGTCACCGGAACCACAGATGCTGCGCGGAACCGCCGGCGAACGCCTGGCGGGCGTGACCTTCAGTTCGCAGGCCCTGGCCGATCGCCTCAATTCTCTGGCCTCTTTGCTGCGCGTGGGAGACGGGGGAGTGACCTTTTCGGGTGGCGAGCCGCTGGCTCAAGCGGACTTCGTTTCCGAGGTGATTGATCGGTTGGACGGTCTCCATGTTGTGCTGGATACCTCTGGTTATGCCGAGGAGAGCAGCTTTCGCAAGGTCGCTGCCAAATCACAGCTCGTTTATTTTGACTTGAAGCTGATTGATGCCGCCGCGCATCTGGCTCATGCCGGTGTGGATAATCAGCCGATCCTCCGGAATCTCCACGTCTTGGCCAAGCTTGGCATTCCTTTTGTCATTCGCGTCCCGTTGATTCCTGGCGTGACCGACACCCAGGCAAATTTGTCCGCAATTACCCGGACGGTCGCGGGCCTGCCGGGTTTGCAGCGCATAGATTTGCTTCCCTACAACAAAGCTGCCGGCGCCAAATACGCTGCGTGTGGCATGGTCTATCGGCCAACGTTCGACGAGGGCCGCGAGTCCAAGGTCAACCTGGCGTGTTTTAAATCTGCCGGTCTGAAAGTGAGGATACTATGAACAATCTCCGCAGCGCGCCTGCGGTCAATCCGAGGCGCCATCTTCCGGTCACGACTATCTTCAAAGTAGAACCAAGCCGTTCTGAGCCGCGAAACCAGTTTGAACTGGAACCGCGCTTGGCGGAAATGAAACGGGCATTGCGGGACGGATGTTACAAGCAATATCGCACTTCGCCCGAGGTGGAATTGCTCGCTGAATGCGACGCCGAACAGCTCTCCTGGCCGCGGCGCGCCGCGCGTCTGATCCGCCGCATGTGCGAGGCTCAAGAGGTCGTCATCCGCCCGGAAGAGAGGATCGTCTTTACGCGCACAGTTGAAAAAGTTCCGTCTATCTACAGCCAATCCCAGCAACAGGCGCTAACCGCTGGCCGTGAGTTTCATGAATTGGGGCCCATCAGTAACATCTGCGCGGATTGGGAAATGGTTCTTTCGCAAGGCCTGGGGCAGCGGCGTCAGATTGCGCTCGCCACGCGCGAAAGGCTGAAAAACGATCCGCAGGCCGTCGAATTTTTGGATTGTGCCATTGAGACCATTGATGCGGCGGCAAACTTGGCCTGGCGTTATGCCGAGGAGGCCGCCCGAATTCGGCGGCATGATGTTGCCAAAATTCTCTATCGCGTGCCGGAGCAACCCGCGAGCACATTTCACGAAGCGCTCCAAGCCTTGCGTCTCTGCCATGCGGTTTTGTGGCTGGGCGGACACTATCATTGCGGACTGGGACGTTTTGACCAATACATGTGGCCGTATCTGAAGAAGGACCTGAAATTGGGCCGGATAGACCTCAGCGGCGCCGAACAATTGCTGGCGGAGTTTTTCCTGTCCTTGAACAAGGACAGTGATTTGTATCCCGGCATCCAACAAGGTGACAACGGCCAATCGCTCATGCTCGGCGGCGTCAAGCGCGACGGCTCCAGCGGGGTGAACGAGTTGACCTACATGACGCTCCGGGTGGCGCGCGGCGTCGGGATGATTGATCCCAAGATCAATTTGCGGGTCACAAAAAATACCAGCCTGGACCTGTTGGAACTGGCGGCGGAATTAACTCAAATCGGCCTGGGATTTCCACAATATTCCAACGACGACGTGGTGATTCCGGGCTTGGTCGCGCATGGCTATGAGCTGGAGGACGCCCGGGATTATTCGGTGGCGGCCTGCTGGGAATTTATCATCCCCGGCGGCGGCATGGAGGTGGTCAACGTCGGCGCGGTTTCGATGCCGGCGGCCGTTGACGCCGCCATCCACTCCGGTTTGGCTGCCGGCGATTCCTTTGATGACATCCTGGTTCGCGTTGGCAGCAATCTCCACTCACAGGTCGCAAAACTGGCGGAGCGCTCCGCCCGGCTGTTCCTTCCGCCCGCTCCTTACTACAGCGTGTTCATGAGCGGATGTCTGGAACGCGGCTGTGACCTTTCACACGGGCTAAAATATAACAACTTTGGCATCCACGGCGCCTGTTCCTCCAATGCTGCGGATGCCTTGGCGGCGGTGAAGACCTTCGTGTTCGAAGAGCGTAGCGTGTCTCCCCAACGCCTGTTGGATGCGCTCAATTCAAACTTCGACCAGGATGAAGCGCTGCGAAGGAATCTCTTCGATGAAGGGCCCAAGGTGGGCAATGACGATGCCCGGGCCGATGCCATGCTGGTCCGGTTATTCGACCTTTTTTCCGAAGCTTGCGAATCCATTCCCGCCAATAGACACGGTGGAATTTTTCGGCCCGGCAGCGGTTCGGCCATGTTCTATGTCTGGCTGGCGCAAGGCCATGAGGCGATGACCGAGCCGGTGGTGGGAGCCACGGCGGATGGCCGAAAGAGCGGCGGCTATTTTAGTTCCAGCCTGGCCCCGTCGCCCGGCGTGCGGGTGCGCGGACCGTTCAGCGTTCTGAAGAGTTACAGCAAGATCAACTATCAACGCATCTGCAACGGCGGGCCGTTGACGCTGGAAGTCTCCGACACGGTTTTCCGAAACCCAGAGGCGGTCCACCAAGTCGCCTTGTTGATCCGCGCTTTTGCCGCCGTGGGCTGCCAGCAGTTGCAAATCAACACTCTCAACGTGGACTCCCTCAAAGACGCCCAGGTGCATCCGGAGCGGCACAAGAACCTCGTGGTGCGGGTCTGGGGCTGGAGCGGTTATTTTTGTGAGCTTGACGAGGCTTTCCAAAACCAAATTATCGGCCGGCACGTCTATGGAGAATCAGCCAAATGCGGCCTGCCCTGATATTTAACCAGGACAGCGTCTCCGTGGATTTACCCGGAGCGCATTGCAATGCACCAATGGGCTTGGCTTTGCTGACAATTTGCCAATGCCGGTTGAGAATTCTGCGGCGTTTAATGTCAGGACATCCTTGACCGGCTGAAGATTAAGACCAGATTGGCACAGAACTGACATGAAGAAAGTTTTACTATTATCCGCACTTGGTGCACTCATCGCGATCGCTTCCGGGAATGCAAAGGCCCAGACGGCGAATATTTTCGTCAATGCCAGCCAGACGCTCCACACCAACTCGCCCTATCTGACCGGGGCGTGTCTGGAGGATGTGAATCATGAGGTCTATGGCGGACTCTACAGCCAGATGGTGTTTGGAGAAAGTTTTCAGGAACCGGCCTCGTCCCAGCCGCTCGTTGGGTTTACCGCCTATGGCGGCACGTGGACCGTCGCCAATGGCGACCTGGTTTCAGCGAACGGTTCCGGTCCGAAGCAGATTTACAATGGGTTCAACCAATCCACCGGGGATGTCAGCGTGCAACTTCAATTTTCGTCAAACGAAGGCGGTGATGCCGGAATCATTTTTCAAGTCAGCCAGCCGGGCGTGGGCGCGGACAGCTTCACCGGTTATGAAATCTCGCTGGCGCCTGCGGGCTATCTGGTGCTGGGGCGTCACGTCCAAAATTTCCAGTCCTTAAGCCAGGTGTCCTGTTCGGTTCCCTTGGGCCAGTGGATCACACTCGAGGTGCAGTACACCAATGCAACCATGAACGTGCTGGTTAACGGCACCAGCCTCATTCAATACACCGACACGCAACAACCGCTGACCAGCGGACAGGTCGGTTTGAGAAACTACCAACAGGACGTGGAGTTCCAAAATTTCTCAATCAATGGCAAAAACATTCCGTTTCAGAGCACCAATAGTCTGGCCGGGGGTGTGAGCGGCATGTGGAATCCGGTCGTTGCCGGCACCGTTACGGGCTTGTTTTCCACGGAGACGACCAATCCGTTTGTGGGCGCGCAAAGCCAGTTTATGAGCTTTACCGGTGGAACCGGCGTGGTTGGCATTGCCAATCAGGGGCTCAACCGCTGGGGCATGAACTTTATCGGCGGCAATCCTTACACCGGCATCTTGGATGTGCGGGCCGACGCTCCGGTCACCCTGTGGGTGGCTTTGGAGAGCGCCGACGGGTCCAGGGTGTATGCGGAGCAAACTCTCTCAGTGTCGAGCAACAACTGGGAGCAGCTTAATTTCAACCTGACCCCGTCTGCCAGCGACGGGAACGGACGCCTGGCCATCAAACTGAAACAACCCGGCTCGGCGGTGGTGGGTTATGCGTTTCTTCAGCCCGGGCCGTGGGGATGTTTTCAGGGGTTACCGGTGCGCAAGGACGTGGCACAGGGCCT
>Ga0302320_10017190_pt1 | contig 14704 bp, 18 predicted proteins | sample Bog_T0_3_FD_202130 | JGI IMG/M metagenome (GOLD analysis project Ga0302320, IMG submission 202130) | Peat permafrost microbial communities from Stordalen Mire near Abisko, Sweden - Bog_T0_3 | ecosystem: Environmental > Terrestrial > Soil > Wetlands > Peat | place: Sweden: Abisko, Stordalen Mire...
AAGAAGTGAGAGACATTGCAAAATAATTTGTTTTTGGGGTTGGATATAATTTTCAAAATTTTTCTAAATTCTCAAAAAGTTTGAATTTTTCTTATAAACATTTTTCTTGTTTTTTTTGAAAAATAAAATGTTTTCTTCTTTTTTTATTTTTTTAAGGTTATTGATAAATAAAAGGCCTCCTAAAAAATTTTCAATTTTTATTAAGAAAATTTTCATTTTTATTATATTTTCTCTTCATTTTTTTAGAAAATAAGAAACAAAATCATGAATTTAAATAATTAGCGATTTAATTTGTTTTTTCATATATAAATTCATCTTTTCAAACTTTATCCTGAAAGAGGAGACGTTTTCTCAAATGCTATTTTTTGAAATTTTTCAATAAAATTTATTAAAGAAGACAAGATACAAAATTCAAATAAAGCTTGAAACAAAACAGAATAATTTCATTCACTATCATTTTTATAATAAAATACTCAAGAAAAAACAAATCAATCCATTCTTTTGAATTCTAAGATTTCCATTCGTTTTTCTCATTAATGTATACTAAAGGAGAGGTTGTTTGGTCGAAAATCAAGGGTTTTCCTTGGTGGCCTTCAGTGGTAATTTTTTACCATAATAATTATCATCATCCCCCCCCTCCCCCCCATAAAGATAGCAAAAATTAATGAAATGAGGGATCAAAACAATAATGAAACCGTGGTGGTAACCGGGGTGTTGGTGAATTTTATAGGGGATAATTCGCAGTAAAAATGTTATCCATAATGGTAAAAATTATAATATTTTGTAGCTCACAGCAGAATCTTGACAAAGTGTGCAAATTTTGGGAAAACTACCCAGCTTATGGGAACAATATAAAACATAAGAAACTGTCGGAATCGATAGAAATAGCTAAAAAGATTCTGAAAGGGGAAACGACTTATGAGTACGAGAGAGATAAAATTGCTGAAATTCAAGCAATTTCTTTTATTTTTTTTAAAAAAAACTAATAAATACTTAAAAGAAAAACAAAAAGAAAAAGAAGGAATTTTTTGATGAGGATTCAGAAGAAGTCTCAGATTTTGGTAAGAAAGAAAATTATATTTTTTCTCAATTTTAAAAAAAGAAAATGAAATTCAATCGGGTTTAAAAAAAAAACTAAATGTCGAAAACAAATCCATGGCAAAAATCCCATCTCAGCAATTAATCCTAAAAAAGCCCTTTCCTTCTCAAAACTCGAGCACCACCATTAATTCGATGCAAGACAGAGCCAAATTACTGAAATCCAATAAGAAAAAAAGCTTATTTAACTCTAACACCCAACAAGAAACAACTGATAAGAATTCAGAGCTGATCAGAGCTATATCAAAAGAATCAGAATTGATCAGCTTCACTTTTGAAAGGAATACAGGCTCAAAAGAAGACAAAAATTCAGAAAACTTTCAGGAGAAGCAAAATTTAACAAAAGATTCGAAGGATTCAGAGCCCAGGATTCAGAAAAAGAAACCAAAGAAAATACTTCAAATTATTTCAGGTATTGTTTTTTTTAATTATGTTGGATTTTAAGCTTTTTTTAATTTTTATAATATTGAGATGATGAAGAAAACACGTATAAATTAAGTTTCGAAAAAGGAAAAAAAGAAATTTCGACTAATACTGAAATCAAAGAAAAAGCCACCTCGTCTTTTATTAATGAACTTGAAGAACTTTTCAAGAAAAGTTTGGAAAAAATTCTAATATTTTCTAAACAAAATGAAAGCCAAGAGCCTTTGCTCAAGGAAATAACGAAATTATTGAAAGAATCTTCGAGTATATTTGATAAAATTTTAAAGAAGTCATCAGATGATGATTCAATAATACTTGAAACTTTATCCAACGACATTGGGAAATATATGCAAATAATTCTCAGATTATTGGAAGAAAACAACAATTTTATAAAAGGAATATTTTTGTTAGACACCATGATTAAGAATCTTCAGGAGATGATTTGCAAATTGAAAACTAAAATTTTTGCAAAGGTTTTCCATTAATTTTTTTCAAAAAATAATGTATTTTGTTGCCCTTTAGTTTTTTGATTTCAAGAGCCTCCTTCAAAACTACAAATTAACCGAAAAAGGGGATAGCAAAATTCTGGAAAACATCATCCGAGCTCCAATGATTTTAGAGGAGAGTATGGATTTACCTTTGGACATTCATGAAAAAGAAAAAAATGCAATTCAAGATGACAACATCAGTCGTTTTGAGGAATTCAGCTTATCTTCTGAATGTTTCAACAAGCAAAAAATCGATAAAAACGATGAATTTGAACTTGAAACAATTAATTCAGATCACATGACAAAATTCCTAGGATTGAACGATCAGAAAAATATGAACATTTTGGAGAAACAACGAGCCCTTTCCGAAAATACTCAGGAAATTTCCAACAGTAAATTAAGAAAAAAAGTGTGTTTGAAGATGCATCAAGTGCTTAATTCCTCTTATAATGGAATTGAAAAGGGTAAAGTACGCAAAATTATTTTGAATTTGGAAAAGAAAATCCGAATTTTGCATCCAAATATGAAGGGTGAGTATAAAAATTATTGCATTGACTTGATGAAGATTTTGAAGGTTCATTGTCATCTCAATTTTTAATATAAATATTAAAAAAAAATTAGAAAAGAATAATTTCAGCTGAAGAAATTGAAAGAATGGAAAGAAAAGATTATAATTTGGATGATTTAAGTATAAAATTTTAGGTTTTGTTCATACATTTTTATTTTAGGAGAGTATCTAAGTATTTAATGGAAATGAATTCAAAATTACAACAACTAATCGAATTTTTTTTTTCAAATTAATGAATTAAAGGTTTTTTTTTCTAATAATTAAGACATCCCCACAAAAAAATGATTTTATTTTTTAAAAGCCCAAAATTTAAAAATGCTTAAATTTCGCTGCCAATTATTCAAAACGAAATAAAATTTATTTCTTAAATAAAATTTTATTTCATTCATCGACGATTTATCCCTCAGATTTTTCCGAAATCTAATAATACAAAAAAAAATCTCAAACAAAACCATCAGTCTCCAATCTAACCACTACCATGGAAAACAAAAAATTCAATTTGGGTATCAACGGATTCGGAAGAATCGGTAGATTAGTCTGCAGAGCGGCCATCGAAAGTGGCAGAGGTCACGTGGTTGCAGTCAATGAGCCTTTCATGGACATTGACTACATGGTGTACAACTTCAAATATGACTCAATTCATGGGGGTTGGAAAGGCACTGTTGCCAAAGACGGCAAAGATTTGGTCATCAATGGTCAAAAGATCAAGGTATTCGCTGAAAAGGATCCAAAAAATATTAAATGGGGTGAAGCTGGAGCTGAATATGTCTGTGAGTCCACTGGTATTTTCCTCACGACCGAGGCTTGTCAAGCTCATTTGGCTGGAGGTTTCAAAAGCTTCATTTTAAATTTTTTTCTAATTTAAAAATTCTTTAGGTGCCAAAAAAGTCATTATTTCTGCCCCTCCCAAAGACAAGACCCCCATGTTCGTCGTGGGAGTCAACGAGACCCAATACACCAGCGAACTTGGCGTTGTTTCCAATGCATCATGCACCACCAATTGTTTGGCTCCTTTAGCCAAGGTCATTGATGATAAATTCGGCATCATTGAAGGATTAATGACCACTGTCCACTCCACTACTGCCACTCAACTCCCAGTCGATGGCCCCTCTAGAGGAGGAAAGGATTGGAGAGCCGGACGTGCTGCATCCATCAACTTGATTCCTTCTACCACTGGAGCTGCTAAGGCTGTTGGTGAGGTCATTCCTAAATTAAAGGGAAAGTTGACTGGTATGGCTTTCAGAGTTCCAACTCTTGATGTTTCAGTTGTTGATTTGACTGTTAGAACTGAGAAACCAGCTCTTTATGAAGATTTGGTCGCTGCTGTTAAGGAAGCTGCTGATGGTCCATTGAAGGTTGATTAGAAATTAATTTTAAGCATGTATATTTATGAATTTCTTTTATAGGGAATTCTCGGATACACCAGTGATGCTGTGGTCAGCACTGATTTCATCCATGATTCAAGATCATCCATCTTAGATATTGAAGCCGGTATTTCTTTGAACAACCATTTTGCCAAGTTGGTCTCCTGGTATGACAATGAATGGGGATACTCAAACAGATTGGTTGATTTGGCCTTCCACATGGCCAAAACTGATGGAAACCTTAAATAATTTAGAACTAAAACTTTTATTTGAGATTTGAAAATTCAAAAAAACTTATATTTTTCTTAAATTCCAAAAAATCAAAATTAACGATTTTTAGTCAAAATCAACTAAATTTTCAAGTCTTTTCATAATTTTAGATCAAAAATAATTCTTTAATTACAATTTGGAAATTTTAACCGAAAAAATTATTATTTGTTGGGCTTATATTCTGCTTCGGACCATAATTCTTGCAAATTTTCTAAAATTTTTGCGTAAGGTGTAAATGTTTCCATTTTGTTTTTTTCGACATTTTTATTGTTATGATCTAAAATGATAAAATGCTTTTTAAAATAACTGATTATATATATTAAGAAACCTTTCTTTATTTCCTGAACATTATTGAACAGAGAAAGAATATTTGATTCTTTAATATTTTTGATCGACGAATTTTCAATATTTATAATGGCATTTGCTACATTAATTTTGAACTTTTGAATCCCCATGATTTTTTCCTCCAAAGTGTCCTTCATAATCAATCTATAAACATTAAGGATGTTTTTTTGTCCGATTCGATGAGCCCTATCAATGGCCTGCAAATCATTCATTGGATTATAATCATGATCGAACATCACCACAACATTAGCAGATGATAAATTTAATCCGACACCCCCCACAGCAGTTGTCAAAAGCATTATTTTATATTCTGAATCTTCATTAAACAATTTGGTGAGTGCAAATCTTTTATCCACAGAGACACTTCCATCAAGTCTTAAATATCGGATTTTGGGGAAGATTTTATCCAAAAAGGTTTGGGCTATTAAATCTAGAGTTTCTTTGAATCTGGAAAAAATGAGGATTTTGTTTTTGTTCGTGGATGTCAGAAACATTAACTGATCATCGTTATTACTTTCTTCGTTGTTATCATCAAAGCCCAACTCGCATAAGAGATCCCTATTAATATGTGATAAAAAATAATTTTTACTTAGAATAAATTTTACTTCAATGCTAAAAATTTGCCGGAATTTTCGTAATCCATCGCTTTATTATGGATTTTGTTAAAGGCACCTGAATTTTTGAAGGTCTTGTCATTTAGCAATTGATATGGATGGTTGCATAATTTCCTTAATAATATCATCAGCTGGCAAAATATATTTAAATGTAATAGTTTATTGGATGAGTATTTTACTTCAAAAACTGATTTGGTTTGTTCTAAATTTCCTTCCTCGTTGTCCTTTTTCCCGATTTCCAAAATCTCATTGCAAGAAGCAATTTGGTTTTTTTCCAGCTCGGAATAGAGGGAGCTCTGTTATTTAAAACTAAACTTTTGATAAAAATTTCATAATTTACTTGAAGATCAGTCATGGAACAATAAAAATCTTGGATGATTTTTTGAGGCAATTCCTTTAAAACATCAATTTTTTCTCTTCTCAAGATAAATGGGGTGATTTTATGATGCAAATCTCGGAGAATTTTGTCTAGTTGGATTTTAAATAAATAATTAAGTGATAAACTCAGATATTTTTTTGCCTTGTTCTTTTGAAAATAACAATGAATGATCTGAAAATTTCATAACGTTGATCTGTAACATTTTAGAGAAGTGTTTCTTAAAAAACTCTTCATCACCCAGAAATTCAGGCATCAAAAAATCGAAGATGCTCCAAAGTTCAAGAATATTGTTCTTTTTTGGTTAAGTTTACTAAATAAATTTATTAGAAAATTTCAGATTTACTTGGATCGGAGTCCCTGTCAACACGAATCGATGGTCTGCTTTAATGCATTTGATAGATTTCGAAATTCTTTCAATAGTTATAAATCAATGAAAATAAAAATTATAACATTACTTTGTTTTTGAGTTCTTTAAAACATGGCCCTCATCCACCACGCAAAAAAGGAAATTAAATCCGTTGAAAAAATCAATTGATTTTTGCAAATTATTATAAGAAATTATCAAAAGATTGTAATTCGCCAGAATTTCACTTTCGCTTCGGAAACTTGTTGGCTTAAATATCAACGGCTTCAAAATTGTTTGATCCAGATATTTGTTGATTTCATATAACCAATGTTCTGTTAACGTTGGGGGACAAACAATCAATGAAAGTGAAGTTTTTTGGGGGTTTTTCTCATAAAATTTGAAAAGCTCGCTTTGAATCACAACCAATGCTTGGAGAGTCTTTCCCAAACCCATGTCATCACATAAAGCCCCATGAAGGTTATATTTGGAAAGAAAAGCGAGCCATTTGACACCTTCGATTTGATAGGGACGAAGCTCGGCGTTAAGTTTCCCTTGAATTTCATAATTAAAATTCTTATTATTTTTGAAATCTAGGATAAATTCCAATCCTTTCTTATGATGCTTGGTAATTTTTGACGAAAATTTCAATTTTGGCACATATTTCTGATCCTTTAAAAATTAAGTTTTGCAAGAAAAATTCCAAATTCCCAAATTTAAAACATGAAAAAATCTATGGAAAATTCAAATGAATTTACAAAAACCAATAAAAACTAAATATTAAAAAAATCACTTGGACTAATGAAGAATTGATCATTTCCCCTAAACATTTAAAAGAAAACTCTCGGATTTTTTTGTTTTTATTGTTCAAAGATTTAAGAATCGGAATAATAAAAACAGGGGCCAGCTCAACAAAATTCTCCTCATATTCACAATATACGCCTTGATCAAAATTAATAAAAATTCATTTAAAAAAAAAAAATATTTACCCGATAAAAGCTCATAAATCAAAGTATTTTCTTCTTTCAAAAGACCGCAAATTTTTTCAATTATACTAATAAAAAATCCTTCATATTGTGACGCAGTTATTTTTTCATTTGTCCTTTCAATGGAGATTTTTGAACTTATGGATAAAATCAGATTTTTGAAAATTTTGATCAATTTGGAGTGGATTTTCATATATATTAAATGCTTGTTTTGGTTGTCATTTTCCACAATTGACATATTTTCTTCTGCTAAGGCTTCCAATTTCGGAACGTGGGTTTTTTCAAGAAAATTGAAAAACTTAAGTAGTTTGATCAATTTGTTCAAAATCAAATCAAGAGTTGAAAATGTATATTTATTCGAAAGGGAATCTGTTAATAAAGCTTTCAAAATTCTCAGGTTTTGCAAGATGCCTTGGAAATTGGTTTTTTCACGTGTGGATTCCATATTATTTTCATTATAAGTTTTATCAAAAACATCAATTTCGCTCATGGCAGTTTGCAGAATACATGCATATTTATTAAAAGTCTCTTCCTTATGTTTTTCGATCAAATAAGAAATGAAAGAATTTACACCCTGCGCTTTTTTCGAATATAAAAAATAAAGGTTCTCATTATTTTTGACGTTTTTAAAATGCTCGTTTTTCTTCGATTCTTGCAAAGAATTTATCACATTTTTTAGCACTTTGGGGATAGGGCTGGGAGTCTTCTTTTCGAATAGAACAGTCAAATGGAATAAACTTAAGCTTGCTTTTTCAACAAAGAAAGTATATTTTTCATTATTAAGACTTGCCAGAAGGGGTCTTATTAAAATGTTGAGTTTTTCGGGAGCCTTGTTGATAGAAACATAATGTTGTAAATAAATGAGGACTGCACAAACTTTGATATTACTTTGCAATTCTTTTGTTATGGAGACAAAATTATCTAAATTTTTTGAATAATGATTTAATTTTGTAAAAAAAAAATAAGTTACTTATGGAAAAAATTATCTGTTTTGAACAGTTTTCAATATTGTTTTTTTCAAGGTTTTCAATATTTAGAATCTCTTCATTTGTGTTGAGTTCAAGCAACTAAAAAATAAATAAAATTTTATAAAGTTGCAAAATATTTACTTTAGTGTAAATTTCTTCCATTTTTTTTCTTTTTTCAACAGTTGATAGTTTTAGAAAATCATTCAAAAATGATAGGAATTGTGCTGCTTTTGTTGAATTACTGATTAAAACTTTTAAAGTATGAAGGTTATTGAAGATTAGTGTTTCAAGATCTCTAATATCGCTCCTTTGAAGATCATAGCCTTCAAGGTTAATAATGTTTTCCAAATATTCACAAGAACATTCTTTGAATTTTAGTAAAAAAGATATATCCTTCATTATGATTTCACTATAAATGCTGAGCAAAAGTAATAAATTAGATGAGTTTTCGTTAAAATTCTTAATGATTTCCTTGAAAATCTGGAGAAAAAAGTTGAGATCATTTAATAGAATGAAGGTTCGGCCCAACAAATTTGAAACAATTATGATTCTTTTATAATGAAAATCAAGCATTTCTTGGGGTTTGGATGAAAATGAAAGGTTTTTATAAGGACTGATTTCATTGAAGTTATCAAAAAATTGGAAGGAACTTATAAGAGAAGTAACATCGATCATTAGAGAATTTTTCAGGAGGTTTTTTATCAATTCAAGAACAAAATCTTTGTCGTTTTCGTAGAAGAAATTGAGAAGTCTGATATTCATTTCGACAAGCAATTCTATTATTTCCTTTAAAAATATGAAATGATTATATAAATATATATTAAAGATTAATTAATATAATGTAAAAATAAATAATAAATGAATTTATGTTGTACTTTTTGTTCTTCAATCATGAGATTCTGAAGTGACAAAATTGCTATTTTCCTCAAAGTTTCCAAATTTTTCGAATTTAAAGCTTGGACATTGTAATCAAAAAATGAATTGATAAGGTTATAAGTATATTTGCGGACAGATAGGAGAGTATGATGGTAAAAGCGGATCAATTTGGAAAAATAGAAGTTATAATCGAAGCCTTCTGGGTATAATAAGACCATATGTTCAGGTTTCATTTGATAATTAATGATCATTTCAATGATTCCTCCAGTAGCGTATGAAATTTCATCCAATTTATTTAAAGATTGCCAACTTTTCTCGAGAAAACACCTTATATAATTTAAGTTTTGTTGGAAAATCCATTCATCTTCATAATAACAATTCATTATTTCGGTCACCAATTGTTGAGTTTCTTCATTGCTTTCAATTCTAATTAAATCTTATAAAAAAAGCAATTTGGGAAAAATTACAAAATCAGCCAGATTTCTTTAAATCTTTCGAAAATATCCTTTTTAAATTCAGGACGAGAAATTATGATTGTCTTCAAAAGATATAAAGCACTTTGCACTATCTAACTTAAAAAAGCAATATAATTAGGAATAAAAGTTTTCATACTTGCCAATCCTTTTTTTCTAAAAGAGAAAAAATGATGTTTCCTATCATATCCAACTTTTCAATATCAAAATTCTTTTCTAATGTGATGATAGAACCAAAGGTTTGACTTGCACTTTCCCTGACCACCAAATAAAACTTAAAAATAAAATTTAATATATTTTTTTCTAAAAAAAAATTTTATTTTAATTGGTAAATCAAAAAAATACAAATATACAAATACAATTAATACAAAATATACGAATCACGCAAATAATACAAATATTATAAATAATACTATATTCAATAAATTTTATGTGATTAAAAAAAAAATTGTACTTTTTCAAAAAGGAAATCTCCAAATCGATCCAATGCCACAATTATTAAGATTCTAGTTAAAATATCAATGGTTTTTTGCTCAGTTTCAGCTTGATTCATGTAAAAATCAAGAAGTTCTTCTTTGATTTTAGTAAGTATTTCCAATTTGCTGATGTTTCTGGATTTTTCAATTTCTATTTCTTTGAAGAACAACAAAAACGCGTAATTTTCTTTTAAAAACGCCTTCAAAATCAAACAACTGCTATGTCTTTTCTCCCAATTTGGATGAAACAAATTTTTTAATGCCATTTTGAAAATATTGTTGAAAGGAATTGATACTTTGATGAGGGAATTTATCTCACTTTCAATAAAATTCAAAGAAAGGGAGGAATTTTGAGCAAATCCGGAGTTTTTCTCGTTTTTTAATTTTTTTTGGGGGGAATCCGAAACTTTTCCTCGACATTTTCTTGTTCTTTTATTTTGATTTGTCTTTTGTTCGATTTCCTCCTCGACATTTGTCTGTTGTTTTTCTTGCTTTTTGGATTTTCTTTTTGATTTTGTAGGTTTTGGTGGAATGAATTCCTCCTCAATTGCCGTTTCCTTTTCATTATTATTCGACAAATTCAACAAATTGGTGAAATTCCTCAAATCAAAATCTATAAAAATTCATTTTTATTATTATTATCAAGATTTTTATATTTTGTATTTTTTTTTTTTTTGTATTTTTTATTATTATTTACGTTTCTCATTGCCCAAATTTTCAAAAAACTGCTCTTCATCGAAATTGCTTCCATTTTTCTCAAATTCCTTATAAACCTGAAAAAAAGAAGATTTTATAAATTTTTAAATATTTCATAAAAACAAAAAATATGAACAAACTTTATCATCATATCCATATAGAGGCTTTTCACAAATGATGAGCTTTTCGAAATCTATTCTCATCGGAGTTAAATGCTCTGTGTTTTTAATTTCCTCCAAACTTGATAATTTTATATTTTCTTTTATTGTTTTCCCCATAGGTTGATTTTGGGAGCTTTGGTTTAATTTTTCAATATAAAAAAGATGAGAAAAGTCATTTAAGATGTCCTCCAAATTTTCTTCGGTTATTTCAGAATCTTCATGCAAATATTTAAAAATTTTACTTTTTAATAATAACTAACTCAAAAATTTTTGAATTTTCTCGCAATGATATCCATAGGTTTTCTCTAAAATGGATGAACCCATGACTCTCTGGTTCCAGTTTTTGGAATTAAGGAGTTTGGAATTCTTGGTAATTTCAGTTAAAATGATGATGTGGCCTAAAAGAATTTACTTTTTCTAAGATTTTGACGCCAAGAGAAAAATTTTCCTTGTAGATCTCCGAGAGTTGAGAGATGCATAACTCAAACAACTTTTCATTTTTGCTATCTGGAACATGGAGTTTTATAAGAATTAGGAAATAATGAAATTCAACCTTCTAAGCAGAGAAATAATTTTTGGATTTTATCCTCCATGCTTCACGAAAAAATATAATTTTATCTATTTTAGAAAAATGAAAATTTCATTTATATATATTCAAATTAATTGAAAATATATATATATACTACTACAAAAAAGAAAAAAATGGATGACGCCCATCAAAACAATAAAATTAAAAAAAAAAACTAAATATTTTTTGTATCAACCCATTTTATTTCAAATTTCATTCTCTTTGTATTTTGAAAAGAATGTATAATCACAAAAGTTTAAATTGCGAATAAACAAAATAAAATGATTCAAAAAAATATTACTTCAAAAAATTTCTCCTTTGGAAAAAATTTCATTAATCCGGACACTGTGTTCATATACCGAACGAACGTCATTGGAGTCATCGCCCCAAACTCTAATGTAGAGGGTCACGTTTGGGTGTGTTCTCGAAGATCTGCAAGAAAATTAAATGATTTAACAGAAAAAGAAATTTTGGAATTGTGGATGACTGCAAATGAAGTGTCAAAAAAATTGGAAGAAACTGTTTACAAAGTAAAATTTCAAAGAAAATTAACCAAATTTTGATTTTTTTTGAATTAATTAGAAAGGATGCCAAATTTTCCAACATGATGGTTGTGAGAATCCTCAGTTCGAGCATGTTTTTATTCAAATAATTCCGAATTTTTCAAAAACCGGAAAAGGTTATAATGTCATACAAAAATAAAAAAGATTATTTTTTCGAAATTAGACGTTGTTGCAAGAAAAGAAGAGGATTTAAAAAATGAAGCTTTGAGATTTCAAGGTTTTTTCGATCAATGCTATAATTAAAGGCTTAAAGCAAAAATTTTAAAAATAAATGATTTTTTTCTTCCCAATTTGATAATTAAAATGTATTTTTCTTTATTTTGTCTTTTATTTGAAAAGATTGACCTTGGGGAGTTTTATTGGCATTGAAAAGGTCATTGACTGCTGTTGTCTTTATTGTATGTTTCTCTTGAGGTATTTCTAAAATATCTTTTCCAGTATTGATTTCCATGATTTTTTCATGAGAATCTTTCAGGAATGCTCTGAAAAAAAAAGGTCTTTGGTATGAATTTATCAATTCTTCATATTCTTGTTTAAAAATCAACTATATATTTTATAAAACTTATGATTTTTTTTTTAAAAAAAAAAGCACTTCAATCGATTTGATATTAAATTCGAATTCCAACTTTTTTTCATTTTCAACCATGAAGGTGAAGGATCTCAATATGCGTCGAATCATAAAATCTTTTAAAAATTTCTAAAAAAAAATTAAGAACGAAAAGTTTTTTTTCATTTTCTTACTGTTTCTTGGTTTATGTTGTCTTTTTCAATAAGAAAAAGTCCCAAAGGCAACTAAAAAAGATTTTAATGAAGCATTTGTTTATATAAAATAAAAACATCCATCGTTTGCCACTCTTTTGATTGATCTACAATAAAAGCCTGAACTTTTTAAAAAGCAATCTTTTTTTTCATTTACATAAACATTATGATCATAATCAAGATCCGAATCTATTCTCATCAGAATTTTGTAAGTGTTTCCATCGGTTTTCACAGTTATTCTAATACCATTAAAGGATGATAAATTTACTTTGTAAAGAAACTTGAAAGGGATAAAGCCAAAAAACATAAAAAAATTATTACATTTGAATTAAGGCCAAAAAACATTCTCATTGCTAATAAATCGTTTTTTTCTTCCAGTAAATTTCCTTTTCCACATACTTTTATGAAAAGTTTCATTAAATTCCATTCTTGAATAGATACTTGATTTATTTTGAGGATCGAACAATAGTTCTCCTTTAGAATCGCCTAATTAAAATTATAATAAATCAGATATTTATATTGTTTTTCATAAGGAACCTCCATGCATGTCATCAGACACAATTGACCAATTGTATAGACAAAAAGGACTATCGAAAATGTAAAGAGGGGCAGTTAGTTCTGATTTGTTTATTGAGTCGACATCTTCGAGGGTCTTTAAGTCGGTTCTAAAAACTGCTCAGAAAATGAGAGGGGATAATAAATAGTCATTAAACAAAGTTTATTGGATTTGGCCTTAAATAATATGCAGGGTACTCGAAAGGCTTCCATACTTGATCTTAAACGATAAAACATTCGCTTGAAAAAATGTATTTCAGAAATTTTCATTTTTTATATTTTTTCCAATGATGAGGTTTTTTTTTTTAATATAAAAATTAAATTATGGTGTCTATTCATAAAATTAATTTATTCATTTTTTTGTTTTTTTATTATTGCCTTTTTTTCTTGAGATTCAGGAGAATAAGATTTGATGGGACCATGTCCATTCGGTAAAGTTTGCAAGGAAAAAACATCGAACTGATATCCCGCTGACTATTTTTAATAATACAAAATATTTATGCATTTTTGAAAATTTCTAAACAATGCAAAAACACAAAGTGGCCCAGTTTATAATTTTATAAACAAAACAAAAAAACTCACATCATTCTAATCATATTCTGTATCTAATCCAATCTTCTTGGCAAATTTTGGAGTATTGGGTGACGGACTCTCATATACGCATCCAAGGACATTTTGTTGACTTTTGTCTGTTTTGTGGCTTGGTAGTTGTACAAACTCAAAAAAAAATATATTATTTATTTTTTTTGTTTTAATGTTTTAAAATTTTACTAAAAATATTTTAAAAATAAAGTTTTTTTAATTTAAATAAGAAAAAATATTTTTTAATATTTCAAAAAATTAATTATATTTTTAATTTTAAGATTAAAAATTTTTTTTTTGCAAATAAAATTTATCAAAAAAAAAATTTATGTCTTTCCACGTTTATTAAGACCTGTGTGTTTATTTGAAATTCACAAAATTTTTAAAATTTTGAGACAACAGAAAAGGATAGCAATCCGAACAATTTTGTTTGATAAAATTAGGCCAAAAAGTCTCTGTTTTAATCCCATTGCTTTCCTCTGAAAAGAAACTCCCCCAAAACTCTTCATAATCTAGTCCTCCCATCATTTTTCCATTATCTTGTTCTTGCAATTCTTCAAATAAATTAATAGTGTCCCAATCAGGATTAAGAGAACTATAATAATTATCACATATTATATGATCCCCGATGAAAATTTTTTTCTTTCCAATGATCCTCGTTTTTTCCTCGATAAACTTCTCAAGTGTTTTCACATTTCCCTCGACAACATTTTTGCATTTCTTGAGATCCTTGCATACAGGGCCTCTATATTTCAAGTTCTGCACTTCAAATTCAAAGAATTCTTTTTTTTCATCCGTGAAAAAATCGGGTTTGCCTGCATTACAAATGATCAAATCAAACAAATCCTCCCAATTTTTTCCTAATCCATAATCCAAAGTCACTTTAACATAAGGGTAGGGTGAATTGCTTGCCAAAAATAGGAATTTCCCTTGATTTTTCATGTGTTTCAAAATCTGGGTGAGTTCTTCTTGAGGGTACACGTATTTCTGAACATTTTCATAAATTTCTTTATAAAATAAAAAACTTTGCATTTCATAAAGTTTTCCTTTGTAATCCCAGAAAACCCATAATCGGTAATACATTTCATTAAGTTCCTTTTCGATTTCCTTATGTGATTTCGCGGCCCAAAGTGGAGTTGTTTTCTTGTA
>Ga0302320_10017192_pt1 | contig 14703 bp, 8 predicted proteins | sample Bog_T0_3_FD_202130 | JGI IMG/M metagenome (GOLD analysis project Ga0302320, IMG submission 202130) | Peat permafrost microbial communities from Stordalen Mire near Abisko, Sweden - Bog_T0_3 | ecosystem: Environmental > Terrestrial > Soil > Wetlands > Peat | place: Sweden: Abisko, Stordalen Mire...
CTACCTACTGCGCGGAGCGGGATTGGCCAAGCTGAATGAGGCGGGCAATCGCTGGGGCGCATGGATGGCCTCGCAGGCCGGCGCCATGCCTCTGCTGCCGGAGGCGGTGCGCGTTCGGATTGAAGCCGAGATAGAGACGCAATCCGGCTGTAGGTCAGTTTGAATGGTACGGGCTTTATTCCCTGCGGAAAAACTCCATACGGAGGGAGACGGGGGTTTTAACCCCCGTGTAAAGCCAATAGAATGTGGGTGGCTTTAGCCACGGAGGGACGTTTTCGGGATTTTCTCTGCAAAACTGGCTTTTCCCGCACCCTGTTTAGCCCTCGAGGGAACTGCTTTTCAAACTGACACACTGCCCGCAATCCGAGCACTGAGTGGTTTCCGGTAGAATCTCCTGCGTATGCGCAAACTTGATTTTCACCTCACTTTGCTCGCCGCCACGCTTCTACCCTTGAGCCTGCTTGCCCAGACGTCATCGCTTTCCATCCAGGTGGATCATCCCACGGGCGCGGTCAGCCCCATGTTTTATGGGCTGATGACCGAGGAGATCAACTACTCCTATGACGGCGGAATTTACCCGGAGCTGGTGCATGATCGCGCCATCGGCAACGACTGGCGAGCGCTTGGCCATTGGGCGATGGTGGCGCGCGGCGATTCTCAAGTGAAGATTGCCGTGGATCAGAGCACCGGTCCCAGCGCCGCGCTGCCGCGAAGCTTGAAGGTCAGCGTGACGGGGGCCACCGAGGCGGCTCCAGCCGGGGTGCAGAACGACGGCTTCTGGGGCATTGCGGTGCGGCCGCGGACGACCTACACCGGCTCCTTTTACGCCAAGTGCGACAGTGAGAATCTACCCGTGACAGTGAGCCTGGTGAACGACGAGACCGGCGTTACTGCCGCGACGGCGACGGTTGCCGGCGTGACCAAGGATTGGAAGCGCTACAGCTTTACGCTGACCACCGGCGAGACGCAGGCTGCCGCGAACAATCACTTGATTCTTACCGTTGCCCAGCCGGCGACTCTCTGGCTCGATCTGGTTTCTCTCTTTCCGCCCACGTATCAAGGCCGTCTCTTTGGCAACCGCATCGACCTGATGGAGAAGCTGGCGGCAATGCATCCCAAGTTTCTGCGCCTGCCAGGCGGCAATTATCTGGAGGGCAATCACATCTCCGAGCGCTATGAGTGGAAGAAGACAATCGGGCCGTGGGTCGACCGGCCGACGCATCCCAGTCCGTGGGGCTATCGCTCGTCGGATGGAATGGGGTTGCTGGAGTATCTGGAGTGGTGCGAGGACTTGAAGATTGAGCCGGTGCTGGCGGTCTATGCCGGCTACTCGATGACGCAGGAGCACGTGGAGCCTGGGTCGGCGCTGGAGCCTTATGTGCAGGATTCTCTGGACGAGATCGAGTACGTGACGGGTAGCGCCGACACCAAATGGGGAGCTGAGCGAGCCAAAGACGGCCACACCGCGCCCTTTCCGCTGCATTATGTGGAGGTCGGCAATGAGGATAATTTCGACAATTCAGGCTCATATGAGGGGCGTTTTGCGCAGTACTACAAAGAGATTAAAGCGCGTTATCCGAATTTGCAGTTGATTGCCACCATGCCCGTGAAGAGCGTAAAGCCGGATCTGCTGGATGAGCATTTTTACATGCCGGCCGCGGAGTCGTTTGCCAGCGCGCATCACTATGACAAGGCCGACCGCCAGGGTCCGAAGATCTTTGTAGGCGAGTGGGCGACGCTGGAAGGCGAGCCGACGGGGAACCTTGAAGCGGCGCTGGCCGATGCGGCGTGGATGACCGGCATGGAGCGCAATGCGGACCTGATTGTGATGGCCAGTTATGCGCCGCTCTTTACCAATGTGAATCCCGGTGGTTTGCAATGGGCGCCGGATTTGATTGGCTACGATGCTCTATCGAGTTATGGCTCGCCGAGTTACTGGGCGCAGGTAGTCTTTGGCGGTCACCTGGGCACGGAAGCGGTTCCGGCGATGCTGGATCATGCCGGTCCGAAGTTATTTGCCTCGGCAACGCGGGATGAGAAGCAGCGCAAGGTTTTTGTCAAAATTGTGAATGCTTCATCCGAGCCGGCGCGGCTGAGTATTTCGCTCGATGGCGTGAACCGCGTGAAGCACGATGCAACGCTGACGACGCTGAGCGGCGCGACGCCAGATGCAACCAATTCGATCACTCGTCCAGATGCGGTGGTGCCCGTGGAGCGGCGGATCGCGGTTGCCGGAGCCAAGTTCGAGCAAAGCTTTGCGGCTTACTCGATCAATGTGCTCGAACTCAATTACTAGAAGCGGGCCGGAACGGTGTAGGCTGCTCGATATGGCGGTGAAGGCAAGCTGGTACGCGAGCGAATTGCGGCGGGAGCTGGGGCTGCGCAATCGGCTTTGGGCGCGGGGACGGGCGCATGTGGAGAGCTACGGCGATCCGCCGGTGATTGTCTATGCGCCGGAAGAACTTCGCCACGGCAATTTCTTTGATCCAGCTTACGCAGCGATCACCGCGCACCCGGAGTGGCTGCGGCGCTTTGACAAGATCCATGCGCAGGGGCGCGCGCTGCCAAAGGCCGAGCCTGAATCGGGACCGGCCCGGCGTTGGCGAGAGCTGGATTCGTCGATGAGTTCGGATGCGTTGCTGATGAATGTCTTTTGCACGCCGGGCGTGGCGGAAACGCCCGCGGTGCGGCGCACTCTCGGCGCGGATGGGAAGGCCCCGCCCGTCTTTGGCTGGAAGGCGCGCGTACCGTTGGCAAGCGGGCGGTCAGATCGTACGGAAGTGGACATGCGGTGGGGCGAGCTGCTGGTGGAAGCCAAGCTGACCGAGGGAAATTTTCAGACGCGGGCAGCGGCGGTTGTGGAGGCGTATCGCGACTTCGATGCGGTCTTTGACCGGGAGCGTCTGCCTCGGGTGGAGTTGCAGGTCAAGAGGCGGCGCGAGGCGGCTGAGTTTCCCGAGGAGTATTCGCAGGAGCATGAAGAGGCGGCGTTGGATTCTGCCGGCTTCACGCGCCCGCTTTCGCCCTGGCTTGCAGCCGTCCAACCCAGCCCGGAGAGCGGCTATGCGGGCTACCAACCGATTCGCAACGTGCTGGCCGCACAGGAACACGGGTGCAGCTTCTGCGTGATTCACGACGCGCGCCGGCCGGATCTGTGCGAGGCATGGTTTGAGGTGATGGCGGCGGTCAAATCCGCTGATCTTCGTGTACGGCTGAAGGTGCTCACATGGCAGGAACTGGCCGCGCTGCTGCCGGAGGAGTTGCAGAATTTTCTTGATCGCAAGTACGGGATTGTGCAGCCGGGAAGGGACGCCTCGCCTGTGGGCGAAAGCCTGGACGGCGGTGCGGTTGGCGGCTCGCATAAACTGGAGTGATGCGCGAGTTTTTTGGCGGGCTGACTTTTACGCCGCATTGGGGATGAGAGATATGAGGATGACCGGGGCGATGGCCCTTGGATGTTTTGTTGCGGTGGCCTCCGCCGGAGCGCAGACGCGCTTTGATGCCGACGCCGTGAAGATGAACAATCGCGGCGTGGCCGAGATGGGTCAGCAGACAACCGAGCGCGCGGCGGCGTCCTTTGCCGAGGCGATGAAGCGCGATCCCAGGATGGCGCAGGCGGCCATCAACGAGGGGATCTCTCAACTTTATTTACAAAAGCTGGACGAGGCAAAGAAGGCCTTGCAGACGGCGCTCACGCTGGAGCCGGAGAGCGCGCAGGCCTGGTACAACCTGGGGCTGGTGCAGCACGCGGGCAATGAGCTGGAGGCGGCGCTGGCCAGCTTTCAGCATGTGTTGAAGATCGATGCGCGTGATGCGGATTCACTCTATTACGAGGGCGTCTGCTCTCAGGAATTGAAGGATTACGACAAGGCAGTCACGGCCTTCGAGGAGACGCTGAAGATCAATCCGCTGCACGCTTCAGCGCAGTTTGGCCTGGCGCGTTCTTTGCAGCATTTGGGTCGCACGGCAGAGGCCAAGGAGCATTTCAAGCTCTTTCAGCATTTAACCAGCACCAAGGTTTCAGCAGCCGTGGGACTGGGCTACGGCGATCAGGGGCACTACTCGACGGTGGTGCCTGTCTCTGAACCGGAGACGGCCAAGAAGGCGATGATTGCGGTGAAGCTGGTGGCGAGTCCGCTTGTTTCCCAGGTCCGAAAAACCGGGCCTGTGGCACCCAGTTTTACAACAACCGGCGGCGCTTGCATGATGGATGTGACTGGCTCGGGCAGTATGGATCTGCTGCTGATGCAGGCGGGCGCACAGGCGATTCGTGTGCTGCACAACAAGGGCGATGGGAGCTTTGAAGAAATCGATGCGGCAGCCGCTGGGTTGAAGGCCTCCGGCCATGCCGTGGCTTGCGCCGTGGGCGACTATGACGGCGATGGGTTGAACGATCTGGCCGTCGCGCTCGACGATGCGGTGCTGCTCTTCCACAATTTAGGCAAAGGGAAGTTCGAGGATGTGACGGCGGCGGCAGGACTCGCGTCCAGGAACAGACCGAGCGGAATTACATTTATCGATTATGACCACGACGGCGATCTGGATTTATTTTTGACCGGCGCTCCTTTGAAAGAAGGAGGAACGCCGAATGTATTGTGGCGCAATAACGGCGACAAGACGTTTACCGAATGGACGGAGCAGACGGGATTAGGCGGCAGCGGGAAGACGAACGCGGCGATTCTTACCGATTTCAATAACGATAAAGCGGTAGATATAGCCGTTGCTGGCGATGGGCTAGCGCCAGTGCTCTACATCAATCCGCGCGAAGGAAAATATCCAACACAGCCACTGTATGAAGCGAGTCAGCGAGTCGGCAAGTCAGCAATAATTCCGGCTACCGTCGGCATTGCCGTGCTCGACTACAACAAGGACGGATGGATGGATATTGCCGTCACTCATATGGGCGCACCGGGGCTGACGTTGTGGCGCAATGTTGCTGGGCCGGAAAATGTGGGCCGCCGCTTTGAGCCAGTCGAACTGCCATTGCATGGCGCGCTGCGCGGATGGGGCCTGACGCCCATCGATATTGATAATGACGGATGGATCGATCTGGCGGCCATTGTCGATACGAAGGCAGGCCCGCGCGTGAAGGTCTTTCGCAATCGCGGCGATGGCAGCTTTGAAGATGTGAGCACGGCGTTGGGGCTGGATGCGGTGAAGCTGGTTGCGCCGCGTGGATTGATAGCAGGCGACTTCTCCGGCAGCGGCGCGGCGGATTTAATTGTGACGCAGTTGAACGCGCCGCCGGTTTTGCTGCGCAATGTGGGCGGAAACAAGAATCATTCGGTGCGCCTCGATTTGACCGGCTATGCGGACAACAAAACGGCGCTGGGCGTGAAGGTGGATGTCTTTGCCAACGGCCATTGGCAGAAGTGGGAGCTGGCCGGAGCGTCGGGCTATCAGACACAAGGACCGCCGCAGATTCTGGTGGGGCTTGGCGATGCGGAGGGCATCGACCTGCTGCGCATTCTTTGGCCTACCGGCGTCTTGCAGGACGAGATTGATTTGCCTCATCAGCCTGTTATTGCGATGAAGGAAGCCGACCGGCGCGGAAGTTCCTGCCCGGTGCTCTTTGCGTGGGATGGGCATAAGTACAAACTGGTAACGGATGTGATTGGCGCGGCTGTCGTGGGCCATTGGTTCACACCGGCGCGGCGCAATACGCCCAATCCCGGCGAATGGATCAAGATCGATGGAGACAAGGTTGCGACGGTGAACGGCAAGCTGAGCCTGCGCTTCATGGAGCCGATGGAGGAGGTCAACTACATCGATCAGTTGCGGCTGGTGGCAGTGGACCATCCGGAAAATATCGAGGTCAATCCCGACGAGCGATTCCTCGACGATCCGCCGTTTGCCTCGGGGCGCGTGGTGGCTTCAGAGAACGCGCGACTGCCGGTGGGCGCGTGGGATGGCACTGGACGCGATGTGTTGGCGCAAGTGAGCCGCCGCGATCATAAATTTGCCGGCGGATTCACTCCGCTGCCCTATGACGGCTTTGCAAACCTCCACGCGCTGACATTGGACTTGGGTTCGTTAGACGCGCAGTCCCCGCTAAGACTGCTGATGACTGGCTATGTGAATTACTTCAGCGCGACTTCTCTCTACGCCGCGTGGCAGGGAGGCATCAAGCCGATCTCGCCGTATGCCGAGGCGCAATTAGCGGATGGTTCTTGGCAGCGCATTGCCGACGATGTGGGATTTCCGGCGGGGCTGGAACGTACGATTGTGGTGGATCTGACGGGCAAACTGCCAGCAGGTGCGCGGAAGATTCGCCTGGTAACGAACCTCGAAATTTATTGGGACCAGGTACTCATCGATCAAAGCTCCAACGCAAAATCCAAAACATCGGAACTGCCGCTGGCGACGGCCACGCTGCACTTCCGCGGCTACCCGACGCAGATTGAAGGCGCAAGCCCCGGCGATCTGGATTACGATTACGACCGCGTGAGTTTGACCGGGCCCTTCCAGCATCAGCGCGGCAACTACACACGCATGGGCGATGTGATGCCGTTGCTGACGAGCATTGACGACCGTTATGTGATCTTCGGCAGCGGCGAAGAGATTGCCGCGGAGTTCGATACCGCCAAGTTGCCTGCGCTGCCCGCGCATTGGAAGCGCGATTATTTCTTCTACGCGAATGGCTACGTGAAGGACATGGATTGGTGGGATGCGTCTCCATTCACCGTCGCGCAGATGCCGTTCCATGCGATGAGCGCCTATCCCTATCCGGCAAGCGAAAAGTTTCCCGACGACGCAAGTACACTCGACTACCAGTTGAATTGGAATGACCGATTCGATTCCGGCGAGCCGGTGCGGGCCTATCGCTTCGACTACAAGAAAATGCCCTCAACTCCAGCCGAGGATACGAAGCCATGAGGTCGATGGACGAATCGGAGATTCAAGAACTGGCTGAAAGCCCGCGGGGGATCGGCGTGGCTCGCGGAAGCGGCCATCTTAGGTTGGTTCTCAACGGCGTGTGCATTCTGGCCATTCTTTGGCTGGCGCGAGGTTGGCTGCTGCGAGAATTCCACTGGCTGGATGGTTATTCCCAAAAGGAGATTGCAAGGAGACTGGGCATCTCGTCCGGGGCGCTTGGTTTCCTGTACTTTCTGGTGCATACGTTCCTTCCCTTTTTCCATGCCAACACGAAAAAAAAGAAGAAGCGCGCTGAAGAAGAGAAGAAGCAATTCAATCCGCGTTATAACCCCATCGAGGAACGGGATTCGGAAAGTTGGAGCCATGAGCGGCATAACGATTGAGCCGGCCACACGGCAACTGGAACTTCTGCGCTCCGGCGAAATCTCGGTATTGGAGTTAGCCGAGGCGCACATAGAACAAATTACCCGGCTGAATCCGCAGTTGAATGCATTCTCGGACTTTGATGCGGAGCGTGTCCGTGAGCGGGCGCGGAAGCACGATGCGTGGCGCGGCACCCACTCTCGCAGGCCGCTGTTCGGATTGCCGGTGACAGTGAAGTCGTCCATTGCCACGCGCGGATTCAAGTGCGAAATTGGCAGCCTCCTGCATGAGGGCGATATCCCCAAAGAAGACGCGGTTGTGGTGGCGCGGCTGCGGGCGGCGGGTGCGCTGATTCTGGGCACGACGAATTGCCCGGAGTTTCTAATGGCGTACGAGACGGACAATCTGCTGCACGGGTGCACCAACAATCCTTGGGATCTCGAATGCACACCGGGCGGATCGAGCGGCGGCGAGTCGGCGGCGATTGCGGCGGGAATGTCGGCGGCGGGGCTGGGCTCGGATAGCGGCGGCTCGGTGCGCGTACCGGCCCATTTCACGGGCATCTGCTCGCTGAAGCCGACGCCGGGACGGATTCCGGGGCGCGGCCATCTGCCGCCATGCGTGGGGCCATTTTCGACGTTGGGAGCGATAGGCCCAATGGCGCGCACCATGGCCGACGTGGCGCTGCTCTTTCGCACTCTGAGCGGCCATGATCCGCACGATCCAGTGAGTCCACCAATTGAGCTGCGTGAGCCGAGCGCCGAAGAACTGCGCGCGAAGACGATTGGCTATTTCGAGGACGACGGGCTGGTGCCGGTGACGCCTGAGACGCGCTCGGCTGTGCAGGCAGCGGTGGAGGCGCTTCGTGCGGCGGGCTTTCGCGTGGAGCCCTTCCGGCCGCGCACACTGGAGTTGCTGCGGCAGTTGTGGAGTAAATTTTTTGTGCAGTGCGGAGCCATGTTTTATGCGCCCGCGATTCGTGGCCGTGAGCATCAACTGAGTCCTATCTTCAGCGAGTTTCTTGGCTTCTCCGAGGCTCTGCCGGCATTGACCGCCGCCGAGTTGCTGGATGCCTGGGCGGAGTTGGATTTGATTCGCGCAAAAACCCTGGAAGAATTGAGCGCGCATCCGGTGCTGTTGTGCCCAGTGGCCAGCATTCCCGCCTTCCGCCACGGGGAGCGCGAGTGGATTGTCGGAGGGCGGCTTGTGGAGTATCTGGATGCGGTGCGGCATACGCAATGGTTCAATGCACTTGCCGCGCCAGCGGCGGTTGTACCCGTTGGAAGATCGCCGGAGGGATTACCGATTGGCGTACAGATTGTTGCGCGGCCTTTTGAGGATGAGACGGCGCTGGGCGTGGCGGCGGTGTTGGATGCGGCGTTTGGCTACAAGCCGCCGGCGATGGCTTTGTAGTCTCTTCCAAAAAGAACAAAGACGATTTTCCAATCCAGAAAGCTGGTTCAGGTTCGTGCTTTCCCACCCATTATGCAAAAAAAGTGAAAAAGATGGGGCACCCTGCCAGACTGATCCCTAATCCCTGTTCCCTGACCCGCGTCTACACCTTTCGGTTGAGGCGCAAGGGACATAGGCGCGGTACTCTGAGCCTTCCGCTTCCCCAGAAACGGAGCGCGCAGGGTGCGTGAAGATTGGCAAGAACGATTCGCTGAAAGTCCCGATGTGCTGAAGAGCGCGCGATGCCAGCAGACGGTTATACCCGTGCTGGATGTGGAGATCGGCGGCGACGAATTTACGACCATGGCTGGACCCTGCTCGGTGGAGACGGAGTTCCAGCTTTTGGCGACGGCCAATCATGTGCGCCGCGCCGGAGCGCGCATTCTTCGCGGCGGCGCCTTCAAGCCGCGCAGTTCTCCTTATGCATTTCAAGGGCTTGGCCTGGAAGGGCTGAAGATGCTGGCGCGCGCGCGGGAAGTGAGCGGCCTGGCGATTGTGACGGAAGTGATGTCGGAAGAAGACGTTCCGATGGTGGCTGAATACGCCGACATTTTGCAGATCGGCACACGCAATATGGAGAATTATCCGCTGCTGGAGGCCTCGGCGCGGTCAGGGCGTCCGGTGCTGCTGAAGCGCGGAATGTCGGCGACAGTGGCCGAGTGGCTGCGCTCGGCGCAGTTGATTCTGGACAACGGCAATCCCAACGTGATTCTCTGCGAGCGCGGTATTCGCACCTTTGAAACGTCAATGCGCAACACCTTCGACGTGAGCACGATTGCGCTGCTCAAACAGATTTCGCATCTGCCGGTGATCGCCGACCCGAGCCACGCCGCGGGGCATAGCGATCTGGTGCCGGCACTGGCGCGGATTGCAGTTGCCGCGGGCGCGGACGGCATGATCGTCGAAGTGCATTTCAATCCTGACAAGGCCTGGAGCGACGGACAGCAATCGCTGGATTTTGCCGGCTTCGACGCGATGATGTCCGCCATTGATCCGTGGATTGCATTGCGCAGTTTGGAGCGCCCGGTTCCTCTGCGTGAATCCGATGAACTGCGGCTCGCGGGTGCGGCGCGATGAGGCTTGCTTCCAGAGGGCTGGCAATTGCCGCCTCGATCGCGCTGCTGATTCCGCTCTGCGGCTTTGCGCCTGCTCAGATTGAAAGAGCAGGTGCGGAGATTGGCGCGGATGTAATCGTCACCGCCGCGCCGGCTTACGAACCGCTGGCCGCGTTCGCCGGTAAAGAGCGCTTCCCAAAGGGCGCGCAACTGCTACTGATTCACGCGGGAAAGGCGGAGCCGCTGGTGGCGGAGTTTGCTGCCACTGCCGACGCGAACGTGTCCTTCGACGGCAAGCGGGTTATGTTTGCGGGGAAGAGAGCGGCGAACGATTCTTGGCAGATTTGGGAATTGACGCTGGCCGATCACTCGGTGCGCAAATTGGTTGCGGGCGATGGCGATGCGATTCGGCCCTTCTATCTGCCGGGTGGACGCCTGGTTTATGCGCGCCGCACGGCATTCGGATTTCAACTGGAGACCGTGGAGGATGGCAGTCCTCTGGCTCCCAAGGTTTTGAATCCGACAACTGGACCGGGAATGCTGCCGCTCACTTATTTGCGCGGCAGCGCTCTGCCAGCCGACGTACTGGCTGACGGAAGGATTCTTTTTGAGTCGGACTTTCCGCTAGGGTCGGGAGCGACTCCGGAAATGTATCTGGTGTACGCCGATGGCTCCGGCGTCGAGTCGTACCGCTGCGATCACGGCCGCGCGCGCTGGGGCGGAAGGCAGTTGGCGAATGGGGATGTGGTTTTCACACACGGTGCATCGCTAGCGCGCTTTACTTCGCCATTGGCGCATGAAGAGGCTGTTGCCGCACCTCATGCCGAGTACGCGGGAGCAATTGCCGAGACGGCTTCTGGCGCGTGGCTGGTGAGCGCGCGGAGCGTGGCTGGAACGCAATATGCATTGAAACTTTGGAAGCCCGGGTCGCTTACACTGCTGACAGTGCTTACAAAAAGCGGTGCAAATCTTGTCGATCCTGTGCTGGTGTCTCCACGCAACCGGCCAAAGCGTCATCCATCCGGCTTGCATCCATGGGATTACGCCAACTTGCTTGCATTGGATGCGCGGTTATCGCGTGAAGGCGATCTGAAGACCGCGCCTGCATTGGTGCGGCTGGAGACGCTCGACGCCGCTGGCCACGCCATCGTTACGGGCACTGCGCCGGTCGAGCCGGATGGTTCTTTCTTTGTGAAGACGCCGGCCGACAAGCCGATTCGCTTTGCGCTGCTGGATAAAAACGGAACGGTTTTGCGCCAGGAGCACGGATGGTTCTGGATTCGCCGTGGCGAACAACGCATCTGCGTAGGATGCCATACAGGACCTGAGCGCGCGTCGGAAAATCATGTACCGGCGGTGTTGCTCCACAGCACTGAGCCGGTCGATTTGACAGGCATGAAGTCCGCAAGCGAGCCCGCAAAGAAATCGCCGGGAGGCAACTGAGATGCATCTTCGTCTTCTTCTTTTATTCAGCGCCGCTTCGATTGCCGCCGCGCAAACTGCTCCTCCGGTTTCCCCTATTTCGCAACTCACTTCAGCCGCGCAAGCGGCGTCTGCCGCGCCGCAGGCGCCTGTCATACGCTTTGAAGACGCCAGCGATAAAGCGGGCATTCATTTTACGCACAGCTTCGGTTCGCGGCAGTTGGGATCATTGCTGGAGGGTACCGGCGCGGGCTGCATATGGTTCGACTACAACAACTCCGGCCGCCAGTCTCTTTACGTGGTCAACGGGCGTCCGCTGGACGACTCGATGCATCCCTATCCGCTGAAGGAGAAGCCCGTTCCGCTGCCGCACAATCATCTTTATCGCAACGATGGCAACGGCCACTTTACGGATGTGACGGCGCAGTCGGGGCTCGATCCGGATCTGTATGGAATGGCCGTGACAGCGGCCGATTACGACAACGATGGATATGTCGATCTGCTGGTAACCGGCTACGGAAAGACGATTCTCTATCACAACGACGGCAACGGCCACTTCACCGATGTGACGAAAAAAGCCGGCATCAATGTGGACGGCTGGGCGATCAGTTCGACCTGGCTGGATTACGACAAGGACGGCTGCGTGGATCTGTTTGTGGGCCGTTATGTAAAGTTCGATCCCAAGTATCGCGCGTTTTATGCAGCAGATAATTATCCGGGGCCGCTGGATTATGAAGGCGAGACGAACAAGCTTTATCACAATAACTGCGATGGGACATTTACAGACGTCACCGAGAAATCCGGCATCGGAGCCTATGTGGGACGCACCATGGGCGTCACCGCTGCGGACTTTGACAACGACGGCTGGGACGATATTTATGTAGCCAACGATCGCACAGAAAACTTCCTTTTTCACAACAAGCACGATGGAACCTTTGAAGAGATCGGCAACGATTCCGGCACGGCTTTCGGGCAGAATGGAGAGTCCACTTCATCGATGGGCCCTGTCTTTGCCGATCTTGAAGGGCGCGGAGTGTTGGATCTTTGGGTCACCGACGGCCACTATAATCGCCTCCTGCACAACACGGGAAAATTGAGTTTTGAAGACATCGGCGCGGATACCGGCGTCTCACAGACCAATGCGCAGTACGTGAGTTGGGGCACGGGCATTTACGATTTCGACAACGATGGCCAACTCGACATTCTCATCTTTCACGGCGGTCTCATTCATCTTTACCCGCAGGAGCACACGCTTTTTCGCGGATTGGGCGGCGGCAAATTTGCCGATGTTTCGCGCGAGGCAGGGCCGGTGCTGAGTGAGCGCACGACGGCGCGCGGCGCATGTTTTGCCGACTACAACAACGACGGCAAAGTGGATGCGTTTTTGGTGAATCTGGGCGGCAAGGGAACGCTGGTTCACAACGTTTCAACCAATGCTGGCCACTGGGTTGAGATCAAACTGGTGGGGCACAAGAGCAATCGCGACGGCATTGGCGCGCGCGTCGAAATTCTGGCAGCGGGTAAGCGCCAGACGGCAGAGCGCGTAGCAGGATCTGGTTATCTCTCGCAGAACGACGGTCGCCTGCACTTTGGACTTGGCGCGGCAACGGCAATCGACAAACTCATTGTTCACTGGCCCAGCGGGCGTGAACAGACGCTGGAGAAGCTTGGCGTGGATCAGGGGCTGACAGTGGAGGAACCGAAGTGAAGTTGCGCCGACTAGCTCGATACAGCGCGGCTCTGGCCTTAACGGCCGCAGCAGTGCTGACCGTCTCGCTTTGGCGTGGCGCGGATCGCCCGGTGCGCGCCAGCGAGGCCGAAGCCGAGGATTACGCTTCTCCGATTGAAGTTGCGCTCTCGCCCGATGGCGCAAGGCTCTATGTGCTCTGCCAGCAGATGAATGAAGTTCGCGTTCTGGATGCGGCGACAAACGCCGTGATCAAGATTATCGCTGTGGGCGCAGTGCCGCGCGGCTTCTCGCTTTCGCCGGATGGTGTGCGACTCTATGTAACCAACACCTGGGACGATACGCTGTCGGTAATTGACACGCGAACCCTGGCCGTTGTTGAAACGTGGCCGGTAGGCGCGGAGCCATCGAGTGTGGTGGAAGATCGCGCGGGTAAGCGCCTTTATGTGGCCAACAGAATCAGCAGCGATGTAGCCGTGCTGGACGCGGCTACCGGAGTGGAAGAGAAGCGGCTTTCCGCCGGACGCGGCGCAAGTTATCTGACAATTTCTCCGGATGGAAGCCGGATTTACGCAACGCACGTCTATCCGAATCCGCCTCGTGTGCGCACGGAACTCGACAACCGCACTGCGCCGGAGTCGGAAATAACGGTGATCGATACGGCGCGCGCCGTGGTTGTCGATCGCATTCCGCTGCACGCCATCGCGGGGGTCTTTCATCTTGCTTTTTCCACCGATGGCCGTCTCGGTGCGGTGGCTGAGTATCATCCGAAGAACCTTGTACCACTGGCGCATCTGGAGCATGGCGGCGCATTTGCTTACACGCTGACGCTGATCGGCGCGGATGTGGGCCAGCCGGTGGAGATTCCGCTGGATGAACTGGAGCGCTATGCGGCGCGGCCCTTCGGCGTATTGATTGCGCCGGACAAATCGCGCATCTATGTCACCTGCGGCGGCTCGGAGTCCGTTGCGGTCATCGACGTGCAGCGGTTGCTGAAGTTCGTGCACACACGGCCTCATGCACAGGCTGTTTCTTATGCAAGCGATCTGGCTGCCAGCGCAAATTATGTGGTGGCGCGCATCCATGTTGGACACGATCCGCGTGGGCTGACGTTGAGCCGCGATGGACACAGGCTTTTCGTCGCCAATCGCCTCGACGATACGATCAGCGTTATCGATACGCGCAGCAATCTCGTGGCTTCGACGATCACGCTTGCGGGGCCGAAGAACATCTCGGCAACCCGCCACGGCGAACAAACTTTTTATACCGCGCGCTATGGCTTTCAAGGACAGATCGGCTGCGCCAGTTGCCACATCGATTCTACCTTTGACGGCCTCACCTGGGATCTGGAGCCGGATGGTTTTGGGCGCGACATTGTCGACAACAAAATGCTTGAGGGCGTCAAAGGCACGGAGCCTTACAAGTGGAACGGCGGCAATCCGAATATTCCCACCGAGTGCGGACCGAGGACAGAGAAGTATTTTTGGCGCTCGGAGCAGTACGACAATCTGACGCTTGCCGACTTGTCGATCTACATTCGCAATATGCGGACGCGGCCCAACCGCTGGAAACTTGCGGGCCGCGAGATGACGCCCGCGCAGGAGCGGGGCAAGGCGATTTTTGAACGAAGCACGGACAAGTTTGGCAAGCCGATCGATGAATACAATCGCTGCTCATACTGCCATAGCGGCCCCAAGGGCACGAACCAGAAACTTTTTGACGTAGGAACGCGCAAGGTCACGGACAATTCCGGCATGCTCAAGACTGCGCCGCTCACCGAGATTGCGCTGACTGCGCCTTATCTGCATGACGGCTCGGCGCACACGCTGGAAGAGATATGGACGGTCT
>Ga0302320_10017194_pt1 | contig 14703 bp, 11 predicted proteins | sample Bog_T0_3_FD_202130 | JGI IMG/M metagenome (GOLD analysis project Ga0302320, IMG submission 202130) | Peat permafrost microbial communities from Stordalen Mire near Abisko, Sweden - Bog_T0_3 | ecosystem: Environmental > Terrestrial > Soil > Wetlands > Peat | place: Sweden: Abisko, Stordalen Mire...
ATGGAATTGGACGATCTTCTGCCGATTATGGAAGCGGCCAGCCTGCTCCAGTTCGCGCGGCTGGAGAAAGGCGACGTGGAGATTACGCCGCAAGGAATGGCCTTCGCCGAAGCCGATATTGCCGCGCGCAAGAGCTTGTTCCGCGAAGCCGCGCGCGCTCACGTCGCGCTGCTCCAGCAGATGGAGAGTTGTCTGGGGAGCAAGGCCGACCACGCCATGCCGCTCGACTTCTTCCGCGACATTCTGCGCGAGCATTCGGCCGATCAGGAAGTGGAGCGGCAACTCGATACGGCGCTGAACTGGGGCCTTTACAGCGATATTTTCTCGTACGACCGGCAAGCCGACCGGCTCCAATCGCCCGAGCCCGCGCCCGCGGTGGGCGCGTCCGTGCGGGCAGGGGAATGACAGGCCAAGGGACGAAGTCCGCCGCCACGTGCCCGCCCTGGGCCCCGTTTCCCGCGCGGATTCCCTCGCTGCTGAAGGACCTGCCGATCATGCTCGCGGGAATGGCCCTGCTTTACGGATTGCTGTCGCTGACGCGCTACTGGACGGGGCCCGTTAGCGCGCAGCCGCCCATTCGGCTGGATGCGGCGGCATTGCCGCAATACGCGCTGTACTCGGTGGCGCGAATCCTGCTGGCCTACCTGCTCAGTTTGATCGTGGCCGTGGCATACGGCTATGTGGCGGCGCACCACGCCACGGCGGAGCGGATCATGATTCCGCTGCTCGACACGCTGCAATCCATCCCCGTGCTGAGTTTTCTTCCGCCCGTAATGGTGGCGATGGTGGCGCTGTTTCCCACCAGCCAACTGGGCCTGGAACTGGGCGCGATTCTGTTGATCTTCACGGGCCAGGTGTGGAACATGGCTTTCAGCGTCTACTCGTCCCTGCGCAACGTTCCCCGGGACTTGCTGGAAGCGGCCGAGGTCTACCGGTTGAGCCGCTTGCAGACGTTTCTGCAACTGGAGCTGCCGTACTCGGCCATCGGGCTGATCTGGAACTCGATGATGTCGGTAGCGGGCGGTTGGTTCTTCCTGATGGCGTGCGAGATGTTTGTCCTCGGCGCGCGCGACCTCCGCCTACCCGGCCTGGGCTCCTATTTGCAAACCGCCGCCAACGCGGGAGACATGGGCGCGATTGTGCGCGGAGTGGCCACGATGGTCGCGGTGATCGTGCTCATGGATCAACTGATCTGGCGGCCGCTAATCGCGTGGAGCGAGAAGTTCAAGTTCGAGCAGGTGGAAGGGGCGCAGGCGCCGGCCTCGCCGATTCTCGATTGGCTCCAGCGGTCGAAGCTGCTGGCCGGCGTGGGGCGGCGGACGGTGGCGCCGGCGCGCGAGGCGCTGCTGATGCGCTTCGCGAAGCGGCGCAGATCTCCAGGCGGGCCGGGTAAGAGCAAACTGCGAGGTTGGGCGGGATGGGCTTTGGGGGCCGCGGCCGTGGCGGGCATGGGGTTCGCGGTTACCAAGATGATTGTGGTTGTGACGGCGTTAACGGCCGCGGGGCTACGGAGCATCCTATGGGGAGCGGGCGCTACCTTTCTGAGGGTGGAAGCGACGCTCGCGCTCGCGGGCCTCTGGACCATTCCAGTGGGAATCTATATCGGATTACGACCTAGATTATCGGCCCTCGCGCAGCCAATCGCGCAGGTTGCGGCGTCCGTGCCGGCCACGGCCCTTTTCCTGATCGTGCTGCTGGCGCTGATCCGTATCGGCGGCGGATTGGGCATCGGTTCCATGGTTCTGCTGCTGCTGGGAACGCAGTGGTACATTCTGTTCAACGTAATTGCGGGCGCTTCCGCCATACCGTCCGATTTGAAGGAGGTCGCCGAGGTCTTCCGGCTGGGAACGGTTGAGCGCTGGCGCAGGCTGTTTCTGCCGGCTGTCTTCCCCTACCTGATTACCGGGTTCGTCACGGCGTCGGGCGGGGCGTGGAACGCCAGCATTGTGGCGGAATATTTCCGGCTCCACGGCAAGACGTATTCCATAACCGGGCTGGGCGCCGTCATCAGCCGCGCCACCGACCGCGGAGATTTCCCCGTCCTCCTGGGCGCGACGCTGGTGATGGCGGCCATGGTGATCACCGTCAACCGGCTGGTGTGGCGGCGGCTCTATTCCCTGGCGTCCACAAGGTTCAAACTGGAAAGCTGAGTGTATACTGGTTGAACCGGAGGGGGGCCGGCTCTATGGCCACGGCGCCGATTGCGCACTACAAGATCAAGTCCAAGCTGGGCGAAGGCGGCATGGGCGAAGTGTACCGCGCCACCGACACCAAGCTGGGCCGCGACGTCGCCATCAAGGTGATCCCCGACGCGTTCGCGCGCGATGCCGACCGCATGGCGCGGTTCCGGCGCGAAGCGCAGGTGCTGGCCTCGCTCAACCACCCGAATATCGCCGCGATCCACGGCGTCGAAGAAAACGCGCTGGTGCTGGAACTGGTGGAAGGCCCCACGCTCGCGGAGCGCATTGCGCAGGGGCCGATTCCGCTTGAAGAGGCGCTGGGCATCGCCAAACAGATCGCCGATGCCCTCGAATACGCGCACGAGAAGAGCATCATCCATCGCGACCTGAAACCCGCCAACATCAAGCTCACGCCGGAAGGGCAAGTCAAGATTTTGGATTTCGGCCTGGCCAAGGCGCTGGCCAACGAATCCCTCGCGGGCGATTCGGAAGCCTCGCCCACGCTCACCATGCGCGCCACCATGGCGGGCGTGATCATGGGCACGGCGGCCTACATGTCGCCGGAACAGGCGAAGGGCAAGGCAGTGGACCGCCGCGCCGATATCTGGGCGTTCGGCGTAGTGCTGGTGGAGATGCTTACCGGCCGCTCCATGTTTAGCTGCGAGACGGTCTCTGAGACGCTGGCGGCGGTGATGATGACGGAGCCGGACGTGAGCGCCCTGCCGCCGCTCCCGGCCGGCGTGCGTACGCTGATCCGCCGGTGCCTGACGAAAGACCCGCGGAAGCGGCTGCGCGACATCGGTGAAGCGCGCGTCCTGCTCGACGAACGCGAGTTGGCGATGGCGGAACCCGCGGCCATGCCCGCGCCCGCGCCGGCCGCGCCGCCAGTCCGCCGCCCGCTCGGTTGGATGATCGCCGCCGCGGTATTGGGTCTGGCGGCGATTGTGATCGCGGCCATTCACTTTCGCGAGAAGCCCGCGGAACTGCCGGTGGTGCGCTTCCCCCTTTGGCCGCCGGATAAGACGGTGTTCACGCTATCGGTTGCAGCGCCGGCCTCCGCCATCGTTTCGCCGGACGGGCGTCGCATCGTCTTCAGCGCGACTTCCGGAGACGGCAAGACCCAGCTATGGGTTCGCTCGCTCGACGCGCTGACGGCCCAGCCGCTGCCCAGCACCGACGGCGGGACCGCCGCATTCTGGTCGCCCGATAGCCGTACCATCGCGTTCGCCGCGGATGGCAAGCTCAAGAAGATCGACGCCGCGGGCGGACCGCCGCTCACGCTGACGGATGCGCCGAACCTGCGCGGCGGCTCGTGGAGTCCCGAGGGGGTCATCGTGTTCTCGCCCGACACGGCCGCCACTCTCATGCGCGTGCCGTCCGCGGGCGGCGCCGCGTCGCCTGCCACGAAGTTCGACACGGCGCGCGGCGAGAGTACCCACCGCTTCCCATGGTTCCTGCCCGACGGCCGCCACTTCCTGTTCGGCGCCGGCTCCGTCGGCGGAGACCACAAACAGGTGATGGTGTGCGTCGGGTCGCTCGATTCCCCCACAAGCAAGGTTCTGCTGGAGGCCGATTCCAACGCCATCTACTCACAGGGCTATGTGCTGTTCCTGCGCGCCACCACCCTGATGGCGCAGCCGTTCGACGCTAAGAAGTTGGCGCTCGCCGGCGACGCCGCCCCTCTGGCGGAACACGTCCAGCACGTCTTCACGACGCCCTCCACCTACTTCGGCCTCTTTTCCGCGTCGGCGAGCGGATTGCTCACTTACCAGACCGGCGCGGAGTTGAGCAACATCCGGCTCACCTGGCTGGATCGCAACGGCAAGCGCCTCTCCACGGTGGGAGATCCCGCCGACCTGGGCGAGATGCGGCTCTCACCGGACCAGAAGAACGCCTCGGTCGCGGTGACCGACGGAAGCAATACCGACATCTGGATTTACGACCTGGTGCGCGGACTGCGCACACGTTTCACCTTCGACCCCGCCGTGGAGCGGCAATCGGTATGGTCGCCGGACGGGCGCAGCATCGCGTTCAACTCGAATCGCAAAGGTCATTACGACCTGTACCGCAAGTCCGCGGACGGAACCGGCGCCGAGGAGTTGCTCTACGCCGACAATCTGGAGAAAGACCCGGACGGCGTCTCGCCCGACGGCAAGTTCCTGTTGTATTCGGCGACAGGCAATTCAAAGACCGCCTCCGATGTCTGGGTGCTTCCGCTGACCGCCGGCGCGAAGCCTTATCCGCTGGTGCAGACGCCCTTCGCCGAAGCGGACGGCCAGTTTTCACCCGATGGGAAGTGGGTCGCCTATACCTCGAACGAATCGGGACGCTATGAAGTCTACGTAATTCCATTCGCTCCCGGAGGAGGCGCGCCGGGCGGAAAGCGCCAGGTCTCTATCGCCGGCGGAGGCATCAACCGTTGGAGCCGCGACGGCAAGGAGCTTTTCTATATCGGGCTCGACCTAAAGCTAAACGTCGCCGAGGTCGGCGCCAAAGGCGGAAGCTTCGAAGCCGGCCAGGTGACCCCTCTGTTCGGAAACTTGGGCAGCCTCGTCTACGACGTGGCGACCGGCGGCCAGCGGTTCCTAGCCGTCATGCCGCCCGAGCAAAGCACGGAAGCGCAGCCGCTGACCGTGGTGCAGAATTGGGCCGCGGGGCTTAAGAAGTAGGGGCCGATGCGCCAGATCCGGGCCGCGTTGGTACGATGAAAAAGGGGTCAGAATTATGGAGCGCCAGACACAATCGGAAACAGCCCGGGCGGCGCCCATTCCGCACAGGCCGGATAGCGCCTCCGTCGATACGGCCACGTTGGAACTTCTCGCGAGTTGGCGGCGTCAAGATGCCACCGAGAACCCGGAAACGATTCGCGCAGCGGAGCAGGAGCTTATTGAGTTCAAGCGCGCGATGAATGAGAGCCGCACTTCCACGGGGGAGCGTCTTCTCTTTCCGTGAACCGGATTCTCTTCCTCGATTCCGGACCTCTCGGACTGCTCACCCATCCGCAGCGTAGCGCCGAGGTTATCGCGGCCACCGAGTGGCTCTCCGGGTGTCTCTTCGGGGGCAGTCGCGTCATCGTGCCCGCCATCGTCTACTACGAACTGAGGCGAGAGATCTTGAGGGCCAGGAAAAGCTTCAGCCGCCGGTCGTCTCGATGCCTTCGTCAATGCCGCTCCCGGGCGCTACCTTCCGCTTTCGGACCAAGCGCTGCGGCTGGCTGCCGAGCTTTGGGCCGAGGCGAGGCAGAAGGGCCGGCCGACCGCCGAATCAAAAGCGCTCGATATCGATGTTCTGATTGCCGCGCAAGTTCTCTCCTTCGGAGCCCTCCCCTCGGAGATGGTCGTTGCGACTACCAACCCGAAACACCTGTCCCAGTTCACTACCGCTCGACTCTGGAGCGAAATCCTTCCATAAAGCGATGGCCGCCGAAACCGGGAGTGTGTGACGTGGACCCGGCGGAACTATGGGTTGGCGAAAAGGTTTGCAACATCAATGGTGCCGCCGAACACGGGTGATGGAACGGCCAGACCCTTGCCGTATACCTGTATCCCCGTGCGGGTGCCGTGAACGGCGACCGTTCTGGTCGCCGGATCGACGATCCAGAACTCCACGGCGCCTTCCCCGGCCAAGGTGGTCATCGCTTTATCGAGCATCTCGGCCTTGGTGTTCGAAGGCGACTTTACCTCGATAACCAATTCCGGCGACCCCACGAGCCACTTTTCGATGGCGTCGTAGCGGGCTGCGCTCACGCACGCGACATCTGCGCCCCACAGCTCGTTCTCAGGGAACGGTCTGTACGGAAACTCCGTATCGACGATGAAACCCGCCGGTTCCGCCGCGGGTTCCAGCAGCTTCCGCAACCGGCGCTGTAGTTCTTTATGCTTGTGAACTGGATAGGTCACGAAGACCGCTTCACCATGGTGCAATTCATATCGACCGCCGGGCGGATCGGGAATCCGCTCGAACTCTTCCACGGTCAGCGGTCTTGGAATGCGCTGGGCTCCCATGGTCTCTCCATTTTACAGCAATTGGGTCGCGATCCGGGTGCTTGCTATCCTGCTTGCTATACTGCTAGCCGAACAGATAGACGACCCTCACCAGCGAGCACCAGTGGATCGCCTTGTTCGGTCTCTCGGTCATGATGAACTCGTCCGCACGATAAGTGGGCTGCCGCCAGGTGGAGGGCGTCCAACAGCCCGACCCGGTAGTGGGTCGGTTTGAAACTGGCGCCTTCTGAGTAGTTGTCGTTGCCCACAAATGGCACGACGGTGGGAACGCTGGCTCGACCCAATACCCTATATGCTCCCGGTGGGAGTTCCATTTCCAGCGATTTCCCATCGGCGACCTTAACAGAGCGTTCCACGGAACCGTAGAAGGTCACCGTAAGCGTGTAGCCGGTTTCGTTCAAGAGCGAGAGCCGCGGTGGATCGGAACCGTCAGACCGGCTTACCACCTCAGCGGGCGGCAACTGGGAATACTTGCCGCTTTGAATAACGGCGTCAATCTCGCTACCCGCTTGCCGTGCAACCTTCTTTGGATCTGCCGTGTAACTCTTCGGCTTGTGGGCTCGTGCCGTCTGGAGTACCTGCGCTTCCGGGGGCCGGGCTATCTGCGGCTCTGGCGGCACTCCAAGCTGGGTAGTTGCCGAGGAGTTGCTGGCGGTTCGAGGTTGATCTGGTGGTGTTCTTCTTGTGGAGAGCTCCGCTATCGCTACCGCGAAAACCGAAATGAGCACGACTGCCCCGACAACCCATTTCCACTGCCATTCCCTTATCCCCGTGAGAACGACCCCGAATGTCGGAATGGAATCTTGGACGTTCTGCTTACCCGCTTCGGCATCTGCAATCCACTTGTCATGCTCAGCCCTCTTTGCGGAATCGGAGAGCGCTGCGTATGCTTTGGTTACGATCCGAAGAATAAAATCAGGCTCTCAGAAATTCCCGCTCCGGCGATTCGCTATCTCGCGCTCAAGTTCCCGGCGTGTGAGCATCTTCTCGCCCGATGCGCGAATTTTCTCGCTTATCCGACGGAGATCCCTGCCTAGTTTCGACACAGCCGGCTTCCCGTTATGGCCGTTCTTCGGGGCGGCTACTTTGTCAGTGGCTCTTGCCATGACTTCATTCTAACCCGGCGCTAAATTCCCAGCCTGGCTCGCCGCGCCATCTCCCCTAGCGTCTGGTTCGTCCCTGGCCGATGACCCTTCAGCGGCAGGATGCGTTCGTGGATGGCGTCCACCAGCCAGCCGGGCTGCGGGAAGAACAGCGCCTCCAACTCCGCGGCGGGCGTGATCCAGTTGCGCGAGCCGAGCACCACGGGCGGCGCATCCAGGTCGTCGAAACAAAGCTGGGTCAGCGTGGCGGCCACGGTCTGCATGACCGAGCCGCGCTCGACAGCTTCACACACCAGCAGCGCTTTGCCCGTCTTGCGCACCGATTCCACCAGCAAGTCGTAATTCAGCGGGTTGGCGGACCGCAGGTCGATCACTTCGGCGGAAACTCCGTAACGCTCCTGAAGCGTATTGGCCGCGGTGATCGCGTCATACAGCGCCGGACCGAGGGTAAGAATCGTCAGGTCCTTACCGCGGCGCTTCACGGAGGGTTCGCCCAGCGCGATCTCGTAGTAGCCTTCCGGCACGCCTTGCTCCTCGAACATCTCGCCGTAATCGTAGATTTTCTGGCTCTCGAAGAAGATCACCGGGTCCGTGCCGGCCAGCGCTGCGTTCATCATGCCCTTGGCATCGTACGGCGTCACCGGGTAGACCACTTTCAATCCGGGTATGTGATGCACCAGCGCGGAGAAATCCTGCGAATGCTGCGCGCCGTACTTCGCGCCGACGGAGATCCGCAGCACCACCGGCATCTTCAGTTGCCCCGCCGACATGGCCTGCCACTTCGCGAGCTGGTTGAAAATCTCGTCCCCCGCGCGGCCCATGAAATCGGCGTACATCAGCTCCGCCACCACGCGCCCGCCTTCGAGCGCGTACCCCACGGCTGCGCCCACAATGGCGGCTTCCGAAATCGGCGAGTTGAACAGGCGATGGTACGGCAGCGCCTCGGTCAGACCGCGATACACCGCGAACGCGCCGCCCCAGTCGCGGTTCTCTTCCCCGAAGGCAATCATGGTGGGGTCGATGGCGAAGCGGTGAATCAGCGCCTCGAAGATGGCGTCGCGAATGTTGTACGCCTTCATCTTCGGGACCGGCTTGCCCCCGTCGGTGGGCGTGCGGATCTTGCCGCGAATCTGCTGCACACGCGAATTCTCCGCCAGCGGCTTCAGAAACTCCGGCTCGCGGTCGTCGAATCGCTCCACACGCTGGTTCGAAAACATCACCGACCCTACCAGCTCGGAACCGGCCGCCACGCGCGGGCTTGTTTCCAGATCGGCCGCCAGACGGAACATGGCGAACACGGCTTCTTCAACTTCCTCGCGCGCGGAGGCCAGCGCGTCTTCGGCGGCCAAGCCGTTCGCCACCAGCTTGTCGTGAAACGCCGGAATGGAATCGGCGCGCTGCCACAGCTCGATTTCTTCCTTGGAGCGATAGCTCGACGCATCCGAAGGCGAGTGGCCGCTGATCCGGTACGTGACGGTGTCCAGCAACACCGGCCCGCGCCCTTCCGCGAGCAAACGCTTCTTGCGGCGGAACGCGTCGATCACCAGCAGCGGATCGTAGCCGTTCACGCGCTCGGCGTGCATCTGTTCGGGGTTGACGCCCGCGCCGATCCGCGCAATGAACTGCACGCCCATGGTCTCGCCCAACGGCTGCCCGCCCATGCCGTAGAAGTTGTTCATGCAGTTGAACAGAATCGGCAGGCCCCCGCCCAGCGAGGCGTCCCACAGCTTGCGGTACTGGTCCATGGCGGAGAAGGTAATGCCTTCCCACACCGGACCGCACGCGAACGACGCGTCGCCGATGTTGCACACCACAATGCCGGGCTTCCGGTTGACCCTCTTAAAAAGCGCCGCGCCGGGCGCGATGGGGCCGGAGCCGCCCACAATGGCGTTGTTCGGGTAGATGCCGAACGGCGTGAAGAAGGCGTGCATGGAGCCGCCCATCCCGCGATTGATGCCGGTCTCCCTGGCGAAAATCTCGCTATACGCCCCGTAAACGAAGAACCGCAGCGCCAGCGCCCGCACGCTTCCGCTGAATCCCTTCTCCGCCGGCCGAAGCAGCGCGCCGTCCCGGTAAGACTGCATGATGCCCAGCAAATCGGCATCGCTGAATTGCCGGATAGCGGAAAAAGCCTTAGCGAGAATCTCACCGTGGCTGCGGTGCGAACCGAAAACATGGTCGTCGGGCGTGAGCGCAAAAGCCATGCCGACGGCCGCGGCCTCCTGCCCGATGGACAGGTGCGCCGGCCCGGCATGCTGGTACGCGATGCCCTTGTACGCGCCCTTGGTCTTGATCTCGTTGAGGATGGTTTCGAATTCCCGGATGGCGCACATGTCGCGCCAGATGTTCAGAAAGTCGTCCGCGGAATACGCCGCGCGTTCTTCCTCCGCCGTCTCGCGGTAGGCGTTCACCGGAATATCGGAGAAGTGGATCGCTCCCGTGGAAAACACCTTCTCCGGTTCTATGACAATCGACTTAGGCATGGACCCCCAAAATCGCTTCGCGCAAGGCTTCGGAAACCGTGGGATGCGGGAACACGATTCCGCCCGCGTCGGACACGGACATTTCCGTCTCCATCATGGCCGCCGCCGCGACGATAAACTCGCTCGACGCGTCGCCGATGGCATGCACTCCCAGGATCTCGCCGTAGCGCTTCCCGGCGAGCACCTTCACCATGCCCGTTCCGCCTTCGTTTTCGATGAGAAACCGGCCCGCCGCACCCATCGGCGCAACGGACTTCTTGTATTCGACCCCACCGGCCTGTAATTCCTCTTCCGTGCGCCCCACCGAGGCCACCTCGGGATGAGTGTAAATGACCGCTGGAATCGCATGGTACCGAATCCGGTCCTTGATTCCGAACATGTTGTTGACGGCGGCGATGCCTTCGCGTGTGGCGGCGTGCGCCAGCATGCAGCGGCCTGTCACATCGCCGCAAGCCCACACGCTCGGGATGTTGGTCTTGCCGCGGTCGGAGGTGCGAATGCCCGAGGGGCCAAAATCGACGCCCACTTCCTCAAGACCCAAGCCGTCCACCACGGGCACGCGTCCCGCCGCGTTCAGGACAGCGTCGAAGCTTCCACCGGCAGCGGCGTCATCCGTCGAGGATAGGTGAAACTCGATTCCCTTGCGCGTGAGGATTTGCAGCAAACGGGTAGAAACTTCCCCGTCGCACGATGCGGCGATGCGCGGCCGCCTTTCGAAAACCGCGACGTGCGCGCCGATCTCGTTGAAGAAGCACGCAAACTCCAGGCCAATGTAGCCGCCACCGATGATGGCGATGCTCGCCGGCACGCGCGCAAGCGAGAAGACCGTGTCGGAATCGAGCACGCCCTCCGCGTGGACCGCGGGCCGCGACCCGGTGGCGATCAGAATATTGGCGGTCTCGTACAACTCATCTCCGGCCTTCACCACGCTGCGCGAAACCAGCCGCGCGTGGCCGGCTATCGTTTCCACACCCGCGCGCTTGAGCATTCCCTGAACGCCTTTGCCGAGCGTGGCGACGATGCGGTTCTTGCGCTCCACCACGGCCGGCAGATCGAACTCCACCGCGCCCACGCGCACGCCGTAGCGCGCCGCCTCGCCGCACTCCCGAAAGAGCCGCGACGAGCGCAGGAAGGTCTTGGCCGGGATGCACCCGGCGTTCAGGCACGTGCCGCCGAGCCGGTCCTTTTCGATCAGCGCGACCTTTTTTCCCATACGGGCGGCGTGAGCGGCTGCCTCATATCCTCCCGGCCCGCCGCCGATCGCGATCAGATCGTACATAGCCGCTCCACGCTTTCGATCTTCGCCTTGAGGACTTGCAGGAACCGCGCGCCCGGCGCGCCGTCGATGGCCTGGTGGTCGCAAGTCAGGGAGAATCCGATCGAATCGATAAACTCGATGCCGTCTTCCCCGCGCACGGGCTTCACCTGGATGGCGTCCACTCCCAAAATCGCCACCTGCGGCGGGTTCAGCAGCGGCGTGAACAGTTCGATGCCCAGGCCTCCCAAATTGCTCACGGTGAAAGTGGCGCCGGAAAGATCGTCCACGGAAATCGTCCCGCCGATAGCTTGCGCGGCCAGCTCGTGCATCTTGCGCGCGAGTTCGAAGACCGTCAGCTTATCGGCATGGCGCACCACCGGCGCCATCAATCCTCTTGGCGTATCGCAGGCGAACGCCAAATGCACCTCGGCGTGGCTGTGAATGCGGCCGTCGATCCATTCGGAGTTCAGGGCTGGGAACTCCACAAGCGCTTGTACCGCGCAGAACGCGGCCAGGTCGCCGATGGTGATATCCGCAGCCGCGGCTTTGGCGCGTTTGCGCAACGCCAGCAGACCGCGCGCATCGGCGGAGGAATGCAAGGTGTATTGCGCCGTGGCTGCCAGAGACTCCCGCATGCGCCGTGCGATCTTTTCGCGGATCCCGGAGGGCGGCGCGGGCCGCGGCGCCGCGGGCGCCGGCGGGGATGCTGGCCGCGTAGACGAGTGATACAACTGTCGCAGATCGTCTTCGAGGACGCGTCCGCCCGGCCCGGAGCCGGCAACTCCCGCGGGATAAAACCGGTGTTCTTCGGCGAAGCGTCGCGCGCGAGGGCTGAAAGAACCCTGGAGGATTGGCGCCTCTGCGGAAGAAGGCAGGTCGGGAGAAGAAGGCAGACCAGGAGGTCCGCCCCACTGGGCGGCGGCTGGCGCGGCGAGCTTAGGCCGGAACGCCTCCGCATCTTCCCCCGGTTCGCCAATCACGAACAGGTTCGTGAAAACCGGCGCCAGCGCGCCTTCCGCGAAGAACGTTTCAAGCAGTGCGCCCGTCACCGGCGCGGTGACCTCAAAGGTGGCCTTGTCGGTTTCGATCTCCACCACCGTCTCTCCGGCGGATACCCGGTCGCCCTTGCGCTTCACCCACTTCGCCACCAGGCACTCTTCCACCGTGTTGCCGAGCTTCGGCGCCTCCACGGGCGTAGCCATCTAACGGAAATTCTCCATCAGTCTCCATCCGGCATCGACGAACTGGCCGAGGGTCCGTTGGGTGGCCCCGAATCCCATGAACTCGGAGGGCGTCATGCCGTCCGGCTCGTAGGCGCGCACAAATTCGGGCATGCCGCGCAACCGTTCGATCGCGCCGGCCGGGACGGGCCTCTCGATGCATTCTTCGCGCGGAAATTCCCGCGTGACGAAGACGTCTTGCCAGGCTGGCGCAATGGACATCAGCAAATCGGCTCCGGCCAATTCGGTAAGGTGGTAGTCGCCGCGCAGCGCCGCAATCAGCAAAACGGCCCGATAGCCGCGCTCCCGATAGATCGCGTAGGCGCGTTTCGTGGCCGCCAGGCCCGCTTGGCGGATATCGGATTCCGATACGGCGGCGCCCGTGTCGTGCGCCACCTCCCGCAGGAAATCGTCCAGGCGGCCAATCATGATCACCGAGAAGCACTTCCCCGGCTCGATGCCTTTATCCCGTGCGCGCGCAGCCCCGGCGCGATGCCGCTCGGCGACGGCGATGACTTGGGGAACCGTAAAGCTGACCGTCGCGCAAACCGCGATTCCCTCCGCCGCGCACTCTTCCAGCACGTCCAGGCCGGCGGCCGTAGCCGGCAGTTTCACGGCGATGTTCGGCGCCCAGTCGTGGAAGCGGCGCGCCATCGGCAGCATGCATTCCCGGTCGCCGGCGCGCATGGGGTTGACCTGCGCGCAGACCAGGCCCGCACTGCCGCGGCTCGCTTCGAACTGGGGCATCAGCTTCGCGGCCGTCTTGGTCACCGCGATGCGCATCAGCGCCTCCGCCTTCTGTTCTGGCGGCAAGTTCAGCGCCAGCGCCGAATCGATTTCGGAGGCCCAGCGTTGCCGGCCCTTGATCAATGCCAGATTGGACAGGAATGGGTTGGTGGTAACGCCGATGGCTCCGCGGTCGAGGCCCAATTCCAATTCGGCGGCTTCCGCCGAATCGTGCCACCATCCGGTCCGCGTGGCGCCCGTCACCCAATCCAGATACGAACCGCTCATGGTTTCGGCGGCCATTCCCACTACGCCGTCGGACGGCGGCGCGGGCCGCTGCGGCGCAACTCGGCCTTGCGGGCGTCCGCCACGGCGCGGGCGTCCACCATCGCGCGCAAATCGTCGTTGGTCAGCTCGATGTTCTCGGGGTGGGGCACCTGCACGTCGGAAGCGAGTTTCCGGGCGCACAATCCAGGGCCTTCCTGAATGCCGATGCGGTGCTTTAGGAACATCGCCAGATCGGCGGTGACAACGAACTGGAGCGTGGGTTCGCCCTTCTCGATGCCCTCAAACCGGTAGGCGCGCGTGTTCTGCGTCTGGTCGAATCCCAAGTACCGCAATTCCATGCTGCCTCCGTGCGCTGTGGCTTCGTGGAGCATTAGCTGGTCACGGCCGTGGGCGCTTCCGTGGACTCAGCCGGCTCCTGCGCGCCCTCAACGCCTTCCATGCCTTCCATGCCTTCTATACCCTCCAGAGCTTCACCCTCTTCGGGTTCCGGCGGCGCCAGCTTGCGCTGCGCTCTTCGGGCGAGCTTGTCGCGCTGCTTCTCCATGCGCGCGATTTCCTTCTGTCGTTTCTGAAACGATGTACGCGAACGCGTAGCCATAATGGGGCTCCTCAAAGAAGCGGCCAAGCCGATCCCGGCCCGCCGCCGTAGTCCGATCCCGGACTCTTACCAGCGAGGCTCGCGGCGTTGCTTCGGGGGACCACCCCCGTGGGGACCGCGGGACGAGCCGCCGCCGCCAAACCCCCGGCCGCCGCCACCCTGCGGCTTGGGTCGGGCCTCATTCACGTTAAGCGCGCGCCCATCCAGGTCGGCGCCGTTCAGAGCCGCGATCGCCCGGTCGGCCTCGGCCGCATCCGTCATTTCGACGAATGCAAAGCCGCGCGAACGGCCAGTATCCCGGTCGGTCACCACACTTACCCGCTCCACGCTTCCATGAGGTTCGAAAAGCGAACGGAGGGAAGCCTCGGTGGCCGCAAAATCCAAATTACCTACGAAAATGTTCTTCATGGCTTCTCTGCTCTCGCGGGACTTTCAAAAGCCGTATCCCATTATAGCAGGCTCTTGTGGGGCAGGCGCTTTCGCCTGCCACTCTTACGTCCGCCGCACGCCTTCCCCTCATTGGTACGTGCGGCCATGCACGCGGTAGCGCAGCCGCCGGACGAACGTATAGATGCGGTTGCTGTGCGGGCACGTGTCGAAGCCCGGCGGGAGAGACGCCAGTTCCTCGCTCTTTTGGTCCACCCACAACTTCCTATCGCCCGCCTTGCCCGCATCCACGTCGACAATCACGCCCGTTCCGCAGGTCTCGCCGTCCATTACGTCGAACGTGGTCACGGGGACGGCGGCCGGACCCCAATCCTGCATAAACAAAGCCATCGGATAATCGTGGCAAGGCTTGGCGTCGGTACAGCCCCACATGGCGTAGGCCTGCTTGTAGTCGCG
>Ga0302320_10017196_pt1 | contig 14702 bp, 7 predicted proteins | sample Bog_T0_3_FD_202130 | JGI IMG/M metagenome (GOLD analysis project Ga0302320, IMG submission 202130) | Peat permafrost microbial communities from Stordalen Mire near Abisko, Sweden - Bog_T0_3 | ecosystem: Environmental > Terrestrial > Soil > Wetlands > Peat | place: Sweden: Abisko, Stordalen Mire...
TTATAGCCCTTTACAGCTCTTTACAAATACCTGTCATCCTGAGCGAAGCCGAAGGACCTGCGTTTGCTCTTTATAGCCCTTTACAGCTCTTTACAAATACCTGTCATCCTGAGCGAAGCCGAAGGACCTGCGTTTGCTCTTTATAGCCCTTTACAGCTCTTTACAAATATCTGTCATCCTGAGTGAAGCCGAAGGACCTGCGTTTGCTCTTTATAGCCCTTTACAGCTCTTTACAAATACCTGTCATCCTGAGCGAAGCCGAAGGACCTGCGTCTCGTCAACCTGTCGCAAGGCGTCCTTGCAAGCAGCCGCAAGTCTCACCCGCTCTTCTCCCTAACGGACAACATCTTAATCAGCACCGCCTCAGCTCGCTCCAAATCGGCCTCGGTGTCCACTCCAATGGTGTCGCGCGGCGCCGCGGCCACGTAGATATCGATCCCATTGTCCAGCAATCGCAACTGCTCCAGCCGCTCCACGTGCTCTATCCACGAGGGCTCCAGCGCCGCAAACTTCTCCAGCGCGTACTTTCGATACGCATAAATCCCCAGGTGCTTCCGGTATCCGCCAAACCCCGTCTTGTCGCGATCGAATGGAATGGCCGCCCGCGAAAAATACAGCGCCCGCCCGTCCAGCGCGGTCACCACCTTCACCGCATTGGGGTCGGCAATCTCCAGCGCCGGACAACGAACCGCCAGCGTGCCTACCTCCACCTCCGGCCGCTCAAACAGCGCCAGCAAAGGCGGGAAAAAATCCGGCGTCAGCGTCGGCTCATCCCCCTGGATATTCACATAAATATCGGCATCGATCCGCCGCGCCACCTCCCGCACGCGATCCGACCCGCTGGCGCAATCCACCCGGGTCATCGCCACCGGAATCCCGCGCTCCCGGCAAACCGAGGCCACTTCCTCTGAATCGGTAGCCACCACCACCGGGTCCATCAGCCCGCTGCCGGCCGCGGCCCGCCACACCCACTCCACCATCGGCCGCCCGGCAAGCTCGCGCAGCACCTTGCGGCTGAGCCGCGTAGAGCTGAGCCGCGCCGGAATCACCGCGGCAATTCGTATCGCATGCATGCAGCCGAGTGTACAGCAGCGCGCCGCAGCCGTTCATCTCCCGCTGTTCTCCATCTCAAAAAGCACCCCCCAACGTTTGACCTGCAATCCACCCGCCCGTATCATCTATAGATACGCACCAACCCCGGCGTCACCCATTCCCGGCGGAGTAGCTCAGATGGTTAGAGCGTGGGATTCATAACCCCAAGGTCGGCAGTTCGATCCTGCCCTCCGCCACCAAACAGATCGGCAATATACCAACGCATCACCGTCCGGAACATTTCGCACCCCATCCCCAATCGCCCTGGCGCAAGAAAAACAAAATGGCTGACAGAATTTCGACTTCCCAGGATGCCCGCCCCTGATTTCTTTTGGGCTTTCCTCCGGCTTTCTCTCAGCATGATCAATCGAATCGAGAGCCGTCCATGACCTTCTCCCAGCGTTTTTTCATTGCCGCCCTCGCCGCTGTTGCCACGCCCTTGTTTCTCCACGCACAGCAGCCGGCCGCGGGCGGAGACATTCCTGCCAAATTCACACCTCCCAACACCGGCTACGACTACGTCAAGCGCGTAGAAATGATTCCCATGCGCGATGGCGTGAAGCTATACACCGTCATCGTCACTCCGAACGGCGTGGCCCACGCCCCCATTCTGCTCACGCGCACTCCGTACAATGCCGCCGGTCGAACGGCGCGAAGCGAGTCGCCGCACATGCTCGACGAGCTGCCGCAGGGCGACGATGTCTTCGTCAAGGCGGGATACATCCGCGTGTTTCAGGATGTGCGCGGCAAATATGGTTCCGAGGGCGCGTACCTCATGACGCCGCCTCCGATTGGACCCCTCAATGCAAGCGGAGTGGATGACACAACCGATGCCTGGGACACCATTGATTGGCTGGTAAAGAACCTGCCGCAGTCGAATGGGCGCGTCGGTATGATCGGCTCATCCTACGAGGGGTTCACGGTTGTGATGGCATTGCTCAACCCGCACCCGGCCCTGAAGGTGGCCGCGCCTGAAAGCCCAATGGTGGATGGCTGGATGGGCGACGACTGGTTCCACTACGGCGCGTTCCGCCTGACGAACCTGGACTACTTTGCGGAACAGACTGAAGCTCGCGGCGCAGGCAAAGCCATACCGCGCCAGGGATACGACGACTATCAAAACTTCCTCGCCATCGGGTCGGCTGGCGACATAGCCCGCTACGGTGGACTTGAGCAACTCGCCTTCTGGCGCAAGGTCGACCAGCACCCGGCATACGATGCTTTCTGGCAAGGCCTGGCGCTCGATAAACTGGTCGCGGCAAAGCCTCTAACGGTGCCCACCATGTGGCTGCAAGGGTTATGGGACCAGGAAGATATGTGGGGCGCAATCCATAGTTACGAAGCTCTTGAACCCAAAGACACAGCCAACGATAAGAACTATCTGGTAATGGGACCCTGGCGCCACAGTCAGGTAAATTATGAAGGCTCGTCGCTCGGGCCATTGCATTGGGATGGAGATACAACGCTCCAGTTTCGCCGCGATGTTTTGCTCCCATTCTTCAACCAGTATCTTGTTAACGGCGCGCCCAACGCCAACACGCCTCCCGTGTTCATCTATAACACCGGCGAGAATCATTGGGACCGCTTTCAGTCCTGGCCGCGAAGTTGCGATGCTAACTGCCCCAATAAGTCGCGGCCTCTCTATCTCGCCTCAGGCGGCAACTTGTCCTTCCAGGCTCCAGACGCCGCCGCTCCTCAATTCGACGAATATATTTCGGATCCCGCCAAGCCGGTTCCCTACCGTCCGCGCCCCGTCTTCACTGGCGACGGAGATGCGTGGAGAACGTGGCTGGTCAACGATCAGCGCTTTGTCGATGGCCGTCCCGACGTGCTCACCTATGTAAGTGAACCACTCGCCTCGCCGCTCCATCTCGGTGGAGCTCCGGTTGTGAATTTGTATGCCTCCACCAGTGGCAGCGACAGCGATTGGGTCGTCAAGCTCATCGATGTCTATCCTGACTCAGTCCCTTCCAATCCCGCCATGGGTGGCTACGAGTTATCCATCTCGCTCGACATTTTTCGCGGCCGTTATCGCACCAGCTTTGAGCATCCTGAAGCTATCTCGCCAGATAACCCGCTGCTCTACACATTCGCCCTTCCCACGGTCAATCATGTCTTTTTGCCGGGCCATCGCGTCATGGTGCAGGTGCAATCCACCTTGTTTCCACTCTACGACCGCAACCCGCAGACTTATGTTTCCAACATCTTCGATGCCAAGCCGGGAGGTTACCGCAAAGCGACGCAACGTGTGTACCACACCCCAGGGCAGGCAAGTTTCATCAGCCTTCCCGTTGTCCCATAGTTAGTTCTAGTGTCCCGAGACTCGAATACGCAATACAAAACTGGCTGTCATCCTGAGCGAAAGGGGCCCCAAACGCTTTTCAGTTTGGGGGTGGTGAGTCGAAGGATCTGCGGTTGTTCTTCCATGAACTTCAGACTCGCCATACCAGCGAATTTCGGAATAAATCTTTGCTTTGAAAGGGCACGACTTTAGTCGTGCCGCAATTGGCGCAAAATCAACCGGGTTTTAACCCCTGATGGATTGGTTATCGAGGAGGATCATATCAATGCGGATTGAAAGTCTGCGAATAACTGCATTCGGTTTCATGCTGGCTACCTTTGCCGCCGGTCTGCCGCAATCCGCCTCGGCGCAGGCCAGCGCCTCCGGTTATGACTACCGCCAGACCTTCGCGCCACTCACATTACCCGATCCGGTAAATGAGTATCGATCGAGCAATGGCGCGCCCGGCCCGGCCTACTGGCAAAACGAAGCCGACTATGAGATGCATGCAAATCTCGACGTCAAGGCCAAAGTCCTGCACAACGACGAAGTCATCACCTATACCAACAACAGTCCCGACGCGCTCACCAGCCTCTGGATTCAGATGGAGCAGAACATCTACCGCAAGGACGCGCGGTCACGCATCGTCAACGGCATGCTTCTCCGGCGCAGGCCCGTGCCCGACGACGAAATGAATTCGAACGGCCGCACCAGCGATGGTTTCGAGCTTGAGTCGGTTGAAATCGAGCGCGGCAACACGCGCGTCAAGGCCGACTACCTCATTGACGATACGCGCATGCAAGTCCGCCTCAGCGAACCATTGGCGCCCAGGGGTAGCGTCCTCAAGCTGCACATCAAGTATCACTACCGGATTCCCGGCGTATGGGGTGGGCGAACTTCGTGGGGCATGTCAAAGCAAGGCGAGATTTACGACATGGCGCAGTGGTATCCCCGCATGTGCGTCTACGACGATCTGCGCGGCTGGGATACGCTCCCTTATCTCGGAAGCGAGTTTTACCTCGAATACGGACACTTCGACTATTACCTCACAGTCCCCAGCGAGATGATCGTCGCTGCCTCCGGTGAGTTAGTCAACCCAAAGGAAGTACTCACGAAAACCCAGTTAGCCCGCCTTGATCAAGCGCGCAGCAGCGATAAGACGGTAGTTATCCGTTCCGCCGCGGAAGTTAGCGACCCAGCCAGCCGCCCAAAGGTTGGCGGCACGCTCACATGGCATTTTCAAATGGATCGCACCCGCGACGCCGTGTGGAGCGCAAGCCCCGTGTTTGTGTGGGATGCGGCACGCATCAACCTTCCCGATGGAAAGACAAGTCTGGCCGAGAGCGTGTACCCACCTGAGAGCGTGGGCGACGATGCGTGGTCGCGTTCTACTGAATATGTGAAGGATACGGTGGAGCGCTTCTCGCGCCAATGGTTCCCGTATCCGTGGCCCGAGGCCATCAACGTGGCCGGCTTCTCCACGGGCATGGAGTATCCCGGAATGGTCTTTGACGGCATCGACGACAAGGGCAAGGTACTGTTCTGGATCACGGCGCATGAGATCGGCCATACATGGTTTCCCATGATCGTCGGCTCCAACGAGCGGCGAAATGCATTCATGGATGAAGGCTTCAACACGTTCATTGACATTGGTGAGTCAGCCGAATTCGATGGCGGCGTCTATGGGCCGAAGCGCGATGGGGAATACTCCGCCGGCGGCGAACCACCGGATACAATTCTCAAGGTGTTGGATAACCCGGATGCGCCCACCATCCTTATGGCTGCCGATGCCATCCCATGGTCGATCGGGCACCCGGTGAGTTACTTCAAGGCCGCGTATGGAATGGTTCTTCTGCGCGAGCAGATACTCGGTAAAGAGCGCTTCGATTGGGCCTTCCGCAAGTACATTCGCGACTGGGCTTACAAGCACCCGTCGCCATCGGACTTTTTCCGCGAAATGTCCAGTGAAGGCGGCGAGGACCTGAGCTGGTTCTGGCGCGGCTGGTACATGAATAACTGGCGTTTCGACATGGCAATTACCGGCATCGAAGGTAACCGTATAACTCTGGTGAACAAGGGGCAGTTAGTGCTGCCGGCCGCTGTTGAAGTTCAGTACACCGATGGTACCAGGACGCGCTTTCGGGTGCCTGTCGAAAGCTGGGAATCAAAGGGCGAATTAACCTGGATGGGCGAGAAGCCTGTGACCGCGGCCACGGTGGACCCGGACCATGTATTGCCCGATGACGATCGCACCAACAACACGTTCAGCGCAAAATAGCCGGTCGCTCCGGGCCATCCTCGTCCAACTCACTCGAATCCAGACGGATGTTCCCCGGCCACACCGAACGCGCCTTCCAGCGCCATTCCAGCCTGAGCCAGCGTCCCTTCGTCGAACAGGCGGCCAATCAGCGTAACGCCATGCGGCACACGGCGCGGCGGAGAGAACCTCGGCAGCGGCTTCGTCGGATCGGGCGCCCAGTCGCTTCGCGCCTCCGACACATGCACAAAGCCGGCGCGAAGCGTTAGCGATGGATGCCCTGTGAAATTCGATATCACCAGCATCTCGTCGCGAAGCGAAGGCACAAGCAGCACATCGACGTCCGAAAACACCCTCGCCATCTCCTCCGCCACCTTGCGCCGCAGCCGGTCCGCCTGTACAAAATCCACCGCGGACAAAAACCTTGACTGACGAAAGACATTAGGCCATGCATCGGGCACCTGCATCTTCAACTCGTCTATGCGGTGGCTCAGTGTCAGCTCTTCAAAGGCGGCGGCGCCTTCTGCAAACAGAACCACATTCAGCGAGTCGTAAGGCCAGTCGGGCAGCGAAACCGCAACCGGCGTCATGCCAACCTTCTTCACCGTCTCCAGCGCGGCGCGGTCCACATCTGTCGCCGGATCATCTTTCATCCACCCAGGGAAATAGCCAACGCGCAAGCCCGCCACACTTGCCCCTGCCTTGAATGTCAGCGTGCTCGGAACACTCCCAGCGTCGCTCGCATCGGGGCCGGATATCGCATTCAACACCAGCATCGTATCTTCAACACTCCGCGCCATCGGCCCCAGTTTGTCCAGCGACCAGCACAACGTCATCGCTCCCGTGCGCGCAACGCGGCCGAATGTGGGCCGCAATCCCGTAACACCGCAGCGCATCGAAGGACTAACAATGCTGCCCTGAGTTTCGCTCCCGATGGCAAACGCAACCAGCCCCGCCGCCGTAGCCGACCCTGGCCCGGCGCTCGATCCTGAAGAGCCTTCCTCCAGCAACCACGGGTTCATCGTCTGCCCGCCGAACCACACATCGTTCAGCGCCAGCGCGCCCAAACTCAGCTTGGCCACCAGAATGGCCCCAGCCGCATTCAGCCGCGCCGCCACCGCGCTGTCCTTCGCCGGAATGCGATTCCGGTATGGCTCCGCACCCCATGTTGTCGGAATATTCGCCGTATCCAGCAGGTCCTTCGCGCCCCACGGAATCCCATGCAGCGGCCCGCGATACTTCCCCGCGGCAATCTCCGCATCCGCCTGCCGCGCCTGCTTCAGCGCATGATCCCGCGTCAATGTGATTACGCAATGCAGCTTCGGGTCGAAGCGTTCCAGCCTGTCCAGATAGATGCGCGTTAGCCGCTCCGCCGTCAGTTGGCGGCTCTCAATCCAGCGCGAAAGCTGTGTCACCGTTGCGAATGCAATCTCGGTCTCGCTCCCCGGCAATGCCGCGCCCGCCCTCGCGCTGCGAACAAAACTCCCCATCGAAGGATTGCTCTGCTTGCCCACCACATCTATGTGCAAGCTCGGATTCCACACCGTCGCCGGCGCCACCGCATCCTCAAGCGCCAGTTTGCGCGGACCTGTCCGTCGCTCATACAAAGGCGCCAGTTGCATCCGCCAGTTGCTTGCGGCTTGTGCCAAATCCGCCGCTGTCATCTCCACCTGAACCAGTTTTTCCGCCTCGGCAAATGTGGCCGCACTCACCTCCGGCCCCACAGGCGGAGCCGTGCCAAACGCCGGCGGAGCGCCCGGCGGTGGCGGAGTATTTTGTGCAGCAGGGGTTTGCGCGTTGCCGTCAATCGCCGCTCCCAGCAAGCCGATGGAGCTATATGTCAGGAACTCTCTCCGTGTCTTCGCCATCGTTGTTCCTCTTCAAACAAAATCTGGATCCGAGTCAACCAGCCCGGATCGCTTAGTGAATCCGCCAACGCAGCGGCTTCCCCGCCCCGCTAGCTCCCGTCAGAGTTACCAAGCCGTCCGAGTCTTTCTTCAGCTCCACGGCCGCTCCGTTCACGCTTGCGCCATTCAACCGCGACATCGCCTGCTGAGGCAACCCCACCTTGACTGTCCACGTCCCAGCCCGCAACGGCGCATACCAACCCTCGTAGCTTCCCTCCGCCAATTTGATAACACCCACCAGCTCCGATTCGAACCGGTACGACTCCACCGGCAATTCAGGCCGTACCGTAAGTCCGCTCTCGTTGAATTCCAGGCCGATCGCCTTCGACGACGAATAGAGTGAGCACGCATGAGAATGCAGATTCAGCACCGGAAAATCGGTGCCGTGAAAGTATGGATTATTTACGGTCTCGCCCGCGGTCTTATCCACGGTCGAGTTATAACTATCCGTGCCGCTCCATATGCCGTACCACACGTCCGGATAAGTGGCTGCATGGCGCGCCAGCGAATTCTTCTTCCATTCGTCCCAGGCCATCGCCGCATCAACCGTCGCCAAGGCCCAAATCAGCGTCAGGTTCAGCGAAGGCCAGACGCCCCCATTGACACATGTCCCTGCTTCAAACATGGCGCCCAGCAGCATGTCCGGGCCTCTGCTCATCTGCATCGCGCCAATCGGCGATCCACGGCGCAGTAGCGCATCCATCGTTGCAACCAACTCCCGGCTTTGTTCCGGCGTGGTAACTCCGCCAAGAATCGCCCAGGGTTGTGGCTCAAGCCACAGTGTGCCCTCGCCCAGCCAGCCAAGCGTGGGGCCAAGCCATGCGCGGCACAGCCACTTGCCCGTCCATTGTTTGCTGGCGGCTTCGCGATTCAATGCGGCGCTCTGTCGTGCCTTCTCCACCAGGCTCGCACCCTCCCCCGCATAACTCAACATGGTCGCGTAATACTCAAATACCCATGCCTGCATCGCGGAGTTCAGCACGCTCTCCCCTTTCTCCGCGCATTCTTTGAACGCCTTCCCAGCCCACACCCCAAGCAGTCCGTCGTTCCAATCGTCGTTGAGCATGCGCGCCACGCCGTGTTCTCCAACTCCAACGTCTTCCACCTGGTGCCGGTAGCAGCTCGCCAGCAGATTGCGGACACTCTCGGTCTTCTGTGTCGCGCCATAGTGCGGCCATGTGGGAACTTGCTCGTCCAGGAAGCCCCGGTCCCTCGTCGCCAGAACATATTCGCTTGCGGTCCACAGCAGCCATAAAGGCAAATCGCTGGCGTTGTCCGAAACCATGGGAGCCACCATGCCGTGTCCAACCATGCCATAGGGAATCGACCCGTCCGGCCTCACTTCCTTCAGCGTGTAACGCAGAATGCCCTTCACAATATCCGGGTCGCTAAACAGAAACGGCAGGCAGTGCTGCAATGGATCGCGCGCGGCCCCTTGAAATCCCATCACGTATTGATAGAAGCCATTCTGATTCAGAATGTGCTCCTTAAAGAAATCGTCGTAGGTCAGGCTGCTCCTCAAACAGTAGTGATTCCAAACCGTCTCGCGCTCAACCCACGGCTCTTGCTTCACGCTGAATCGCATGCCACTGCTCTTCCACTTGTTGCTTGAATCCTTCCACGCCGTCGCGGCGCTCTTCGTGTAGCGCGCAACCAGCGGCGCCATCTCGAATCCAGCGGGCAAATATCCATAAAGAAAATGCAGCGTCTTCGATTCCCCGGGTGCGAGTTGGAATTGGCGCTCAAGCAGCATTGCCTGGTCCGATTCGCCGGCGTCGAGCTTGCCGTCAAGCGCGACCCCCAGCCCGTCCGGATGACTCGCACCGCCCGCCCCGAAGAACGCCTTTCCGTTTGCTTGGTAGCCGTCGGCCACCCCGTCCAGCGAAACAAGAAACGTCGCCGGAGGATGCAGATCTTCAAATGCGGCTTCCGGCGTCCCCTCCTGAATCGGTCCAATAAAATTATTCGTGTTGCCGGCAAGAGCAGCCTTCATCCGCTGCCAAACCGCCTCCTCTTCCGGCGCACGCCCCAGAAACTCCTTGCTCTCCACCAGGCCAATGTCCCCATCCGCGCGGCGGACGTGGCTCGCAAACCGCTGCCCGAACCGGCGTCGCAGCGCCACGAAATTCCCCTGCCCGCTGAACGATTCGATAAACGACCGAAAAGAAAACTGATAATTCCGGCAACCCCAATACTCAACCCATCGCAGCGTCGCAGCACTCTGGCCCTTGTTGGTAATCGTCACCTGGGACACCAGCACCGGGTCGTCGCCAAACGGCGCGAAAATCACCTGATCGACATCGAAGTTCGCACCCGCGACCCGCTTGCGCACATAACCCATGCCAAAAACACGATCGAAGTTCCCGCTGCCGCCCGCATAAAATGTGCCCAGCGATTCCGCGCCGCCGGTCAGGTAGCCGATTCCCCCGCCGTACTGGCCCATCTCCGGCGCAAAGTCGTTCAGGAACTTCGGCCCTCCCTCGTCCTGGCGAACTCGCACATGCCCATAGTTGGAAACGATAGCGGTCACCCGGTCGTTGCCCACCTGGTGCACATGTTCCCGCTCCCCCAGAATGCCCGGAGTCACCTTGGTCACGGCCTTGGCATCCCCCGTCTGGTCGCACGTATAGCGATACGCCGGCAGGCCGAATTCATCTTCGATCCACTCGCCAAAGTGTCCAGAACCATAAGACTTGCCGGCGTCGTCCCCCGCACCCGAAGGCTGGCCTCCGTCTCGGGCCGCTAGCATCGGGAACAGGCCAGGTGCAGCCATAGCCGAACCCAAAGCACTCAACACAAAATCTCGACGATTCATTGGCACGAACCCCCCGGTTGCCGCCGTTCGATCGAAACGAACTCCCAGCGGAAAGAACCATCCTACCTCATGCACAATCCCGCGCACAGAAGCATTCCCTAGTCCCTGAGTCCCTGGTCCCTGATCCCTGTTCCCTCAGCCCATTTGCCTCATGCGTCTTTCCTTTTGCCGGCATCGTGCGCCCTCTTCCGCATCAAAAACCCCACCAGGCCCCACACCGCCGCACACACCATCAGCACCAGCGTCAGCGCAATCAGCCAAAGCTCCCCCAGCACATCGCCAAACGCGCCCCAGCCCTCCCCTTGCGGCTTGTGCATCAGGGCGTCCACTCGCGGCTCCAGCCACGGCGTTGCCAGGCAGAGCGTAATCTCGCAAAAAAGCAGCGCCACCAGCACCAGCATCGTCTTCCCCGCGCCGCTCTTCCGGCCCCACCAGGTCCCTTGCTTCATGGCTTCCTTACCTCCGTGCCACGCAAACTAACTCTTCTCGCATTCCGCCCAAACACCGCATACCCGGCCGCGTAAGCCAGCGTCTCAAACACCGGATGCCAAACCGGATGCGACCCAACAGGAATCATGCCGGGAGTATAGCCCATTCCCGAGTCCCTATTCCCTATTCCCTGACCCGTGACCCCTGACCCGTGACCCCTGATCCCTGATCCCTGATCCCTGTTCTGCTAAAATTACGTCTATACAGTGAGCGGCCTTTTCCCCTCAGGGCCAATCCCGGCGGTGTGTGTGTCTCGATTCTTCCAGCGGTTCGTCTTCGTCCTCTCCGTAGCGGTATTTGCCGCCCTCGGTCTCGGCTTTGTCCTCGGCGAGTTCGGCCTCTTCGGCGTCCATGCCGGCAGCCAGCAGGATGGCGCCTACCGCCAGATGCACGTCTACGCCGAAGTCCTCAAGAAGGTCCAGACCGACTACGTCACCGATCCCAACATCAATGACGTCACCACCGGCGCGCTTCACGGCCTGCTCGAGTCCCTCGACGCTGATTCCAGCTACCTTACCCCCACCGAATACAAGATCTTCAAGGACCGTCCCGCCACCGGCGTCGCACAGGTAGGCATCAACGTTTCCAAGCGGTTCGGCTACGCCACCATCATCAGCGTGGTACCCGGTTCGCCCGCCGACCACGAGCATCTTTCCGACGGCGATGTCATCGAATCCATCGGCGACCAGTCCACCCGCGAGCTGTCGCTGGCCGTCATCCGTCTCATGCTGGAAGGCAAGCCGGGATCCAATGTCAATCTTTCCGTCGTTCGCCCCCGCAAGGCCGACCCCGACAAGATCACCCTCACCCGGGCCATCACCGCCCCCGCGCCCCTGACGCAGCAGCAGTACGAGAGCTCCACCATCCTCTACCTCAAGCCGGGCCTGCTCTCCGCCGCTCGCATCGACCAAGTCGCATCGCTGGTCAAATCCGGCGCAAAGAACCGCAAAATCCTGCTCGATCTTCGCGACTCCTACGGCGACGACGCCCAGCAGGGACTCCGCCTGGCCAACTTGTTCATCAAGCAGGGAACGCTCGCGACGCTCGAAGGCCAAAAGTTCCCCACCCAGACCTTCACTGCCGATCCGGCAAAGTTCGTCTCCGACGCTCCCCTGGTCGTGCTCATCAATCGCGGCACCTGCGGCGCGGCTGAGTTGACCGCCGCCGACATTCTGGACGGCAAGCGCGGCGACGTAGTCGGCGAGCGCACCTTCGGCGAAGGCTCCGTCCAGAGAACCATCGAGTTGCCCGATGGCGCGGCGCTGCTGCTCACCGTGGCCAAGTACGAGGCCCCCGACGGCAAGAAGATTCAGGACGAAGCCGTCACCCCCTCAGTTCAAGTGGGCCAACCCCTGGAAGAGGAAGACGAGGATACCCCCGCCCCCAACAAAGGCGACGAGACCCTAACCAAAGCCCTCGAAATGCTGAAAGCCAAGAACACCTAGTGTTGTGCCCCAGAAGCTCGCAACAATATCGTGTTGTCATCCTGAGCATCATGACTCGCGTTAGCGAGCTACAGCCAAAAATGACCGCTCCTCGAACGTTCATGGAAAAACAACGCCTGTCATCCTGAGCGAAAGGGGCCCCGAACGTTTTTCAGTTCGGGGGTGGTGAGTCGAAGGATCTGAGGTTGTTCTTCAATGAACTTCTGACTCAGCCCGCGAGTGTCATGAGTCTGAAGTTCATAACACAAATGGACTGTCATCCTGAGCGAAAGGGGCCCCGAACGTTTTCAGTTCGGGGGTGGTGAGTCGAAGGATCTGAGGTTGTTCTTCAATGAACTTCTGACTCAGCCCGCGAGTGTCATGAGTCTGAAGTTCATAACACAAATGGACTGTCATCCTGAGCGACCGCAGCGAAGCGAAGGGAGTCGAAGAACCTGCGTCTCGCGGTGCTGGCGTGCCAGTAACGCTCAAGAATTTTGCCGCGAACTTCTGACTCTCCACACTACCTCCGTCCCGTCAACAACCTTATTGCAACAGCTTGGTTACCTCCTGCTGCATGCTGTTGGCCTGCGCCAGCGCCGAAATGCCGGTCTGGCTTAATATCTCGTACTTCGACATGTTCGAAGTCGCCGATGCGTAATCGGTAGCCTGCACCGCATTTTGCGCCGATTGCACATTCTCAGACTGGGTGCTGAGCACCGAGCTGGCCGAATTCAGCGTGTTGATCTGGGCGCCAATGTAGCCGTCCTGCGCGGAGACATCGCTGATGGCCGCATTCAAACTGGTCAGCGCCATCTGGGCATCGGTCTGATTTGTCAGGTCGGTCTTCGCCAGCGATTGCCCCGCCTGATCGGTGTAGCTGATCGTGGCAATCCCATTGGTGCCGCTCATGTCGGAGACCATGCCCCCGTTCGCGCCCACAGCGTCTCCATTTGTCGTGCTATACACGCCCGTGCCGCCGTAGGTTTCGTTTCCGCCCACCTTCACCGCCGTCGTGTAATCCACAATGCCGCCACTGCTCGCGACGCCCACGTTGTAATAGGCAGAGGCATCCGTCGAACTCTGCGCGGCATTGGTGTCTGCGTTCACGCTGGCCACTGCCAGCGTTGCGCTGCCGTGCGTGGTATCGGCCAGGCTGGACGTGATGGTGGTAGCCCCGTTGGCCGAGGTGAACACAATATCCGCGTTCGCCTGGCTGTAAGTGGCCGTCACCCCGTAGTCGCCGGCGTCGATCGTTGAGGCAAGCGACGAAAGCGTGTTGTCGGCAGCCCCAATTGTGATGGTCTGGCTGCCGATAGTGAGGGTACCGCCTCCGGTGATGGTGTCGCCGTAGACTCCCCCCGTCCCACCAAACTCCAACGTGCCATCGGTGCTCGAAAACTGCGTTCCAGGCGTGGGGGTATCTGCCAGAGTAATTGGCGTTGAAGAAGCCGGGATGATGGTCGTGGAAGTGTAAGTCAGGTTGGAAAAATCGAAATTGACGGATTTGCCAGCAACGGCCGCGGCAAAAGAATCAGAAAGGTGGAGCGTTGAACCATATTGTGTATCCGTTCCCCATGCTGCGCCGACCCCTCCGGCACTGGCAGAGAGGTAAGCGCCTAATTCAGTTACTGTGGAGTTAGTGTTGTCCTGGCCCAGGGTGATTGTATGCGTGATGTTGTTTTCGTCGGTAACCACCAGTGTTCCGCCCAGGGTATCGCCTGCATCGGGAACCGTGAAATTGGTTGAGGGAGTCGAGGGTACGCCGTTGTAGTAGGTGCTTGTAGGGGTGTTATTGTTGACGATGCTCCCCTCGATGCTTGTGGTTCCACCCGATGCTGCAACGTTATCAGTTAGTCCCGTGCTGCTAACGCTGGCCGTCGAGCCTGCCGAAGTAAACGTCAGCGTGTCGCTGCTCACCTTCGCCGTGATCCCGTAACCCGCCGCGTTGATCGTCGCCGCAAGATCAGCGATGTTATCTGTCGCCCCCGCCGTTCCCATTGTGATCGAGTGGCTCTTGCCGCTCGAATCCACAATACTCAGGCTGCCTCCCAGCGTATCGCTCGAAGCATTCACCGTCATCGCGCCCAACACGCCCACGCCGCTCGACCCCGCCTCGTTCACCCCCACGCCGACGCCCGAGATCACAATGCCCGTATCGCTCGCTCCGCCGCCGCCGTAGTTGGCCGCGTCAGCCGCCGCCACCGCCGTCGTCCCCGCCTGCGCCGCCGTGCCGAAACTCGCCGTAACGCCCAGCCCCGCGCCGTTTATAGCGCTGATCAATCCCTGCGCGGTGTTCGCATATTGGGTGCCCTGGCCCACGTTGATGGTCGTGGACTGGGTTGCGGTTGCGCCGTCCACTCCCTGTGTCAGATAGCTGACCTGGATTGCGGTTGAGGTGCCGGAAGCACCGAGGCTGTCGCTGGCCTGCGCCTTC
>Ga0302320_10017197_pt1 | contig 14702 bp, 16 predicted proteins | sample Bog_T0_3_FD_202130 | JGI IMG/M metagenome (GOLD analysis project Ga0302320, IMG submission 202130) | Peat permafrost microbial communities from Stordalen Mire near Abisko, Sweden - Bog_T0_3 | ecosystem: Environmental > Terrestrial > Soil > Wetlands > Peat | place: Sweden: Abisko, Stordalen Mire...
CAGCGCAAAAGGGGGGTGTTTCACCGTTGCCGGGGGGGCGTTTCACCGTGGAAAACTTCAAGAATCCAAAGGCTTTTCAACAAGGGGGGGCGTTTCACCGTACCCTTTTATCCCTGCTGCTCACCGTGTCTTCTGAGGTACAGCCAAGCGGTTGGCATGGATGGTAAAGCCCCCCTTAGCCTTCGTGATAATGAGGCCGGGGTACACCACCGCAATCTTGCGGAGCGCGGCGTTCGCTTCCTTTTTGAAGTCCTTGAGGTCGCCGTAGTCGGTGCCAAGCTGAGAGCGCAACTGTTCCCAGGAAATGAATTGCGGGGGTAGGTTCTTTTGGACGATAACAAAGGCGCGGTAAGAGATCAGCGCGTAAAGGTCGAGGGCCAAGGGGGAACGCTTCAAGGCCCGGAGCGCCCGCATATCGACGGGGACGGGCGAAGCAATCACCGCGCTAAAAAACTTCTCGCCTAGCTGAACCCAGCTTTCCCAAAGTGCGGTCTGATCGGGGTGAGGATGCCACCACAATTCACCCTCGGGTGCCACCGCCATATCGCGCCACGCTTCGCCCGGTGCGCCTGACGGGTCAGTTCCCGTTGCCTGAAAACTAATATGGCATCTGAACAAGCGGCGCATTTGCTCTTTCAGGCGTTTGCTGTCACTGCGCTTCCCTCCCCCGGTGTTTGGGTTGAGGCCAACGGCGCGGATAAATTCATTGAGGCTACGGCCCAAAATAAGACGACGGCTTTGCGTGCGTACTGCTTCGGTGATGGCCCAAAACAAAAGCAACCGAGGGATAGTTCCATACGGATATCCAATGGATTGGTCTTTATCGCCGTCCCAGCCGGGTTGAATGACAAGGGAGCTGTTGCCGGTGCGCCGGAGCCATCGTGGGGCGCTGTCGCCGGGATCGCTGTGGGGCAGGGTGCAAAGAACAAGCTGGCGGGCGATAAAGGCTCGCTCGGCTGCGTCTGGCTCCGATTGGATAGCTAACGCAGCGTCAACAAGTTCAAGCTGTGCTCGGCTTGGGGGTCTGTACTTCTTCGCAAGGGCTTTGACGAGGGGGATTTCGCCCGCCTGAACAAGCCCGCCCTCGCCGCGCTCCCCTGCCCTCTTTCTCGTCATGCGTCCAAACTCCCTGAAAGATACAGCTATAGGAATATAGGTCTATATCCCTATGCTTCGCCGCTGTAAGGCTGCGGCTTGCCGTACTTCGCGCAAAGATCATTGATCGCCTCGCCCAGCAGCTGCTTGAGGTTCTTGCCGGTGTTCTCTGGCTCGGCCTGAACGAGCAACAAAGCGCGGCGGACCTCTGGGGAGAAATGGCCGCCGATTAAGACTGTCGCCGGTTGGGTCTTCGCTCTCGCTGCTGCTGGCGCTGCCGTGGCCGTGGCTGTCGTCAGTTGCGATTGATGCCCCGCTGCGGCCTTAAGCCCTGCGGCTAGTGCGCTGTTCTTCATGTCGTTCCCCCTTTAGGGCTATAGCAATATAGGAATATAGGTCGCGCATTTCCTGTGCGGCCTTCCCCTTCGGCTCGAACTCGGCGGCGCTCTGGCCTATATTCCCGGCGTCACCATGAGCGGCGCGGCCAAAGATCACAACCGGAGAAACGGCAAAGCCCTGCTCCGTCGCGGCCTCTTGGGTCTCTCTGTGACGCTTGCCCTGGACCGGCGCACGATTGACCAACACGGCGGCGGGTGGATTGCCGGCCAGCGTCAACACGTCCTTGAGGCTCCCGAGCGTTTCAATGTCATATAGCTGCGGCTGAATGGGCATTAAAACGAAGTTGGCGGCTTTGGCGGCGGCTATCAGTGCGTCCGTACTCTTGCCTGGGGTGTCGATGATGGCAAGGTCTGCGCCTCCCTTGGCTGCGGCGTCGAGTACCTGACCCAACCGGGAAACCTGACAGGACACAACAGCGGGAGCTTCCTGGCCTCGCCGGTCGCTCCAATTCGCGGCGGTCGTCTGCGGGTCCAGGTCGATCACGGCAACGGAACGCCCAGCCGAAACCGCTTCAACGGCAATTCCCAGCGAAACCGTGGTCTTTCCGTTCCCGCCTTTTTGCCCGATGATCGCTAAAACGTGCATGTGATGACCCTCTCTAGGGCTACAGGGCTATAGGACTATAGACGGATACGAATATACGCTGAGTTGGTATCGGGCCGCAAGCATGATAGCGGCGGCATTCCTGGGGCCAGAACCATGAAAGACAAGGGGGCAGGGAAGTGCCTATCAAACCCGTTTATGGGGTCACAAATTGACTAGCAATGTAGTAGCTAACCAACCAGGCGACGGCGGCGGCGACCACTCGACAAAATGGTTCATTTTGTCGAGAGTTGAACTGGACCGGAAGTCAGGTTTGGCAGGGGAGGGAAGGGAAGCGAACAGATCCTGCTGGCGGTCAGAGCCTGAATCTGCAAACCCTGCACTCTGAACTGGGGTGGGCGCAAATGCACAATACTAAAGACGCGCTTTTCAGGCCGCATTATCTCGGGCTCCCAGAGAGCTTATGCGCATAAATACACACAACTGTTAACTTTTGCTATAGCATGGATTCGAATGGCCGCATGGCTGGGAGGCAGCGTTTATGGCGGATCCGGTGCGGGTACAGGTTTTAATGTCCCGTGAAGAATCGGAGCGGTTTGAAGCCTATTGCCACGAGCGGGGCTTCAAGAAATCTACGCTGATTGCGCGCCTGATCCGGGAGCATCTGGCTGGGGAGCACTTTGCGCAGCAGCAGGAACTGTTCAAATCATCTGCAAACGCTAAGAGCCATTCATGAAAAGCCTGAGCAGTCCCATCCGTCAAAAAATTGCGAGAATCAAAGCCGGTGGTTCTCCGCGCGTACTGGACCTCTTCGCGGGCTGTGGAGGCTTGTCTCTCGGTTTCCACCGGGCAGGTTTCAAGCTGGCTGCAGCGGTTGAGCTCGATCCTTTTGCCGCAGCTTCACACGGGCGCAATTTCCATGATGGCGACGCCCGACACAGCCAAGCGCGCGACATCACAGACCTCGCCCCTCATGCTCTTGCCGCACAGCTTGACCTCGGTCCCGTTGCCTCTGCCATAGATGTACTCGTTGGTGGTCCACCGTGTCAGGCCTTTGCCCGCGTGGGTCGTTCTAAGCTCCGCGAGATCGATGCTCATCCCCAGGCGTTCAAACACGATCCGCGTGCCAGACTCTATTTGGAGTATCTGCGGTACGTCGAGGAGTTCCAGCCACTTGCCATTCTCATGGAGAACGTACCGGATGTACTGAATCATGGCGGGCAGAACATTGCCGAAGAGATCTGCCAAGTTCTTGAACCGAAAGGTTATGTCGCCCGCTACACTCTGTTGAACGCTGCCTTTTACGGTGTTCCGCAAATGCGCGAGCGCATGTTTCTGATTGGCTATCGCCGCGAGCTCGACCTTGATGTGGTGTTTCCCCCGCCTACGCACTGGGTCGATCTGCCATCGGGTTATGAAGGATCCCGCTCCGTAGCTCTCAAGTTGCTCAGCGGCGTTGGACTTGATTCTGATGTTTTCGATTACGTAGAACCGCCAGAAGCTAGGCGAAATCTGTCCCCAGCCGTAACTGCTGAACAAGCCATTGGTGATCTTCCCCGAATTGACGCCAGGAAAGAGCTTCGCTCTGGCGAGTTGAAGCGCGGGGCCAAGCGCCTCGATCAGCCTCTGTTCTATGACCGTCGACGGAAGCTTACGGACTACGCTGTGCAGATGAAGACTTGGCCTGGCTTTAAAGCGCCCGAGGCACTGACCGACCATGTAATCCGGTATCTGCCCCGAGACTATGAGCTGTTTGCCCGTCTCAATCCAGGAGACCAGTACCCCGAGGCCTGGCAGCACGCTCAGGACATGCTGACCGAACATCTCGCGGAGCTGCGCAGCGGTGGCAAGATGATTCGCGAAGGATCTGCCGAATACAACCGGCTTCGTGATTCCATAGTGCCACCCTATGATGTCGGCAAGTTTCCCAACAAATGGCGGAAGATGTGGAGTGACCAGCCAGCGCGCACCCTAATGGCCCATCTTGGCAAGGACGGCTACAGCCACATCCACTACGACAGTTCCCAGGCCCGGACTATCTCGGTTCGCGAGGCAGCTAGGCTTCAATCATTTCCTGACGGCTTCAGCTTCTGCGGCACCATGAACCCTGCATTCCGTCAGATCGGCAATGCTGTGCCGCCTCTCATGGCAACTGCGCTCGCTACCACAATTGCCCGCGCGCTCAAGGCAGTGAAAGAGGAACACACAAATGAGCCTGTCCGAACGGCGACGGCAGTTTGAGGCCGCATCCAAAGAAGATCCGCTTGTAACACGCCGCACCAAATTTCATAAGCTGTTTGGCGTTTCGAACAGCGCCAAGATAATCGGGCGTGGCCTCCAACTCGGGGTGGTCAACCTTGACAATGTTGATGCAGGGGTGGACAGCTTCGCCTTCGCCTGCACAATGGTCTTCCCTCCGGCTGATGAGGTCTATTTCACTGCGTATGTGCACTCAGATGCACCGGCAATGATCGAACGGCTAAACGAAATGAAGCGCCTCGGTGCCGTAGCTGGAGACGACAACGCTCTAGGAAACGAGGATGCTGAGGAGAATTCCAACCGGCTAGGTTATGCCATCCGGAACAACAACGTTGTTGTAGTGCTTGCCGCTGATGGCAGCCTACACCTGCGTAATCAAGGCTTCTGGGACGAGCTGCCCGAAGACATGACGCCCTTCGGTCCGAGAATTTCCGTAGACAAAATCAATGTTGCTCTTTATCCGCCCGCAGCCTCTGCACGCCGAAGTCTACTGGCTCGCGACTTCATCGGTTATCTCGGCAACCTGACCGATCGCCAGAAAATCCATGAACTACGGGTTTGGACTGACGCCGCTAGCGTTAGCCCGGATATGCGACGCATGCCGCAGAACATACCGGCCGCGGACATCGAAGCGGCGATAACAAACGCTGGGGGGCATTATCCCCACGGTGAAGTCCGCCGATATCACGCCGCAATGAATTTCCTCGCACACAAGCACTTCGTGATCCTCTCCGGCCTGTCAGGTACCGGCAAGACAAGCCTCGCCCTGCACTATGCCCGTGCTGTGCACGGCATCACCAATCCCGAGGTACGCGACCCTTTCATCATCGTCTGCGCGGTACGACCGGAATGGACCGACCCCACGGGATTGACCGGCTTCCATGACGTGCTGTCAAACCGCTATGTCGTGCCGCGCTTCCTCGAAGCTGTGCTACTAGCTACGGCGCACCCGGACTCTCCCGTGTTCGTTGTGTTGGACGAGATGAACCTTGCACGGGTCGAGTACTATTTCTCGGACATACTTTCTACCATCGAGACCCGTGAGGCACTTCAACTTCACTCTAACAATGTGCTGGAAGGAACAACCGGGACTAGCATCAGAGCCGAACTGCCCCTCCCGTCTAACCTGTACATAACTGGTACCGTCAATGTCGACGAGACAACAAACGCGGTGAGCGACAAGGTGCTTGATCGCGCTGTCGTGATAGATATGTCTTCCGTTGATCTGAACGGCTTCCTAAACGCCCTCCAGGCACGTGAACCAGCTCTTGCACCCGCATGCCATGCATGCAAGGACCACCTCCTGGCCGCTCATAATCTCATGGCAGCTCATGGTCTTGGTTTCGGCTACCGGGTTGCTGAGGAGGTTGTCCGGTATCACGTCTTTGCAGCACAGCACTTGGCCGCCACCGCTAATGACACGACGGATGATCTTATGGTGCAGAAGGTACTTATCAAACTGCGAGGCACCGAAAAACAGCGCCCCCTTCTGACCGGGCTGGCCACCAGAGCCCTTTTGGGGTTACCCAGGTCGACAGCCTTTATTGACCGTCTTATTGCTGAGCTGGACGACTTCGGATCGTTCCAGGCCAGCCGTTAGAGGTCCACGTATGCCGGCGCTTTTCATCCGCAGCGACGCGTCAGGGCCCTCCTGGAGGGTGTGGCCGGACCCCGAGCCGGCAGCGCCGGGAGCTGTTCAGGAGACTGGTAGTTATTTGTTCGAACTGCACGATGCGCCCGAGGCAGCAGCAGCCGATCTGCTGATCGACGATCACCCGCTCGAAGCGTTACGTTCCCGCACACCCGATACTGCCCGCTGGCGCTGGTCACCGGGCTTTCACGCCGGTACGGTCGAGGCGGAGTTGCGCCTGTCGGGTAGCACTCCCCGCCGGTTCGAGATTGTCACCGATCCGGATTTACGCAAACTCACGCGCGACGACTTCGATGCCATGGTGCGCGAAATCCTGGAAGATACCTTCGCCCTGTTTTCATTGAGCAGCTTTCACAGCAGCATTGCCCGCGGCAGCGGCACAAGACCACCAGCCCTCGCCAGGCTGCAGTTTCTGCGATCACGGATTGACGAACTCCAGAAGGTAGTTTCAGGAATAGTACGCAATCCGCGCCGCATGCTGACGGCTCAGGAAACAGCGTTGCCCTACCATCGGGCCACCCGCGCGACCGGTCCGGAAATTATGAAATCCTTCCGTACTGGCAAAATCCGTTCAGAGCAGGCCAAACCATCACGCTTACCCGCTGCCCTCAAGGGTTTTCTGCCCGAGCATATCCGGATCAGGCAGAGGCGAAGCTCTCTTGATCTACCCGAACACCGGCAGATGGGCGCCTGCCTCCGCGCCTGGTCCGCTTGGCTGTCGGCAGTCGCTGAAACCATCCCCTGCAACGATCTCCCCGTGGACACCGAAATAAGCCGCGAACTAAACGGCTGGACTGCCCGATGCAGGCGGCTCGCCCATCGCCTTGCGCATATGGCTTCTGAGGCCCCTTTTGCAGAAGCAGGTGACGCGCCGCCCCGTCTGATGCTGTCGGCCGTATTCCGTAACGATCCTGTCTACCGGCAGTTCTTCCGCCTCTGGCAGGATATGAATCTCGGCATAGCGGCCGTGTTCGGCGACTTCCTCAACATGCCGCTGGCCAGGACATTCGAACTGTATGAGCTGTGGTGTTTTCTCCGGCTGTTGCGGGCCGCAGCCGAAGAGTTTGGCACAGAAGGGTTTGAGACCAGCGGCCTGTTCATCACCGATGCGACAGGCGGACTGACCGTCGCCGCCGGGGCCGTCACCGTGCCAGTAGGGAATGGCTGGAAACTCTGTTTCCAGAAACACTACCGGGAATTCTGGATTGAGCCCGGCAGGCGTGGCTCATTCAGCCGTGATATGACGCCTGATGTAGTTGCCATGCAGAATCCGCCGGCTGGGACAGGACGGCTAATCATCCTGGACGCCAAGTACCGCATCGATGAAGGGCTGAATGCTGCTCTGAACTCAATTCACACATATCGCGACGCACTAGTGCACGATGTCGGAGACGGATCGGTAGAAGGCATAGTTACCGCCGCATATTTGCTGACACCTCACGTGCCCGAGATCCGCACGGGTTACAAGGCCACTCCGATGCCAGGACGACTGTTCCATCCGGAATACCGGGCCAGCTTCCGGTTTGGCGCAGTAACAATGCGCCCGGGCATGACCATGGCCCAGCTCGGCGAGGTGTTGCGCACCATTACCGCCGATGCTATGGCGTGAGGCTGGTATGACCGATGTTCTGACACCGGAACAGCGGCGGTTCAACATGAGCCGTATTCGCGGTAAAAACACTAAGCCGGAGATGGTTTTGCGACGTGCTTTGCACGCCCTCGGATTCCGATTCCGTCTTCACCGCAGCGACCTGCCCGGATGCCCCGATCTGGTGTTCCCCCGCCTTCGGGCTGTGGTTTTCGTCAACGGCTGCTTCTGGCATGGGCACGACTGCCCAATGTTCAAACTTCCAGCGACCAGAACAGAGTTCTGGGCCCAAAAAATTGCCGGTAACCGGGATAGGGATCGTCGTGCCCTTGAGGCCCTTGCAGCGACAGGGTGGCGAACAATGGTGATATGGGAATGCACATTGAAAGGAGCGAAGCGATTACCTGTCGAAGACGTCACTTGCAAGGTCATCAAGTGGCTCGAATCTGATCCCGCATGAGCTGTGGATTCAAATGAACTTCACTCATGTATTGCCGCAAAGCGAGGCCTAGCGACAAATTCTGTGTATATATTATTTATTTTCAACATTTTGTAACCTATGACGACTCTCTGTGCCACCCTCTTCACCGGTCAACAAATAAGAACCAGTCCCATCCAAGTATCTCCTCACCGATCGCCGTTGGCGAATCCTGGGAATTATTTTATATTTCCTGGATTTTTTTCTTTACACCCTGGATTTTTATTTGTACTCTAACAAAGTCAACAATGCTTCGCGATAGTTACTATAAAAAATCCAGGGTGGAAATAATCTAGTCCCGGGGAGGAGATTTCAATTGAAAGACAGAGTGGAACCGGAAGTTAAACCTGGTGGATCATAGGACGGTGAACTTGAGACCTATGCAAGAGGCCGGCAGAAGCAACTGCAGGTAAGACCAAAAACTCGAAGGCCATCGCAGATCCGCTGCGATGGCCTTCAGAAACCGTCAGAACGAAAGAGAGATGTTCCAACATGACTATTTTAGCTGAAACCGTGCCCGAGGTCACTTTGAACCTTGACGAACTTCTTACGACTGAAAACCCGACTGCTAAACCTTTCGGAGTTTTGTTGAGCCTGAACCTTGGCAATCGCGCTCTGGTTCTGTCGGCTCCAGTTCAAAGCCTGCTTGAACGCTCGGAGGTTGCTAACGAACGCGGACTCGCCGAGAAAAAGGATTATGAAGGCTACCAGGTCGCTCAGCGGCCGCTGGATCCGGCCCACGCCACCAAACTTGCCGTGTACCTGCTCAAGGGCTACGTCAATGCAACAATTGCGAAACGCAAGAAGAGCGAACAGCCTGCTTCGGATGCCCTCGAACATTTCGAAAAGGTGCTTGGAAGACAGCCATATCTAGGCATGCAGCCGATGGTGGCGAATATCAGGACGTGCAAACCAGGTGGAGACGGACTTCGCTTCGCAAAAGAGGGGGGGCAGGTACTTGTATACCTTTCCGATCGCGACGTCCTCTGGATTATCGATGGCCAGCATCGGCGGGAAGGGATGCGAATAGCTTTCGACTTCCTTCGCGAGATTCGTGATAAGCGGCGTTATCCAAAACGTCAAAAGCTGTATGCGGTGGTAGGGAGCGACGACACCATTTCTCCAGAGGAGCTGCACGCGTGGAATGAAGTATACGAAGTAGCTCGCGCTGAATGCACGGTTGTACTTGAGGTTCATTTAGGCCTAGATGCCGAGTGTGAGCGGCAGCTGTTCCATGACCTCAACAACCTGGGGAAGAAGGTGGAGTCCAGCCTGGCGTTCGAGTTTGACAATTCGAACCCAATCAATCGGTTCATTAAAGACGAGCTCGTCGTTAGTGAAAATGAGGGCGGTTTTTGGAAGCCTCGAGTCGAGGATAAGGACATCGTTGACTGGCATAACGATCCAGGCGGAATCAGCCGCAAAGATCTCATTGCCATTAACGCAATCTTGTTTCTCAACAAAACCAACATCAAGAGTGCGCATCCTGCCGATGTGGAGCGCGCCCGCGATATAGCTCTTCGCGTATGGGAAAAAGTCAACGACATTCAGCACTTCGGCCAGCCCGGCGCAAAGACTAAAACAGTTGCCGCACAACCAGTAGTGTTGAAGGCTGTTGCAAAGCTCGCATATGATCTTGCATTCGGAAAAGCGAAGGATCCGCAGAACCTCGATAAGTTTGTCGACGGAATAGGCGAGATCGACTTTTCCCACACCAACCCGATGTGGCGCTACTACGAGTTCAACGAACAACAGCGGAAGCAGCACAGGTTAGAAGGGTTGAGCGAATACTTGCCTTCGGAAGAGGGCGCAAACCGTGATATTGGAGCGCTCGATGGGAGCGGCCTCATGCGGTTCGGGGCAAAGCACAACGACATCTATCCGATCATTGGTGACATGCTTCGGTGGCGCCTCGGTTTGCCCTCCCGGCCAAAGCGGGAGGACAAGGAAGTCGTCTAGCCAGAGAGGGAAGTTCGCTGGCCCCGGATCTACCGGGGCCAGCCCTCTACGGGAAACTTAACGGCCACAAATGGCGGATTTCTTTTGGCGTGCTTGACCAACCGCTGCCTCACCAATCACGCATGATAATGTCCTTTACCTCGGACGCCTCAATACAGCGGAAAATTCGCCAGACCATTTGCAAATGGGACCTCCACGCCCAAAACCTCATGTCTGAGTACCATCTGCGTTATGGCGGCTACGGCGGAATCGGCTACTACATGGTCTCGGACATGTACATCGCTCTCTTCTCCCGGTTCACCACCTGCGGCTCCTGGGAAGGCCACAACATCCTGGACTATCTGGTTGAGAACGACTCAGATGTAATGCCGGATAGGCGAGCCGTCAGAACGCGCTATCAAGACAACGGCCAGCTCGCGGCAAGCCGTTATCGATGATCTTTGGGGATCACTTGCGATTTGCTAATTCGATAACACTCGGCTCTGTGAGTAGCCGACGCAGCGCGGGATTGACTGTTGCAGGTTTATCGAGAGCCGCCAAGAACGCATTCCATTGAGGGCGGGGAAGTTTAAATTCACTCTGCAGAGCGAGTTCACTTTCCGCCACAATGCAAGCGCTGTCGACAATAAAGTCTGTTATCGATTGCCTTTTATGCTCGGCCCCCTTGCGCAACAGCCTCTCCTGAGCTTCCGAAATTCGGAAGTTGATCCGTTGTGATTTCAAGGCGCGTGTCATGGTAGCCATTTCTCCCCACTTTCCAAACGTACGTACAGTGTATGACAAAATCCAAGCACATTCCAGAACGGAACTGCCTGCCGAGATGATTTCATCCAACAAAAGACTGATTGAGAGGATATTTTCTGCAACTATTGCGGCGTAAATCATTTATATTCAACAGATAAAGCGGATGCTTGTGTATTAACTATATTGACTTGTATTTATTGTATTGATGAGTTAACATGTATTAAGTTGTTAGAATTGTTCTCTTAAGAGGCCTTCTTCGAGCGTTCTGGCTCGGAGGTGTGTACGAGGAAGTATATGGACAAAGACAGACATGTAGATGAAAAAAGAGTTCCAGCGGACAGGCAGCCGCGCGATCTGAGATACAGGCAACAACTGTTCCCGGATGCCGAGCAGCTCGTCTTCGACGTCGGCGACAAGGGATTCGTCCCTGTCCCCATTATTCTGCGTAAGCTATTCCGCATTCTCAGCTCGCCCGAGATCAGGGTCCTTCTTTACCTGTACCTGCGGGCCAGCCGCTATGGCATTTGCTACCCGTCTCACGACGAGATGGTGCATGAGCTCGGATTGACCAGTAAAAAAAACCTGCTGCCGCACCTTACCAGTCTCGAGGAAAAGCACTTTATTTCCGTGCGCACGAACGGCAACAGGTCCTTCTACCTCATCCACGATCCAAGGGTCGCTATAGTGCATCTGTTGAGTTCCGGGCAGCTTCGTGAAGAGGATCTGTTCGAGATCAACGATCTCTATGCCGATCTGAACCAGATGCAGAACCAGGTGCAGGCCAGTGGGCTTCCGATTAAGGGGGTCCAATGATGACCCTTGCGATCTCCGAAGTCGAAAAATTGTCCGAGCAGCACATTGTTGCCAATTTCAAATGCGGGAAAAACTCGCTGGATCATTTCCTGCGGAAGTACGCCCTTCCAAACCAGCGGGTGGATTCTTCCAAGACGTGGGTGGTACACCGGGACAATGTCGTGATCGGTTACTACACGCTCGTTTACGGTGGCGCCAGCCTCGACGAGATGCCCGCTGCTCTCGGCGAAGATATGCCCTCTCGTCCAATCGGCATCATGCTTCTGGCTTGCTGGGCTGTCGATAAAAGCGAACAGGGGAAGGGAATTGGCAAAGCTCTGCTGAAAGACGCATTCCTTCGCATCGTTTCGGCAGCCGAGATAGGTGGATTGAAGGCCATTGTCCTGGATGCAATCGACGACAAGATGGCCGCTTGGTACAGGGAGCGTGGATTCACCGACTGTCCCATCGAAAATCCATCAGGGAAGCAGCGGCTGATGATCTCCATCCAGGATGTTCGCGCTTCGCTTGGTATGTAAGGTCGTTCTAAGGGGGCTCCCCGGTCGTGCCTGAAATATCGGTCTTCACCGGTCCGGATTTGTTACCCATCGCGGCTCTCCACCGCCACGATGGGTACATTTCCTTTGCCCGTAAAAGGGACGACGACTTCAGACCGTTCTTCGGGATTCGTGCCGACTTGCTCGAGAACATGTTTCCCCAGTTCAGGGAAGAGCTTCTTAAGGACTCCTTCGTTTCTATCAATGGCTCATACCGCCTGGCGGGCAGAGGAGCAAAGCGGCCGCACGGCTGGCCAGCTCATCGCACCGAAAACCTCCGGTATCTTTGCGCCTGCTACTGCGACATCGATGTCTACAAAATGGGTGTGAGTTGCGACCAGGCCCTGGAACAGATCGACTATCTCCGGCGGTTCGGTCTCCTTCCCGAGCCATCCATTGTTGTCAGGAGCGGACGAGGGGTGTGGATTCTATGGCTACTCCGGGACGATGCGGATCCCTGCAAGGCCCACCTGGGAGCGTATACGGACAACCCAAAAGATCATCTCCTGCTCTATACGCGAGTTAACCGATCCATTGTCGATCGCCTGACATGCATAGGATCGGATCCGGCGGCCACCGACGGTGCACGCTACGTCCGCATCCCCGGTTCGTTCCGTACAGACATCGAAGAAGTGGTCGAGTGGTCGGTTAAGGCGGGCAGCAGCAATGGTCCTGCAACCTATACGTTGCGAGAACTCGCGGACTTCTTCGGCGTTCAACCCCTTTCGCGATTGCTCCAGGAACAGGAGGCTCTTGGCCAATCGAAGGGAAGTGCCGGCAATAAAAGCAACGGTCATCGAGCGGCGAATCGGAACAAGCTGGCGGCCTTCACTGCACTGAAGGAGATCCGCTCCGGCGGCTTTCGCAAAGGCTGCCGGAATTACGCTGCCCTGATCTACGCATTGTGTCTGAAGTGGAACGGGGTTTCGAAACAAGATGCCCAGTCCGCGCTGCTGAAAATGGCCAGGTACTGCACGCCCCAGCTTTCCGACGGTGAATGCATGGGAGCAATCAAGAGCGCATACAAAAAGGCCATGCGAAAGATGAGTTACGCATGGATGGCCGATGTGCTTGATGTCGTTCCGGAAGAAGCCGCTGTCATATCGCAGCGCATCGAGAAACCTTTTCCTGCAGCAAGTCGGTTTGGTGGAGCTGCCGCGATTTCCTTTGTCCCCGGAGAAAGTAGGGAAGCGAAAATCGGTCGCCGACGAGCCGAGATTCGGAAGATTGCAGAAGCGGTCGGATCTGTTCCTTCGTGCAGACTGATGCGAGATATGCTGCTTGCTGCTGGAATCGAGATAGGACACGTAACAGTCGCATCCGACTACAAGGCCTTGAAACTTATTCCAATCGAAGATGTGGGGAACGTCGATAAACGGATAGCCACAAGAACCTTCGACTTCCTCTCTTCCTGAATCCCTACAGACAGGCTTCACCCCTTATATGCAGGAGAAATTGAACAGACCGCATGGCCCTTCTCTCGTGCCAGGAACTTCGGTCTCAAGAGTCAGCCAGGCCATCTGTCCGGGCCCGCGCAGACCGATAAACATGGTCGCTAATGCCTAAATTTTTTGTTAGGCTAAACCAGCTATTTTATAGCTTTAAGCTATTGATTTTAATAGCTTTATTTTTAAAATCTTCGGAATCCGTATATATAGGGCAGAAAGGAAGGGTACGCCCATGTCGATTTTGAGCAATTTAGATTGGAACGCCATACGGGATCACTACGACCAGAGAGTGGATGTGCATCTCGAAATGGAGCGCCTGTACAAGACCGCAAAGAAGTCCAAGTCCCAATTCGCTGACTTGGCACTCGGTATATCGGATCCGGCGGGCAACTATAGCGCCGACCGGTACAAGTTTGGTCCCGCGATTCTGGAGGCGAACAAATACAAGGGAAGCTATCAAGCCGTCTACAACCTTGCGGGGCAGTTTATCCCCGTGACCGATGCGGCGAAAGAAGTGCCGGCTCTGATCAGGAAAGCCAACCTGAAGTATTTGGCAATATCCGTGGGGTCGGAGATCGCCTGCATGATGAATCCCCGGAACTGCTGGGTGGGCAACGCACGCACGGTTTTCGCCTACATCGGGTGTGACCAGGGGCTGGACAAGGCAGTGGAAGCCCACTATTTATTCTCGGACAGATCGCCCGGATCGGAAGCCGACTATTCACTTTGGGAGGAATACTATCCCTTCCTCGGGAAAGCCCTTTCGGAAATCGCCGCCGAAGGAGCCAGACTCGCTCGCCAGGAAAATGCCTTGCCAGGAGACATCATTCCGTTTCTGTGGGCCGATGCAATAGCCTCCGCGGCCTATGACTGCTACGCCCTGAGAAAAGCCTGACCGGGTCCCGCTGGTGACTGAATATTCGCTGGTAGCCGCCTAAGAACAAACTACGAGGTGCTCTTAGTAGAGCCCCCTGACGGGAGCTCCACTAAAGGAGTCCTATGGACTACAAACTCTATTGCCTTAACCGCCAGCTCGATTTGCTCCGCACTCGTGTGGACCGTATCGGGCCGGGAGCGTGCCGGAATTCGTTAATCCGGCGCATCGAAATCCTGAATATCCGTCACCATCTGCGGCTGGCCGAACTGGCCGCATCCGGGAACGGACGACAGGCTTAACCCCGGAGGGGGC
>Ga0302320_10017198_pt1 | contig 14702 bp, 13 predicted proteins | sample Bog_T0_3_FD_202130 | JGI IMG/M metagenome (GOLD analysis project Ga0302320, IMG submission 202130) | Peat permafrost microbial communities from Stordalen Mire near Abisko, Sweden - Bog_T0_3 | ecosystem: Environmental > Terrestrial > Soil > Wetlands > Peat | place: Sweden: Abisko, Stordalen Mire...
GGAATTTTTTAATTTTTTTCTGAGTTTTTTTAAAATTAAAGAATAATTTTTTTTTTAATAAAAAAAAAACGAAAATTTTTTTAAAAAAACAATGAGGAATTTTATTTTTTTTTTAAAGAGAGAAAAAAAAGAAAAAAACGATGGATTTTTCAGCCATGATTATATTTCAATGAATTTTGATAAATTAAAAATAAAAACAAGAAAAAACAATTTATAGATTTATCGGTTTTTTCAAAAAATATCCTATCTATTTTCTATCTACTACTACTGTATTATTTATTATAAATCTTTATGTTGTTAGTACTGCATATTATCAATAGATTTCAGAACTGATCGACTGTGCTGATTTTTCGTGAGTTTTTTCTGAATATTGAGCCATTCTTTCTCATTTTCACCATGCATCTTTCTACTAACATCCCAATCTAAACTGCTATTGTCGCTTCTATCCACAATATCTATTGCCTCTTCCTTTCTCTTTCTGATATTTTCCACACATTTCCCACAGATATTCGTGTTCAAATTTTTCTGCACAAAGGTTCTAATTTCCTGCTTCTCATAAAATCCTTCCAAAACCTCAAATTTTCTAATTAAAATTGCCAACTCTTTAATAGTTGGTCTTTTTTTATGATCTATATTGAGCATGATTTTTATTAAAAAGGCCAGTTCTTTTGAGTATTTGCTTTCCACAATTTCAATTTTTTTCTCAATGAATTTAAAGTTGATACTCATGGTCTCCCAATCATAACAAGAGGTCACTGAAATGAATGTCCCCATTTCGAGCAAAGCAAGACCCAAATGAAAAATATCATTTTCCATTTTTTCCTCTTTTTTTTGCACTTTCCCAGTTTTGAGTGCTTTCAACTCTTCAAATGAAAAATACACTTGATTTCTTTCTTTTTGGTTTTGTTCACTGAGAAGCAAAATCTCAGGAGTCAACAGCTTCACTGTAAATGCTTCTTGATCTTCCATCAAAACAAAGGAACAAAGGTCCAAATTTCCGTAAGTCTTGCCTTTCAAATGAAGCTCACTTAAGCAGGTTATCCCCATAATCAAGACTTTCCAAAGATCGGCCTCTTCGAAATATGAGTGGACTTTGATTCTTTGTTCAATTTCTGTGGATAAATCGTTTAGAAAGGGCTCTAAAATAAGGTTTAATGTTTCGGATTGGTCAATGAATTGTTCTTGGATCTCCAAATAATTAGAGGAATACATTGGAAAATTAATTGGTGAGGAAACTCCGAAAATTTGAAGAAGGATCTTGCGGGACTCATTCATTAAATTCAATTCGAAGAGATTGTCAATAGTTTTATGAGGCTTTTGGGTGACGGACAAAATATCGTCGAAATTATTCATTAAAGAAACACTTTTGGGTTTCATGGCTTTAAAATAAAACAGGAAATTTTGGTTGTTAAAATATTTTTTTCTCTTTTGAAAAAAAGAAGAATTTTCCTTATGTTTTTTTTGTTTCTAATTTTTTTCTTTTAAGGCATATTTTTTTTTTTGAACATAGAGAAAAATAAAAAAAAAATTTAATTTTGATCTTTTTCCGTCTTAAAAATTTTTGGTAACACTTTTTACCAAAAAAAAAATTAATTTTAATGCAAAAAATTCTTGTTTTTTTTTAATTCTCAAAAGAAAAATTTTTTCCTCAAATTTATTTTTTCATGAAAATTTTCTTAGTTTACATCCCTCCAAAACAGAGAAAATAATTATATTATTTATTCATTCACTTCTGTTTCGTTGGGTCCCCATGTTTCACATTCATCATCAATCCTTCTGAGTTCAACATCACGTGATTTCTGGTTTCGCTCAAAACATTGGCGATCTCCTTGGCGTATTCAATCTTCCTCAACTCAACATAAGCTACCATGTCCGAAAAAACAATTTCTAAAAAAATTTACATAAAATTTTACTTACATGGGTTATCCATGGCAGCCCTGCCCACCAATTCAATAGATTTCCCTTCTCCTTGGGCTTTGATGATGATACTTTTCTTGGCTTCTTTGGCCTGTTCCACAATGAATTTGGCTCTTTCGGCATCTTGTTGGGCGACTTGCTTTGTTTCTATGGCTTCGGTGTATTCCTTCATGAAATTCAAATCCACGATAGAAACATCATCGATGACAATATTGAAGATTTGGGCTCTTTCTTCCAAGGTTCTTCTGATTTTTCCAGACACTTGGTCTCTTTGGGATAACAGTTGGTTCGCGGAATATTGGGCGACAATGCTTTTCAACACTTCATTGACTATTGATGGAAGGACTCTTTCGTCATAATTCAAGCCCAATTGCCTGTAGATCTTCACCAGTTGGTCCGATTTAGGACGGAACAACACTCTGACTGAAATGTTGACGTTTTGCATATCTAGAAAAAATATTTAGGGTGTGTGAGGAGGGGGGGAGGGGAAAGGAGACCTCGGTTTGCTGTCAATGATTTTATCATAGTTGGTCTGGTTTGAATGTTGAAGATTATCGGACGTTCGAAATAAGGCAACTTGAAATTCCAACCCTCACGGTAGACAGTATCAGAAAGACCTGATAATCGGCTGAATTTCAATGCCAAATGACCTGGTTGAACTAAAATAAAAGGTTTTGAAATTTAGGCGAATTAGGAATGAAGAACCGGTGAAGATAGTCTGGTTCAAGCACCAAAAACCGAAAAGACCAACACCACCGAGAATCATCAAATTTTGAGCTGCTTTCGTTTGACTCATGGAAATTTGTGTTTGGGAAAGGAGGGGTTTTTTAAAAGATAGATTTTTTTTTATTAATCTTTGGAAGACTTTTGGAACTATATTTCAAATAAAAAATAATTTACGATGGAAAACAAAACCAAAAATTATTGATAAAGCTTTTGTTTGAAATAAGAAAAAAAATATTTTCTCAAAAACTCAATTATCTATTTTTTTTAATTCTAAATTGGTTTTTTGTATTTGAAGTTCGTTCTAAGGATTTTCTTGTTCTCTAAGGATTTTCTTGTAAATGATAAAATTAAATGTACTATCTATTCAATGAAGGCAAAATTTTCTTATAATTATTTTTTTTCATTATTTGTTACCATCCAACTTTAATAGTCGAACTACAAATGAATGAAAAGAAAAAAGATTAGTAAATGAATTATTTTATTTTCTTATATATTTTTTTTGAATAAAAAATTATGCCTGATTGGAAAAAAAAATTAGTTCATGAGGAGAAAAAAATTTTTTATTCATAAATTTTTTTTATTTAATTCCAAAAAAAAATTCTTAAACAAAATAACATTGAATCCAATAAATAATCTTTTTCTATTCTGGAACAACCTTTTCTCCCCACCCTTCCTGTTTTGATGCACGTTTCTCCTCCTCAGAGACATCATCACCTTGAATTTTTTTGCATGCCTTGAACAAAATATAAGTGTTGAAAATGTTGATGATTGAATACACCACGAAAAAACTGGATAGAGCAATTGCAATATTGAAATAAGTTTGCAGTTCATTTGTGACATTCCCGCTAACATTGTTTTGTGACAGCACATTTTTCATCACGGAATCAAAAATCCCAAAAAATATTACCAAAAACATGCACACGAAGAGATGAAGAATGCTTATTGCCATTCTCCAGACAATATAAATTTTTTTTGCCATATTAAATGGAATCTCATTTGCATATGCAGCAAAGACCACCACCAATAGTAAAAAGACCCCGCCAAAACTAATGAAAGTATAAATGAAATAAGCGTAATTATTGCCAAAAATAGAGACAAAAGAACCAAGGTCAATTGCTTCTGTCCTTAAAATTATGCCAATGACCAAAAAAAGCAGGCTCCAGAACAAGTCGTGGACTATGTAGGCAATATAATAAGCTTTAGCATTGATTCGAAAGAAAAAAAAAAGCAAAGGCACCATGTTCACATTGTTAACGGTTTGAACTTCCTCATAACCTTGCATTTTGTAAAGAAGGTAGTCGCAGTAAAAATGAACTGATTTAGAAGTATTATAAATAATTGATATTGTTTTTTGAAAAAAATAGTTTGTTTTTTTTTTTATAATTATTTTTCTTTAATATAAGGAAACTTTTTTTAGCATCTTTAATGATAAACCAAAAATAAAATAAAAAAAGGGTATTTAAATCTATTAATGAATAAAAAAAACAATTTCAAATTTCAAAAATTCTTGATAATTAAAATTTTTGTTGCTGTTTCTTTCTCTTTTTATTTTAAAATGAATTGCTAAAAACTACCTCTCTAGTTTCGCAATTTTCTCGTGTCTGACTCTTCGTCGTCGAGGTTTTCATGGCAACTGAAAAAGATCAACCAGCAGATGAGCAAAATTGCTTCTAAAACCAAAAAGACGATGGAAACATAGATGTTCCAATCATTATAGCTTTCAACATAGTCATACAACGAGCTGATTCCGTTGGCTAAATAAAGATAAACATTATTAATGACGGGTACATTGGTAACGCATGAAGCACTAGCCACATCATTCAAATAACTATTATCAGAGTCAATGGTATCTATCATATTGCTGGTTAAGCTTCCAATTGACACAGCCACAACAGCATAAAGGCATCCAAGTCCATGTTCGAACCAAAAGATATAGATACCCACGCTTTCTTTGCTCACAGTTTTGGAGGATCTTGTGGCGATCAAATAGGCAATAAATGCCACGACGGCAATAGCAATTACAATGAACCCAACTGTTGATAAGGTGCTTCTCATGGAATTCAGGTTTGGAATATCTTCTATGTTGGATTCTGCGTCTGGATTCTGCACCCATTGGTAGCAAAAATCTGTGTCATTGACAATCAGCTTCCTTTCTGCGTACAAGTACGAACTTTCATTGATGGTTGAGTTGACAAACCCATACAAATCTTCGAAAAAGGTGTCATTCTGTGCCATATCATTGTTCAAGAAGAAGTTCCAATCCACGATGATATCAATAAGCTCATAAAGGTCATCGCTGGTGTTCCAGTATCCGCAACCTGTAGAAGCATTCCCAGTCAAAGGATACCAATCATGGTAGTCCTGTGGTGGTGGAGTGTTGGATGGGTTCAGACAAGGCATTCCGTTTCTGCTCACTTCGACGCTGAGGTATGGGGAGCCTGACAATGAGTATGAGTAATAAAGGTTCAAACCATTGGTGCTATTGATGGTTCTGTTTTGCGCGCTCGTGTTTAGCATAGTAAGGATTGGAGGGGTGCTGTTGCCTGTGCCAGCGAAGTCACCAGCCCAGGACCACATAGCGCTTTCTGCGACACTTTGAGTGACATTATCGGTTACATTGACGGTCTTTATTTGGGTAATGATTTGTTGGGATTGTCTTCTGCAGAGGCCTGCGGTTGTTTGGTACACATCAAAAGTGGAGGAACAGGTGTAGTTGGATCTGACAGGGAAGCTCCAGTTTGGATCGAGGGCTAAACTCAGGGTCGCACCTTTCCAGACATCGAGTTCAATTGAGGTGGAGGACCATTGGGTGCAGTTTGAGGTCCTGGAAATTGTGTCTGCACTGGTGCATGCTCCCAAATAGGGATATGAGGTTGCTTCACCGGAGGTTGCGTCTTTGCAAAAGCACCAATCTTGGCTCACTTCCCACTCGTACAAGGTTTCCTCGTCACTGTTGGCTGTCGCAGCATTATAAACTTGTAACGTTGCTATAGGACTGGCTAGGAGATTTTCCTTGACATATGACATGACTTGAACGGTCTCTTTATAGTTAGAGGGCTCGGTAGAACCTATGTTGCTTCGCTCGATGGTTTCAGCGAGCACCAAAATGAACACGACAAAAAGATAGATAGCGATGACAGCACGACCTATATATAGGTAGATCTCAGATTTGCTCATGGCAGGGATGGTATTTGCAGTCGGTTTGAAATTTTTTTTTTATTTTGTTAATAATTCCTAAATTTATTTCGATTTATATCATTGCAGTTAAAAGATATAATACTCCAAAAAACGGAAATTAAGGGGGAGAAGAATTCAATTTTTTAAATATTCGAAAAAAACATCATTTTTTTAACCGAATTCAATACCAAAGTCGAAAAAAATCATTAAATAAAAGAAGAAATATAGCGGCAAAATTTATCTCGAAAACCAAAATTAACAGTCATTCTTTCTTAGATTTTATTTAATTAAAGTCAAAAACAAATTTTAAATTTTTTTCAAAATTCCATTTAAAATTCATTCGGTCTAAAATATTTTAAATTTTTCAAACCGATTCTCATTTCAAGTTTAAAAAACGCATTTAATTTGCAAAAAAATAATAGAACGAAAAAAAATATGGAAAAATAGTTTTTTACAAAGAACTAAATTTTTTTTCTTAATGCTAAGAAAACACATTATTTAAATTTTAGGACTTTTATTTCAAATTAAACAGGTGGCTTTCTCTTTGATAATTTTTCAATCATTTTTTTCAAAACCGAAATATTCCCTATAATTTCAAAGAAATAAAAAAAAATGTATTTAAAATAGGCTTTACTTATATATTTTCCAACAAAAGGCATACTGCATGCGCTTTCATATAAAAAAGGAATAAATGATTTGAAGAGCACAAAAATCCCATAAAGTTGCATTCCGAATCCTATGAATGTGAATCCTCTAAAAATGCAAATCACCAGAAAGCCACCCAAAAAGAAGCTGGTTCCTTTTATTTTGCCTAAAAGCCGCAAAAAAAATTTACAACATATTTTAAATTTGTTTATGAATTTGCAACCTTTTTTTAAAAAAAAACCAACTGTGCCCATCAAACCGACCAAGAAATACAATCCCAATATAAAACATAACTAAAAGATAGTGAAAGATATGGTGGATCCTAAAGTTTTACGTTTCCTAACAAAATCAAAGCCCTGTCAAAAATCAAAATAATGCCAGCAATGAAACATATTAATCCTATTGTCAATAATCCGATCCCAATTTCTGGAGAAATGTTAAAAAAATGTTGGAAAAGGCAGAAAATTTACTTTTATTATCATCTAATCCAAACATTGGAAGGAGTTAATTTAAGAGAAAAGGGTGAAAATGAATTGTCCGAAATTTCGGGTTGTTATTGAATTTGTTCCGGAAGGATAAAAATTAAAAAAGATATAAATTTTGAGTGTTTTTATTTTAAAAAATGAAATTTCCCAAATGTGCAAATTTTAAATTTTGCTTTGAATAGGAAAAATTCAGATTCCTATAAATTCCAAAAAATTTAAAACAAAAAACATTTTTTAGAACAAAATTACTAATAATCGAAAAATTAACTTATTTGCCTTATTTCAAATTTAATTCATTTTCCATCAAAGCCAAATATTCTTCATCACTCAAGGTTTTTTTCCTAGCTTCTGTTTCTTTTATCAAGCTTTGCCTGTTCAAGATATTACTTTCCTCATCCTCATTGAAAGTGGAGGGGTTTTCCTTTTTCTTTTCATCATAATTTATAATGTTAATTTTGCAAATGTTTGCCATTTCTCTGCGATTTTTCATGAATTCCGTCATTTTTTTCTCTTCAATGTCATCTTCAGGTTTATTTTGTTTGGGCATTTCTCCTCTTGAATTGCTTCGATTATTTGACATCAATTTGGTGACGAACATATTATTGAGTGACTCTTCAACAATTTGTGTCTCAGTTTTTTTATTTTTTCTTTTTCTTTTTTCAAATATATCCTTCACCATGGATTTCGGAAGTTTTTTCTTATTTTCACAGGAGTCGTTCAATGGTGAGTTGTTGTTCATATTGCTATCGTCCAAGCTCTCATCCCCACTATTTATGCTATTATTTTGCAGAATGTCCATGATTTTGTTATGTCGGAAAATTTTTGGGTCTTCTTCTTCGTTTTTTATATCTGATAAATCGATTTTAATTGAATCATGTTTGGTTGATCTTTCCACATTTCCCTCAGTTTTTTTGGAATCCGTTTTATTTGAAGTATCTTGTTCTTCTTTCACATCGTTTTGCAAAGGATTCTCTTCTATTTCTTTACTAGAAGCTGAAATACCAACTTCCTTCGGAGAAAAATCCTTAATTTCATCTAATAATTTATTATTTTTGTCTTCCACGATCACATTATTTAAACAAATAGATCCACGTTCTCGGTTATTGCTGTCTCTTAAACTAGAAAAGTTATTTTGATTATTTTTATTTAAATCCTGGAACAAATCAGAGCTTAAAATGTCGGGGATGGTCCCTTTTTGATTGTTGGAAGAAGGAGTAGCATTTTTTGAGGAATATTGAACCTCCTTTTTTAATGTCTTTTTGGGGGTGATTGTTTTGTAGCTTTTTTGTAAGACATTTAAATAGACGAAATTTCGATCTAATCGCTCAGTTCTAGGAGTTTCAATTATTTTATTTTTTCGTTCTTTTTTTTCAATTTTCACGTTTGGGTTCCATTTTTTTTTGGTTGCATCCTTGTCTTGAGCTTTTGATTGAATTTTTGCAGAACATGAAATTTTGAGACTGTTCATGAAAAATTTGGATTTTGCTTGTTTCAACGGTCTAGAGTCCAGTGAATGAAAATTATTTGTATCATCAGATTCAGTTGGTTTCTCAGTGGAGGTGGATTTTTTAATTTTATTCTTGGAATATTTTTTCGATGATTCAGAATTCATTCGATCCTTGTCAGTATTGCAAAAATTTGTCATATTTGTGGACGGGGATTTAAAGGGCCCTTTGATTTTTTGACTTATGAGTTTTTCTTTTTGTTGTGACTACAAAAAATTATTTGTTTTATATTGTATTGATTAAAACAACAACATTTTTGCTTTCTTCATTTGGGATTACGGAAACACCTTTAGTGAAACTTGCTAAAGAAAAAAATTAATATTTATTTGTTTTGTAATTAGTTACCAAAAGTGCTTTCATTCAAATTCAAAAGGGTTTTCTCATCGAATAAAATGCTAAAAATGTCTACTTTGAATGTTGCCTCGTAATAGTTCAAACTTTTTTTATGCAAATTACCCCTATATTTAACTAATTTTTTAATTTATTATGGATATTTCATGTTATACTAAAATATAAAAACTTGCTAATTCGTTGAATGCCTTAATGTCATTTACCTTCACCATTTTAACTTCTTTTTCTTTGGTATTATTGAAGAGACAGCTCCCATTTTGGAAATCGTAGATGATTCCTTTTATATGAAATTAAATTTTGTTTTATCTTATTATATATACCTGAATTTTGCAACTCCCCATTTTTGAAAATCCCATCGTTGATAATAGAATCTTTGAACTCTCTTCCTAATCCATTTAAGATTCCCTCTTTGAAATTACCAATGTTGATAAAATCGTTGCTTTTTTTATCCAATATTAGTCCTAGCCCATCGGCTTTCTCCTTTTTCACAAAACCAAAATATCTGTAAAAAAAGCAAAAATTATAAAATATCAAAAAATCTTTTTTTCTCACAAACTTTCATTCGAGTCCAAAATTTTCCTCTCAGCCGATTCAAGGTGCCCCAAATAATCTATTAATCCTTCCAAATACAAATTTTGATACTCTTTAAAATTTTGCAACAATTTTATTTCATTTTCATTTTTCGCAATTTCTTTCTCCAAAATTTTAGCACATTTTCCCGCAGCAAATTCAAAATGGGTCCATTGTTTTGATTGACTCTGGTAAAAAAATGCAGATCCATTTAATTTATTCTTCACCCATTTACCAATCAAAGTGTCTCCTTTAGTATACCTCACGATCCCTATTCCATCCAACTCATTTCTAGTAAAACTTCCATAGAAAATAAGATCTCCTGGACTTATATATAAAGCCTGCCCTTGAAGATTGTTATGAATCCATTCACCTTTAAAAGTCCCCCAAAAAATATTAGTTCAGAAAAAGAAACGTTATTAGCTGCGTTGCCTGCGAAAAATGAGCTGTTATCCCAAATAAATACGCCCTTTTCTGATAATTTATAGCCTTTTGAAATTTTGCCTTGGAAAATCCCATTTTTGAAATCCAAAGTAATTGTCTCTATTTTTTAAATAAGATTTAGGTATTATTACGAGGGAAAACCTTCCTTGGTGGCTTTTAGGGACATAATTAAGATGATAAAATATCAACTTATTATTATGAAATTAATTTTTTTAATAATATTAATAAAAAAAATATTCATTGTTATTTGTTCGCATGAGATTTGTAAAAAACCTGCAAAAACATAATTCTGTGAAATTTTTCTATTAAAATCACAAGAAAACAAAAGATCAAATTTTTTCATTTTATCAATTTTTTTAACTCTGAAGAAAATAAAATCTGTCTTTTATAATATTTACCTACCAAATCAATGTTTATAAAAAAAAAAGTAATTTCCGTTTAATTTCAAATATTTCTGCATTCCTCCTTTTTATAATCTTATTTAATCCAAAATAAATATATTTTGTTCAGTCTAAATCCCCCAGAATCACAATGTCGAAATCCCCCTTCAAAATGGCGAACGTTTGCCATAAATTCCAGTTTGATTTCATTCTGGCCAAGCTCGAGCTCATCCTTGCTAATCCTTTGGCCAAGGTTTCCATAAATCTCACAGTGGGTACCCAGAAAATTGAGACGACTCAACGTCCTAAAGCGTCAAAAGAAACCATCTTAAAAGAAACACTTTACATCATAACTTCTCTTTACGAAGATCCAAAAAGAGGTTATCAGGAAAAATTCGCGACCCTTGAAGTTTGCCTCAACAATTCAAAAGTTTCAAATGTCATCGGAATGCTCAAATTGGATTTGGCGGGTTATGTGCATAGTAGTGGAGACAAATTGGAACTCATAGTATTGCAAAAGTCCGCTGAGTACCAAGGGAAGATCCTGCTGGGTGTGAACTGTATGCCAGTGGAACAAGGGGAAGAAGATGAGGGATCACAAATCAATGCCAAAAATTATAGCACTGCCTTGGAACCCAATGATAGCGTAAGTCAGAGAGGTTATTCGGACGCGGGACTCAAGAACGGAAATAAGCGCGCCTTGACCCCCAATTTAAGAATTACCAAGAATCCAGCAAGTAAAATATTTCATTTTTTTTTTGTGTTTGGAGCTTAATTTTTTATTTTTTTGGGCATTTTTTACATATCTTTAATGCTTTTCAAACCATTTTTTCACCAAGCTGACAAACTCATGCATATGGTCGATCGTGTGATCAAACAATCCGAGATGAAATCGGAAGAAAGCAAAGAGCATAATCGAAAATCTTCGAACCTTCTAACCAAATCAACGACTGCTTTTCGTCAGGAGAAAAAAATCATGAGTCTTTTTGATCCTATTCTGAGTAAAACCAACGACGTAATCAAAGAATACACCAATGATGAGAAAGCAAAGTTGGAGAAGGTAATTTTCGCCTTGAAATCGGATAAACATACCGCAGAATCTAGAATCATTGAAAATGAGCAAAAGGTTAATGAGAGTCTGAAAGAATATGAGGGGGTGAAAGAAAAATATCAGGAGATGGAGAAAGAAAATTATAAATTGAGACTAGAGAACGAAGATTTGAAGCAAAGTCTTCAAAAGGAAAGGAACGTCATTAATGATTTGATGCAAGGGGATGGTGACAAATTGGAAATTCTGAAAAAAAGCGACCTATCAGTGACTGAGAAACGATTGGAAGAAGTTAAAAAGGAGAACGAAAAGCTTTTGGAAGAGAAATACAAATTAGAAAACGGATTGGCCGTCCAGAGAAAAAACATGGATGAAGTGAATAAAAAGCTGGTTATTCAACTAGATGAAAATTCAGCATTGAAGAGAGAAAACGGCAATCAATACGAATTCATAGCGAAAAAAGAAAAACAGATTAAAATGCTTATCGATGAAATCAATAAAGGGAAGGAAAAAGGCATTGCTGAGAGCTTTGTTCTGCAAACAGACAAATTAAAGCTCGTGGAAGATCAATTAACTGCTCAAGATGATGAATTGGCTATCTTGAAGAAGAATTTCCAAGAAAAATCGAATCTTTTGGCTGAAACGAAGGCAAGCCTTGAAAAAAGCAACAAAGAAGTCAATTGGCAGAAAAATGAAATTCAAAGCTTAAATGAGAAATTGAGCAATATTGAGAAAATCATGGAAATAAAAGATGAAAATTTGAAAATGTTGGAAGATTTGCAGATCAATTATATCAAATGCAAGCAGAATTTGGCAGATATTGTAAATCTTGTGTTCGAAAACAGAAATTTCAATTTGTTGGAAGAAATTGATAAATTGATAACGCCTTGACCATAATTTTCTTAATTTAAAGAAGTAAGTGAATCTAAAAATTTAATTATGAAGGAGTTTTTTTGAATTTAAAATCAAAAAATTTTGTATTGAAAAATCGGCTATAATCAACAAAAGTATAAATAAAATTAATAGAAAATAGAAATTCTTGAAATAATAAATTTTGAATTTAGTTTTATTGGAAAAATTTCATCTTAAAAAAACTCTCACGAAATTAAATAAATTAAAAGAACTAAACCAAAAAATATTATTAAAAATATATTATGAAATACGATGAATTTGAGGAAGAAAATTTTAACGTTGATACTCTTGCCATAACCCGTCGGATAGATAATTTACAATATGGCAAATGGCATTTATTTGTCATTCTTTGTCTTGGTTACCTCATTTTTATTTTTCTCTTCAATAGGAAAATGAATAATCTTTCTATTTTAGGTGTGACCTGGGTATTTGATGGATATGAGGTATCGATGCTTTCTTTGGCGACACTTGATTTACAAGCTGATTTAAATATTTCTTCTATCCAAATTGGTTATATTGCATCAGCGTATTTGATTGGTTGTTGTATAGGAGCTTTGTTTTTTGGCTATATGGCTTCAAGATTCGGCAGAAAGGCCCTCTTTTCTATTACTTTATTAATTTATTTGATTTCGATCATTGTTCAAAGCTTTATGCCTGGATATGTGTATCTTTTAGCATGTCGATTATTTACAGGTGCCACGAATGAAATTGATGAAATAAATTAAATATGTTTAGGAATTGGTGTTGGGGGGGAATATACTGCAATTTTTGCTGCCATTGATGAATTAATTCCTCCAAAAGTTCGAGGAAGAGTAGATATTTTCATTGATGGAACATGGTATATCTCTTCTTGCGAATTAATGATAAATATTTTGTTCAAGGTATATTGGATCGATTATTGCTTCCATCATAGCTTCAATTGTCTATAGTCAAATAGATAATAATGGCGTTTGGAGATATTTATTTTTAGCTGGGGCAGTGGTTGCTATACCATTATTGTTTTTCAGAAGCAAAATCCCAGAAAGTCCAAGATGGCTTTTGAACAAAAGTAACAACTTTAAAAAAAAAAAAAAAAATGGATTCTTTTAGACTTGTATGAAGATGCAAATCAAGTAGTTTGCCAAATTGAATATTGTGTGAAAAATAAATTGATGTTTTTCACTGATGAACAAAAGTTTTTTAAATTTGTTTTCTATTACCTTTTAAGATTTTTTCAAGCCCAAAATATCAAGAAATTAAGGTAGCTTTTAATTTACTCATCAGATTCAAGATTTGATTATAAATTTAATATAAAATTTACTTCAGAATGAATATTATAAACAGAAATTCGAAAACAAGCAATTTGGAAAAACACCTAATCTATATTATATCTTGAAAAAGTTGCTCACAACTTATAAAAGGAGATTCATTTTAGGAGTCACATTAATGGCTTCTCAAGCTTTTTTTTTCAATGGGTTAATCATTATTTTTTTATTTTTTCAAATATAAATCACATTAATAGGATATTTTATACTTTTACAATGATTTTGGAAGAATTTTATCATATTCAAAAAGACAAAGGTATATCGCATTCTTGATAAAATAAAGTATTTTTTATATAATTAGTGTCAATTTATCTGATTCCTCTTTCAGTTTCCAGTTTTTTGGGGGCTCTCATCCTTGTAAAATGACTTTTATTTTATTTGAACCATTTTTAGGGTAGATTTTTCGATATTTTGGGAAGAAGGAAAATGTTCTTGATAACATGTATTGATTTTTTTTTTTAATTTTGAGCTTTAGTTTATTTGTTTAGATGGGACAAGTTCTTTATTATTAGCATTGACCTCAATTTTATTCCTTTATGACCTGCTTTCAATTGAGACTCAATTCATTCTTTGGTCCATTGTGTTTTTTATCGCTACACCAGGTGCTAGTTCCGCTCATTTAACAATCTCTGAGATTTTTCCTTCGGTTTTAAAATTAATTTTTTTTTACAATTTTATATTTCTCGCAAATTTATTTTTAAAGCATATGAGAAGCCAAGCGTTAGCCATTTTCTTTTCTATTGGAGAAGGTGTTGGTGGAGCTCTTGCACCCACAATTTTTGGGATTTTGATCAGTGAAAAAAATAGATATAGTGTTTTCATTGGATATATAATATGTAATATTCTTCATTTTACAATTTATGAAAAGGATATAATTTGAACTTATAGCTGCCTCGCTTATGCTACTTGGAGGTGTTGTTGGGTACGTATTTGGGATCGAGGCCGAAAATAAATCTTTGGAGGAAATTGCAAAAATTTCATGAGTTTATTTATTTGAAAAGTTTTTTGTCAAAAAAATTAATTAAAAAAGTCCCTTTTTTCAAAATTTTCAACTGCAAAAATAAAAAATATTTTCTAATCTTTAATTTGAATTGAATTTACTTTTTTTTATATAAAATTTGTTTATTCATTATGGTCCCTATTAAAAATATACATATAAAAAAAAATTCCCAAAAAACTAAACTTAAAAATAAAAAAAATTTCTTTTGCAAAATCCGCGAAAAATCAAAAATTAATGA
>Ga0302320_10017200_pt1 | contig 14701 bp, 10 predicted proteins | sample Bog_T0_3_FD_202130 | JGI IMG/M metagenome (GOLD analysis project Ga0302320, IMG submission 202130) | Peat permafrost microbial communities from Stordalen Mire near Abisko, Sweden - Bog_T0_3 | ecosystem: Environmental > Terrestrial > Soil > Wetlands > Peat | place: Sweden: Abisko, Stordalen Mire...
GCGTCGTCGACCTGGAGGTCGACGCTCCGCGACTAACTCCCCCGATACGTCGAATAGCTCCAGGGCGTCGCCACCAGCGGCACGTGGTAATGCGCGGCCGTGTCGGCGATCGAGAAGCGGATCGGCACGACGTCGAGGAACGGCGGGTCGGCGGTCAGCGCGCCTTGCGCGGCGAAATACGGGCCGATGTGGAAGCGCAGCTCGTAGGTTCCGACCCTCGCGTTCTCGGGCCTGACCAGCGGCGCGTCGGTGCGGCCATCGGCGTTCGTGGTCGCGCGGGCGAGCAACGTCGCCGCGCCGTCGCCGGAAAGCGAATAAAGTTCGATCTCCACCCCCGCCGCGGGGCGGCCGCGCGTGGTGTCGAGCACATGCGTCGTCAGGCCTGCCATGCGAAAACCTCATTACCAAGTGGGCTATCTAACAGAAATTGCTGACCTTTGGTAGCATGACCGCGCCAGAAAAAGGCGCACGTCATGCAAATTTCGCGGATCAGCCAGGGTGCGACAGGATTGCCAAGACGAAAGTCGCATGACAATGGTCTTCCCCGGCGAACGCCCTGTTTTTTAGGCGAAACGCAAACGGTCATGGGAGGCGGAATTGTTCGAGGACGCGACAGTCGACACGCAGGAAATCCAGGAGTGGCTCGAGGCGCTGGATTCGGTCGAAGCCTTCGAAGGCCTGACCAAGGTCGACGAACTGCTGGACGCCGTCGTCACTTCCGCCCGCCGCAAGGGCGCCAAGCTGCCGTTCGCGGCCAATAGCGCCTACGTCAACACTATCCATCCCGAAGACCAGCCCGCCCATCCCGGCGACCGCAAGCTGGAAATGAAGATCCGGCGCTACGTGCGCTGGAACGCGGCGGCGATCGTGCTGCGCGCCAACAAGGACTCTTCCGAACTCGGCGGCCATATCGCCAGCTTCCAGTCCGCCGCCACGCTGTACGACACCGGCTTCATGCATTTCTGGCGCGCGGCGGACGAGAGCCACGGCGGCGATCTCGTCTATTTCCAGGGTCACTCGTCGCCCGGCATTTACGCCCGCGCCTTTCTGGAGGGGCGGCTGTCCGAGGACCAGTTGATCAACTTCCGCCAGGAAGTCGGCGGCAAGGGGCTTTCGTCCTATCCGCATCCCTGGCTGATGCCGGACTTCTGGCAGTTTCCGACCGTTTCGATGGGCCTGGGACCGCTGATGGCGATCTATCAGGCGCGCTTCCTGCGCTATCTCCAGGGTCGCGGCCTCGCCGACACGGGGGCGCGAAAAGTCTGGGTGTTCTGCGGCGACGGCGAGATGGACGAGCCAGAATCGCTTGGCGCGATCTCGCTGGCGGGCCGCGAAAAACTCGACAACCTCGTGTTCGTCATCAACTGCAACCTGCAACGCCTCGATGGACCCGTACGCGGCAACGGCAAGATCGTTCAGGAGCTCGAGGCCGATTTCCGCGGCGCCGGGTGGAACGTCATCAAGTGCCTGTGGGGCTCGGGCTGGGACGTGCTGCTCGCGCGTGACACGCAAGGAAAACTTCGCCAGTTGATGGAAGAATGCGTCGACGGCGAATACCAGGATTTCAAGTCGAAAAACGGCGCCTACATCCGCAAGCACTTCTTCGGCCGTCATCCCGAAACCGCCGAACTCGTCGCCGATTGGAGCGACGACCAGATCTGGGCGCTGACCCGCGGCGGCCACGATCCGATCAAGGTCTACGCGGCCTACAAGGCGGCTTACGATCACAAGGGCCAGCCGACCGTCATCCTCGCCAAGACCGTCAAGGGCTATGGCATGGGATCAGCGGGCGAGGGGCAGATGATCGCCCATCAGGCCAAGAAGATCGGCGAGGACGCGCTGAGGTCGTTCCGCAACCGGTTCGGCATCCCGCTCACCGACGAGCAACTGACGAAAATCCCGTTCCTCAAACTGCCCGAGGGCGGCGAGGAAGCGCAATATCTGGCCGAACGCCGCAAGGCGCTGGGCGGTCCGCTGCCGGCGCGCCGGCGCAAGAGCGCGCCGCTGATCATTCCCGAACTCTCGGCTTTCGACGCGCTGTTGCAGGCGACCGGCGAGGGCCGCGAGATCTCGACGACGATGGCCTTCGTGCGCATCCTGACGACGCTGCTCAGGGACAAGAACATCGGCCAGCGCATCGTGCCGATCGTCCCCGACGAGAGCCGCACCTTCGGCATGGAAGGGCTGTTCCGCCAGATCGGCATTTTCAGCCAGGTCGGCCAACTCTACCGTCCGCAGGACGCCGATCAGTTGATGTACTACCGCGAGGACCCGAAAGGGCAGATCCTTCAGGAGGGCATCAACGAGCCCGGCGCGATGGCGTCGTTCATCGCCGCCGGCACGTCCTATTCGACGTCGAACACGCCGATGATCCCGTTCTACGTCTATTATTCGATGTTCGGCTTCCAGCGCGTCGGCGACCTCGCCTGGGCGGCCGGCGACATGCGCGCGCGCGGCTTCCTGATCGGCGGCACCTCCGGGCGCACGACTCTCAACGGCGAGGGCCTGCAACACGAGGACGGGCACAGCCACGTGCTCGCCTCGACCATTCCCAATTGCGTCGGCTACGACCCGACCTACGCCTATGAAGTCGCCGTCATCATCCAGTCCGGCCTGAAACGAATGTATGCCGACAACGAAGACGTCTATTTCTACATCACCACGCTCAACGAGAATTACCCCCATCCAGCGATGCCCGCCGGCGCCGAGGAAGGCATTCTCAAGGGCATGTACAAGCTGAAGACCGTCGAGGGGTCGAAGCCGCAATTGAAGACGCGGCTGATGGGCGCCGGTTCGATCCTGCGCGAAGTCGAGGCGGGCGCCGACTTGCTCGCCAAGGATTTTGGCGTCAGTTCGGAAATCTGGAGCGTCACCAGCTTCACAGAGCTGCGGCGCGAAGGCCTCGAGGTCGAGCGCTGGAACCGGCTACACCCCGAGTCGCCCGCGAAGCTGTCCTATGTCGAGCAATGTCTTGGCAAGGGGCAGGGGCCCGTCATCGCGGCGACCGATTATATCAAGGCGATCCCCGACGGCATCCGGCCCTATGTGCCGGCTCGGTTCTCGGTGCTCGGCACCGACGGTTTCGGTCGCTCGGATTACCGCCGGCGCCTGCGCTCGTTCTTCGAGGTCGACCGCTACCACGTCGCGGTCGCCGCGCTGAAGGCGCTCGCCGACGATCAGCTTCTGCCGGCCAAGACCGTCGCCGAGGCGATCAAGCTCTACAACATCGATCCGGAAGCGCGCAGCGCCGCTTACAGCTGATCCGGTCTTTCACCCCCGTTTAGAACTCACGCTCTCGCGAAGGAGTGGCGCCTGTGGCGAACATCGAAGTCAAAGTTCCCGACATCGGCGATTTCAAGGACATCCCGATCATCGAAATCCTGGTCAAGCCCGGCGACGTCGTCAAGGCCGAGCAGCCATTGCTTTCGCTGGAATCCGACAAGGCGACCATGGACGTGCCGTCGCCGGCCTCGGGCGTCGTCGGCGAAATCCGCGTAAAAGTCGGCGACAAGGTTTCGATGGGCATTGTCGTGCTGACTTTGGCGGAAGAGAGCGCGCCCGCCGCCGCGGCGCCGGCGCCTGCCGCAGCCGAATCCGATCCGGGTCCCGCGACGGGCCAGGTGGCGTCTGCCGTCCACGCGGCGGCAAAAGCGGCGCCGGCCGCCGCCCCGGCGCCGAAAATCGCCGACTTCGCCGGCGTGTTCGCCGGCCCCTCGGCGCGTCGTCTGGCGCGTGAACTCGGGCTCGATCTCAACGCCGTCAAAGGCACGGGCGACAAAGGCCGCATCACCAAGGAGGACGTCAAGTCGGCGCTCGGCGGCGGAAGCGGCGGCGCTTCCACCGGCGGCGGCGGCGGCGGCGGCCTGCCGGAAGTCCCCGTAATGGATTTCGCCAAATTCGGTCCGATCGAGACGATCGCTCTGTCTCGCATCAAGAAAATATCCGGGCCGCGGCTGCATGCCTCCTGGGTCAACATTCCCCATGTCACCCACAACGACGAAGCCGACGTCACCGAGTTGGAAGCGTTCCGCAAATCGCTCGACGACGCGGCCAAGGCCGATAAGAAGGCGCCTTACCGCGTTTCGCTGCTGCCGCTGCTGATGAAGGCCACCGTTTCGACGCTGAAGGCGTTTCCGCTGTTCAACAGCGCCTTGAGCCCGGACAAGGGTTCGCTGATCCGTCGCCTGTACTGGAACATCGGCGTCGCGGTCGACACGCCCGACGGATTGGTCGTCGCCGTCGTCAAGGACGTCGACAAGAAGGGGGTGATCGAGCTTTCCCGCGAACTCGGCGCGCTCTCGGGCAAGGCGCGTGAGGGAAAACTCTCGCCGGCCGAAATGCAGGGCGCGACTTTCACGATCTCGTCGCTCGGGGGCATCGGCGGCACGGCGTTCACGCCGATCGTCAACGCGCCCGAAGTGGCGATCCTCGGCGTGGTGCGCTCGAAGATGGCGCCGGTGTGGGATGGCGAGAAGTTTGCGGCCCGGCTGATGCTGCCGCTTTGCCTTTCCTACGATCACCGCGTGATCGACGGCGCGGCGGCGGCGCGGTTCTCGCGCCATCTGGCCTCGACGATCGAGGACATGCGCCGCGTCCTGCTTTGACGCGGTACATTCGCAAACGATCCTAACCCATTGTTGACAGGCGCGCTTTGCGCGCGGAGCGAACGATCATGGCGAGCGAGATCAGGCTTCCCGACATCGGCGACTTCAAGAACGTGCCGATCATCGAAATCCACATCAAACCCGGCCAGAAGGTCGCCAAGGAAGAGGTGCTTCTGACCTTGGAGAGCGACAAGGCCTCGCTCGAAGTGCCCTCGCCCGCCGACGGCGTGATCGGCGAGATCAAGGTGAAGATCGGCGACAAGGTCAGCCAGGGCGATTTGCTGGCGACCTTCGAAGGCGAGGCAGGGGCGGCGGCTCCGACTCCCGCAGCCGCGCCAGCGCCGGCGGCCGCGCCGGCCGACAAGGCCGACTTCGAATGCGACGTGCTCGTTCTCGGCGCCGGCCCTGGCGGCTACACCGCGGCGTTCCGCGCCGCCGATCTCGGCATGAAGGTCGTGCTGGTCGACAAGCGCCCGACGCTGGGCGGCGTCTGCCTCAACGTCGGCTGCATTCCTTCCAAGGCCTTGCTGCACGTTGCTAAAGTGATAGATGACGCCGACGACATGTCCAGCCGCGGCGTAAAATTCGGCAAGCCGGAGATCGACATCGACGGTGTGCGCGGTTTCAAGGACGGCGTCGTCAAGCGCCTGACCGGCGGCCTTACCGCCTTGGCGAAGCAGCGCAAGGTCACGGTCATTTCGGGGGAGGGGCGTTTCACCTCGCCGCACACTTTGGCGGTCGAGACGCCGGAGGGGCGGCGCATCGTCCGCTTCCCCAAGGCGATCATCGCCGTCGGCTCCGAGCCGGTCGCGCCCGGCTTCATTCCCAGGGATCCGCGCATCTGGGATTCCACCGGCGCGCTGGAAATGCGCTTCACGCCCAAGCGCCTGCTGATCCTTGGCGGCGGCATCATCGGCCTGGAAATGGCGACCGTCTACGAAGCCTTGGGCTCCGAGATCACAGTCATCGAAATGATGGACCAGTTGATGCCGGGCGCCGACCGCGACATTGTCGCGCCGTTCGCCAAGCGGGTCGAAAAGAAATACGCCAGGATCCGGTTGAAGACCAAAGTGACCAAGGTCGAGGCCAAGGACGACGCGATCCACGTTTCCTATGAGGGCGAGGGCGGCTCGGGCACGGATGCGTTCGACGCGATGCTGGTTTCCGTCGGCCGCCGTCCGAACGGCGCCCTTATCGACGCCGACGCGGCGGGGGTAAAAGTCGACGAGCGCGGCTTCATCGCCGTCGACAAGCAGATGCGCACCAATATTTCGCACATCTTCGCCATCGGCGACCTCGTGGGACAGCCGATGCTGGCGCACAAGGCGACGCATGAGGGCAAGGTGGCGGCGGAAGTGGCGAGCGGCCATGCCGCCGCGTTCGACGCCCAAGTCATCCCGTCCGTCGCCTATACCGATCCGGAAGTCGCCTGGGTCGGCGTGACCGAGACCGAGGCGAAAGCCAAGGGCCTCAAATACGGCAAGGCGGTATTTCCCTGGGCGGCGAGCGGCCGTTCGCTGTCGCTGGGCCGCGACGAGGGCCTGACCAAGACCCTGTGGGACGAAGCGACCGGCCGCCTGATCGGCGCGGCCATCGTCGGCCCCTCGGCCGGCGACCTGATCTCCGAAGCCGCGCTGGCGATCGAAATGGGCTGCGACGCCGAAGACATCGGCCTCACCATCCACCCGCACCCGACGCTATCGGAGACCTTCGCCATGTCGGCGGAAGCCTATGCCGGGACGCTGACGGATCTGTATATGCCGAAGAAGAAGTAGCGGCGGGGGTCTCGGCGCTAGGTTCTGGCTGTCGGTGCCATAGCCCGTCCTTCGAGGCCCCTTCGCGGCAGAGGCGCTAGGTTAAGAGTTTTCAGGGGTTCCCAACCGCGCTTTCCGTCATGGCCGTGCTTGTCACGGCCATCCACGTCGTCGTGCGATGTCTCGTTCGGATAGTTTTCTCCGGTGTCCCGACGTGGATACCCGCGACAAGCGCGGGCATGACGGCAGCCATCGGGCTCAACCTAGCGCCTATGCCCCTTCGGGGCGCCGCGGGACGAGGTCCGTGGTGTTGGCGCCTTGAACTAGCGCCAACCGATGGGGACACCGACATTGCGGCGGCGCGGCCGGCATTGTAGACTCCCCGCTACCAACGATAGCAAAGGGAGGAAGGGATGACGGTCCCACACGAGCCTTGGCTCGTAGCGCTTTCCGTGGCGATCGCAATTCAAGGCAGTTTTGTAGGGCTCTCCCTCGCCCAGGGATTGGACCGCGCCGAGGGGTTCCGCCGTCGTCTGGCCCTCGCCGGGGCGGCGATCTCTTTGGCGACAGGCGTTTGGTCGATGCATTTCGTCGGCATGCTGGCCGCCAGTTTCCCCAGCGCGGTCGATTATTTGGTGTTGCCGACCCTGTTGTCTTTCTTGATCTGCGTGCTCGTCGTCGGCGCCGGCGTCTACGCGGCTCATTGGTCAGGACCTCCGGCGCTGCGCATAGGCTTGGGCGCCATCGGCATGGGCCTGGGCATTTCGCTCATGCATTATGTCGGCATGTCGGCCGTGCATCTGGCGGGTCCGACAAGTCAGGAGCCGCCTTATGTGGCCGCCTCCATCGTCATTTCCATTGGCGCCAGCGGTTTCGCGCTCGGGGCGCTGGACAGGCAGGCGACCAAGACGCGGCTGCTGGTCGCGGCGCTCGGCTTGGGATTGGCGATTTCCGGCATGCATTACACCGCGATGGCGGGAATGCGGCTCGATCCGAGGTGTTTCGACGTGAGCCAGTTCGTCGGCGCCGAGTCCTCGCTGTCGCGAAATACGCTCGCGCTGCTTTCCACGGTGATCGCTTTTGGCGTGTCTGGCGCTTTCCTGCTTTCCCTGGTCCCAGACAGCCCGGAACAACGGACGGCGACATGGACGCAGCCGCTTGCGCTTTCGCTTCCCCCAACCGACGATGTTCAGCCGAAATTGGCCGACGCAATCGCTTCGCGGCAGGAAATCGCGACGGTGGACACTACCGTCACCGCGAAAACGGTGCGCGTGGAGAAGGACGGACAATGGCGAGACATCGCCCTCGGGGACATTTTCGCCGTGCGCGCCAACGCGCATTATACCTATGTTTTCGACGGAGAGCGGGAGTACTTCTGCAATCTGTCGATCGGCGCGCTCGAGGCGAAGCTCGACGCTCGGCATTTCCTGAGGGTGCATCGCAGTCATATCGTGGCGGTGCGCCAGATCGCGCGGGTCAAGAAGGCGGGCGACAATGGCGTGGCCGAACTCGGCGCGCCTGTGCGCTGCAGCATCCCGATCGCCCGCGCCAATATGCGTCAGGTCAAACAGCGCCTCGCGGCGCTCGCGGGCTGATTATCCGCCGCATTTCATGAACTGCGTCAGCAGTGCTGACGCAGTTCATGCGGAAAACAAGCGATCTGGCGCCATTTTCGGTCGATCCCTGCATCGGTGATTGATTGTGCGGCGCACTCTTGGCGATCCTGGCAATAAGCCTGAATCCGCGACCGGATGCGGCGCAACGACAGGGAGAGCGCTCTTGATTCCCGGCACGTTTGACTATCACCGACCCACCGAACTCAGCGAAGCCATCGGCTTGCTCGGCAGGCTGGATGCCGACGCCCGGGTCATCGCCGGGGGGCACAGCCTCATTCCGATGATGAAACTCCGCCTCGCGGCGCCGAGCCATCTCATCGACCTCGCGGCGATCGCGGAATTGAAGGGCGTGCGTGTCGAGGGCGCGGAAATCGTCATCGGCGCGATGACGACGCAACACGAAATCATCGCCGACGAGATCCTGGCGACGCGCGCCCCGATCCTGAAAGAGGCGGCCTTGCAGATCGCCGACCCGCAGGTGCGCTACGTCGGCACCCTCGGCGGCAATGTCGCCAACGGCGACCCGGGAAACGATATGCCCGCCTTGATGATGGCGCTGGACGCCCATTTCGTGCTGAGCGGACCCAAGGGCGATCGCAGCGTGGCGGCGCGCAAATATTATAATGGGCCGTATGACACTGCGGCGCTGCCCGGCGAAATTCTGACGGCGGTCCGATTCCAGGCTCCCGCCGCCGGCCATGGTTACGCCTACGAGAAGCTGAAGCGCAAGGTCGGGGACTACGCGACCGCCGCCGCCGCCGTGGTGCTGACCGTCTCGGCCGGCCAAATCGCGACTTGTTCGATCGCCCTGACCAATGTCGGCGACACCGCGCTCGAAGCCGCCGCGGCCGCCCAGGCCGTCGTGGGATCCACGCTCGACAAGGCCAGCCTCGCCCAGGCGGTCGCCGCCGCCGAGGCGATCACGGCGCCCGCCGCCGACGGCCGGGGCTCCGCCGAGTACCGCACCAAAATGGCGGGCGTCATGACCGCGCGCGCCCTGCGCCGCGCCTTCGCCCGCGCGACAGCCTGAGGGGACCCCAAATGTCGAAATCCAACGTCAGCATGACGGTCAATGGCAAGGCGGTCTCGGCGGAAGTCGAGTCGCGCACGCTGCTGATCCACTATTTGCGTGAGAACCTCAGCCTCACGGGCGCCCATATCGGTTGCGAAACCAGCCATTGCGGCGCCTGCACCGTCGACATCGACGGCAAGTCGGTAAAGTCCTGCACGATCTTCGCCATTCAGGCCGCGGGCGCACACGTGCTGACGATCGAGGGCATGGCGAACGCCGACGGCACGCTGCATGTGTTGCAGGAAGCGTTCCGCGAAATGCATGGGCTGCAATGCGGCTTCTGCACGCCCGGCATGATCACCCGCGCGCACAGATTGTTGCAGGAAAGCCCGAACCCCACCGAGGCCGAAATCCGCATGGGCATTTCGGGCAATCTCTGCCGCTGCACGGGCTACCAGAACATCGTCAAGGCCATTCAATACGCTGCGGCGAGGATCAATGGCGTGGAATACAAGGAAGCCGCGGAATGAACGCTCCCACCCCTCCCACCTCCCTCGAGCGCGCCGAAAAACTGCAAGGCATGGGCTGCAAGCGCAAGCGCGTCGAGGACGTGCGCTTCACCCAGGGGCGCGGCAATTATGTCGACGACATCAAGCTCCCCGGCATGTTGCACGGAGATTTCCATCGCTCGAGCCATGCGCACGCGCGCATCCTCAAGATCGACACGTCCAAGGCCAAGGCGGTTCCCGGCGTGGTGGCCGTGCTGACAGCCGAAGACCTGAAGGGCGTCAATCTGGCGTGGATGCCGACGCTCGCGGGCGACGTGCAGATGGTGCTCGCCGACGGCAAGGTGCTGTTTCAGAATCAGGAAATCGCCTTCGTCGTCGCCACCGACCGCTACATCGCCGCCGACGCCGCCGACCTCGTCGAGGTCGAATATGAAGCGTTGCCGGTCGTCATCGATCCGTTCACCGCGATGGCCCCAGACGCGCCGGTGCTGCGCGAGGACCTCAAGGACAAGATGACGGGCGCGCATGGCCCGCGCAAGCACCACAATCACATCTTCAACTGGTCGGTCGGCGACAAGGATCTGACCGACATCGCCTTCGTCAAGGCCGAGGTCTCGACCAAGGATCTGCTGAGCTATCAGCGCGTCCATCCGTGTCCGCTGGAGACTTGCCAGACGGTTTGCAGCTTCAGCAAGATCACCGGCGAACTGACGATCTACGGCACCTTCCAGGCGCCGCATGTCATCCGCACCGTGGTCGCGTTGATCTCGGGACTGCCGGAGCAGAAGATCCATGTCATCGCCCCCGATATCGGCGGCGGGTTTGGCAACAAGGTCGGCGCCTATCCCGGCTATATCTGCTCCGCCGTCGCCTCGATCGTGACGGGCGTGCCGGTGAAATGGGTCGAGGACCGCATCGAGAATCTGTCGACGACGTCGTTCGCCCGCGATTACCACATGACCACGGAAATCGCGGCGACCAGGGATGGCCGGGTGCAGGCCCTCCGGGTGCATATCCTGGCCGACCACGGCGCCTTCGACGCCTGCGCGGATCCGAGCAAGTGGCCCGCCGGCTTCTCCAACATCGTCACCGGCTCCTACGATTTTCCGGTCGCGCATCTCTCGGTCGACGGCGTCTACACCAACAAGGCGCCTGGCGGCGTCGCCTATCGTTGCTCGTTCCGCGTCACCGAAGTCGCTTACGCGATCGAGCGCGCGATGGACATCATGGCGCAGAAGCTCGGAATCGACCCGGTCGATTTCCGGCTGAAGAACTTCATCAAGCGCGAGCAGTTCCCCTACCCATCCGCGCTCGGCTGGGAATATGATTCTGGCGACTATCACACCGCCATGGAGAAGGCGCTCGCGGCGACCCAATATCGCCAGTTGCGCGAAGAGCAGAAGGCGAAGCAGGAGGCCTTCAAACGCGGCGAGACCCGCGACATCATGGGCATCGGCGTGGCGTTCTTCACCGAGATCGTCGGCGCCGGTCCGTCGAAGAACTGCGACATTCTCGGCATAGCGATGTTCGATTCCGCCGAGATCCGCATCCATCCGACCGGCCGCGTGCTCGGGCGCATGGGTTCGAAGAGCCAGGGGCAGGGACACGAGACCACCTGGGCGCAGATCATCGCCACCGAAATCGGCATTCCCGCCGACGACATCGCGATCGAGGAAGGCAATACGGACACGGCGCCCTATGGCCTGGGCACCTATGGTTCGCGCTCGACGCCGGTCACCGGCGCCGCGATCGCCATGGCCGCGCGGAAAATCAAGGCGAAGGCGCAGATGATCGCCGCGTGGATGCTCGAAGTGCACGAGGGCGACCTGGAATGGGACGTCGACCGCTTCCGGGTGAAGGGCAACCCGGAGCAGTTCAAGACCATGGCGCAACTGGCCTGGGCGGCCTACAACAAGGTGCCCCCGGGCATGGAGCCGGGTCTGGAGGCGGTCAGCTATTACGATCCGCCGAACATGACCTATCCTTTCGGCGCCTATATCTGCGTGATGGACATCGACGTCGACACCGGCGTGCACAAGGTCCGGCGCTTCTATGCGCTCGACGATTGCGGCACGCGCATCAACCCGATGATCATCGAGGGTCAGGTCCACGGCGGCTGCACCGAGGGCTACGCCATCGCCATGGGCCAGGAGATCGCCTACGACGCGCAAGGCAACGTCAAGGGCGCGTCGCTGATGGACTTCTTCCTACCCACCGCCGTCGAGACTCCCCATTGGGAGACCGACTACACGGTCACGCCGTCGCCCCATCACCCCATCGGCGCCAAGGGCGTGGGCGAGAGCCCGAATGTCGGCAGCGTGCCGGCCTTCGCCAACGCCGTGAACGACGCGTTCAAGTTCTTAGGCAGCACCCATATCGCGATGCCGCACGACGCCTATCGCGTCTGGCAGGCGGCGGAAGCTCTGGGGTTGCATGCGTAAATCCCTTCTTCCGCTTGCGGGACTTCGCGAACGCAAGCGTTCGCTCGGGGTGGCGCGAAGCGCCGGATCAGGGTCTTCGAAGTGTTACGCTCAATGACGACCGCCCTCACCCCGACCTTCTCCCGCGAAGCGGGAGAGGGGGCAAGCCGCCGCCATGACTGACCCCATCCCGCGCGAGGCCCTCGCCGCCGGCCTCGCCACGGCCGGCTATGTCGCCGATCGCGATCTGGCGACCGCGCTCTGGATGATGGATCACCTCAAGCGTCCGTTGCTGCTCGAAGGCGAGGCCGGGGTCGGCAAGACCGAGGTCGCCAAGGCGCTGGCGCGGCTGCACGGCTGTGAACTGATACGCATGCAATGCTACGAGGGTCTCGACGCGCAATCGGCTTTGTACGAATGGAATTACCAGCGCCAGTTGCTCGCCATCAAGGCGCGCGAGTCCCCGGGCGCCAAGGCCGCCGAGATCGAGGCGCAGATTTTCTCCGAGGATTATCTGCTCGAACGCCCGCTGCTCGCAGCCATTCGCCGCGAGGTTTCGCCGGTGTTGCTGGTTGACGAGGTCGATCGCGCCGATGAGGAATTCGAGGCGTTCCTGCTCGAGCTGTTGTCGGATTTCCAGGTCAGCATTCCCGAGTTCGGCGTTATCACGGCGCGGACGATCCCGCGCGTGGTGCTCACCTCCAACGGCACGCGCGAACTCTCCGACGCGTTGCGCCGGCGCTGCCTGTATCATTATCTCGATTTCCCCGACGTCGATCGCGAGGCCGCGATTCTGCTGATGCGCCAGCCCGGGCTCGACGCCCAACTCGCGCTGCAAGTCGCCCGCATGGTCGCGATGTTGCGCAAGGAGGATTTGCGAAAGGTTCCCGGCGTGGCGGAGACCCTGGATTGGGCGGCGACCCTGGCGGGGCTAGGCGTCGAGGACATGCGCCAGGAGCCGGAAATCGTTCACGACACGCTGATCGCGATACTGAAGACCCACGAGGATCGCACGCGCGTCAGCCGCCAGACGACCGAGCGTCTTTTGGGAAAGGTGGCCTGATGGGCGCCCTCGCCATCGGCGATGCAGGGGGGCCGGGCCCGGCGATGCGCCGGCGCCTCGCGGGCTTCGCCGCTACATTGCGCATGGCCGGTTTCGCGATCGGCCAAGCCGAGGTTCAGGACGCGGCGCGGGTGCTGGCGACGCCGCTTGGCGAAAGGCCCGAGCGGCTGAAGGGCGCGCTGCAGGCGTTGTTTTGTTCGCGCCACTCGGATCTGGCTCGCTACGGCGACTTGTTCGACGCGTTCTGGCGCGGTCGCGGCGCCAAGCGCGCGGCGAAAATCACCGCCCATGGCCTCGCGGCGCGTTCACCGCGCAAGTTCGACGCGGGACCCGGGGCAGGGGACGCGCGCGAAGCCTTGCCCGAGACCGCCTATGCGCCGGGCCCTGAGGACGGCGCCGCCGAGGGCCGGGGCCGAAAAGGCGGCGCCTCGACGCAAGCCGCGCTGTCGGGGAAGGACATCCGCAAGCTTTCGAGCGGCGAGGAGCGCGAGCAAGCGCTGGCGCTGGCGGAAAAGCTGGCGCGCGCGATGCGCGCCCGCCTGACCCGGCGCGAGCGCGCCCGCACCAGCGGTCGCCGCATCGATTTGCGCAGCACCATCCGCCACAGCGTCGCGCACGGCGGAGAGCCAATCGATTTGAAATTCCGCCGGCGCAAGCCCAAGCCGCTGCGGCTCGTCGTGCTGCTCGACGCTTCGGGCTCCATGGAGCCCTACACGGCGTTCTTCACCCGCTTCCTGCATGCGGTATCGCTGTCGTTTCGCGAGTCCGAGGCGTTCCTGTTTCACACCCGCATCGCTCATGTTTCGTCGGCGCTGCGTGAGCGTGACCCGACGCGCGCCCTGGATCGGCTGCATCTGATGGCGCAAGGCATCGGAGGCGGCACGAAGATCGGCGAATGCCTCGCGACCTTCAATCGCTGGCACGCCCGGCGCGTCATTCACTCGCGCACTTGCGTCATGATCCTCTCCGACGGCTACGACACGGGCGCCCCGGAAGTCCTGGAGACGGCGATGCGCAACCTGCGGCGGCGCTGCAAACGCATCGTCTGGTTGAATCCGTTGCTGGGCTGGGACGGTTACGAGCCCAGCGCCGCGGGCATGCGAGCGGCGCTGCCCTTCGTCGACCTGTTCGCGCCCGCGCACAACATCGAGAGCCTCGCGGCGCTCGAGCCCTATCTGGCGAGGATTTGAAATGGGCGTTCTCGATCTGGCCGCGCAGCGGCAAGCCAATGGCGAAACCTTCGTGCTGGCCACCGTCGTTCGCACCATTTCCGTCACGGCCGCGAAGGCCGGCGCGAAGGCGCTGATCACGCCCGACGGCATGATCGACGAAGGTTGGATCGGCGGCGGTTGCGCCCGCGCCGCCGTGCTGAAGGCCGCGCGCCAAAGCATTCGCGACGGCCAATCGCGATTGATCTCGATCGCGCCGAAGGATTTATTGGAGGATCTCGGCGTCAGGCCGGGGGAGGAATCGCTCGGCGTTCTCTACGCCAACAATTCCTGCCCGAGCCAGGGGACGATGGATATTTTCATCGAGCCGGTGCTGCCCAATCCCAAATTGCTGATCCTGGGCGCGTCGCCTGTCGCCGTCGCGCTTGCCGGGCTGGCGCCTGCCATGGGTTTCGCCGTGACCGTGGCGGCGCCGGGAGCCGAGCATCAAAGATTTTCCAGCGACTGCGCCAAGATCGACGGACTGGCGACGCCCGCAGATCTGGGATCGAACG
>Ga0302320_10017201_pt1 | contig 14701 bp, 13 predicted proteins | sample Bog_T0_3_FD_202130 | JGI IMG/M metagenome (GOLD analysis project Ga0302320, IMG submission 202130) | Peat permafrost microbial communities from Stordalen Mire near Abisko, Sweden - Bog_T0_3 | ecosystem: Environmental > Terrestrial > Soil > Wetlands > Peat | place: Sweden: Abisko, Stordalen Mire...
GGTCTTCAGGGTGAGTCCCTCGAGCCCGGGCACCTGCAGCTCGGGGGCGGCCTCCAGGCGAAGCTCCACCTCACCCTGCTCTGCGCGGGCACTGCCGACGAGGGCGTGGCCGCTCGAGTGCAGGCTTTCGATCTCCCAGCCCAGGCGCGATGCGAGCCAGGCGACGACGAGCATCGCCGCGACAGTCGAGTCGACGTGGTGACGGACGGTGACGCTCTCAAGCTGGCAGAGTTCGGCGCGCCGCGCCGCCGGGTCGAAGGTGGCGGCGATCCGCTCGCGCCACGGGGTCGTGCGCAGCCACGCAAGGTCGACGACGTAGGCCTGCTCGGAGAGCGCGTAGGCACGATCGATGGCGTCCCGCCAGACGGGCTCCTCGACCGAGTCGAGCAGCATCGCCTGCGAGAGCTCCAGCAGCGTGTCGACGACCTCCGGGTGACCGTGCGGAGACCAGAGGAGTGTCGGCAGGTCGGTGACCACGAGCGGGTCGGCGATCGTCAGCAGGTCGGCCAGGTGCCGGCGCCCGATCCTCACGACGACGATCTCGCGGAGCAGTGCGAGCTGACCCGGCTCGGGATCGACATCGGAGGCGATCGACACGCGCGCATCGAGGGAGTCCCGGCGGGGGTCATAGGAGAGCACCAGCAGTCGCGATGCGTTGTAGTTGCCGACTCGGCGCAGGCGGTTGGCGATCTCTCCGCTCCATTCGTCGTCGACGAAGGTGATCATGTTCAGCACTCTCGCCGGGACGAAGCTCTCGTTTTCGGCGTGGCGCTCGGCGAGCAGCCTGCGAAGCGCCGCTTCGATCGCGTCGGGTGTCGTGTCGTGCTCGTTCCAGACGGCGTCGGTCGTCGCCATCAGATCGCGCGCCAGCTGTGCCCGGGGCGCAGCAGGCCGTCGGCCTCCGCCGGGCCCTGCGAGCCGGCCTCATACTGGGGCAGCGGTCCCGCGGCCTGACTCCAGGCGCTGATGATCGGGTCACAGATGCGCCATTGGGACTCCACCTCGTCGTTGCGGGTGAAGAGCGTCGCGTCGCCGCGCATCGCGTCGGTGATCAGTCGCTCATAAGCCTCCGGCGACTGCGAGAGGAACGCTGTTCCGTAGAGGAACTCCATGTTGACCGGGCGGATCAGCATCCGCGTGCCGGGGATCTTCGCGCCGAGCCGCAGCGAGACCCCCTCGTTGGGCTGAAGGGCGAGGACGAGCTGGTTGGGTTGTACGCCGAGCGATCCCTCCTGGCTGAAGGCTAGGTGGGGGACGGGCTTGAGCGTCACTGCGATCTCGGTCATCTTGCGCGCGAGGCGCTTGCCGGTTCGCAGGTAGAAGGGGACGCCGGCCCAGCGCCAGTTGTCAACTTCAAGGCGCAGCGCCGCGTAGGTCTCGGTCGTCGAGCCGGCGGGCACGCCGCTCTCCTGCAGGTAGCCGGGAACCTCTTCGCCGCCTGAGTGACCGGTCGAATACTGGGCGTGCACGGACATGTCCGCGATCTCAACGCCGGCCGGCTCGGGGATCGCCTGCAGCACCTTGACCTTCTCGTTGCGGACCTCTTCGGCGGTGAAGCTCACGGGCGGCTCCATCGCGACATGGCAGAGCAGCTGCAGCATGTGGTTCTGAATCAGGTCCCGCAGCGCTCCGGACCCGTCGTAGTAGCCGGCTCGCGTGCCTATGCCGAGATCCTCGGCGGCGGTGATCTGCACGCTGTCGATGAAGTTGCGATTCCAGAGCGGCTCGAACATGCCGTTGGCGAACCGGAACGCCATCATGTTCTGCACGGTCTCCTTGCCGAGGTAGTGATCGATGCGGAAGACCTGCGTCTCGTCGAAGATCGCAAGGACCCGCCGGTTCAGCTCGCGAGCCTCCTCGAGCGTCGTCCCGAACGGCTTCTCGATGATCACCCGCACCTTTGCGTCCTCGTGGCGGTTCAGCCCGCTCGCTCCGAGCTGCTCGACGATCACCGGGAAGAAGGTGGGTGCGGTCGACAGGTAGAAGGCGCGGTTCAGCTGGACCCCTGCCTGCTCGTCGAAGCTGTCAAGGACGGCCGACAGCTCGGTATAGACGGACTCGTCATCGAACACTCCCGGTACGTACTTCACCTGTGCGAGCAGGCCCTGAAGGACCTCCTCGTTGGGAGTGCGCCGGGAGAACTGGCGGATCGAGCGCTCACACTCCTCGCGGTAGTCTTCGTTGGCCCGCTCCTGGCGGGAGACGCCGACCAGGTGGAAGTGCTCCGGGAGCGCGCCCTCGTGGGCGAGGTTGTAAAGCGCGGGCAGCAGTTTGCGGCGGGCGAGATCCCCCGTGGCGCCGAATATCACGAGCGTCGTGGGCGCCACTGGGCGGCGCTCGAGCCCCGCCGAGAGCGGGTTCTCCGGTTCGGTGTCGCCGGTCGGCTTTCCCGCCGCGACCGCCACCGCTCAGCGCCCTCCAGTCCGGGCGCCGGCCTTCGGCCCACCGGCCTTGCGCGGAGCCTTCTTGCCTGCGCCCGGCGCGCTCTTGACGGCGTGGCCGCCGAACTGGTTGCGCAGGGCGGCCAGCACGCGGTCGGCGAAGTCGCCGTTGCCGCGTGAGCGGAACCGCGCGTAGAGCGAAGCTGTGATCACCGGCGTCGGCACATCGTGGGCGGTCGCGTCCTCGATCGTCCAGCGACCCTCGCCGGAGTCGGCGGTGAAGCCCTCGAGCCGTTCCAGGTCGTTGCCCTCGGCTTCAAAGGCGCGCGCCGCCAGCTCGCACAGCCACGATCGGACGACCGAGCCCTGTCCCCACAGATGGGCGATCTTGGCGTTGTCGAGCTTGTACTCGCACTTGTCAAACAGGTCGAAGCCCTCTGCGTAGGCCTGCATGAGGCCGTACTCGACGCCGTTGTGGACCATCTTCACGTAGTGCCCCGCGCCGGAGGGGCCAAACCGAAGCCAGCCGCGGGGGCCGATCGCCGCGCGGCTGAGGTCGTTCGTCTCGGGTGCCAGCACGTCGAGGATCGGGGCAAGCCGGTCGACCGCCTTCTGCGGACCTCCCACCATCATGCAGTACCCGACTTCGAGCCCCCAGACGCCACCCGAGGTGCCGACGTCTATGTAGTCGATCCCGCTGGCCTTCAGTTCCTTCGCGCGGCGCTTGTCGTCGGTCCACTTCGAGTTTCCGCCGTCGATAATCGTGTCGCCGGGCTCGAGGAGTTTTGCGAGCTTGTCCACGGTCTGCTGTGTGGGGGCGCCGGCGGGCACCATGATCCACACCATGCGCGGCGCCTGAAGCTGCTTGACGAGCGATTTCAGCGAGTCTGCGCCGGACGCACCGTGCTTCACCGCCTGCTTGACCGCGCGCTTGTCGAAGTCGAAGGCGACGACCTCATGATCTGAATCGCGGCGGATGCGGTGCACCATGTTGCCGCCCATCTTGCCCAGCCCGACGAAACCGATTTGGCTCACTTCGACATCTCCTTGATTCGGGTGGTCAGCTCGCGCAGGGAACCCGCCGCATCCTGGCCCGACAGGCGATTACGCCCTCCAGCGCGGCGGGAATGCGGGCCCCGATGGCAGCGGCGTCGTCACTCACTCCACGATCGTAGTCGGAGCGGCCCTGATGTAGGTTTCACGTGCCTTGAGCGCGCACACCCCCAAGCAGCGGCCGGATCGCAATCTGGCACTTGAGCTCGTGCGCGTGACGGAGGCGGCCGCGCTGGCGGCCGCGCCGCTCGTCGGGCGGGGCGACAAGGAGGCGGCCGACCAGGCGGCGGTCGACGGGATGCGCTTCATGCTCCAGTCGGTGCCGATGGACGGTCTGGTGGTGATCGGCGAGGGAGAGAAGGACGAGGCGCCGATGCTCTACAACGGCGAGCTGATCGGCGACGGCTCGCCTCCGCTCGTGGATATCGCCGTGGACCCGCTCGAGGGAACGACGCTCGCCGCCCACGGCATGCCGAGCGCACTCGCCGTGATCGCGCTCTCCGCACGCGGGACGATGTTTGACCCTGGGCCCTGCGTGTACATGGAAAAGATGGCGGGCGCGCCGGAGATCGCCGACCTGCTCGATCTCGACCGGCCGCTCGCCGAGACCGTCAGGCTGATCGCCGAGCGCAAGGGGTCGCCGGTCGGCGATGTGATGGTCGTCGTGCTCGATCGCCCTCGCCACGAGGCGGGGATCGCCGCGATCCGCGAGGCTGGCGCGCGCGTGCGCCTGATCGCGCACGGCGACGTCTCGGCGATCCTGCTCGCCGTGACCGAGCGCTCTCCGGTGGATCTGCTGTGGGGCATCGGCGGGACCCCCGAGGGTGTCATCTCCGCGGCCGCGGTCAAGTGCCTCGGCGGGCAGCTGCTCGGGCGGCTGTGGCCGCGCGACGAGGACGAGCGCAGGGCGGCGACCGAGGCCGGCTACGACCTCGATCGGGTGCTCACCCGTGACGACCTGATCGCGGGCGATGACGTCTTCTTCTCCGCCACGGGCATCACCGATGGCGACGTGCTGCAGGGAGTCCGCTATCCGAGTGCCGGCGGCGCGACGACGGAGTCGCTCGTCATGCGCACCCGCTCGGGCACGGTCCGGCGGATCAACGCGACGCATGACCGCGTCAAGCTGCGCGCGGTCGGCGGCGAGCTGACGTAGGCGCGTCGAGTCTCAGGACCCGACGTCGGGGTCGAATCGCCCCACGCGCGACTCGGCGAGGTCCAGACGCGCGAGCGATCGCAGGAAGCCGTGGGTGATGATCACGTGGATCCGTGACTGCGTGGCGTTGTAGACGCGGCGGCCGAGGCCGGTGGCGATCGAGGGATAGAAGTTGGCGACCTCCACCTCGAGATGAAGGCGCGCCCGGCCGGACTCCTCGCCGGGGAGCCGGCGCACTTCGATCTGCAGGTAACCGCCCTTCTCGCGACCGCGCCGTGCCACCAGCAGGCCGCTGGCGATCCTCCAGCGCACGAGCCCGCGCGTGCTGTCGAGCTCGTATTCGGGCGCGCGGAAGGTGATCAGCCTCAGCGGGTTCACGAGCAGCACGAGCGAGCGCTCCCGCTCCCCGTAGTGCACCCGGATCAGGCCAAGCGTGACGCGCGTCAAGAAGCGCCAGTATGTGCGCGCCAGCCGCTCCAGGTGGGTGGGGCTCCAGATCTCTGCGAGCGCCTCCTCCTCGATCTCGAGCTCGGCCGTCTGCACCGAGCGCACCGCGCCGGTGGCGTCGTCGACCGACGTGCGGTCGCCGACGTTGTGGATCTGCGCCCTCAACCCGCTCGGCCCCCCGGGCGGGCCGTCCTGTGCTGCTGGTATTCAAAGAGCATGTCCCGCGATCCTCGCATGGAGTTCAAGCCGCGCGCGCGACCGGTTGCGGAGCTGGTGCTCGACGGACTGCTCGAGCGCGATCGCGAGCTTGCCCGGCAATGGGCGGTCGCCCTGATTCTCGCGAGACCGATCGAGCAGCTGGGCGACCTGCCGCTCGGCGAGCTGGCGGGCGAGGCTCCGGCGCTCTGCGCGCAGGCGCTTCGTGCGCTCGGCTCGGACGCGGAGCTCGAGCGGCTGGCGGCGGGTGAGGGGGTTGCGGGCTCCGGACGCGAGTCACCCTCACCGCAGCGTGTGGTCGGCGGACTCCTCGGCGCGACGTCGCCTCCGGCGGCCGTGGCGGCCGTGGAGGCGCTGAGGGGGGTTCTCTGGGAGGCGCTGCTCGATGAGATCCTTCGCCCGGGGCCGCGGCTTCTCGGCGACGTTGCGGACCGCTTGGCGTGCGTCTGCGCGACAATCCTCGCGGTCGCCCTGGCGGGCGCTCGGTTGCCGGTGCCCGAGCGTGCGGCGGAGCAGCTCGGGGGCACTGCGGACTGGGAGCGCCAGGCAGTTCCCGACGCCGGGAATCGGCGGCGGGCGACCCTGGTGGATGAGCTTCAGGGCATCGTTTCACCCGCTCCGCCCGTTGCCGGTTGGGACCCGTTTGGGCGCCGGGGCGCGGCAGCGAAAGCCGGCTCGGCGGGCAGCCCGAACCCGCCGTGGATCGCCTCAGAGCCCCGCCCGATAGCGCGCCCGCTGCCGTGGGATACCCCCTCTGCGGAGGGGCTGACGGCCAGGCGTACGGGGCTGGGCGCGACGCGGCTCGCCGACGAGCCGGCCTGAGCCTCGCTCGCGCGAACGCCTCAGCCGGCGATCTCAGCCGGCGAGTGCGCCGCCGGCGAGACTGCCGCTCGGGGCGAGCAGCGGCGCGCCCAGAGCGGGCGTGTTGGCGGTGACGCCGACGACCTTCGTCGCGATGCGCACGGTCTCGGTGATGTCCAGAGCGGTTGCCGCCCCGGCCGTGAGATCCCAGTCGGCGCCGTGGGCGTAGGGACCGCGATCGAGCACCGGAACGGTCAGCGTGTGGCCCTTGTAGCTGATCTTCACGAGCGTGCCGCATGGGAGCGTGCGGTTGGCGACGCCGACCACTTCCGGCGTCAGCGTCTGCCCGCAGGCCGTCTTCTGGCCGTAGAAGCCGGGACCGAACCAGGTCGCGATGCCGGTCCTGTGCACGCGTGCCTTCGGCGCGACGGGGCCGGCCGGCGCTGAGCTCCCGCCGGTACTGGCCAGCGCGCCGGCGACGGGGGTGCCAAGGAGGGCGGCGGCGATCGCCATCCCGGTAAACGGGACGAGCAGACGCGTCGGGTTCTTGCTTGTGATCCGCATATGTTCTTCGGCGCCTACGGGGTGAGCTGACGGGCTCGCGCGGCGTGCTTGTGCGGCGCTACGACCATGATCGGCCGATTCGCCCCAGCGGATCGAATGCTCCGATCCGCATTGGGTCCCCCGCCCCCCGTGACCTGAATCACAGGAGCTCGGCGTGGGGCGAGTATACATATCGTCCCCCCGGTCACGATCTGGCCCGGAGGCCGAAAGCGCGCTATTAGCGGGAATTCAGGAGTGGGACAGGCGCGAAAGGAGGTCCTTTACGAGGCGCTCGCCCGTCGAGAGACCGGATTTGGCGAGCTCCCCGAGGATCTCCGTGGCGGATGCGACGAGCTCGGCGCCGCCGGGCGGCTGCACCGCGCCGGTCAGGCTCTCTTCCTCAGATGCGAATCCCTGGCGTGGAACGGGATCTGCGGCGGCTGCGCTCGCCCTGCGCCTGGTCCGGCTCGACGTCCGCGCTCCGGTGGCCGGCGAGCCGGCCTTCGGTTTGCGTGCCGCGGAGCGCCCGCTGCCGTCTGTGGCGGCTCGGCCGGACCCGTCCTTGCCGGCGGCGGGCTTCGTGGCGGTGGCACGGCCGGGCCGGGCCCTCGGCGAGCTCTTCGCGGGAGTAGCGGTGGACGCGGCGGGCTTGCGCGGGGCAGGGGTGGGAGAGGATGGCTTCTGCTCACCTTCGGCTGCCTGCGCCACCCGGGCCTGGCGGGCGGCCACGCGGCGCGCGCTTGAGCGCTGCGGGCGCGTGCGCGGCAGATTGGCGAGCAGGCCGGCGTCCTCCGCGGGAGGGCCTGCCTGAGGACCTTGCTCGGCGACGTCGCTCATGTTTCAATCATCGCGCATGGCCGCGTGTTGAGGTGTCCGGGTCCCTCCGCGGGTGATTCCGCCGCACAATCAGACGTGGAATGGCGACGCGTTAGGATGATGGGCTGAAAGCTCGCGGGTGGGTTGTAACGTTGAGTAGGGTGGCGCCGTATGTCTGACCAGTGGCGGTCTTTGAGCTGGAGAGTCCGGCCGGGCGCAGCGTCGCCCCCGGGTTGTCGATCGACTTCAAGAAACGGAAACAGATGTCAGTAGTCGAGCTGCAGGAGCTGGACGAGGTCAAGGGCCTGCTGGCCAAGGGACAGCAGGTTGGGGTGCTCTCCTACACGGAGATCACGAAGGCGATGTCGGAGCTGGATCTGGACGAGTCCGACGTCGAGGAGCTGCACGGATTTTTGGAGAAGGCGGAGATCGAGCTCGTCGAGGACATCGATCCGGCGACGGCCGCCTCCTCGCAGGTGGAGCGCGCGCCGGACAAACGCGGCCGGCGCAAAGCGAAAGCGCAGCTGGACCTCAAGCCGGACATGACGACGGACTCGCTGCAGCTGTTCCTCAAGGACATCGGCAAGGTCCGACTTCTGACGGCTCAGGAGGAGGTGGACCTCGCCAAGCGGATCGAGCGTGGAGACCTGGACGCGAAGCAGAAGATGGTCGAGTCGAACCTCCGGCTGGTCGTGTCGATCGCCAAGAACTACCGCAACCAGGGTCTGCCGTTCCTCGACCTGATCCAGGAGGGCACGCTCGGGCTCGTCCGCGCGGCTGAGAAGTTCGACTATCGCAAGGGCTTCAAGTTCTCGACCTACGCGACATGGTGGATACGCCAGGCGATCGCGCGGGCGCTGGCGGACAAGGCGCGGACGATCCGCATCCCTGTGCATGTCGTGGAGAAGCTGAACAAGATCGGCCGCGCGGAGCGCAAGCTCGTGACGGAGCTCGGTCGCGAGCCGACCGCGGAGGAGATCGCAGAGGTGACCGGAATCGACCCCGAGGAGGTCGATTCGATCAAGCGCTCGGCCCAGGCGCCGGTCTCGCTGGAGAAGCCGGTGGGTGACGAGGAGGAGTCGGAGTTCGGGCAGTTCATCGCGGACGAGCGCGCGGAGTCGCCGTATGAGCGCGCCGCGGAGATTCTCACGAAGGAGGCTCTGCGCGAGGCGCTGGAGAACCTCTCCTATCGCGAACGACGCGTGCTTGAGCTGCGCTACGGACTCGGCGGCGAGCATCCGCGGACGCTGGACGAGGTTGGGCGCACCTTCAACGTGACCCGCGAGCGGATTCGCCAGATCGAGAACCAGTCGCTGAAGAAGCTGCAGAGCCTGGCGGAGGCGCAGAAGCTGAAGGACGTCGCCTGAGCGCCTGAGCGGAGTCGTTCGTCCAGGCCTCTGGACGCAGCTTAAGCAGGGTGGCGGGCATGCCGATCCGCCTGGCATGTTCGAAGTCAAGCAGGCACTACGCGAGCTCGTTGATCGCGGCGGATCGGATCTGCACCTGAAGGTGGGCACGGGTCCCCTCTACCGCGTGGATGGTGAACTGACCGCCGACACGGGCTCCCAGCCGCTGACGGTGGAGGACACCGAGCGTGCCCTGGAGGCACTGCTCGAGGACAGGGACAAGCTTGAGGAGTTCACCCGCGAGCACGAGGTCGATTTCTCGTTTGAAATCGAGGACGTCGCCCGCTACAGGGTCAACGCGTTTCGCCAGCGTGGGCTGATCTCGCTCGCCTGCCGGGCAATCCCGCACACGATCAGCTCGATCGACGAGCTGGCGCTGCCGTCGGTCGTCAGGGACCTGGCGATGGAAGAGCGCGGGATCGTGCTGTTGACGGGCACCACCGGCTCGGGCAAGTCAACGACGCTGGCGGCGATGATCGATCACATCAACCGCACGACGAGCAAGCACATCGTCACGATCGAGGACCCGATCGAGTTCGTTCACACCGATCGCCGCTCTGCGATCAACCAGCGCGAGGTGGGGATGGACACCTCCTCCTTCAAGCGCGCCCTGCGCAGGGTGCTGCGCCAGGATCCGGATGTGATTCTGATCGGAGAGATGCGCGACGAGGAGACGGTCCAGGCGGCGCTCTCGGCTGCGGAGACGGGACACCTCGTGCTGTCGACGATCCACACGGTCGACGCGCCGGAGTCGATCAACAGGATGCTTGATTTCTTCCCGCCGCATCAGCACAGCCAGGCGCGGAGCATGATCGCGGGTACGGTCAAGGGAGTCATCTCCCAGCGGCTGGTGCAGGGCGCGGAGGGCGGCCGCGTGGCGGTCTGCGAGATCCTCCGTATGACGGGCCGCGTGCGCGACATGATCATCGACCCGACCCAGACGGGGAAGCTGCTCGAGGTGATCACGAGCGGCAGCTACTACGGCATGCAGACCTTCGACCAGGCTCTCTTCGGGCACGTGAAGGCGGGCCGCATCGCCTTCGACGATGCGATGCGGGTGGCATCGAGCCCGCATGACTTCAAGCTGCTGATGCAGGCGGACGGTCGCAGAGGTACGACGATGGAGGATGTCGCGGCTGCCGAACAGCAGCGCGAAACGACCGCTCAGACGGCACGCAGCACGGTGTGAGCACCGCGGTCGGAGCGCGGCGGTCCGGCCGGCCCTGATTCTGCCGGTCACTTCAGTTGGTAAAGTAACTGTCAAATGGCCGCTGATGAGACATGTCCGGTATGCAGGACGGCGGAGGTCGTCTGCGGAAAGTGGACGCTCCTGCTCGTACGCGACCTCGCCGCGGGCACCTCTCGCTTCTGTGAGCTCGAACGCTCGCTGGCGGGCATCAGCCCGCGCACGCTGTCACTGCGCCTGCGGGCGCTTGAGGAGGAGGGGATCGTCGAGCGCCACACGTTCTCGGAGGTGCCCCCGCGCGTCGAGTACGCGTTGACGGAGAAGGGCCTTGCGCTGCTGCCGATCGTGGAGGACATGCGAGCCTTCGGCGAAGAGTGGCTCGACCGCTCGACGAACCCGTCAAAGGACGCGTCTGGGTCCGATCGGGCGCTTGAGGCGGAGGCCCTGGCCGTCGCATAGGAGGGGCCGCAAGCGGCCGTCCTCATCGGCTGGTTGGGCGCTTGAAAGTGGCGCAGCGCCCGTGCAAGGCACGGTGCGCATAGCAGGAGCGTGATCGGCAAGCGCGAAGTGAGCGCACCATGCGTTCGCGTCAGCTTGAGACGGCATTTGGTGATTTCGTGCAGGAGGCGGCGGGGTATCTGCGTGCAGAGCTTGCCGCGGGCGCGGAGGTGCCCTTCGAGCTGGACACGCGTGCGGGACAGCGCGGCCGCTCGCCGACTCCGCTGTATTGCTATCGCGCGCTGCCGGGAGCGTTCATCGCCGAACGCGAGACGGCGCTCGCGCGCCAGCCCGCTTACGCCGAGCTGGCGAAGTTGCTCGAGGACTTCGACGGACTGGAGCGCTACCTCGAGGGCGCGGGCGTTGAGATCGCTCGCAAGAGCGCGCGCGCCCGGAGCCACTGCGCGATCACGGCCCTGCTGGGGGACGTGTTCGAGGAACAGACGGACTTCGACGTGAGGCCTGCTCGCGTGCTCGCGGCGCTCGACAGGCTCGAACGCGCGGCGGTCGCCGGCGCGGGAGAGGTGACGCTCGTGGCGACGCTCCACGGGATCGCGATCGCCTCGCCGGAGCTTCCGCTTACCAAGGGTCTGAAACTCGCCCAGCCGGACGCAATCGACGGTATGCCGCACGGCGCGGTCGCCGCCCACCGGCGCGGGCGTGCTCAAGGCCATCTGCTCGTGGTACTGACGATCGAGGACGATCCGGATGAGGTCTCAGAGGAGACGACGGCCACGGGGTCGGGCATCCGCGCGGACGCGGTCGAGCAGGGGCGCGACGTGCTCCGGGACCTCCTGCGCGCGCTGCGGCTGTTCGGCGATGGCCGCGTGACGCTCGGCGCACTCGCGTGGTCGCGGATCGACGCCGGCGCATGGACCCCGCTGGCGCTCGGCGCGGAAGGCGAGCCGCATGGGATGCTCGTCGTGACCGCCGATCAGGAGGACGAGCTGCGTGCATTCTGCAACCTGGTCTCGCGCCGCTCTCCGACGGGCAACGAGCTGGCCTGGGCGCTCAGGCGCTTCGAGCTCGGCTGCGAGCGAGCGAGCCCGTTCGAGGGGCTGAGCGATCATCTGATGGCGTTGCGCGTGCTGCTCGAGCCGGAGGGCCCGTCGAGCGGACTGCTTGCCGGCCGGCTGGCCGCGCTCTGTGCCGCGCCCGATGAACGCGCCGCGCTGACCGAACGCGTTGTACGGGCGCTGGCGCTTGAGCGTGCGGCGATCACGGGGACATCGGTGAAGCATGCAGGCGGTCAGACGCTCGCGCGCGAGGTCTCAGCCCACCTGCGCGCGCTGCTCAGGGACGTGATCTGCGGGCATCTGGCGCCGGACCTGGTGTCGCTCGCGGACGAACTGCTGGCGGGGCCGGAGCAGGTCCCGGCGGAGGCGATCGGCGATCTGGAGACGATCTCAGCGACGGCGAGCGAGCTGCTCGCCACTAGCTAACCGGCGGGCGCCTTCATCAGGTGGGCGGCGATGGCCGCCAGGTCTGTGAGGCCCTGCGTATCGCCGTCCATGTAGGGCACGACGATCGGCTCGCCGACCTCGAGGGCGGCGGAGAGCCGGGCGATCGTCTCGGCGTCGCGTTTGACGAGCACATCGAAGTCGGCGAGGTTGTGGGCGGCGCGCGCGGCGAGGCCCTTGCCGAGTGTGGGTGCGAGCAGGGCCTGGACGTCCTCGGGCGAGTGGCCATCGAGGCCTTCGCCGCTGTAGGCGCGGTTGACGACGAGCTCACCGTGTGCGAGGCCGCGGGTGCTCAGCCGCTCTGCCAGGAAGACCGCCTCGAGCGCCGGCTCGGGCTCGGGCGAGGTGACGATCCAGAAGGTGCTCGAGGGCTCTCTCAGCAGGGAGGCGACGTCGCGGGTGCGCTCGCCGAAGCCGTCGATCACGCCCGAGAGCGTCCGGAAGAAGCGGGAGAGGTCGGCCATCATGTCCACGCCGGTCACCCTCGCGAAGATCGCGAAGACGAGGCCGGTTGAGCGGCCGAACAGACGCGCGGTGATGCCGCTCGGGGCCATGAACACCTTCAGCGCGCGGCCTTCGAGGAAGCCCATCAACCGGGTCGGCGCGTCGAGGAAGTCGAGCGCATTGCGCGACGGCGGCGTATCGAGCACGATCACATCGAAGTCGTACTCGTGATGGAGCTCGTGGAGCTTCGTGATCGCGCTGAGCTCATTCGAGCCGGCGACGGCGGAGGAGAGCTGCTGGTAGACGGGATCGGCGAGGATCTGCTCGCGCTCATCGTCGTCGCGCGCCAGGCGCGTGATGATCTCATCGAACGCGCGCTTGGGATCGAGCATCATCGCCCACAGCTCGCCCTTCATCGCGACTCCCTCCTCAGCGAAGCGCTTGGGGTCGATCCGGTGCGGGCTGCCCTGCGCCTCGGCGGACATCTGCTCGACGCCGAGTGTCGCGGCGAGCCGTTTGGCGGGGTCGATCGTCACCACCAGAACCTTCTGCCCGCGCGCGGCCAGGCCGAGCGCCAGCGCCGCCGAGGTCGTCGTCTTGCCGACGCCTCCGGCGCCGAGGCAGACGACGATCCGCTTCTTGGGCATCCGAGGATCGTAGTTCCCGTGCAGGAATCGTCCCACCGCATGCGAATACCCACCGGACGGCTTTCCCATAATCGAGTATCGGAGCTCCTGTGGAAGGAAAGGCCAAGGTCATCGCATTCGCCAATCAAAAGGGCGGCGTGGCCAAGACGACGACGACGCTCAACCTCGCCGCAGCGTTCGCGGAGGAGGGACACCGGGTTCTCTGTGTCGATATGGACCCTCAGGGCAACCTGACGATGTCGCAGGGGATCGACCCGGACACGCTGGACAAATCGATGTACGACGTGCTCGTGCACAAAACGTCGATCCGCGAGGTCGTGCGCAAGCGCGAGATCGACATCGCGTGCGCCTCGATCGATCTGGCCGGCGCAGAGATTGCGATGTCGACGATGATCGGCCGCGAGCGCTCGCTGCAGAAGGCCTTCGAACCGATCCTCGAGGACTACGACTTCATCTGCATCGACACCCCTCCGAGCCTCGGGCTGTTGACGATCAACGCGCTGACGGCGGCCGACAAGGTGATCGTCCCCGTGCAGTGCGAGTATTTGTCGATGCGCGGCCTGATCCAGCTCCAGAACACCCTGGCGATGATCCGCGAGAACCTCAATCCGGGCGTCGACATCGAGGGTATCCTCCCGACCTTGGTCGACTCTCGTACGATCCACGCCAAGGAGGCGATTGAGATCCTCGAAGAGAACTTCGGCGACCGCGTGTTCGCGTCGCGCATCCGCAAGACGGTCCGCTTTGCGGAGGCGCCCGTGAAGGGGATGTCGGTGCTCAAGTACGAGCCGGACGGCGTCGCGGCCCAGTCCTACCGCCAGCTCGCGCAGGAGGTCTTGGCCCATGGCGAACGCTAAACGGGCGAGCATGCGCGAAGGGCCGCTCGCGGCCCTGTTCCGCAAGACCGAAGGCGAGGAGGGGGAGCCGGGCGTTCCGCTGCCGGCAGAGTCCTCGCCCCCTGCACACCCGCGTGAGACGGGCCTTCCGCACCCCGCGCTGGGCGGCTCGCCGCAGGCGCCGGTGGCGGAATCGCCGATCGCCGATCGTCCCGCTGCACAGGCCCCTCCAATGGAGTCGCCGGTCGTCGAGGCGTCGCCGGTCGCTGCTGCCACCGAGTCGCCGGCGGTCGCCGCGACCGAGCAGCCGCAGGAGGTGCATGTCCCGACCCCGCGCGAGCGCCTGCGCCACGCATTCTCCTCGGAGATTCCCGAGAACGTGATGGAGCGCGCTCCGGCGCAGAGCCTGCTGGATGAGTATCCGCGCGAGCACGACCTCGCCGGCTCCACCCGGGCGCCGGGGCCGATCGGCCAGCCCCTGATACGCGTGGTGGGCGTCGGCGGCGCGGGCGTCAACGCTGTCAACCGTATGGTCGAGGCTGAGGTCGAGGGCGTCGAGTTCCTTGCGGTCAACACGGACGTCCAGTCCCTGCAGCAGTCGACGGCCGATATCACCCTGCACATCGGCGCCGAGCTGACCCGCGGCCTCGGCTCGGGCTCTGACGCGAGCGTCGGACGCCAGGCGGCGATGGAGGACTACGACCATCTGAAGTCGCTGCTGAAGGGCTCGGACATGATCTTCATCACCGCCGGCGCGGGAGGCGGCACCGGCACCGGTGCCGCGCCGGTCGTCGCTCGTATAGCAAAGGAA
>Ga0302320_10017202_pt1 | contig 14701 bp, 13 predicted proteins | sample Bog_T0_3_FD_202130 | JGI IMG/M metagenome (GOLD analysis project Ga0302320, IMG submission 202130) | Peat permafrost microbial communities from Stordalen Mire near Abisko, Sweden - Bog_T0_3 | ecosystem: Environmental > Terrestrial > Soil > Wetlands > Peat | place: Sweden: Abisko, Stordalen Mire...
CCAAAGTCCTGCTCTTTTGACTTTAGCGGGCCCGGAGCACCGCGGATAACAAATACACTGGGCGGTGGCGGATTTTGGGGACCGGATTGAGCGGAATCGAGACGGACTGAGTTCGGGGCGGCTAAGAGTTCAACTGCTCGGAGAACCAGCCCAAAGACATAGCCCGCGTATGCAGCATCAGCAGTATTGCGGTTCAGATATGTGGCAGCGCCCGGACTGATTGAGTTCAGTACCGCATCAATCAACATCTTCAACTGCGCCAAGGAGGGCTTCGTCACAATTCATCCTCCGATACAACTTCCATGAGTTCCCTTATTGCCGCCAGCGCTTTTTCGTCTTCGAGTCGCGGAGTTATCGCATCTATTGACGCTCGGCCAGTCTGTTGCTGTTCTTCGCCCAGCAAACTGGGATCGAGAGTGACCTCGATCTTTTGAACTTTGTAGTGCTCGCGCAAGTAGGAACTCAAACTGTTCACCACGGCCGGCAGTGTCAGGAGGTATGTTTCCAGAGTGCTAACAACGATCCCAAGCAGTTCCTCATTCGTGGCGATGCGTCGGCCAATAAACTGTTCTACTCCGGGCCTCTCAATTCCGAAGTTAGGCGGCAACTCATCAACACCGCGAGATATTGATGCGTCTAATTCCGAGAGCAGAAATGTACCGAGGGGGCCCTTGTTCTGCAGCACGGCACGAATGTGTCTCACGAGGTCGCGAACCGACTCTTCCGGCATAGAGGATGATTATCGCTTGAAGTTTCAGGATCTTCACGTAGTTTCTTGCTCGGAACCAGGGGCGGCGGATTTGATCCCTTTCAAAACCCGCCTCTCGCTTTTTTCAATTCAGTCGGGGCACGCTGAATGAGATGCGTGCCCCAGGGCACCTTAGCCCTAATCAGTTTCCGAACCGGCCCATGGCGATGGGTCGTCCAATTGAACTTTCGCCGAAGCGGGCTTTCGCGATGTCAAGAAACTCCGCCCATCCCGGCTATGAAGGTTCCGGTGTGCCTCCTGAAACTCGCCGGGGGACGTTCCGAAATCCCTGTTCGCCTCGAATTCCTAACCTATTCTGCCATCGAGCCCGGACTGCGTGCTTCAGGGCGTTCCGAAAAGAACTGTTTTCAGAACGACGGCGACCCCGTAGTCTGTATGTGCCGAATCGAACTTTACGACAAGGCACACGGAGTTTCCGGTGTACCCAGCGATCAGGCCGAGCCTCCATTCGACCGCCTCCTCGTTAAGTTCTGCGCAAGTCGAATGGCGCGCAATTGCGCCAGATCATGTCCGAGTGACGAATTATTCTTTATCTCTTTGCGGGCGATTATTCCGAGCAGAAGTATTTCGCGTATCGATTCGCCTGTACGATGCCATCGCAGGCGGTTGCAGCGCATGCAAGCCGGGAGGCAGTTGTCCGCGGATTTCGCTCCGCCCTTGTCCTTCTGGATGACATGGTCCACTTCCCAATGGCCGTCTGGCGCCTCGGCCCAGCCACGGTTCTCAAAAGTAATCGCATCGCCGCAGAAGTGACAATGGCCGTCTGTTTTGTCAAAGATTCTCCGTAGGCTACTTTCACGCATTGCTCCACCTCTCTAATCAGACTTAGGCCGCTGCTCTCTGTCTGATTTCATGCAGAATAGAGAACAATTTGTCTACCTGACTGGAGTTGAAAAGTCCTTCCACGCCCTTACTGCTGTAATCAACGAATGGAGATTCATAGAGCGCGCTGGCGTCCATCCAGCCTCGCTGGGTCAGGTGGTCGATGATCAGATTGATGAAGTCGATCTGATTGGCGTCGAGAGCTTTGTCCTGGAGGAAGCTGCCGAATGCCTGCTTGGCCGCGTCGCGATCCAGGCCAACGAGCGAGCGCACGAACAGCCCCAAACCGAGCGCTTCCTTCTTTGCGAGTTCCACATCTGCGGCGGTTCCGGTTCCGGCCTCCACCAGCATCGTCTCAAGCTTCGCGAGGTCGGCTGGCGTTAGCGGCTCGTTCCAGCGCAGTTTGTGAATGACCGTGTCGTCCTCGTGGGCTTTGAGGAATTGCAGCGCCTTGGCTTTGAAGCGCACGTAATCACCTGCGGCACTGATGCCCTTGAACTCGACCTCCGTCTCCGCACCGAGCACATCCTCGAAGTCCGTATAGACCTGATTGCGCTTCTTGCGCTCGATCAGCTTCATCAGGGAACGCAGCTTCTTGCGCACATTCTCCAGGATTGGCAACGTGACGCCTTCCCAGAACTCATCGGTCTGCACCTCCAGGATCAATTCCATGTGCATCGCCACCATCGGGATGCTTTTCATCTCCGATAGCTTGCCTGCCATGTCGCGGACCTGATCGCTCATGCGCTTGAAGCTCTTGTCAGTGCTCAACAGGGCTAATTGGAGGTGAAGCATTAACAGGTCAAACTGCTTGGCATCCTGATCTTCATCGGTCAACTCTGAAGGCAGTCCGGCGATGTTTTGCAACTCCACCTGTTGCTCCAGTGTCAGGCAATTCCAGGAGTCACCAGCCGCATACTGCTCCACCGTTTTTCGCTGCGGACGCACCACAAAGTTGTTGACGTTCATCGCGGCCACGATGCTGTGCAACAGACCAGCGGTATCCTTGCGCAAGTCCGCGATGTCATCGCCATTCCCTGCCGCCAGGAGTTCATCCAGGGTCGCTACCAGCTCCACTCGCGTAGTAAACAACTTCTTGCCGAGAGACTCACCGGAGGAGCCGGCTGTCGTTTCCGGGTTCTGGCTGAAGAATTCTAGGTTCTGGCAGTAATCAAAGATTGTGAAGTCTTTCTTGTCTCTCCCAGGGCCGCGCAGATCAGGCCGCAAGCGAGTGCCGCGCCCAAGCATCTGCCAGAACTTTGTTTTCGAGCGCACCAGCTTGAAGAAGACGAGGTTCACAATCTCCGGTACGTCGATTCCGGTATCAAGCATGTCCACGGAGATCGCGATGTGCGGAGCCTTCTCCGCAATTGAGAAGCTATCAATCAACGACTGTGCGTACTCTGTTTTGAAGTCGATCACCCGCGCAAAGTGTCCAGCTAGATGCGGATAGTTGGCATTGAAGCGAGTCTCTATGAACTCGGCGTGATCGTGATTCTTCGCAAAGACGATGGTCTTTCCCAGTCGGTCGCCGTCGGCCACCTTCTGCCCCTTCTCCATCACATGCGCCAGCACCTTATCGACCGTGTCTTCATTGAAGAGCCAGCGGTTTACCGCCTCGGCCCCGACTTCGCTGGGTATGTTGCCGCCTTCATCCCAGTCCAGTTCGTCCCACCGCTCTTTCTCTTCCGCTGAGAGGTCGGCGTACTTGATGCCCTCACGCTGGAATTTCAGCGGCACGGAGATCGACTTAGGCGGCACGAGGAAGCCGTCTTTCACCGCCGTCTCCAGGTCGTAAACATCGGTCGGTACACCAGTCTCCATCTCGAAAAGGCCGTATGTGTTGTGGTCGATCTCGTCCTTCGGGGTGGCGGTCAGCCCCACGAGTAGCGAATCGAAGTACTCAAAGATGGCGCGATATTTCTGGTAGACCGAGCGGTGCGCTTCGTCGATGACGATCAGGTCGAAGTGGCCCGCGCCAAAGCGGCGCTCGCCGTCCTCCACCTGCTCAATCAGGTTCATCATCGTCGGATAGGTGGCGACGTACACGCGCCCAGCAGTGTCTTTCTCCGTGCACAGGTTCACCGGAGCCGCGCTCGCCAGATGCTTCTTGAAGGCTCCCACTGCCTGATTTACCAGCGCCACGCGGTCGGCCAGGAAGAGGATGCGCTTGGCCCAGTTGGCACGCATCAGCAGGTCGCACAGGGCTATCACCGTGCGCGTCTTGCCCGCGCCTGTGGCCATCACCAGGAGGGCCTTGCGCTGCTTCTTCTGCGCAAAGTCTTCGCAGATGCGCTTGATGGCCCGCTCCTGGTAGTAGCGTTCCACAATCTCTTTATTGATCGGCACCGTGGCCAGCGGCTTGCGCGTCTGGCGGCGCTGCACCAGCAGTTGCAACTCGTCTTTGGTGTAGAAGCCCTGCACCGGGCGCGGCGGATACTGCAGGTCGTCCCACATCCAATGCTCGTAGCCGTTGCTGTAAAAGATCACCGGACGCTGCTCGAACTTCGCCTCCAGGCAGTCGGCGTAGAGCTTGGCCTGCTGCTGCCCTTCCTTCGGACTGCGCCGCGTGCGCTTGGCCTCCACCAATCCCAGCGGCTTGCCATCGTCGCCCCACAGGACGTAATCGACGAAGCCCTCGCCCGTTTTGTTCGGCATCCCTTTCACGGGGAACTCAGTGTCATGCCCCGGAGTCGGCAGCGTCCAGCCAGCTTCCTTCAGCAGCAGGTCGATGAAGAAGTCACGGGTCGCAGCCTCGGAGTAATCGTGCTGGTCGGGCGTAGCCGCGTTCTGCTTCTTGATGGCCGCAATCTCGGCCCGCAGCTTTTCCAACTCGGCATCTACTTCGGCCTTGCCCGTCAGCAGGGCGGAGAGTTTGGCGTCCTTTTCGGCAACCGATGCCGCCAGCTCCTGTAACTGTCCCAGCGTCCGCACAGAGACCGGAGAACTCGTGGGCAACAGCTTCTGATCAAAGCCCACTCCGTCGGCGGGTTTGGCACCCTTGGCATAGGTGCGCGCCAGCCAATAGCAGACGTGGAAGAGTTCGCGTACCGCTGTCAGCGCGTCCAACTGTGTGATTGGCTTGTGGCTGTGTACGGCCATGTTGCCGAGCTTCTTAATGGCGACCGTCTTGGTGAAAACCGCAGCGCCCACCGTGTTCTTGAAGCTCGGCTCATGCAGCAGCGCGTCTAGATGATCCTGATAGGGGAGCTTCAGTGCCTTGTCATATTGGTAGAGCCATCCCACCACCAGTTCCAGAGTGCGGCGGGCATAAAAGCAGGCAGTGCGGGAATCGGGAAAGACAGCAGCCTCGGCTTTACTTGCCGACTCGAACAGCGCAGGCCATTCAGACTTCAAGAAGCCGAAGTTCGTCATCGATCAAAGTTCTCCTCGGAAGGCGCGGTGTTGGAGAGCGGCGAAGGAGGAATCGAACTCTGCTAGCGATCTCTGCTGCGCCACCTTGACCCTTGCTACTACTTCAGACTTGCGGATGAACGAATCCTGAAGAGTTAAGTCCGGAAGCAATACTGGCAGCGCACGTATCTGTCCTTGAAAGAGATTTGCCTGACTAGATGCGTTCGCACTTTTCAGCATATTTCGTTTCATGTGCGGAGTTCTAAGGTACAGTTCAAGAAACTTGCCTCTGATAATCGAGTTGTTTGGCTTGACGAGAGCAACGCTCCGCACTAACGAGAGCGGTTCACGAACTTCAACGCTAGTCACTCGCCCTATTGTCCCCGAGCAGGAGATAAGAATGTCGCCATATTCCGGATTGCAACGCTTGCTAATTCTCTCGTATTCAGTATCGTCAACGTAATCCACCTGACTAAAGTCAAGATAGCCATCCCGAACATTTCTCGCCGAAAGCAATTTGATACCAGCCATCGCTCTCTTTGGTGTTAGATGTTCGCCATCCGTGACCTTCTCTACCACATCCTCAAGTGTCACTTCCGTCCATCGCCCGAGATTTCGTGCAGGATTGCCAAACGCGTCTATAAACTCCGCGTGCACAATTCCGTCAGTGAGGTTCAGCGCCTCGCGCCGCTTGGATCGCAGCGCATCGGCCTTGTTTAAGATCGCCGCGATGCGTAGCTGGTCAGCCAGCGGCGGAACGGGAACCTGTATGGCCCTTAGCCCCTCTCTCGTTATCTGAGGTTGAGCTGACCCTGAGATGGCGTTGGAAAGTCCGGCTTTCTTCAAGTAGTGGGCAAGGAATGCTAGATCGACTCCGGCATCCAATTCATCGAGCGCCATCGCGTTACCATTGACATAAGAGAATGGCTCGCAGATGTTGATCGTCCCGCATGTCGCACCACGGCATGTGATCAGCACTGTCGGAATTTCATGCGTGTACTTGTCGTAGAAGCCGATTTTTCCATTTGCACCGTAAACGGGGAACCCGCTATCCATCAACTTGGAAGACGCAATGGTAGGCCACTGCTTTGGACGACATACGTCGTGGATCGACACCATGGGCCACGTCACCTGAGCATCCCCTCCAGCTCCTTCAACCCCTGTTCAATCTCACGCTCCAACTTCAAAAGTTCTGCAATCAGCTTCTTCGGCGCAACGTGCTCCACTTCCTCGTGAACAACTTCCCTGTAGCGGTTCAGGCTCAGGTCGTAGCCGTTGCCAGCAATGTCATCCTTCGGCACACAGAAGCTCTGCGCCGTGCGCGGACGCTTGCGCTCCGCCTTCTCGCGCTGCTGCCATCGGGCAAGCACATCTGGAAGATTGTTCTTGGCGTGCTCCTCCTCGCTGAGCTTCGCCGTCACGCATCCAAGCTTATCGGCTTCGAGCAGTGGATTCCGCTTGTCATCGAGCGACAACCCATCGGCCTCCACGTTGTAGAACCAGACATGGTCCGTGCCGCCGGAGTTCGTTTTGGTGAAAAGCAGGATGGCCGTGGAGACGCCCGCGTAGGGCTTGAATACTCCGCTGGGCAGGGAGATCACCGCATCCAGTTTCTGCTTCTCCACCAGCATCTCGCGCAGTGCCTTGTGCGCGTTGCTGGAGCCAAAGAGCACGCCATCCGGCACGATGACCGCGGCGCGGCCTCCTGGCTTGAGCAGGCGCAGGAAGAGCGCGAGGAACAACAACTCGGTCTTCTTGGTCTTGACCACCTGCTGCAAATCCTTGGAGCAGCTCTCGTAGTCGAGCGATCCGGCGAAGGGCGGATTAGCCAGCACCAGCGTGTACTTCTCCTCCTCGCCCGCGTGGTCCTGCGAGAGCGAGTCGCGATAGACGACCTCGGGCGAGTCCACGCCATGCAACATCATGTTCATGCTGCCGATCCGGAGCATGGTGCTATCGAAGTCGAATCCGTGGAAGAGTCCGTTATGGAAGTGCTTGTTCAGCGCACGGTCGGCAAAGAGCTCCTTGTGGCGCAGGCGGAGGTACTCGCCCACGGCGACCAGGAAGCCGCAGGTGCCCGCTGCCGGATCGCAGACCACATCGGTAGGCTTGGGCGCGGTCATCTCCACCATGAGTCGAATGATGTGGCGCGGCGTGCGGAACTGCCCGTTCTGCCCGGCCGAGGCGATCTTGCCCAGCATGTACTCGTAGAGGTCGCCCTTGGTGTCGCGGTCCTCCATTGGAACCTTGTCGAGCAGATCGACGACGGTCTGGAGCAGCGAAGCCTTGGGAATGGTGAAGCGCGCATCCTTCATGTGGTGCGCGTAGGTGGATTCGTCTCCGCCGAGCGTGCGCAGGAACGGAAAGACGTGGTCGCTGACGACCTCGTACATCTCGCGGGCTTCAAAGTGCTTGAACTTCGACCAGCGCAGATTCTGGTACGGCGTGCCCTTGGAATCCTTGCCCTTGGGGAAGATGACGCGCTCGATGGGCTTGCCAGTGCGCGTGGCCTTGCGCTCCTCCAGCTCCTGGATCTCATCCAGCCGCCGCATGAATAGCAGATAGGTGATCTGCTCGATCACCTCCAGGGGATTGGAGATGCCGCCGGACCAGAACTGGTCCCAGATACGATCAATTTGATTGCGAATTTCGCCTGTAAGCATGAGCCTCTCTATCGCCAGGCATCCCGTCCGACGAACCGTCCGCCATTGCGGGGGAACGGGAAACGAGAATGCCGGAAAATCGAATCGTAGCAGAGATTTGGGCGGAGGGCGTCCTGCAAATTTTGGTTCGAACTGGGAGTTTTGGGATTTGTTCTGAAGCAGTCAGCGTACAATTCTCACCAGCTCACGATTCTGGAGAAAACTATGTCCCTTTGGCTGGTTCGCGCCGGCAAGCATGGCGAGTTTGAAGAGCGTTTCTTTACCTCAAACAGCATATACCTAACTTGGGACGGACTCGAAAAGACCAACCTTGGCAAGGCCAAGACCTACGACGACATCAAGACGATCGTGCGCGGGACCTATCCAGACTTTGGAGAACACAAGCTAGGAAATCACTCGGGTCAGATTTGGGCTTTTGTTCTAGCGATGAAACCTGGGGACCTTGTTGCAGTGCCACGGAAGACAACGCCTGCAATCGCGTTCGGAGAGATCACCGGCGGGTATCATCACGAGCCTGTGGCGGATGGACTGTATCAGCACAGCCGCTCGGTCCACTGGCTGAACTTAGAGGTCCCCCGTTCGACGATCGACCAGGATCTGCTCTATTCCTTCGGCGCATTTATGACCATCTGCGAGGTGAAGCGCAATAAAGCCGAAGAGCGCGTCAGGAAAATGGTTTCAGGGGGATTCAAGTCTGGTGCTAAACCGAAGCCTACGGGACAGGGCGGAGTTGGCGAAGATGTTGGTCTTGAAGAAACTCGGCTCGATCTGGAAGAGCTCGCGCGCGATCAGATTGCCAAGCACATCAATGCGAAGTTTAAGGGCCACGGGTTGGCCCGACTCGTCGATGCAATTCTCCGGGCTCAGGGTTACTCTACATTTCTAAGCCCGGAGGGGCCAGACGGCGGTGTGGACATCCTCGCTTCTTCCGGCCCTCTTGGATTCGGCCAACCACGCATATGTGTCCAAGTGAAATCCTCCGACAGTCCGGTTGATACTCCCACGCTTAATCAACTGGTCGGAACTATGCAAAACCTCCACGCTGATCAGGGACTGCTCGTCTCATGGGGTGGGTTTAAAAGCTCGGTGATGAAGGAGCTTCCCCGTCAGTTCTTCCATGTTCGCATGTGGGACCAAAAGGACCTCATCTCGGAGCTGTTTGCGCACTACGACAGCCTTGAGCCGGACCTCCGGGCAGAGATCCCGATGAAACGAATCTGGACGATTGCCAGGGAAGAAGAAGAATAAAGGCGAGGAATGCCGATTTCACCTGAAGAGTACTGGAGCGAAAGCCGGGAAAGGCAATCACAGCGTCTGTATGTCGCATTCTGCGAGTATGCGTCCGCTGTCCTCGATTTTGCAGAGGGCAGCGAGATCATCGAACAGCGCCAGCGAACAAACCTCCGTTTGAACTGGGCGGCCACGATTCTTTATTACTCCCTTGTTCACAGCGCTCGGTTTTTGGTTTTCGTGCCAGTCGGAGATTTCCCAACTTCCCACGCCTTACTTGCCAAATGCTTCGATCCGAGTGCCGAGGGCGTTACGACTGACTGGCTTCGGGGATTTTCCGCTGCAGGACTGCGGGCTGATCGCGGCGCGTATTCAGAGTCCGTTTGCTACGAGCGGCTACTCAGTTTCTGGGCGGAGCATGTTGGCCTTGCTAGGGCTTCCGGCCTGCTTTCTTGGCTCGGGCAAGCTCTCGCGGTCGCGAAGAGCCTCCGAAATGAGAACAACTACGAAGCCCTTTTGATCGCCCACGAATACCGACACCAACATCTCACTAGAGTGTTCCACGAACTGGCTACTGCCATGGCGAGGACTGCGCAGCGCGCCTTAGCCGAGGCGACCGCATTCTGGAGCGCAGGGTTACCTAATGCAACAGAACGCGATTTTGTCAGCTTCTATGTCAAAGGCCGCATACTGCTCCCAGCGGAATCTTGGCACTCCGATCGGATTAAGGCGATCGTGCACTCGATCACTGAGCCGTTGCAGCGGCCTGAAGTCAACCTCGACGAAGTCGGGATGATCGAATCCCATGTGGAATGGGGAGTGTTCAACCCGAAGAGAAGCCTGATGTCGCAGTTTCAGGAAAAGGTCGAGGCACTGACATATCAATCAGAAACTCCTATGCGCCGAATCATCGAAGTTCCTGATAGTGTCCCTACTCGGCGCCCGGCTGCGCCCCCGCCAACTCGGCCCGCTAGCGTTCCCAAGAAGATTAGGTCGACGCCAGAGGAACAGGCGCGCCTACGGCTAGACCGAAACGCCCGGATAGCGGAAATGGAAGTAATGGACCCAATAGCTCGCCTTGAGATCATCGCAGAAGATACGAATCACCCGATCGATTTCTATCCTGCCCAGTTCGGCGAGGTGTCAGATGAAATGTTGAGGAGTCTGCCAGGCTCGACTCGCGCGCTCCTTCGAGGAAAAGCGCCTCCCGCACGAAAAGGACGGTGGGGGCCGTTCGCTCGACGGTTGGCGGTGCTCTGATCTACTTCTTCGTCGCTGCGACGATCTGGCGCTCTGTTCCACAAACACATGATTATGGAACGACAATCAGCGCTACGCGGAAAGGTTAACAATCAACAGCTTGGAAGCACGGCGGCTAGTAGGGTTTTCGGAACAGTAGCAATGTCGTCCCGGGTAAGACGGAATGAAGCCACCAAAGGGAGCCTGATTCGCACCAAGCGAGCCTCGACTTCCGACTTGCACGTCATGGGCCCGGAACAATGCCGAGCCCCCCGGGAACCTCGCCACGAGTCGACCGACTAACCTTGCTTGCGAGCAGACACTTCGAAGTCCTGCCTAATCGGAGTCGTGCTGTCGAACAGTAATTCCCATTGTCTTTTCAAGATAGACATACCATTGCGTCCGCAATTCCAGTAGAAAGGCCTGTAATTCAGTGTTTGGGTTGCCTGGCTCCTCGACATGAAACGGTGCCCAGAATGGCATCTGCTCTATCCGGCTGGGGAGAGCCTTAGAGAAGTAGACACCTGCGTCAATATGTGAGTATCTGCGCTCGCCAGTGGCAGTCCGCTTGAGCACCAAAGCACCCAATGCATCTCTGTAGCTCCTAAAATTACTGTGGTACAAGTTTGACTCATTTGCTACAAAAAGCACGCCACGCGCACTCGGCAATTCGAATCGCTCCTTAGTATGCGCAATCTGCTTGTTCGCGCTGCCGACAATACGTTCGATCTCTTGGAAGAGCTTTCCCATCCATTTCTTTCGAATTGCTTCGGGAATGAATTCCGGCTCAATGTAAGGGAGGTTGTTAGCGTCACGCTTGACTGGAATTGATCGTGGATCGACACCCCACTCGCGGACCGCCTCCTTCATCATCGCGTCCATCTTGGTGGAGCTGTCTCCCATGAGAGTCTTGAGTTCAGCAATAATTCCATGTTTTTCGAAATGATAATCGGCGGTCTTTGCACCCTGGTCGTTTGCTTCAGTCAGCAACTCGCCGCCGAAATTTGAGATGAAGCCCTGGAAGTAAAGCTCAAATGGATTGCCCTTAGACATGGAAGTAGCCTATGCCCGCCGAGATTTGGTCCGTGCCAACCTTCCGTTCCTAGTCCTTCCAATAGTATTCGTATCCAATGGGTGCTATAGGTTTTACCGGCCTGATCGGCTTGATAGGAGGAATAGGCTTGATCGGTTGAATGGGTTTGATGGCGGGGATCGGCTTTATTCCGGTCGACTTCTTCCTGAGATGCCAAGCCATACGCGAATCGCCTCCTGTGTCTCTGGGAAATCAGCTACATTCTACTCCGAGCTTGCCTTTCGAGGTGCCCGTAATAATAAGCCACGAACTCGCCCGCGCGAGCTTTCCAGAAGAGCACAAGCCACTTCTGGGCGGGTCCTTGGCCAAATGTCGACGGGATGCTCAGTCGATGCGTAGAAAGAAATCAAGCGGTTGGTGGTATAACCTCGCCAGTTCGTCTACTTCTACCAAGTCCAATCGCCTTTCCCCGGATTCAGCTTTTGCCACAAATGACTACGGGCGTCGTAAATGTCCCGCCAAATCGGACTGTGTGAGCCCGGCCTCAATGCGGGTTTATTCTTGCCGTCGCAACGGAGTTTTCGGAACGCCGGCCCGGTTGTCCGCCGCGGCTAACGGAAAGGGGAGTGTTACAGGACCTTCTTCAATAGCTCAGCTGGCTTCACGCTGAGGGCGCGCGCCAGCTCAACGATGTTGATTAGACTGATGTTCCGCTCTCCGCGCTCGACCCCTCCGACATAGTTCCTATGCAGATGTGCGCGTTCGGCAAGCTCCTCCTGCGAGAAACCGCGCTGCAGCCGTAATTCTCGCAAATGTGTTCCGAAGAGATCTCTTGGATCAGAGGATGTCGCCACCCTTCGATCATTTGACCTTGACTACTATGAGTCCACACATTATGAGTGTGATCTGGTGTACGATGGGAATCCTCTAGCAGCCGCATCGCAAGTGTTGAACTGGGAGAGAGAGCCGTGATGTGGATAATCATATGCGCATCCGTTTGGTATGCCTGGCGGCTTTACACGCTCTCCTACAACCCCTCGTACTTTCCCGACCAGGGATACGCCAATAGGGTTTGGGAAAAACGTGTGACCCATACGGCATACTTAGGGGCTACTATCTTCACGGTCGCGCTCTTATCGAGCGGTAGAGTGAGGTTGTGGTGGGCTCTGCTTTTCGTTTGGGTTCTGGCTTTGGCCGCAATAGCGGTTCTACAGCCGGGTCTTATCGGACTGATCATCTGGGGGCGGGCACTAAGAACCATTCTCCGCTTCAAACTCGGCTTGGAGACGAAGCCCCCCGTGCAGGCTCCATTCGTTTGGAGCTATTACATAGCCGACGAGGAAAAACGCTCGGCAATGTCGGGTAGGTCATCAGATTTATCGGACGAGGCGAGCAGAAAATGAGCACACCGTCTACGACAGAACCAGTCCGCGGGACACAGGCAACGGGTGATGAGCAAAAGTGGTTCAACTCGCCCGTCACTTTCAGCGAAGGCAGCCTGAGTGAAATTCGTAAACACGTACCCTCTTTTGAACGTCGGCGCTTCGGCCTGATACAGCCAGATGAGAGATGGTCGAGTTTAAATAAGCGCCTTGACACAATCGTGCGGCGGCCATTTGGCGAAGACCAAGCCTACGTTCCAGTTGGCGTGGTCTCCAGCGAGTACAGCCTACTACCCCATACTGCTGTTTTGGATGTCGCGGGAAAGGTGCTGGCCGCCAACAACATTCCACAAAGCGCAGTTAAAGTCCAACTAAGACTTTCGGAGTACGGCGAGCGAATGAACTTGAGCGTTTTCCTGCCCGAAAAGTATCAGTTCGATCCCGGCGATGGGTACCCAATGGCGCTCCGCCTCGAATTCGTCAATTCAGTTGAGGGAAGCACTCGTTTCCGCGTACTCATGGGCTGGTTTCGCTTCATTTGCAGCAACGGCCTAGTCATCGGCGTAACGCGTTTCGAAATGCGGCGCCGTCATGTTGGTGAGCTCGCCCTTTCAGACGTGGGCAGGATTCTCACCTCCGGCCTCGCACAGTCGAGCATTGAGAAGCAGAATTTTAAGAAGTGGCGAAAGATACCCATTTGCCCGAGCCGCCTGAATCTCTGGGTGGACAAGAAACTGCAAAAGCTTTGGGGGTTCAAGGCCTCGGCGCGTGCCTTCTACATCGCCCGTTTCGGCTCTGATGCTGAAATTCACGGGCAGTACAAGGATCAATCGCCGACTACAATTCTAATGCTGCCAACGAAGCCCGTTCCTGGAGCGCCGTCGAACTGCGAAAATCTCTTTGATCTCAGCCAAACCCTTGCGTGGTTAGCAAAAGAGCGGCGCGACGTTCAGGAACAACTTGAATGGCGTGAACAGATTCCGGGACTGCTTTCCGCGTATATGCGCATGTCAGTGTCACAGACGAACCGCAAATGAGGACCACAGCATTAACATGACCGAGCCGAAGAGGTTCCTTTGTGGTTCGTGGTTCGTGGCTCCTTGCGTCCCTTCGCCTGGTCAACATGGACAAGTTTCATACGCTCTGGCACTATGGCACGTACTTCGGCGCGGCCGGCCTGGGCGCGCTGATCGCAGACTGCTGGATCTCCGAACGAAGCGCTATTAGCATGACCTCGCAATGTTTCACATAGAGGCGAGCCGATGGAACGCGAATTTTCCCTCCTTACATCTGGTAGCGCGGTTCTGCTCCGACAGCTACCATGCGAGCGTCCGTTTTGTGGTCTGGGCGAGGTTCTACGTCTGAGGAGGGGCCGAGACCGTCGCAAATAGCAACGCTCCCACGAGTATGCAGTATCCTGCTTTTATCCATCTTCTGTTCGCCGGGCACAAACCTCTCCGAGTGCGCCTCTATTTGCGTTTAGCCCCTTGCCCCATTGAGCCAGAGCGTAGAGGTACAGGCAAGCCCAAGTAACATACTCCAGCCGCATGGTGTTCCTTTGCGCGTGCGGGCATCACCCAAGGTCGAAGTGCAGCATGGCAGTTTCCAGCGCCCATAAGCGTCCTTCTATCGTTTTTGACTTCCATGCCCAGCGGCAGTATGTGCGTCTGCGCATTCCTTTGGGCCTCAGCGGGTACCCTGTTACTAGTTGCGGTTAGATGATGGCCGTCACGGATGTCACGCTCACTCTCGTTCTAAACTGGCAGAAAGCGAAACCTCGGAACCAGCAATCACAAGCAGCTCGTGTGACCTAAGCGTAAGCGCGCGCTCGCATGACTTGCACTATTTGAGCCGCTTCACAAGAATTGTTTCTCCTTCATCCTCGACTTTCATGCGGCAGCCCGCCGAGGTTGAAAATATGGTCACGTCTGGGCGGTATGAATAGGAGTACATATAGTCATATTCGGCCTGCTGCCAAATCTGACCGTTACTCAGTTTGAAGATTGTCTCACCCTCCCAGCCGCTAAAATCGCCAGCGATTGTGCTTTCGACAGCCGGGGAACACGAAGAGCCGCGGAGACTCGGAGCAGGCGCCTCGGAGACCGTCTCTGCCTGCTTCTTCACAGTGCTTATAACCAACTTGGTATAGCGATTCAGCCACGCATCCAAGGCAGCGCGCTGCGCTGGTGTCAATCGTTGCACTCCCGAA
>Ga0302320_10017204_pt1 | contig 14700 bp, 7 predicted proteins | sample Bog_T0_3_FD_202130 | JGI IMG/M metagenome (GOLD analysis project Ga0302320, IMG submission 202130) | Peat permafrost microbial communities from Stordalen Mire near Abisko, Sweden - Bog_T0_3 | ecosystem: Environmental > Terrestrial > Soil > Wetlands > Peat | place: Sweden: Abisko, Stordalen Mire...
TCGGCGCGGAAGCTCTTACCCATGAATACATTGTAAAACCGATGTGGACTCATGAGGCCGACCCCGTCAAGCAAGGGGGCAGCCTCGATCTATCTCCGACAGGCTCCTAGGAGTCGATAATCTGTGTACCCGGGGCCAGGCGAATCTTGCGCATCTGGCGAACGAGCCGCGCTTCTGCTTTGAGGAGCGCGATATCTGTCAGCCATTTGCTCCCGGCCTGGTGGATTATGTGTTTGACTTTGCCTCGCCGGCCAGCCCTCCGGAATAGATGCGCTTGGGCATCGAAACATTGCGCGTCGGTTCGGTGGGAACGGAAATCGCCAACAAATACGGAGCCGACTTTTCTGCTCGCGTCCACGTCGGAATGTTACGGCGACCCAAGCGTTCACCGGCAGCAGGAAGAGTACTGGGGCGACGTCAATCCGGTCGGTCCGCGCTCGGTTTATGACGAAGCCAAGCGTTATGCCGAAGCGTTGACCATGGCGTTTCGTTGCTATCGCAGCGTGAATACCCACCTGGTGCCCATCTTCAACGCCTATGGACCGCGTCAACATCCAGACGATGGCCGGGTGATCTCCAACTTCATGATGCAGGCTCTGCGCGGCGATCCAATCACGGTTTATGGCAACGGCAAACAGACGCGCAGCTTCTGCTATGTGAGTGATCTGATTGAAGGCATTCTTCGCCTTTCGCAGTCCGACGAGCATATGCCGGTCAACATCGGGAACCCGGACGAGTTCACTATTCTGGAATGTGCACAGGCGGTTCTGGAAGTGACAGGAGCGAAGAGCGAATTGGTCTTCAAGCCTCTGCCTCACGACGACCCGACGCTGCGTCAGCCCGACATTACCAAGGCGCGCACCCTGTTGGGTTGGGAACCGAAGGTCAAGCTTCTGGACGGACTTGCCAAGTCGCTGGAATTCTTCCAGAGCAGGCTCGACGCGAACATCCCTATCTGATTTGCTATGCCGTCGTACATTCTCGAAATACTGTGGGCGGGCGATTGAGCTTCCCACACTGGCCCCAAAGGTGCAAGATCCAGGTTCTTCCACTTCGTTCAAAATGACGGGCCAGGGTAGGGCGCCCAGCTGGTTGCTCCTACCCTGGAACCAGACCGCGCTACGCTTCGAAGTCGCAGAGACTTTGGACGAAGGCGGCCGAGCCATCGCGGAGCCAGCCGTCGAGCTGGGCAGGTTCTTTGAGCTGTTGGCCACGTCGGCGCGGGACTACAACATATTCGCAGGCAACGTCGGGAAGGGCGGTCATGTCCACCCACAGCTTTTCAAATTGCGCCACCGGGAAGATGTCTTCTTGCCCTTTACCCCAGCGCCGTTTCACGTCTTTCAGGGTGATGTAAGTGGGCATGCGGGCAGCCACCGCGCGCACCGCTGCGGCCACTTTCTCCGCGTTGCCCAGGCTCTGGCGGTCCAGGCCGAAGATGTGCAGCAGCGCGTCAATATCGATCCAAAAGGTGTTGGAGTTGTAATAGGAGAGCTGGAATTCTGCTTCTTCAGAAGGCATGGCCATGCCTTCGATCAGGCGTACGTGCCCGTCGAGCGAGGCCAGTCCGCCGCCGTGGTCTTCAATGCGCCGGGTAACCACTTCGATGGTTAGGTCGGCACGGCGGGCAATGTGCCAGCCGAGAATACCGGCATCCAGATTGGCGCCTACCGTGTCCACGTTGTGCATCATCAGGTAGCGCAGGCCGGGTCGTTCGGCAAGCATCTGCTGCAAGACGCCATTGCGGAAGAGGTTGGGGATTTCATACCAGTGACCCACCGGATGCAGGCATTGCAGGGGCAGGTTGTCGGTGTAGTCGGAGCCTTCACCCGCCTGCTGCGCCCAGGCCAATAGGGCAGAGCGGGTGCTCTCGCGCATCTTCTGCGCCTGCGCATCCAGCATCTGCTGGCTGGTCTGCTCCCAGGCAAAACGCAGGTCGCGCTCCATGGGAATCGTGCGCAAGCCGACAGCGCGGCCAGGCGATAGGTAGAGCGGACCCTGGTAGCCGTAATTGCCACTGAGCGCCAGAGCCTGCGCGGTGGGCGCGTGGGTCAGGTAGCTGGTGGTGATCACATGAGGCACAGAGGCGCCGTAGCGCCTACCAATCTGACGGCTTTTGGCGAGATGCACTTCCTGGAAAGTGCGGTGACGGCCTGCCAGTTTGCAAAAGGGGCCAAGCGCCTTCACCACTCCGGCACCACGCGTCCAGCGGCTGCCGGCGCCCCCGGCCAGTGTAACTACCGCAACACTTCCAGCGGCCAGGGCTTCTTCGCCCAGGCGCTGAAACTCGGCTTCCACGCCGTCGCGGGCATCCTTCACCCGGTGAGCCGGAACATCCTCAATCGGGCTGTTGATGGGCAGACGGTTCTGTGCCAGCCCGATTCTGCCGCTGCGCAAATCGGCCTGAATCCGTTCATGCTGGATCCGGTCGAAGCCATTTTGCTCGAGCAGCGCGTCCAGGTTTTCCTGCTGGTTTTCGCCGTTGGCGGCGCGGGGCAGGAGGCGCTCCAGAAGGCCCTGCGCCCGTCTCTGACCTTCCTGGCTCTGGCAGGAACTGCTGAACCGTTCCAGGTCGTTGCGTTCCGCGGCGCTGAGGGCAAGCTGATCCTTCCGAAGCAGAGAAGGCAAAATCAGGTTGTAATAGCCATCCGGAAGAATGGCTTCGTCACCCCGAAGCAGATTCGCAAAGGTGCCGCGCTCGTTAATGCGGAAGTCGTAGACCACCGGGGCCATGGCAAAGGGAACACCTCCGGAAAGCCGCTGGCTGACAGCGCGCATGATCTCTCCCAGCCGCTGTTGCGCCTCCGTCTTGCGCTCCGGAGCGAAGATGAAGCCCATGCCGCCGCCCGCCATGCCGCCCAGCATCCAGAAGCCCCAGAATTCGCTGCCAAAGGCCTTGCGAACCTCTTCGATCAGCGTCTCGGTATAAAGGTTGCTGGCCCAGGGAATCATGGTCTGCAGGGGGCCTTCGAAGTTGCGCTGCGTGGCCGAGCCCACTCCGCACACATCGCCTGCGTGCAGGTGCTCGAGGATCTCGTCCAGCAACTGACCGGCCTGCTGGCGGCTCTTCCACTCGGCTTCGGAACGCAGCAGGTAGCGCTCGGTGACCATCTCCAGAATCGGGCCCACATCCTGCGCCATGCCGCCATGAACAAGAACCAGGCTCTCCTGCAGCCTGCGCCGGGTTTCGAGGCTGACTTCTTCCTGCGAGAGAATGCGGTGATTGGGCAGCAGGCGGCCACGGCTGACACCGAATTCTGCGTCGCCCTCGGCTGCGCATACGCCCTCGATTAGCTTGATCCCCGGCCAGACTCCGCCTGAGTCCTGCCAGCCGCCGCCGGATCCGCCCAGCCATTCCCCAAGAATGGCGCGCGCCGCAGCCAAGCGTCGTTCCGCTTCGTTCAGCGGGCCGGTCAGCGATTCCGCCTGTCGCGTGGCCCGCATGCAAACCGCAATCAGCGAGGCCAACAGATTGGTAGAAACCGCCAGCCGCGATCCCTTGGGAATGTCGTTTACATGGCTGACAATCTCGATGCCCAGTCCTGGCTGCCCGATCAGCTGCAAAAGCAGGCGTTCCAGCGGCTGACCGGAGTTCTCCATCCCCGGTGGCACCAAACCCGAAGCAATCACGGCGGCCTTGAGCAAGCCCAGATAGTCGCGGCCAAAATCGAAGAGCTGTTGCAGGTCGTCAATCTCCACTGAGGCGTCCAGATCCACACTCACGAGGCGAATAACCGGTCTGTCGATAATGCGGAAGAAGGCCTCGACGGGCGGCTTGGGCACCTGCACTTTGTCCGAACCCGGTGCCCGCACTGCCAGATCGATGGAGATGTTCAGCACCCGGGCCATCTCGGGCAGGTCCATGCCGAGAAAGAAGATGTCGCTCCAGCCACAGTGGCTCAGATCCATGCGTACCGGCGTGCTCTCGTGCAAAATCGGAAACGCTCCGCCCGGCTCGCGCTGCAGCAGCTCCGGCCGTAACCGCAAGGCATAGTCAGCGGGATGACCGGTGCGGAACATCCACTGATTGCCGCGCACCGAGCGCACACTGCGCCGGACCTGGTCAGAGAGTGTTTGAAAACCCAGCCCATGATAGGCGGCGGCCAGCGCACTACAAAGCCCATCGCCGGGGCCGGATATGGCCTGTGCCTGCAGAAATTCGCTGATGGCCTCTTCGTAGCGCCGTTTCAGCAGCATGTCGAATCCACTGAACGGAATCAGGCCGCCGCCCCCCGCTGCCAGCTTGCCGGGCAGATGAAAACGATGCATGGCATACAGAAAGAACAGCGCCCGCACCCGTTCATAGAGATTCGTGCAGCGCTGTCGATGCTCTTCCAGCGCCGCGGCTTCGGCCAGCAACTGCTCTGCAGAAGCAGACCGGCAGAAGGCATCCAGTGAGAGGTTGCGTGTCTCGGCATCGGTCGCGGTGATGATCTTCCAGAGTTCGCTCACCGGGAGGCTCCGTCTTCCGCTTTCGGCGCGCGTTGCGCAAGCGTATTCACCAATTCCGTCAGCACTTCGTCTCGATCCTGTCCGCTGAGCGCCAGGGCCAGTTGGGCGTGGAAGAGTCCATACTTCACGCCGACATCGTAGCGCCTGCCCTTCTGCACCAGGGCCAGGTACTGCTCCCGGCGCGCCAGTTCTGCCAGCGCCGTCGAAAGGCTGACTCCTTCGTTTCCTGGCTGGTGCAAAAGGTTGTTCAAAATGGAGAAGATGGCCGGGGTAAGCACGTGCATTCCATGAAAGCAGAGATACTGCCCGCTGCGAAGACCGGGCACAATCAACTGCTGTTCGGCCTGAGTCGGGGAGGGCTTTTCCAAAACCGTATCGATGCTATAAAGGTCGGGTTTGCCGGCAATCCGCTGCCCACCGACCGTGCCATAAAACGGCAGCACGCTCTCTCGCGAGATCTGCACGGATGAGACAGCACATTCCTCGGCGCTCGCAACTTCGACCAAACGACGCGCCCCGCTGCCCGGACCCGAACTATCGTAGATATGATCTCCGACGCAGTGCAGAAAGGGCTGGTCTCCCACAAATTCGCGCGCGCAAAACACCGCATGGGCATAGCCGCGTGGCTGGCTCTGGGGAAGGAAAGTCAGCTCGGCCACTTCGTCCGCCAGCAACTGCGCATAGGGCTCCTCGTCGCCGGGCCAGACCACAATGCCGATATCCTCGATACCGGCGCGCAAGGCCTCGCGAACGATCAGACTCAGGACGGAACGCTCTTCCCCCTGCTGGTCAAAGAGGGTTTGCATGGGGAGATTTCTTTGACGTTTCCCTGCTGCCGTAATCACAGCTTTTCTGACTTGCATTGGTTTCTTATTCCTCTTGATTTCCAGGGCTTACTGAAAAGGTGGCCTGCCCACAATCTACACACATTGATGATACAACTTAGCCAGCCACCACCGCTGCCGTGGGAAGTGGGAAGCGCCTTGAGTGTATTCCAAGTTGTCGGAGTTAGCATCATTCTACTGCGCGGGATGGCTGCGAACTCTGTGCCGGCACTAAGCAATTCAGGCTGCTCTGTGCCGGCGCTCTTTATTTAACCGGGAGATGAAGTCCCGATCTCGACGGCTTGGGCGGCAAAATAGATAATATCTGCATGAAACTCTTTTGTCTTCTGGGAATTGCTCTTCTGCTTTCATCATGCCAGGCGAGTCTAATGCTGTTTCTCCCTGACCCGAATGCCGTCTCTACTGTGTTCATAGGGGACTCCATCACACAAAAATGGAATTTGAGCCTTTTCTTCCCTTCTGCGCCGTATGTAAATGCAGGAATAAGCGGAGAAACTACTGATGTGATTCTGGCGCGATTCGACTCAGATGTTATCGCCTTGAAACCCAAGACTGTTATTATCCTTGCCGGTACAAATGACATTCTGCGCCACAGAGCGCAGGCACCAGCAATTCTCTGCATACAGGCCATGATTACGAAGGCCCAAGCGGCAAATATTGATGTTGCGATAGCTACTCTCCCTCCAGTCGCATCTGATCTCGAAAATTGGGGAACAATATACGCAAATTACGACTATAACCCCGACATTCTAGCTTTCAACGTCGCACTTAGTCAGCTCGGCGTGCCCGTGGTTGACTATCACGCCGCGCTCACTGATAGTGATGGCCATCTTGTTCAAGGGACTTTGGTTGATGGTATTCATCCAAGCACCGAGGGCTACAGAAGGATGACTAAGTATCTTCGCCAGTTAATCCCATAAGGGGTTTCAAAACGCATCCAAAAGTTATGACCGATCTCTCTTTACTGCGGTTTTGTCGCTCCCCGAAAACGCCAGTCGAAACCTTAGAGCCAGTGACTAACTTTGCTTGAGCGATCTGGCCAAATAGCCGAGCATTGGGGTCGCAAAGGCCAAGTGGTGAAGTCCAGCCAGGGTTCGAGAGAGTCGTTCGTAGTCCCTTGCCAGTCTCTGGAAGCAAATCCGTCTACGCAAAGCTTCGCTTTACAGCTCAGCACCGTGGCAACAGCGCGAAACCGCGTTTGGCTTCGGTGTGTTTGACTACTTCCAGCTGTACGCTATGCTTTTCCGCCGCCTGGGCTAAACTCTCTCCTGTATAGTCTCTTGCAGCCATCAAGTTCTGAATGAATGGGCTCTCTTGAGTTTGGCATACGTATATATATGAAAATAAATATTTTAGATTATTGATCTACTCCACAAAGTCGACCGTCAGATGAAAGTGGCAGATAAGTATGCTAAAAACTAATAAACACACATGTGTGGGGTCTAGACGCCGAACCCACCCCCTACACTCGTAAGCGCGCGCGAGGATAGAAAAATGCCAGATGCACCCGGCGCATTCGGGAAGGCGGATCACACCTCCCCGGAGGACAGCCCACACCACCTTGCCTTACGCGCAGTTGCTCGAAAGGTCGGGCAAAGCGAGGATGTCCTGCGGAACATTCTATGGCAAACGAACGCCAGCGATCATCTTCCAGGACTCCGCCGAATCGCTCGGAATTTGCTCTCGGCCAACCTCGGGGATCTGCGCAGTCATCTGGCTGCGGCCGAGTCGGAATCTCCGTTCTTGGGGTGGGAGCCAGTTCTCAGGTGGATCAGCAAAGAGCTTCCCACAGAAATCTGCCCGGCTGAATCGCGACCCAGTAACCCGAATAGAGGTAATGCATTTCTGCGCAACCCTCTTTGGAGTGCACTTTGGGTACGAGTTGATGACGCCAAACTTGCAACCAAGTACCGGTCACTTCAACGGCATTTTGTGCGCGCTCACGCCAGCTTCCTTTTTTTTGAAAGCCAGGAGGACACGCGGCTTGGCCGACTGGCGTATGAGCGGCATGGCGGACAAGGGATGTGGGATGTCTTTCCCGAGTCGCCCTACCAAGCAGCCCTGCGACTGCGTTCCTTGGCGAATCCAAAATGGGCGCCAATTCTCAATCAGGTCCGGGGCGACTTGCCACCAAGTGAGTTTGTGGAAGCGATCGGATTGATCGTTTTCCCAGGCGCTGACGATCTCAGTTTGTCAGCGACTTGGCTGGAATACCGTGGGGTGATTCGTTCGTTTCTAGCACGGGCGTACGGACTTGAACCGTGGTCGCCACGAGTTTCGGAAGAGAGGAACTCCATTTCTCCACGCGTTGTGGGTTCCGTCGCCACGGTCGACGTCGGTCCCGGCGATCCTGACGATCCAGAAACAAGCAATTGGCCAAGTGGCCGTTTGGTCACTTTTACCGCTTCACTGGCGAGCGAAGTGATCGAAGGGACGCTCGAATCTGATCTCGACCCGGAGGAAATTACGGATCACGAGGAACTCTACCTGGCTGCTCCCACGCGCACAGATCTGCAGCAGATAGCAATCGATGCGGCGCTTTCCGTGCGAGGTCAGTACCGACATGTACAGATGCGGCACCAACTTTTTCCGTTCGACTACGATGTTCCGGCTGCGTATGAGATGCGCAGTTTGCTAAAAAAGCTGGACCAGACCTGGCAGGAACTGGGGAATGAAAATCAATGGGACGGGGAGAAGCGCAGGATCGCCGAGACAATCGCGCTCATACAAATTCAGGTTTGGTACGGATTACCGCTGACGCGCGCTCTTGGTTTGGTCGTAATCGGGCGGAACAATGTTGGGGAATCGTGGAAGTCCGTTGTTCCTGTGGGTACACTGGCATACCTTGTCGAAGACGCCGAATGGATGATTCCGGTCGATCCGCCTCCTTATAGGAGCGTCATAGAAGACCCGGCTGAACAGGCCCATCCTCTACAACCGTGGTTGCCATTGCAAGACGTTGCGGAAGTTGGAAGGTTGATCGGAGTTTTGCTGAGAAGCGCCGGGGGGCAAATCAGCCCATCTTTTTCCGAGGCAGCGTTCCATCCCCAAGCGGTCTTTCAGGCAAATTTGGTGGAAACCTACGAACGGTCGATTCGGGACTTGTTGCGGGAGATGGAACCGACTGGACGGGTTACTATCCGCAGGACCGCCGCAGTCCTATATATAAGGTTGGTTGCGCTGAGCGGTGACCTGATGGCGGGGGCTCTGATTACGGGCCGGTTTGGACCGCTGACCCGGACGGAGAGGTTTTACGCCTCCTATTCAGTTGAGCGCCTGCGGCATCTCTACTATCGGACTTCATCCAGAATGTTTTCACAGCTTACCGGGCAGCAAGCTCCTTCCGAAAAGCCACTGAAGGTTCCAAGCTTTTGGCAGGGATTTGTTGGAGCAAGGCTTTGTGCCAAGGACGACGAAGTTAAGCGCGCAATTGTCGGGATTGGGGACGCCATCGACGCTGCGCAAGGAAAAAAGAAGGAGCGCGCCGAATATCACAACCTGCTCACTCTTCATTCCGTATTGCTGTTTTGCTTTTGTACTTCGTGCCGTCCCATCCGCGCGCCGTATCTGTGGCTTGACCGGGTGGATGAGGATACCGAGTTCGCCTACCTCTCCGATAAGGACGACGACGCGCAACACAAGACGCGTTTGATTTGGGTGCCGGGATTGTGCCTGATGCAGATGAAGAACTATGAGCGGCACTGTGCACGCCTGGAAGCAGAGAACCCGGCGATTCAAAATTGGCCGGACCCCTGCTTTTTTCTGTCGACATCCAATCAGCCGGCAAAGCTTCGGGAACGCGCGCTTGAAGCTGTCCGCCCGACGACGCTGGCGAAGCATCTCAAACCGTTCCTGCAACTTCCCATGAACTTTCATCGCAAGTACATGCGGCACCGCCTGCTTGAGGCAGGCTGTCCGCCTGAAGTCGTGATGGCGTGGCTTGGGCACGCTTTCGCTGGCGAGGAGCTATGGAATCCCCATTCGGCGATGAGCCCTAGAGTGTATCGCGAATCCCTGGCCAAATATCTGTTGCCGATTTTGGAGGACGATCTCGAATGGAAAGTGAGATAACCGTAAAGCCAACACCTGCGGCGACGCTCCCTCAATGGCTTAAGCAAGAAGCTTTGAAGGTCCGCGGTCGCCAGAAAGACGAACTCCGCGCCTTGGTCGATTGGCTGAAGGCGCATGATCATTCGAACTGGCCGATAGCCCAATGTCTTCTTGGCCACCAGTTAGCGGTAGCTGATCCTGCAGCGAGTATGCGTGCTCTTGTCGATCAGGCTATCGCCGAACTGCCGAAGAAGTCGAGAGATGCGATATTGCCCCTGCTGGGTCGGGTTGTGAATCAGCGCAATCAGAGCCACCCGGAGAAGTTGCCGATCCCAGAAATTCCCATCCGTTTACCGAGGCCCGTGCCGCCGTTTACGGCGGACCGCTGGGGTGGTTTGGCGAAGTATCGGGTCTGGAGCAGTGCGGTACTTGATGATATTGTTCGGTCTACGGAAAGGTCTCAGCGACCGACCCAAGCGTTCAACGACACTCCGGGCGGTCTCGAAGATCCTCGGATCCAGGTCGGGCGGGTGCTCGCCAGCGCCGTGCTTTGGGGCGGAGTTCTCTTTCGGAGAGACCTTGAGATGTTCTACTCCGTCCTTTCACGCTGGTCCAAAGTGTCGGAATTCACATGTGGGCGAGTATATGTCACCATAGCCGACGATGCAGGAAACTGCAGGCGCTGGATGCCTGACGCAATCACCGCATTTCTGATGATACGGCTCCATCCGGTGGGACGTCCGCAACTTGCTGCAGTTCAACCTTCCCATCGGATAGATCGACTTCTGGCAGAATACTTTCGTGGAATCCTCCCGGATTCCAGGTCTCGTCCAGCCAGTTTGTTCGATTTTGTTGACTCATGCCTTCTTTACTTCCAACTTCGGTTACCTCCCTGTCTAGCCGAGTACGCAGCCGGCAAACAGCGTTCCACCTCTCCAAATCCTGTGACTTGGGCGAGAATGGTTGGAAGCGAGCCAAGGCCGCTCGAGCCGTCGCGCCTTCAGGACCAAGACACCGAATCTGATGGCGCTTTGCAGAGTTCGGTTGGGTCCACCGGAAAACAGTCGCCGGCTACGGACGAGAGTGATGACTGGCTCTCCAACTTAAGTGAGTTGCTCGGCGCCGGGAATTCGTCCTTCAGAAAAGCCAATGCGGTCAAGGGAATCAAAGCGCGTCTGGGCGCGTCTGGGATCAATCTAGAAGAGGAAATTTTCCTGGCCTACGCGGCAGATGCCCTGTGCAGACGGGGGCGGCGTGGGAATCGGCTGAAGACCATCCGGCAACAAGTGATTGAAGTGGCCAAGAGATTGCCAGCGCTCATGGATCTCAATGATTCGGGATCGCTTGCCGCCGAGATGCTCGCAAGCAAATATTCATTGATCATGGAGGATGCGAACAGTCCGAGTCAGCATCGCAAACTACGCGGATATCTCCGGAAGTGGCACCACTGGCTGGTCGAAACCGGGCGCACCCAGAAGATCGACGAAGCAGAAGCATTCGGGACGCTGAACGGGATCCAAGCTGTCGACGCGAGCCTGGTCCTTGAAGACGAGTACCTGCGGGCACGCGATCTGCTCATCTCCCAGGCTGCGACTTTCGAAAACGATCCAGGCGGCGAAAAGGAACTTCGCCACATAGCCGGACTGATTCTTATTCTTGGATACCGCTGCGGCCCCAGAAAAATGGAGGTTCTCAAGGCCCGGCTTGACGACCTTCTGTTGGGTGATCCGGCGGAGTTTCTGATCCGGCCATGGCAGGAGAGACGCCTCAAGACCCCCAATGCCATTCGCAAACTTCCACTCTATGCGCTGTTGGACCCTTACGAGCTGAAACTTTTGGAAGCCTGGATGCAGCGGCGACTCCAACAAAACCAAAGTATGCGGAAACCCTCCCTGTTCCTTTTCTTCATGCCTTCGCTCCAGCGGAGCTTCGTACCCGAGGGACGTGTCTTCCCGATCATCCACTCGGTGCTGCGAGAGGTGACCGGAGACGAAGGAGTTCATTTTCATACACTCAGGAAGTCGGGAGCGGGAACTTGGCTAGCGTTCTCGCTGCTCAGGCCGCAAGAGGCGCCGCTTCCTGCCTGGCTTGATCGATGGCCGGAGCAAAAAAAACGGATTGAGCAGTCGGCAAGTTCGCACCGTCGGCTCTATGCAAACGAGTTCGATACGCGCCGGCATCTATTCGCCATTGCGCGAACGTTGGGGCACGGCTCACCATCGGTCAGCGCTTCTAACTACCTTGAACTTCAGAGTAACCTGCTTTCGATGTGGCTCGATACCGAGGCGCCAAAACTCAGCTCGACTCAAATACAGGCGTTGGCAGAAGTTTCCCAGCCCACTGCTTCCAATCTCCTTCAAAAAGATCTCTATCTGGAACTGTGGAAGATCATAGGCAGGCGCTGGAAGAGGCTGAATATCGAAGGTCCGTCCGCCATCCGGACATACGCATCGGGTAAACACGGGCCAAAAAGCAGCGAGCCACTATCGGCTCGGGAGCGGTTTGAGGAGGTAGCACCGCCGGAATTGCTGGAACTTGAAGCGTGTTTGATGTCGAACAGTCAAGGTGCAACCCAGGAAGACCTGTTATGGAGCTTCGGCTATTCCGAGCCGTTTCTGAACGCGTTGCTCGATGCCGCAGAAAAGGCATCGAAATTGACTGTAGCCGAACGTCCGCAGGGCAAAGCCGACCGAGCCGTCAATTACGTTCACAGCTTCTCCGGCAACCCAGCTCGATCGAGGCTTTCCTGGCCAACTCCTGTCCGGACTGGCCGGGATTTTGAGGTGCTGAAGAAGTTTGCCGCCAGAGTCTTTGCGGCGCTCGACAGGCCCAAGAGGAACTTTGCCGGTATTGCGCGGCACTACCTCGAACGGTGCCGGAACGAGCGCAATGGCTTGGAGTTCTCTTGGGATGAACGGAAGATCGCCAGCGAATACGCGAAGTTCCTCCTCAAGGTGGGAGTCTCGCCGGAGGAGTGTTCGATCCGTTCCTTTGGGCCGCAGGACAAGATCGAGCTCTGGAAAAAGATGCTGCCCGAAAAGCTGCGTTGCCGGTTCGAACGTGCACGCCCGTCGTCACCTTTCAAAGCGGCACGGAACGAGATAGGCATTAAGGTGCTTTCCTCACCTGCCGATACTAATAATGAGGGGGCATCTAGCTCGTATGCCTGGCGCTATCTGATGCTGATGGCAAGCTTATGGTCAACTGCCATTGCGGCGGCTGGCGAAAACGACAATAAGCTGCCAGCTGCTTTGAGTCATGCATCCCCACATGCCGACGAGGATGGGAGATAGTTTCTTGCAACTATCGTTAATTTCAATTTCTGCGCCTCCGCTCGAACTTCACCCCGTCGAGGGCAGAACAGAACCACGGCTTTGGTTCGCGCGCCTCGTGATCTGGGGTGGGCCCCATATTGGTTTGATCCGTGATATCCCGTTTCATCCCGGTCTTAACATCATCTGGTCGCATCACCAACCACCCGACAAATGTAGCAAGGTCGTGCTTTCAGACAGCGGGCAGACTTCTCTTGTGAGATTGCTACGCTATTGTCTTGGGGAAGGCCAGTTTGGCACTGAGGCACATGAAATAAGGGTTCGAAATGCATTTCCATACGGTGCCGTCGGCGCAGAGATCCGTGTTGACGGGGAGACGTGGGCGATAGTCCGCGAGTTTTGCGATGCCAATGCAACCATGGCAGAGAGAAACGTTAGCCTCTATGACCTCCTGATGAAGTCCCAGCAGACAAAATTAGATTCTGCAGGGATCGAGCCATTTCGAAAAGCGATGCTGGCGGCATATGGCCCAGATCTACCTGTCCATTCTAAAGTCTCTCCTGATGTCGCTCTATCCGTAGCTCTCAGCTTCATTGCGCGCGATCACGACGGAGGTTTTTTGGATGCACACCGCGGATACGCTCCTCACAACAATTCAGGCCAGAGAATATCAAAAGGCGACCGCGTACAGGGGCTTTGCGCGTTGCTAGGATTTGAGAATCCAGAGGCGATCAAACATCCACCGAATCCGCGCCGGGTGAATATGGCCAGCTCTCCTGAAGAAGATGCTACCGCAAAAGCACTTATAAGAAAGATCGCTGTACGGCACAAAATTTCAAATGCGGAGAGCATGGATATCCCCGAGTTGTTGAGATGTCTCCAAGAGAAAGCCAGTTCTCAAGGAAGGAAGAGCGATGAGAACAAGGGATGGATTCGCACGGAGGAAAACATTCGCACACAGCTGCAGGAGAAGCGTTCAAATCTCAATCAAGAGCTTCTACTACTCGATGAAAGAGTGAAAAATCTAACCGAGCAGGCAAAGGTTCTCGAGGCAGAGTATGGCTATCTGCAGATGCATATGATTGAGCCAGACACCAAATGCCTAGCGTGCGATAAAAAAGTGTCTGAGTTACTCGACAGTGGGTGCCTAATGCCGAAAGTCGGGTATGATCCGGTTGCGATGAAAGAAAAACTTATTGCTAAAGAAGCGCAGCTTACCGGGTGCAAGTTCGATCTTCTCGAAAAGAGGAAACACGCCGATAAGCTCAAAAAGAATACTAAGAAGACTGAGATGGAAATTTGCGAGATAGAGAAAAAGATGGACGGGCATCAAAAAAGATTGGATGGAATAAGCAACATTTTGACCGGGATCCGAAGTGATATTTTGGTTTGTGAGCGCTATGCAGAGGCTTGGTTAGCAAAATCGGATCAACCGCCTCAACCGCCTGTTCAGATAGATTCAGATGGCGATTTATTAGCGCGCCTTTGCGCTAGTGAGTTAGCCCTTGCCAAGTTCGACAATGCGTTTAAGCGAGTGATAGGAGAGCTGGAATCCAGAGAAGCATTTGGAAAGGTCGAAGTCGAGGCCGAGAACCTGGAACTGCATGTCCATATGGACGGAGAGCAGAGCGGTAGTCAGGCCAACCTGATCAAACTGCTCGCATTCGATTTTGCAGTGCTGGTCAGATCTATGGAGGCGCAGATATTTGCTCCAGGACTCTTGATCCATGATTCACCACGTCAGGCGGACTTGTCAGAGGATCAGTATTTTGGCCTGTTCAATCTTGCAAAAAAACTTGAAGCGCTCTGCCAGGGAAATCCGCTCTTTCAATACATCATCACGACAACCACCGCGCCACCCGAACCATTCAGGCTCCCCCCCTACGTAGTTTTAGACCTCGATGCACAGTCGCGCGACGGAAGCGGCTTGCTCTTCAAGCAGCGTTTCTGATCCTAGGAAGGGGAAGGTGGTATAAGCTGAGGGCAATCCTTCGGGGTGCTTCGGCCAGCAGCAATGGATCGATGCGCACCGACGCAATGACCATCGCCTCTAAATCTGCAGCGATGGAAAGGCAATATCA
>Ga0302320_10017206_pt1 | contig 14700 bp, 12 predicted proteins | sample Bog_T0_3_FD_202130 | JGI IMG/M metagenome (GOLD analysis project Ga0302320, IMG submission 202130) | Peat permafrost microbial communities from Stordalen Mire near Abisko, Sweden - Bog_T0_3 | ecosystem: Environmental > Terrestrial > Soil > Wetlands > Peat | place: Sweden: Abisko, Stordalen Mire...
TAAAACGCTCTTCATTGAGAGCAGCGGGCGCCATTCAATCCCCATAGCCCCAGCACCGTGCGAGCGGCTCAGTCCAACGGCGTTTTAGCTTACCGTCGCGGTCGCCGTTCGCGAGTCACCGGGTGAGACCGTGCGCCGCGACGCCAACCTAAAACGCTCTTCATTATGCCGAGGTCGGCATAAGCACGTATCCTCAACCTACCCCTGCCAGGATGCGTCGAACCTGCGCACCGTCGCGACATTTACCCGCAAGCGTCCGAAGTGCGCCACTTGTGTGGTCCGTCCGGGTAATATCCAGCGCCGTTCCCATATCCTGCTCCCGCCGTGCGAATCGCCGTGTCGGGATAGTGAATCACAGATGCTGGACGGTGGGACTCCCCTCCCCCTGGAGAGTCGGTTTTATCGCGGATTGGTATTACCTGACGCAGGAAAGACGTCTCTCAGCAGTTCGATCCGTGCGCCATGCGCTTGCTGTCGATCACGGCGGGCTTGAACGGACTGCTTCGGAAACCGGCAGGCTTTGTGCTTCAAGTGGTTGGGCATCAGCTTGCTGATGTCGGAAAATTTTACACGTTGCTCAGGTTATATCGGTTCCAGCTGGTATTTCTCCTTTATTTTCAATGTCTATAAAAGCGGCATGAATTTTGCTGCGCTAGCGAGCCTCCAGCAGAAAGGACGAGCTATGGGGAAGAAAACCAGGAACGGTCTTGGCGCGGCAACCAAACAATCCCTGTTGACCGCCACCGGTACCGCGGCGATGCTGCTCTTAAGCCAGTCCGCGCATGCCGCGAACGTCGTTGCAACCATCATCGGCGCGTATGACGCGAGCTGCGGCAGTCACTGCTCCGGCGTGATGCCAGCGGGCATATCAAATTACGCAACGAACGGGGGCACAACCGGCGACACGCCGAGCCTGTTCATCCTCAACCCGAACGGCAGTTCTTTCACGGGCGTGACACTGACACTGACCGGCTACCAGGATCAGGCTGGTGGCGGCACGGGGGCAACGCTGCAGAACCCTGGACCGGGCCCGGCAATCACCCAAACACTGACGTTGCCGAGCATCGCGCCGCACACCGTCTACCAGTTGGTGTGGAACGGAGCAGGCGACTTTGGAGGCAGCAATTCCATCCCAGGCGGCAGCATCGGAGCGCCATCTGGTTCAGGTCTTGACCTCTTCGCGTTCGACTATGACGACAATGGCTCGGGCGACACCAACGCTGCCGGCACCGGGGCGACAGATAGCCTCGGCAACAGCTGTGGCAGCGGCAGCGGCAGCTCAACAAGCCTATGCGGGTATGTCGGTAATTTTGATGTCAAGTTCGCGGCACTCCTGAACGGCAATAGCATCTCGGCCAACTTCAGCCCCGACAACACGCAGGGCGGTGGCAACGTCGCCGGCACGTTCGTCGGCTGGGAGGGCCTCGATCCGGATGGGCTGTCCGAGACAAAGTATGACGTGCATTCAACGAACTTTCCCGGCACCCTGGCGAACATCGTGACCGGCACCAAGGGGACACAGACTTCGGTGCCCGAACCGGGGACGCTCGCTTTGCTGGGTGCGGGTCTCGGAGCCCTGAGCTTTGCGCGGCGGCGTCGGAAGGCGACCTGATGGCGGTGTGAAAATGCCCAACTGGCCTCTGTTTCGGGAGCATCCGGTTTCCGGCTGCTTCTGAACGGGGCTGGTGGCAACGGGCGCTCAGGTGGTGTCCGGGGGGCGCAATCGGCCGAAGTCTCCCAGCCAGCTGATGTAATGACGCCAGCGGCCCGCTGCATGCCGGTAGATCGGCTGACGCGCCTGCCACACGCTGGGAGTCATGATGATGTGAGCACTGCGCTCGGGATTGAGGCAGGCGTCGTCCCAGTCAAGGCCGCAGAACTCGATCATGGCCCTCGCCGCCGCCTCAGGTTCAGCAACGAGCGATTCATATTCGATCTCGAGAAGCCGGCTCGATGGTAGCGCGACACGCCAGTGTTCCATGAGTCTGGCGTATTGCTGATAGTAGAACACCAAATCGGCGCGATCATGGGCAAAGTCGATCGAGTTACCGAACGGGGTCGACCAGATCGACAAACAGACGTCGCGCGCATCGCGACGGACATGGATGATCTGCGCGTTGGGCAGAGCGAGGTGGATCGGCCCCAGATGCATGAAATTGCCCGGCATCTTGTCGGTCACCCGGTGTGCCGTCGGAGCCGCGACCCGCAGCAGATTGAGATACCGCTCAGCCGCGGAGCGCAGCGATGCCGGTGTCGGGATTGCGCGCAGTGCCTCGGTGGCGACGCCCTGCATGTCCGTCCAGTAGCTGAGTTCTCCCCCCGCTCCGAACAGACGATGCCTCGACAGGATTTGCTCGACGAGCGTGGTACCGGAGCGCGGCATACCGATGATGAGAACCGGCAAATCGTCAGCCAAGCCAGCATGTCCACTATTCGCGAAAAACTCAGCAGTGAATCCGTTGATCGACAGGTCGACGCTCGCCTTCAAAGCGCGACGGTCAAACGACCTCCCGGAGTGCCGCATACGCTCGGCTTCGGCCTCATGCGCGCGATCGAAGTGTCTCATTGCTTCTTCGTATTCTTCCAGGTCCTCCATCGCTTTGCCAAGCGCGAAATGAATGCGGCCGCGGTCCTGGAGTGACAGGCTCCGATCCCTGAGCAGATCGCGCATGCCATCGATAAGGTGGTCATCTTCGTGGCGGATTTTCTTGCCGGCGACGAGACTGACATAAGCGGAGGTTCGCCTTGGTTGCAGGCTGGCAGCTCGAACCAGGATTTTGGTTGCCTCGACAAAGTCGCCGAGTCGCTGCAGCAACACGCCGAGAACCTGATGCAACAGATCCGAATCGGGATCGCCTTCCAGCGCGTGCCGCAGGCAGGCCTCGGCTTCCTTGCCGCGGCCGCGCTGTATCAGCATCTCAGCCATATATATTGCGCTGAGAGTGGCATCTGGCTGACAAATCGCAGCACGCTCATAGCACTCAGCCGCCTCGTCGGGCTGCCCGTGCTGGAACAGTAGTTGCCCAAGATGCGCCAGCGCCTCGGCATGGTTGGGGTCGAGTTCAACGGCCCGTCGATGGGCTGCCATCGCCTCCAGGTCTCGAGATTGCAACCGCAGCGCGAGACCGAGATTATGATTGAACATGGCGGCGTCGACCTTGAGTTCGATGGCCCGCGCGAATTGCCTGATGGCCAACGGTGCCCGGCCCGACGCCAGGTAGCAAAGGCCCAGATTGTTATGGCTGCCCGGGTCATTCGGCTGGAGCCGAACCGCGCTGCGCGCGGCGGCGATGGCATCCACGTGCCGTCCCTCGCCGCGCAGCAAAGTGGCGAGTTCGTTGTGCGCTTCGACGGAATTGCGTTCCAGTGTCAGGGCCTGACGTAGGAACGCGATGCCCTCGGCCACGCGCGCAGTTTTGCCGGCGATCATCCCGCGCAACAGCAACGCCGGAAAGAAACCGGGCACAGCCTCAACCAGAAGGCGCGCCGTCCTGTCAGCGTCTATGTATCGCCCGTCCTGGAATGCAACGACCGCACTATAGAGACGCCGATCCCGCTCCTCGGGAGTAATCACGGGACGATCGTCCTTCATCGCGCCTGCTCATCTCATGTCACGGCACAGACACACACACACGCCCGATGGCCGCGTATTACCGTGATGCCAAATAGCTTGCTTAGCCGGATTCCCATGTAACATTTTACATCGCAAGGACAATGTGGCATGCTTCCAGACCGATGGCCAGTAAATCCAGGCAACAAGGCTCTGTGGCTGATCGTGGTGACAGCGCCGCCATCTTCGGCCACGGCGCGTCTTATCATCGACAGGGCAGGCTGGACGCCGCAGCAGAGTGCTATCTGACCGTCCTCGCGGCCAATCCAACACACTATGAAGCGCTCAATCTGCTTGGCGTGCTCCGAGCCCAAACTGGCGACTTCGTTGAAGCCGACAAACTCCTGCGCCAGGCGATCGCCGCCGGCCCGGCCTCCGGACCCGCCTACAACAACCTGGGGATGGTTCTCAATCTGGCGCACCAGCATGAGGCGGCCATTGCGCCGTTGCAGCGTGCGATCGTAATCGATCCGAAAGACCCCCTCGCGAGAAACGCTCTCGGCATCGCGCTGAAATCGCTGGGAAAGAACATGCCGGCGGCCGCCAGTTTCGAATACGCAGTGGCTTTGAGGCCGGACTATGTCGAGGCGATCAGCAACCTCGGCTCGGTGCTGCACGAGACCGGGCGTAGCGAAGAGGCAATCGAGCTGCTTAAAAAGGCACTGCGGCTCGATCCGGCATTCACCCAGGCGTATTTGAACCTCGGGGTCGTGCTACGCGATTGGGGACGATTAGACGAAGCGATGGCTTCTTTTCGCCGCGTCCTCGCGACCGCCCCTGATAGCGTGCCCGCCCTTCGACACCTTGGATCCTTACATATGGAGATGGGGCGGTTCGATGAGGCCACACTCTGCTATGAGCGAGCCCTGGCGATCGAACCAGGGAATGCCACTGTTCTCCACGAACTCATGCAAACCCGCCGGATTACCGCGGACGATCCTTATCTCGGCTCGCTCGAAAGATTGGCGGCTACTGCCTCATCGCTGCCAGTCAGCGATCAGATCAGACTACATTTCGCGATTGGCAAAGCATGTTCCGATCTTGGACAAAACGAGCGGGCTTTCGACCATCTCGTCGCGGGGAATGCGCTCAGGCGGCGTCAGGTCGACTATGCTGAAGCGGAAGTGCTGGGCCTGTTTGAACGTATACAGTCCATCTTCTCAGATGAATTTGTCGGCGCCAGAAGAGGTCTCGGCGACCCATCCGAACAGCCAGTCTTCATTCTCGGCATGATGCGATCGGGCTCAACGCTCGTTGAGCAGATCCTTGCCAGCCATCCCGACGTCGTCGCTGCCGGAGAGCGGCCTGACCTGAACCTCGCCTATCAGACAATTCGCAGACCAATCCCTTCCACAGCCCTTTATCCGGAAAGCGTCACGTCATTCACGGCCGTTCAGTTTCGCGCTCTGGGAACTGAGTACCTGAGGCGGTTAAAGAGCCGAACGCAAACCGCCGCGGCGACGCGAATCACCGACAAGATGCCGGCCAATTTCAGCTCAATCGGATTGATTCATCTGGCTTTGCCAAATGCCCGGATCATTCACACCGTACGCGATCCGGTGGCGACCTGCCTTTCCTGCTTTTCGAAGCTGTTCGCGGAAGACCAACCGTTCACCTACGACCTTGGTGAATTGGGGCGCTACTATCGGGCGTATGAAAGGTTGATGGATCATTGGCGCACGGTCCTGCCCGAGGGCACGATTCTGGACGTGCGTTATGACGAACTGGTCGTTGACTTTCCGACCCAGGTCCGTCGCATCGTTGACTTCTGCGGCCTGTCGTGGAGCGACTCCTGCCTGACCTTTCATGAGACGGTCCGGCCAGTACGCACGGCCAGCCAGCGACAAATCCGCCAGCCGATCTATCAGACGTCACTCAGCCCCTGGCGGCCGGATGACACCAAATTGCGTCCGTTGCTGGAGGGGCTGGGAATGGTCATGAACACAGCCGCAACGGGGACCGCGAATGTCGGCACTTACGGGAGCCAAGCTCACCAACCTTTTCGCGACGCCACTGATGATACACATCTGGTCGGAAGCGGCCGAGCTGAATGATGAGTTGCGTGACCGCATTCTTTCGCACCGGCAATCAAACGCCGGCGAGCGCAAGACCAACATAGGCGGTTGGCATTCGGATGCGGGCCGGCTGGAATTCTGCGGCGACGCGGGTAGACGGCTGCTTCGTTACATGTACGACCTGACTGACGAGGCGACCCGGCGCGTCCTGGCGGAGTTTGGCCAACCGATGCAGCCATTCCGCTGGACATTATACGCCTGGGCGAATGTGAACGGCCCAGGCGACTTCAACCGTACCCACACGCATCCGGGATCGACCTGGTCCGGTACCTATTACGTCGACACGGGTCAACTCAACGACGATGAAGGCGGCGCGCCATTGCATCTGCTCGATCCATGTCAGGGCCGAGCGAACATGTTCCTACCGCCACTGGTGCCGTCCAGCTTCACGCAACGGCCCGAGCCCGGCATGACGGCGGTCTTCCCAAGCTACCTCCCGCATATGGTGTATCCCCATCGCGGCGCTCTTCCGCGCATCTCGATCGCGTTTAACGCCCGCAAAGAACCTTTTCCGTGAGCGACACGAGCGCCGCCAGTCGCTGGTTCACCGAAGGCCTTGTGTTGCACCGGCAAGGAATGGGCACCGGGGCGGAGCATTTCTATCTGACGGCGTTGTCGGCCGATCCTGGTCATGCGCCAACGCTGATGCAGCTTGGAGCCTTGCGATTGCAGCAAGGCCGCTTCAACGAGGCTGTTCGACTGACACGTGAAGCTTTGCTTCGCATACCCGCGGACGCGGAAGGCCACTCCAATCTCGCCACCGCATTCTATATGCTCGGCCAGCACGCCGAGGCTGTCGCCGCTTATGAAGAAGCCTTGTTGATAGACCCCAACAGGGCCGAAGCGTATTACGGGCTTGGCTTGGCCTCTCATGCACTGCGCCGGTATGAAGAAGCCGCGGCATGCCAGGAACGAGCTTTGACGATCGATCCCGACTATGCGGAAGCAAGTTGCGCGCTTGGAACCGCTTTAACGGCGCTAACAGACTATCGCCGCGCGGTCGCCGCATTCAACCAGGCGCTCGAGATTGACCCTGACTACGCTGAGGCGCTGTGCGGTCTCGCCGAGGCCATGCATGCCCAGAAGCGTAGCCTCGAGGCAATTGATCTGTATCGAAGATCCCTGGAACTACGGCCAGACCACCCAGAAACGCTGAACGTGCTCGCGGTGACGCTCCAGGCAGTGGACAGGCATGATGAGGCGATTGCATTGTTTCGTCACGCGCTATCCATCAAACCCGACTTTGGTGATGCTCTGTTGCACTTGGGCATTGCCCTCGAAGAGAGCGGGCAGATTGACGCGGCCGCCGGCGCCTTTGAGAAGGCTCTAACGATCGATCCGGACAATTTGCATTACTGCTTCGCCGCCGCCAACATCAAACCAGTACGAGACAACGATACCGTTGTGCGATCCTTGGCAAGTATCAAAAAGCGGTCGGATATTCTGACCGAGGATGAGGCGATATTATTCCACTTCAGCTATGCCAAGGTGCTGTCGGATCTGACACAACAGAAGGAGGCATTCGCCCATTTGGTCAGCGGGAATACCCTGAAGCGACGTAGCCTCTCGTATGACGAAATCGGAACTTTAAGGGCCATCGACCAAATGCAGGCGCTTTTCACTCCGCGGTTCATGGCGCGCTTTCGTGGGGCGGGTCACCAATCGGACTTGCCGGTTTTCATCGTTGGCATGCCTCGATCCGGCTCCACTCTGGTCGAGCAGATGCTGGCAAGCCACCGAAATGTCTTTGGCGGTGGCGAACGCTCGGACTTCACAGCAGCTATGCAGGAGGCTGGGCTCGACATCAGTCACCGGGACTTTTTCTCGGCGTGCTCCGATCTCGACAACCAACAATTGAAACATGTTGGTGAGAACTATATTCGGCGGCTCGTGACGGATACCCAGACGATAGAACACACGCATTACCTCCGAGTCACTGATAAAATGCTGGCTAATTATTGTTTTATCGGCCTGATCCATCTGGCGTTGCCCAACGCCAGGATAATCCACATCAGGCGTGATCCAATCGACACCGCCTTGTCTTGCTTTTCGAAGCTTTTCGCTGCGGACGTTCCCTACACCTACGACCTTGGCGAATTCGGCCGGTACTATCGCAGCTATGTGGAAATGATGAACCACTGGAGGGTCTTGCTTTCACCGGACACCATTATTGATGTCGATTACGAGCAAATCGTGTTTGATTTTGAATCGAACGCTCGCCGTATCGTGAGTCACTGTGGTCTCGTTTGGGATGAGGCATGCTTGAACTTTCACACCACTCGGCGCCTCGTTAAGACCGCCAGCGCAACTCAAGTGCGAAGGCCAATTTATCAAAGTTCCATTGCGCGTTGGCGAGTCGACCAGGACTTGCTTCAGCCCTTATACGACGCACTCCAAGGTGCTCCATAAGCCGGAGTCGTGTATCGTTCACCCTAACCGAGCCCGGCGGCCCACTGCAGACGCAGCGGCCTGGTCGTGGAAACACGAACGTAGGCATGTAGCGGGAGCATGCAACGGCCCATAAATCGTCATGCTCTCCGTCTATTACCTGCACGCGGTCCAACCCGGTGTTGAGGTTGTCGGCGGCAAGCGGGTCACCTGCCCGGTCTGTGCCGGCACCGGCAGCGTGCGCACCCCGCTTCGCGGCACGACGGATCCCGCCGGCTGAGGCCGTGACGATCAGGCCGCGGGCTTAAACCGGGGCGACGTGGATGGGTTCAAAATCCTCCCCCTGCTCCATAACCACGTCGCCCTGCTTCGCCAGTTCCAGACCGGCGACGAAGGTCGCGGCCCAGCCGGAGCGCCGCAGCCGGACGCGGCGAGAGGGCTCGTCGGCGCCTGAGGCCTCGTCAGGCAATAGCTGATTGAGTGCGACACCTTCCGGCTGGTCTTTCAGCCGCCGCAGGATGCGCGCACGGGCCTGCGTCACGGTGTGCAGCGCCAGCGGCGCCGGCCGGTAGACCAGCACCGTGTCCGGCGGTGTCTCATCGTCGAACAATGCGAGGCTGGCCCAGAGGAATTCGATCACGTCGATCGCCGGTCCGGCGTCGACCGAAACCCCGAACAGCTCAGGCCGGCCGCGCGCGAACACGTCCTGACCCAGCTGCGGGCGCTGCTCCAGCCAACCGGCGAGCGCCTGCATCGCCTCCAGCGCGACGAGACGGCCACGCAGCTGACCCGCCTCCGCCGCGGCCTCACGCTGGCCGGGCGCGTTCGCCGGCAGCAGCAGGCGCGTGCGCAGCTGCACCAGCCAGGCTGCCATGACCACCCAGTCGGCTTTCTGGCCCAGCGGCACCGCTGCCGGTGCCTGCCGCAGCGCCACGGTCAGCTGGTCGAGCAGTGCGGCGAGAGACATATCGGCCAGGTTGATTGTCTGGGCACGCGCCAGGGTGAGCAGATGCTCCAGCGTCCCGGTGAAGCCGTCGAGCGTGAGATGCGGGGATGCACCCTCCCCTTCCCCTGGGTCTTCGTCCACAGGCCCCGCGGGCAAAGCCTGACCGACGTTCGTTCCATCGTGCCGATCGCCGGAGTCCGCGATGACATCCATGCCGGCGCGGTTCAGTCCACCGGCCGCGGCTGGAGCCGGAACCGCAGCGCCGGCCAGCGGACCGCGATCGCGGTGATCGCCGTATCTGGCGTTTCGCCGGCGGTGAAGAAGCCGTAGCCGATCACGGCATGGCCCTTCGGCAACCGCCGACCGGTCGTCGCTCCGTCGCGCACACTCACCTGACGCAGCCGGTCGGTGACGCCCCAGTGCGTTGCCAGCCAGGCCAGCGCATCGGGATGGGTGGCACCCAGGAGCAGAATCCTTTGCGGCACCGGCAGCAACACGTTCAGGTCGAATGGACAGGCGAAACTGGATCCGACCAGCGCCGCCGCACGGGCCTGACGCAGTTCAACCTTTTCGCGGAACTGGCGCGCCAGGATGCGGCAGCCGTCCACCGTCAGGCTGCGCCGGCCGGCCGGCTGCGACACGGCGAGCGCAAAAATATCGTCCTCAATGGCGGCATAGTCCAGCTGCCAGGGTGTGACCCCAGCGCCGCGCGCCGCGGCGGCGAAGGCGTCCACGGTTGCCGCCGCCCGCTGACGGTCAGGTGATGGAACCGCCAGCCCGGCTGGTCCGCGGCCGCCTCCCTCGCGTGCGCGCTCGCCTGCGTCACCACGGCCGGCCGTCGGCCCCGCGGCTTCGGCCTGGTGATCGGTGGGTCCGGATCCGCCGCCGCCGCCGGTGGCCGGACCGGTGCTGCCGGCCTGTCCCAGGGGAAGCGGAGTCCGTCGCTCACAGATCGAGCTTCGAGGCGGGGCTTTCGCGCACCAGCCCGGCGCGCTGGACGTAGCCGCGCATCGTCCGGACATCGCGATGGCGGGTGTGGCGCATGATGTCCTCGTCGCGCGCGCCCTTGTCGTAGGCCTCGGTGATGAAGCCGACGCGCAGCGCATGCGCGCTGAGCCGGCCGAACCCCTCCACCACGATCCCGGCCATGGCGACGCGATGGGCCAGGATTCCGCGGATGGCATCGGGATGCAGCGCCGCCTCACCGATCCCGCCGGCGGTGCTGATTTTTCGAAACAACGGGCCGGCCTTGCGCCGCGCCACCGCCTGCCAGGCCTCGAACGCGCGCACCGGGCAGGTTTCCACATGCCGCCCGCGCGGCAGGCCGACCTCGGCCCCCTGTCCTGCCTGATCGCTCTTGCCGCGGCGGATGCGCAGCCGGAGCCCGTCGGCGACGATGGCGACGTCCTCCACCTGGAGCGAAACCAGTTCGGAGCGGCGCAGCGCGCCCACGAAGCCGAACAGCAGCAGGGCGCGGTCACGCCGGCCGCGGGCACTCTCGTCGCAGGTCGCCAGCACTTGCCGCAGCATCGGCAGCGTCAGCGCGGCGGCTTTTCGGACCGGCCGGCCGTGCGTCCGCAGCAGCCCCCGCAGCGGGCCCTGGATGTCGCGGTGCGCCGGGTTCCAGGGCAGGTCGTTGAACCGGTGCATCTTGCCCAGGGCCGAGAGCCGCCGGCGGATCGTTGTCGGCGCATGGGTTTCGGCGAGGCTGGCGAGATAGGCGCCGACCGTGGCCGGCCGGGCCGGCACGGGGATGAATCCGTGCGCGGCGCACCACTGAGCAAAATGCGTCCAGTCGGCCTTGTAAGCGCGCAGCGTGGCCGGGGCGGTGGCGCGGCGGGCCAGCGCCCCGGCCGCGGCGAGGGCGGCCTGTCCGGCCGCCGTGGGCCGCGCCGGCAGGGCGGCCGGCGCGGTCTCCGGCGGCAGGATTTCGCCGGACGCGGCGACCGGCGCAGGGGCTGATTCGGGCACGGACGGAAAATCCGCGGGTTTCGCCGGAATGGCAAGCCGATTAATTGGGTTACGCGCGATAATGGGGGCTTATCGCGCATGGATCCCAATATAAAAAATAGATTCAACATTTTACCGGATTTTTAGTCCTGTATCGTAAGAAGCCACCGGCGGCCCCGGTTTTGCCCGGCGCCGTGGCCCCTGCCGTCAGCCAGGCGGTTCTGGCCGGGCCGGCGGCGCCAGGCCAGGACGTCCCCGAGACTTCCGGCGTCCAGCACGCGCAGGCTCCCAATCCTCCGGCGCCGCGGTGCCGGCAGCGGCGATGCGGTCGCGGGCCGATCCGTGGGCATACCCCTCGTCTTATCGAAGCCACACCGCAAGAACCAACGTGGCCAGGCTCACCAACAGAGCAGGCGCCCGCCAAGGCAACTTCACCGGCTCCGGCGAGAACCAATGCTTTTCATACCATTCAGGAGACGGGTCAAACGGGTGAAACATTCTGCTCTCCTCGCGTTTGGGAGAGGCCGGGATAGGTGAACTAGCGTTAGGGGGCTGTGAACCAATTCACGGTGCGGCGGTCGCTTCCGTTAATTCAGCATGAGCCGCCATCAACGCCCGGCGCTTGTTTGGACCTTGGCATCAGGACGCAGATTTGTCCTTTCGAGGACGCAGCCGCACGACCTTGGCCGGCGGCGTTGGCAACGGCGACCACCCTGCGATCGACCGGGCGCATTCCCGTGCCCTGGCGTTGTCGGTGATCCCTGGAAACCGGCGGCGCAACTCGATGGCGGCCGACAGTTCGCCCTCCTGTTCGAAGGCCTTGCGAACAGCGGCGGCATCTTCCTCGGTGACCATGAACATCACCGACAGAATGGCAACGCGCGCCGCGGCGGTCAAACCCCGGATACGTGAGTCCGGATCCGATTCGGCTTTGAGACCGCCGTGAAAGGCCGCTGTTGGGTCATCAGCGGTTTCTTTGCCGGATGCCACAGCGTAACGGCGGTCTCCTGACCACGTAACGTTACCTTAGATCAAGGCTGGTGCATACTGCGGCGCAGGAGGACGCCTGCTTGCGCGAAGCCGAGGCTTCGCTTCGACGAAGGACCGGCGGGACACCGCTTCGCGACCGCACATGATCGTGGAACGGAACGATCGCCGAAGTTGACCGGAATATTAGGCTCGATACGGGATAAATTCGGGAATATTCGGCTATGGGTCGGTTCAGGCGGAATGAAGCGTGGGTCCGCCATCCGGACCGCATAAAAGAGCAGTTTATGGTAAATCGGGGGTGCCGGCCCGGGCGCGTCGCCCGCCGCGTCAGAAAATCCTCGATGTCGACCGGTTCAAGGCGGTGTTCGGACCGGACCGGCCGGGGCCTCGGCGGCCGATGCCGGCCCCTGGTCACGCCGCAAGAACCCCCCTGCCCTGCCCCGGCATCGGATGCCAACCGCTGACCGTTACAATTCTCCGGAAGGCCCCAGATGGAGGTTCCACGCTCAAAACCTCGCAATTTTGATATCGTCATCTTGGACTGGATGCAGGGCATCCATAGCAGGGCCGAATCGGGTTGGCAGATGGCGACGCGGTTGCGCCCGAGTCGGATTATCCATAGCCTTGTGGATGAGGTCCGCAGCCCACAACCTAGGTGTGAACTTTGGAATCGAGGCCGTGAACTTTGGAATCTCAGCCGCGCTGCCCTGCACACGGGGAATCAATGGGTTGCACGATTTATCCCGAGCACTTTAGAATCCATTCTTCTAATACAAGAATCAAATAGTTCTCCTAATAGCTTATGATTCAAAAGTGCACGGCGACAAGCCATTGGGAACGATCCATCATCCGGGGTCATGGGAACGGTGCATGACATCATCGAGGCAAAAGGCCGACAGGTCGCGCTGACCTTCGATTTCGACCGCGTGGTCGTCGAGGCCGCGTCAGCGTATATGTCCGACGAGGATAGCGGCATTGGCTTCCTATATTCGGGCTGGTGCCAAGCCGCCCTGCCCCATCGACGGCTACCGGACGATAAAGGTTGGCAAGTCGAAGGCGACCGCTATTGCCTCATTGTCGAACCCGGTATGAAGCGGGGACCCGACGGTCAGCCTGTCTATGTTGGCGTACCTTTTGGTAGCCGTGCGCGACTTATACTCATTTATCTGCAATCTGAGGCACTACGGACTCAAAGTCGCGAAGTGATGCTCGGCACAAGCCTCCGGGATTGGCTCGAGCGCATGCAAATCCCAGTCGGCGGCAAGAATCTAAACATCGTCCGTGAGCAGACAGAGCGGATCAGTCGGTGCAGGCTCACTTTTGAAATCCGCCATGGCAACCGCGTTGGGCTGGCCAACCAGAATATCATGGACAGCGCGATCTTCCTGGAACCTGCCGACGGCGGCCTACAAGGCACACTGTTCGTACAAACGGCCCGCCTATCGGAGGCATTCTTCGAAGGGCTGCGAAAGCACCCCGTACCCATCGAAGAAGCGGCAATCGGCGCCATCTCCAACAACAGCATGGCGATCGATATCTATGTTTGGCTGGCTTACAGGTTGCATTCGCTCAGCAAACCGACACCTCTATCCTGGCGTGCCGTAAAAGGCCAGTTTGGCGCAGGATTTGCCGCGATGAACAACTTCAAAATCCGATTCATGCCGAATCTGCGGCTGGCCCTTGCGGTGTATCCACAGGCAAAGGTCGAGGACGACGGGGACAAGGGACTGATACTGCATCCCTCGCCTCCCCCGGTCGTCAAGCAACTCACAGCTCACCGGTAACCGCTTCTAAAGATCACAGAACCCCTGCTAACGCCGCCCTTTGGCAGGAATTTGGCTTCTGGGACGCGCGTCAGCAAGCCGCCACACGCCGATGGGTGTGCACTTTAGAATCGGCATCGCCCTCATGCTCTAGGGGTCGGAAGGCCCATCCGCGTAAAAGTGCACGGTAAGAAACGTGAACACTGACATTATTCCCACGATTTGGGCCGCACGCACGGAAGTTTAGTCCGGCTCCGATACGGACTGGCGGTTTATTGCGTGCAATCATGGCGTGCAAGTTGGAATGCACGCAGGATTGGTTATTGAGACACCGTATTGCACGCAGCAAACCGGGGTGCTAACGCGGGGGATGACCTTGCGTGCAATACAAACGGCCGAGGCGATCGCCGCCGAACCGGGCTGGATCGCATCGTTCCTCGCCAGCCTGGCGCGGGACGACCTCGCGCCGGCGACCCTGCGCGGCTATCGCTACGATCTGCGTCATTTCCTCGCCTGGCACCAAAGCCTCCAGGACGGGGCCTTCGCCATCGAGCGCCTCACCGAACACGACCTCATCGCCTACCGCCAGCACATGATTGCCGCGGGCCGACGCCCCGCGAGCGTCAATCGCCGGCTCGAAGCCTTGCGCCGGCTATGCCGATGGGCGCGCGGCACCGGCGTCCTTACCGCTGACGCCGCGGGCAATGTCCGGCCCATGCGCACCACGCGTAACCAGCAGCCCGTGGGTCTGACCGATGGCGAAGTCCATGCGCTGCTGCGCGCCGCCGGCGCCTCCTCGCACGGCTTGGCCGCGCGAAACTACGCCCTGGTCCAGATCATGCTGCAGGCGGGACTGCGCGTCGGCGAAGTCGCCACGCTGCGGATGGCCGACATCACCATAAGCGACCGCTCCGGCAGCGTGCGCATCCGCCACGGCAAAGGTCTCAAGGCGCGTGAAGTGCCACTGAACGCAACCGC